>VYMB01000003.1_pt1 | contig 321979 bp, 276 predicted proteins | sample 5115321 | NCBI WGS metagenome assembly VYMB01 (sample SAMN12291794, study PRJNA351875) | freshwater metagenome | isolation source: freshwater lake | place: USA: Michigan, Wintergreen Lake | collected 2011-08-02 | reverse complement strand
CCACGATACTTCGCGCAAGCGAAGTAAGCCCAAGCCCGCCAATTCCGGTGCGCCAGCCGCTTACCCGCTTTGCTTACCCAAGCAAAGCAGGCCGATCATCCCACGCACGCGGAAGTTGACAGCCTGCGACAACCTCAAGAAAGCACCGAAGCCGCACCAACGGCCACGGCGTTGCACATCCACTCCGCGACGTACCATCCTGAATGGACCCGCAACTTGCCTGGGCGCTCGGCTTCGTCGGCCTTGCCCTCATCCTCCTCGTCATCGAGATCTTCTTGCCCACCGCCGGCACGCTCGCCATCGCCAGCGTCATCAGCGCCATCGTCGCGGTTGTCCTCTTCTACCGCTTCGATACCACGTGGGGCAACATCAGTCTCATCTCCATGCTGGTCCTCGCCCCCACCGCCGCGGGCTTCATGATCAAGGTCTGGCCGCACACACCCATCGGCCGCTCCATCATCGGTGCCCCCACCGAAGAGCAAGCCGAGCAGCAACGAATCACCGAAGAGCAGGAACGCCGCGCCCGTCTCGCGCTCATCGGGAAAGAGGGCAAAGTCCTCCGTGATCTCCGCCCGGTCGGCCTCGTTGAAATCGAGGGCCAGCGCTACGAAGTTCTGAGCGAAACCACCTTCGTTCCCGTAGGCGAAACCATCCGCGTCACGCAGGCCGATCTCATGCAGATCAAGGTGCGGCGGGTCTGATATCTCTGTGCCAACAAGCACGTGCGACGCTACCGTTTCGCCACGAGAGACAAGCTAGAGGAGATTGCCATGCATCGCCGCGCTGCTTTGTCGCTCGTCGTTCTTTCCGCGCTCACGTCCACCTGTCTCGCGGGCCCCTGGTCGCAGATGGTCGTCTTTGGCGACAGTCTCTCCGACACAGGTAGTTCGCTCGCGTACACCACCGCGCTCAACGCGCAGACTTTCGGCTTGGTCGCACGTCGCCCCGTCGGTCCGCGTTACGCCACAGGCCGCTGGACCAGCGGCAACGGCGTGAACTACGCCACGCTTGATCTCGCAAACAGCAGCAGCTCGCTCGTCTGGCACGAGCGACTCGCGGACCAACTCGGCGCGTCGCGCGCGATCAGTGTCAACGCCAGCGGCACGCCCGCCAATCGCAATAACTTCGCTTGCGGCGCAGCGCTCTCCACAGGCGGCCAAGTCACGCAGAGCGTGCCCTTTGTCGGCAATCTGCCGCTCATTGATAACATGGGCCACCAAGTCAACACGCTCTTTGGCGCAGGCACCGCCACCATGCGCAACGACACGCTCTACTCCTTCTGGGGCGGAGCCAACGACATTCGCGATGCTGTGAACTCCGGCACCGTCACCACCGCGCAGCAAGCCGCCGCCGCTGGTGCCGCGGCGTCGGGCAACATTCGTTCGTACATCGCGTCACTCGCCACCCGCGCGCAGCTGCAGAACGTCAACATCAGCGTCGCATGGCCCAACGTTGTGCCGCTGCAGTTCGTGCCCGACTTTGCCGACGCCTACGGCGGCACCGCCTCGCGTCGCTCGCTCGCCGAAGCCGGCTCGCTGGGTTTCCGCACCGCGTGGCAAACCGACATCGCCGCGCTGCAGACTGCCTTCCCCACATCGCTCACGATCTATCCCGTGGATATCTACACGTGGCTGTCGGGCGTGGTGCAAGGCGGCGTGCTGCCGCAAGGCACGAACGTGACTGATCCGATTCTCGACTTCGGCGCGTTCTCCGGTCTGGGTTTCAGCCCCACCCGCAACACCACGGCCCGCGTGCCCAGCGGCGCGAACCCTGACAACTACGTCTTCTGGGATCGCCTGCACCCCACCGCCTGGATGCACGAACGCATCGGTGACTACATGGCCACGGTCATCCCAGCGCCGGCTGGCATCTTCGCGTTCGCTGTGGGTGCTGTGTTTGCCGCGCGGCGTCGCCGCGATTGAGACCTGAACATGCTCGCTGCCATTACTACCTTTGACATCGTGGCATTCGTGGTGCTGTTTCTGATGTTTTGCGGCTTCCTGCTGCCGCTGAGCATCTTGCCAGCGCGGCTCATCGCCTTGAAGGCACGCATCCCGACCAGCAATCTCGAGCTGATCGGCATCCTGTTGCGGAGATCAAGCCCCAAGTCGATGGTGCAGACCACCAGTCTGCTCCGCGAACTGGGCTACAGCGGCGTCACTTTGCGCGAGGTGGAGACCATCAAGCTGTCGGGCGTGAACATGCCCGCGCTGCTGGCAGGTGTCACCACCGCAAAGCGGAATGGCGTCAATCTGCCACTGGATGCCGCTCACGCAATCTGCCTGGCAGGGCGGGATCTTGAGTTGGAAGTCCGCAAGTTCATCGAGGCCAATCCCGCCAAAGAAGTCAGTATGTCTGCCGCGAGCGTGCTGTCGAAGCCTCGCTGATCAGCAGCCCCGCCTCTTGCCTGATCGCTATACTCGGCCCACACACGCATGCCGCCATGCCGCGGCTTCTCGTGAGGACATTTCACCATGCACAACACAATCATGAACTCCTTCTCTCCCACACTCGCGCAAACCGGTGTCAGCACAGGTCTGCTCATCGCAATCGGCATTGTGGTCGCCGTCGTTCTGCTGGTCATCGTCGTTTTCGCGTTGCAGTTCGTCGGTCTGTATATCCAGGCCGTCACCAGCAATGCGAAAGTTGGCTTCATCGACATGATCGGGATGAAGCTCCGCAAGGTTGACATCCGCACGGTCGTCATCAACCGCATCCGCGGCGTGAAAGCCGGCATGGATATTCCCACCAACCTGATCGAAACGCACTACCTCGCGGGCGGTCGCGTGAGCAACGTCATCAGCGCGATGATCGCCGCACGCGGCGCACGCATCGACCTGCCGTGGAACACCGCCACCGCGATCGACCTTGCGGGTCGTGACATTCTGGACGCCGTGAACACCAGCGTGAATCCCAAAGTCATTGACTGCCCCGCCGCCGCCGGCCCGCGCAGCACGATCGACGCCGTCGCCAAGGACGGCATTCAGCTCAAGGTCAAGGCCCGCGTGACGGTGCGCACGAACATCGGTCGCCTGGTCGGTGGTGCAACCGAAGAAACCATCATCGCTCGCGTCGGTCAGGGCATCGTCAGCACCATCGGTAGCGCTGCTGACCACAAGAAGGTTTTGGAAAACCCCGATGACATCAGCCGCAAGGTGATGGAAACCGGCCTTGATGCGGGCACGGCCTTCGAAATTCTCTCCATCGACATCGCCGACGTGGACGTGGGCGACAACATCGGTGCAAAGCTCCAGACAGACCAAGCCAACGCCAACAAGCAGATGGCTCAGGCAGAAGCTGAAAAGCGCCGCGCTCTGGCCGTCGCGCAGGAGCAGGAGTTCAAGGCGGAAGAACAGAAGAACCGCGCCGCCGTCGTGCTGGCGGAAGCCGAAGTGCCTCGTGCACTGGCCGACGCCTTCCGCAACGGTCGCCTGGGCGTGATGGACTACTACAAGATGCAGAACGTGCAAGCCGACACGAGCATGCGCAGCGCCATCGCGGGTGAAGGCCCCACTGGCCAGCAGCGCTAAACCAGCTGCAACAAGCAACGCAAAACGCACCGGTTATCCGGTGCGTTTTTCTTTGGTCTTTCCTGTTTCAGCTTGCTCAGCGGTTGCGCATCACGCTCGCCGCAGCCGACACGCGCACCTGCGGGTTGGGGTCCTTCATCAGCACAGCGAGCTTGTCGACGGCAGCATTGCCCTGCGCGCCGTAGACGAACGCAGCCTGGCTCCGCAGCGCGGCGTTCTGATCCTTCGCGTACTGATCCGCGATGGCGACGGCTTCGCCACCCGTCACGCCCATGCGGGCCAGTGATAGCGCGATGCCCAGCCGCACTTCCGCCGGATACTGCTGTCCCTGCTGATCGCGGTAGTTGGCGAGGTTCATGAGCTGGCCCTGCGCCTGGCGATCCTTCATCTCACCGAGCATCTGCACAGCCAGCGCCATGGCTTCAAGCTCTCCCGGCTGACCCGGATACAGAGCGGCACGAATCGCCGCCAGTTCCTGCCTTTCGCCCAGCTTCACCAGCGCTTCGGTGACCATCAACTGGAAGATGGGCTGCTGATCCGGCGGCAACTGCTTGGTACGGTCCAGCGCCGCGCTGCGAAGGAGCGGCACCGCACTCTTGTTGCCAATCTCACCCAGCAGATATGCCACGTGGCGCGATACCATGGGGTTGCTGTCGCTGAAGAGCATCTGGGCAAGGGGCGACTGATCGGCCTTGCCGCCGGTGCGAATCGTCGCGTAGATCGCGCTGGCCCGCACGTGGTTGTTGCCGTCAGTCATCAGTCGCTCAGCCTGCGGACGCAGGTCACGCAACTGGTTCTTGCCCACAGCCATGAGCGCGATGCTGCGCACACCCGCGTTGTCATCCTTCAGACCAGCTTCAATCACATCACGCATGCGCTGGGGGCTCATGGCAGCGGCTTCAATCGCCTGGCCACGCACCTGCGCGTTCTCATCGCGCGACATCTGTTCAATCAGCACCATCGCCTGCTCACGCACGGCCGACGCCGTCACGCGAATGTCAGTCGCCTGCACGGGCAGTTCGGGGCTCTCCGCATCTGCCACGGGCACAGCCTGCTGCGGGTTTGCGCCCAGCACTGCCGGCTCTCGCGGCTGCGAGAAAGCTTGCGCGATGGTGACGGGCTCGGCGGTGGTCGTGGCAACAACCTGCGCGTCCGATGGAGCATCTTGCGGCGTTTGCTGCTGCGCGGATTGACGCATCGGCAGAGGCTTGCGTGTGCCCATGGTTGAACATGCGCTGAGCGCGAACCCGCTCACGACAACGAGACCGGCGGCAGTGATGCGAATTGACGTGTGCATGGTTGCGTAACTCCGTAGTGAACTGACGCGCCGCGACACGACGCTTGATACGAACAATCGGCAAACTCCGGCAAATCACGCCGGTTTTTGGTTTCGGCGAGATCGTACGACGGCTGCCGCCGTGAGCGCGAACCAGCCGCCCAGCGTGCTCCAGCCCAGCCAGTTGCCGGTGCGGGCGTAAAACGTGGCACCGGGAAGGGGCAGCGGCACATCCGCCACCAGCACACCTTCCACGCGGGCGCCCTTGGCATCGCCATCCACGCCTCGTGACACGATGCGGCCATGCGCGTCGATCACGGCGCTGATGCCCGTGTTGGCGCTCCGCACCACGGGCGTACCGAGTTCCAGCGCTCGCCACTGTGATATGCGAAGGTGCTGCTCTCGCGCCGCATCCGAGCCTTGGAACCAGCCATCGTTGCTCATGTTCACGAGCACATCCGCGCGGCGTTCGCCGCCAGCGAACGTCAACGCACGGCACACGGTGCTTTCGGTGATCTCAAAGCAGATTGGCGTCACCACGCGCACGTCACCGTTTGTTCCGGGCACGCGGAAAACCGTCTTCTTGGTGCCCGCGGAGAGATCAAAGCTCATGCCCGCCGCGGCGAGGCCCAGCAACTTCTGCTCCAGCCACGGAAAGCGACTGATGACCGGCATGTACTCGCCAAACGGTGTGAGTTCGATCTTGTCGTAGCGCTCGCCCGTCACTGCGCCATCGCGCACGAGATATGAGCTGTTGTAGCGAGCGGTTTGCGTCCACTCGACGCGGCCCTGCGCGTCGACATCGACGTTGAAGCCCTCGAGCCCTTCTTCACCAATCAGCAGGGGCACGCCCGCACGGCGTGAGTGCTCGCTCAGCGCTTCCCAGAACGCCGTGGCTTTGATGCGTTTCTCATCGGTGCCCAGTTCCTCGGGCATCGACTCCTTGAGCGTGAATACCAGACCTTTCGCTTCCATCGCGGCGACGGCGGAAGGTTCGATGCTGATGCCCGGCATCATCGTCTCGGGCCAGATGATGAGCGACGGCGTACGTTCCGCGGCCTGCTCGCTCAATCGCTGCATGCGGCGATAGTCGCGCACTTCCGCTTCGAGTGTCCAGTAGGTCTTGTTGGACTGCGGGATGTTGGTTTGGACGCTGGCGATGCGGAAAGATCGCGTTCGGTCGGCTTCGCCATACTGGCCCATGACAAGCGCGACTGCCAGCGGCACGAACGCGAAGAGCGTCGCGAGCATGATGCTGCGATTCCGCTGATCCTGTGCGTTCGTGGTGGGAGCTTCTTCTGGCAGTGAGAAGGACGCGAATGACCAAGAGTGGCAGTACTTCGCAACCGCGAATGCGAACGCGCTGGCAATGACACACGCGACGAAACTCGCGCTATACATGCCAGCAACGGGAGCGAAGCGGGCGAGCAGCGTGTCGGTGGCCCACTGCGCGTACATACCCCATGCGTAGCCTCCGAGGAAGACTTCGCAACGGAAGAACTCGATGGCCACCATGACGACGGGGGCAAGCAGCGTCATGCGTCGCCAGCCCAGCCAACGGCGAATGCGTGCGAGCGACCAGACCGTGAGCACAAGCCAGCATGCCTGCACCATGAGTAGTGGCACAAAGCCGAGTGACGCGACCTGAAACGTCCACCACTGCGAGATGCCCCACATGACCATGGCACCCAGCTGCATTCCGATGTAATGCGCTCGGCGCAGGGGCTGCATCGCCGCGAGCACGATAAAGCTCATGGCGATAATCGGTGAGACCCACTCATTCGATGAGGCAAGAACTGGGACAGAACCTGCGATTCCGACTCCAAGCCCCCAAAAGCATGCACTCCATACGGGCGCTGAAGCAGGTGCCGCGGCGGACGTATCGAGACTTGCGGTGCGCATGGAGACTAGCGTACGCGGTGCGTGCGAGAGTGGGTTTCGCTGATGCGCTCACTTCCCGGCGTAGTCGATGAGACGTGCGAGTTCGTTGCGCAGTTGCAGACGCGAGATCACGCGGTCAACCATGCCGCTCTTCATGAGGAACTCGCTGCGCTGGAAGCCCTCGGGCAGTTCCTGGCGGATGGTCTGCTGAATGACGCGCGGGCCGGCGAAGCCGATGAGCGCGTTGGGTTCGGCGATGATGATGTCGCCCAGCATGGCGAAACTCGCGGTGACGCCGCCCGTCGTCGGGTCGGTCAGCACGCTGATGAACAGGCCGCCCGCGTCGTCGAATCGAGCGAGGGCCGCGCTGGTCTTGGCCATTTGCATAAGGCTCAGGCCAGCCTCCTGCATGCGGGCACCGCCCGAGCAACTCACGATGATGAGCGGCAGATCGTCACGCGTGGCTTCTTCAATGGCGCGGGTGATCGCTTCGCCCACCACGCTGCCCATGCTGCCCATCATGAAGGTGAGATCAAGGCAGGCCACCATGGCGGCACGACCCTTGATGAACATGCGACCGACCTTGATGGCGTCGCGCTGGCCGGTCTTGATCTGTTCGGCGAGCAGGCGATCGGGATAGGCCTTGAGGTCTTTGAACTTCAGCGGGTCGGCGGGCTGCAGGCCGGCGTGCAGTTCGACGAACGAACCTTCGTCGGCGAGTTGCTCGACACGCTGGCTGGCGGAGATGCGATGGTGGAAGCCGCACTCGGGGCAGACGTGCAGGTTCTTCTCCAGGTTGCCGCGATACACCATGTTCTCGCAGTTTTCGCAGCGGAGCCACACGCCTTCGGGCACGCCGCTCTTGCGTTCGCGCACCATGGCCCAGGTGCGCTGCGGCGTCTTGGCCTTGGCGGCAGGGGCGGGCGAGCTGTCTGTAACCTGAGGCTGCGAACCAGCGGGAGTAGCCATGGGCATCCTTCTGAAAACACGGACTGGCCGAGCATCGTCCATGACGCAGCGGCTTTCCAACGAGTGGTTAGTTTAGTGCAGATGAAGCCCGAGCGAAAGTGGCGCAAACAGACCAGTAACAGCCATCCGCACAACATGATAACTAGTTGCCAAAGGTACCAAACTTGAGCCTGACAGGCCGCCTGAACAACTGCTCGCGAAGTTGAGCTTCGCAGATTTTCCGTTCTCGTGAAGGGCACGCTCGCCCGCTGTCGCTCAGTCAAGGAGTTGTCCGTGCAAGGCTTCTCTGGGCTGTCACCCAAGCCGCAGCACGCAACCACAGGAGGCTGCCCATGAAGTTGCCCATGCTTTCGACGCTTGCCCTCGCCATCGTCACATTCGCAGGCTCAGTCCACGCCCAAGTCGGTACCGCCATCACCTACCAGGGCCAGCTCAAGTCGTTGGGCGAGCCGTTCACCGGCTCCGCCGATCTGCGCTTCAGTCTCTTCGCCGCCAGCACCGGGGGCAGCCCGCTTTTCCCGGCTGTCACCATGACAGATGTCACCGTCACCAACGGACTCTTCTCGACTCCCGTGGATTTCGGAGTCGATCCGTACACCGCCGACGCGCAGTTGTGGCTCCAAATCGAAGTGCGGAGCCCCGCCGGCCCGGGGAACTTCGTTTTGCTCACCGAGCGACAACGCCTGACTCCCGCACCGTTCTCACTCAGCACGCGCGGACTTTCGGTTGAGTCCAGCGGCGACACCTTCCTGCAAACTCAAACCGCGGGCACCCGCGTCTTCGGCTTGCCACAAGGCAATCAGCGAGGTTCCAATCTCATCGTCCAAGCCGGTGGCACGCTCGTGAGTGATGGCTTCGCCCAATCCGGCGGCAATCTCATCCTGCGCGCCGGCAACGCCAACCTCAGCGCAGCCGCCTCGCCCCCCATCGGTACCTCGGGCAACAACGACGTCATCATTCAAGGCGGCGAGAACACCGCCGAGTTCAGCTTCCGACAACGATTTTCCGGCAATATCCGTTTCATCGCAGGCGACTCATCTCCCAACCTTCCCGGCAATCAACCAGAACGCATGCGAATCCTTGGTGATAACGGATTCGTGGGCATCGGCACCATCGCGCCGTCCACCAACCTTCACGTTCGCGCCGCTGCCACCCCGGCGATCACCGTCGGCACTGACACAAACACGCAGGGCGCTCTCTTCCTGGGCAACCCCGCCCACGGCCTCGCACGCAACTTCGCCGGTCTCGCAAACGACGTCGGCCTCTACACCACATCAGGAAATCTCCGCTTCTCCACCAACAACTCATCAAGCACGCAGATGATCCTCACCAACGCAGGCAATCTCGGTATCGCCTCCACCGCCCCCACCACCAAGATCGACATCGCAGGACGTGTGCAGATCAACGATGGAGGCAACGGCGGCACCCAGGGCTTCATTGGCCTGCGCCGCCAGGACACCGGGCGACTCACAGGAGTGCTCGGGAACGTCGGTACCGGATACGTCATCGGTGTCGTCAACAACGAGGAATCAGCGATCTTCGGCGGTGTGCAGAACAACTACGCCACCAATCAGTCCAACGTCTTCGCCAACACCAAGAACTTCGTTGAACCAAACCCGCGCGATCCCGCCACCGACATCTACTACGCCTCGCTCGAAGGCCCCGAAGCTGCCATGTACATGCGCGGAACCGCAACACTCTTGAACGGTCAAGCCACCATCACCATGCCCGCACACTTCTCCGACCTTGCCTCCGCCCATGGGGTCACCGTCATCGTCACGCCCCTTTCCGCTGACTCGCTCGGACTCGCTGTTGTGGGCAAGGGCAACGGCGGATTCCAAGTGCGCGAACTCATGCGCGGTACCGGCAATTATCAGTTCGACTGGGAGATCAAGGCGGTGCGCAAGCAGCACCTCGACTACAAGGTCATCCGTCCGTGGACGGACCTTCGTGTTGTTAATCCCAGTGTTTCGGAAGTCGAGATGTTGCAGCGTCGTCTGCGCCACGTCGAACGCTCCAACGCCCGCGCCGCTAACCTCGAAGCCCTCGAGGACGCCAAGCGCTGAATCAGTTCATATTTCACCTGCCCTAAAGCCGTCCGCCCCCGGACGGTTTTTCTATGTGCCCACTCACCGTTCCAAGCATGAAAAACGCGGGCGTGCATCGATGCACGCCCGCGCTGGTGATTTCTGCATTGCACTAGTGCCCAATGCCTAGTGCCAAGTGCCTTCTTTAGTAGCGATAGTGGTTGGGCTTGTAGGGGCCGTCCTTCGGCACACCGAGGTAGGCAGCCTGATCGTCGCTCAGCGTCGTGAGCTTGACGCCCAGCTTTTCGAGGTGCAGGCGGGCGACCATTTCGTCGAGCTTCTTGGGCAGGACGTAGACCTTACCCGTTTCGTACTTGATGCCGGCCATCGTGGGCTTGCCGTTGGCGCTGGCCCACAGGTCGATCTGAGCGACGACCTGATTGGTAAAGCTGGCGCTCATGACGAAGCTGGGGTGGCCCGTGGCGCAACCCAGGTTCATGAGGCGGCCTTCGGCGAGAATCAGCACGCTGTGTTCGCGGCGGCCGGCGACCGGCTTGGTGAACACGAACTCATCGAACTGGGGCTTGATGTTGACGCGCTTGACGGTCTTGTCGTGGAACAGACCAGCCATGTCGATTTCGTTGTCGAAGTGGCCGATGTTCGCGACGATCGCCTTGTCCTTCATCTTGCGCATGTGCTCAACGGTGATGACGTTCTTGTTGCCCGTCGTCGTGATGAAGATGTCAGCAGTCGCGAGCACGTGGTCGAGCGTCGTGACTTCGTAGCCTTCCATCGCGGCCTGCAGAGCGCAGATCGGGTCGATTTCGGTCACAACCACGCGAGCGCCCTGGCCCTTGAGAGCCTGGCAGCAGCCCTTGCCCACGTCGCCGTAGCCGAGCACAACGGCGATCTTGCCGCTGAGCATGACGTCGGTGGCGCGGTTGAGGCCGTCAACAAGCGAGTGGCGGCAGCCGTAGAGGTTGTCGAACTTGCTCTTGGTGGCGCTGTCGTTGACGTTGATGGCGGGGAGCTTGAGTTCACCCTTCTTTTCCATCTCGTACAGGCGGTGGACGCCGGTGGTGGTTTCTTCGCTCACGCCCTTGATGGCAGCGAGCATGTTGGTGAAGCGCTTGGGGGTCTTCTTCATCTGCTCGTTGAGCAGGTTGAGGATGACGCCCCACTCTTCGGGCTCGCTGGCGGCGTTGAAGGCGGGCACCTTGCCGGCGGCTTCAAACTGAGCGCCCTTGTGGACCAGCAGCGTGAGGTCGCCGCCGTCGTCCAGGATCATGTTGGGGCCGCTGCCGTCGGGCCAGCTGAGCGTGCGCTCGGTGCACCACCAATATTCTTCGAGGGTTTCGCCCTTCCACGCGAAGACCGGAATGCCCTTGGGGTCCACGGGCGTGCCGTTCTTGCCGACGACGACCGCAGCAGCGGCGCTGTCTTGCGTGCTGAAGATGTTGCACGAGCACCAGCGCACGTCGGCGCCGAGTTCAACGAGCGTTTCGATGAGCACGGCGGTCTGCACGGTCATGTGCAGGCTGCCGGCGATCTTCGCGCCCGTGAGGGGCTTGGTGGCGTGGTACTTCTCGCGCAGAGCCATGAGGCCGGGCATTTCGTGCTCAGCCAGACGGATTTCGTGGCGACCCAGTTCCGCGAGGTTGAGATCCTTCACCTTGAAATCACCCGTCGCGTTGCTGGGCTTGGTCGTCGTTGCAGTCATCGTCATTGCATGCTTCCTTTCAGTTCTTCGCTTCGTCACGCGGCTTGAAACCGCCGCGATCAATGCTGTCTTTCCTTCGATACTGAGGTACTTCGGTACTCAGGTCGTTCTTACTTCTTTACCGCCACACACACGAACAGTCCCGGCCCTTTGGCCGAAGATTCAACGGGCAGCTCTACATATCGAACATCCCGCAGTCCCGCTCGCCCCATGAGCGAAGTCATTTCGTCGCGCGAGAAGCCCAGATGCTTGTGGCCCATCGTCCGCTTGTAGTCTTCGCGGTTGTGCGCGACCATATCGACGATGAGGGCTGTGCCGCCTGTGACGAGCACGCGTGCCATCTCGCGCAGGGCTTCCGCCGGCTCATCGACGTGGTGAAGCACCAGCACAGCGACGGCGGCGTCGATCACGCTTGCGTCGATAGACGTTGCTTCCACCGGAGCCTGGTGGAACATGACGTTGGTGAGACCCGCGGCAGCCATGCGATCGCGCGCGACTGACAGCATGGCTTCGCTCTGCTCGACGGCGTCGACGCGATGCACAAACGGCGCGATTGCGTGCGTCGCGATGCCGGTGCCTGCGCCAAAGTCTGCGACGCGCCAGTGCTTGTTGAGCAGCGCAAGCAGCGCCATGCCCGTAAAGCGCGGGCCGAACAGTTCGGCACGCATCGCATCCCACTGATCGCTGACGCGGCCGAAGAACGACAGGCTGTCGGTCTTGCGTTCCGCAAGCACGGCACGCACGCGAGCGTCGTCTTCGCGGGCTTCGCTCGCTTCGACGGCGTTCATGCGAATCGTCTTCCACAACTCGCGTGCGTCGCTGCTGAGCTCGCCCATCGAGAAGAGTCCCGCCGTGCCCTCACTCCGGCGGACGACCCAACTCGCGTCGAGCAACACCTTGAGGTGGCGGCTCACCGTGCTTTGCGGCAACTGCAGCGCCTTGGCCAGTTCCCCCACTGACAGTTCATGTGCATCAAGCACGCGCAGCAGACGCAACCGGGTGGGGTCGCTCAGAGCGGCGAGGAGGTCGAGCAGGGGGATGGCCGGGGCAGTCTTCATCCGTTTAGCCGGATGAAGTATACAACGGTTTGCGGGCGTGTCAAATGAAAACGGCACGGGCCGGTGGCCCGTGCCGCAAAGTTTGTGAAAACAAGACCTTCGGTCACTTCGTCTGGATGACCGGCTCCAGAGCGTTGGTCACCCGGGGGATGTCCATTTCGCGCGGGGCGAGGGCGAAGCTGGGGCCGGGAATCTCGCCCATTTCGCGGATGGCGGCGAGGACTTCGGCATTCTCGGGCTGGAGGAAGTACGCCATGCGCAGACGCTCGATCGTGCGGTCGGTGTCGCCGCGGTTCTTGTAGAACTTGACGAGGGCCCACTGCACATCGAAGTTGTTGCCCTGGCTGATTTTGGAGGCGGTGACCAAAGCGGTCTGGGCTTCGTCGGCGTGGCCCACGCGGTTCATGTAGTCGGCGATGCGCAGATAGTCCTTCACGCGGCCGCGTTCGCTGGCGATGCGCTGCACGAAGGTGGTGAGGGCCTCGCGCTCGCCGGCTTGATACAGGGCTTCGGCGGTGCCGTCGGCGATGCGATCGTTGAGGGGATCAACATCGAGGGCGATCTTGAGGCTCTCGATCGCGGCACGCGGGTCGCCGGCGTTCATCTGGGATTCACCCAGCTTCATGCGGACGACGTTGTTGTCGGGGGCGCGTTGCAGGTACTCGCTGTAGTTCTCGACGGCGAGGTCCCAGCGTTTCGTCGTATAAAAGTGGTCGCCGTCACGCTGGATGACGTGCAGGGGGCGGGTGCCGCCGCAGCCGGCGAGGGTGAGGAGCAGGAGCGAACCAAGAACGAAAGAGTGCGTGCGATGCATGAAGTTCCCTCCGTGGAACATAGGGTGGGCAGAGTATAGCGAGAAGCAGCGAAAAGTGCGGGCGTGGCAGCGAAAGTTGCGCGGCGGACTGCAAATGCTCGCCAGACCGCGGGATAGACGACATCTCTCTCGCGTTTGCTTGATGGTAATTGCGCCGCGAATGGGCTTGACAAGCTGGGGTTCTTCACGGATACTAAACTCTCCCCCACACGAGTTTCTCACATAGCTCGAGCTTGGCGGATTGGGACCAATCGTACAGATTGTCGCAACCGAGAGTCGATTCTTGCGGAACAGTGTGGATACGTGGGCCTGCGGTACGGGTTCTCTGTACACGATGGGCGAATCGGACATGAACGCGTTCCACGGATTGGAACGTCTCTCAACGCGGGGCTGGAGCCCCGATGACCCTTCCCCCGACGGGCACCGCTCGCGAGGTACGCGAGCCATGGAGTACGGTCGATGACGAGTCAGAAGAAGAATGCAGGTTTCACGCTGATTGAGTTGCTGGTCGTGATCGCGATCATCGCGCTGCTCATCAGCTTGCTGTTGCCTGCCTTGGGCCAGTGGCGCCAGACCGGTCGCCAGTTGGTGTGCCAGACGAACATGAAGAACCAGGGCGTTGCGACGCACAGCTACGCGGCGGACTACCGCGACAAGCTGTACAGCTTCAGCTGGCGCGCCGACCTTACTTCGGTGACCCAGTTCCCTGATTTGCAGGCTCCCGGCAGCGACAACGAAGCTGCGGTCTTCCAAGCTATTGATATCGTCCGTCGCCGTACGGGCAACGACGCGAGCTCGCTGCCTATCTCGGCCATGACCGGTGGTGGCGGCGAAGGCGGCACGGGCTGGATCCCTCACATTCTGTACACGCACCTTGTGCTGCAGGATTATGTGTCTAGCGTGCTGCCTGAGAAGGCGGTGGTGTGCCCCGAAGACACCAACCGTTTGCGCTGGCAGAACGTGACGGCATTCAACGCCAACGAATTCACCCCGTTCCAGCCGCCGATCACGCAGCGTCGCTGGCCCTACAGCTCGTCGTACCAAGTGGTGCCGGCGAGCTTCTCGGCTGATTCTGGTCCGCAGGCTGTCGGCCCCGGCGATACATACTTCTCGTATAACGTGCCCGGCGATGCAGGATTCATGGGCAAGCGTCTGCTGACCGACGTGCGGTTCCCCTCGCAGAAGGTCCAGCTTTTCGACTCGGTCGCTCGCCATGACGGCAAGCGCCGACTCTACTACGCCGTGCCTTCGGCGCGTCAGCCGCTGATGGCTTTCGACCAGTCGGTCGTCATTCGCCGGACGCGTGAAACCAACTTGGGTGCGGTGCCGACGAACGCGAACTCGAACCCGCCGCCGCCGCCGGTGCTCTTCACGATTCCGCAGGGCGACCTCGAACTGCGTCCGTGGGATAAGAATGACCTTCAGTTCTCAACGGACATCGGTATGTACCGCCACTATCAGTTCACTCGTGGCGGCCTGAAGGGTGTTGACTTCCCGGGCGTGTTCAACCGTCCGTTCCCGACTCCGGGTTCGACCGAAGTTGGTCCTCCGTATTGATCGTCTCTGTTCACTCTCAACCGGCTCGCTTCGGCGGGCCGGTTGTGTTTTTGGTGTTGCGTGTTTATCGTTGCTGGCGTTGTGGTGTGCGGTCGATGACGACGATGCAGATTTGGGCCGTCGTGAGCGGGGTGTGGATGCCGGGTCGGCGATTCGAATGGGTGTGATGGGCTTGTAGACGAGTATGACAACGGCGCCTCTCAACATCGTGTTCTTTGGATCGGGGGCGTTTGGTGTGCCGACGCTGGCGCATTTGGCGCGGACACATCGGGTGCTGGCGATTGTGACGCAGCCGGACAAGCCGGCGGGGCGAGGTGGGAAGCTGACGCCTACACCGATCGCGCAGTATGCGAGCGAGCACCTGCCTGATGTGCCCGTGTGGAAGCCTGAGAAGTGCAATGAGGCGGGATTTGTGGAACAGGTGCGAGGACTGCCACATGATGCGACGCGTGATGCGTGGGTGGTGATTGCGTATGGGCAGTACCTGGGGAAGAAGCTGCTGGCGGAGAAGTTCTCGATCAACTTGCACGCGAGTCTGCTGCCCAAGTGGCGAGGTGCCGCGCCGATCAACGCGAGTGTGGTGGCGGGTGATCGCGTGACGGGGAACAGTGTCATTACGCTTGCAGAAAAGATGGATGCGGGCTTTGTGCTGGGGCAGAGCACGCGTGAAGTTGGCGCGACGCAGACGGCGGGCGAACTGCATGATGCACTCAGCGCGGATGGGCCTGCGTTGGTGGAGCGAGTGCTGCACGAGCATGCGAGCGGCACGCTGCGATATGTGACGCAGGATGAGGCGGCAGTGACAATTGCGGGGAAGATGAGCAAAGCTGACGGCGTGATTGACTGGGCGCAGCCAGCGGATGTGATTCGAGCGCGTGTGAACGGGCTGAACCCGTGGCCTGGTGTGACGGTGATGATCGCGGGACAGGCTGTGAAAATTCTGCGTGCCGCGGCGACGACGACGCGCGTGAGCGGCGAGCCGGGGACACTGTGCGATGTAAGCGGGCTTGTGGCGTGCGGCGATGGGCTTGCGCTGCAACTGCTCGAAGTGCAACCTGCGAACAAGCGCGGCATGGCGTGGCGGGACTTTGTGAACGGCGCGAAGCTCACGGCGGGCGTGAAGCTGGGGCGCGTCGAGGTGTGAGTTGAGAGCGTTGGCGTGCGATGTCGCGATGGGGCGATGAAACACGTCGCGGCACGAGCGATCTCGATATGAACCCGTAAACAATGAAAAAGGCACAGGCGAAAAGCCTGTGCCATTTGAAGAGCGGGTGACCAGGATCGAACTGGCGACATCCAGCTTGGGAAGCTAGCGTTCTACCGCTGAACTACACCCGCGTCATCGGAGTATATGCATTCACGCGGCTTGATCATCACGCCGCGGGTGCGGGTGGGAGTGAGTCAGGCACCTTCTTGCCCAAGGCTCCGAACCAGACGAGGATGAAGATGGGGTATGCGAGGCCGAAGATCGCGCCGCAGCCGAGGCCCAGGAAGAGGCCGATCTCCTGGCCTGGTGGCGCGGCGACACCCATGCTTGACTGATGGGCGACGGTCGCGCTCTGCACTTTCAGTTGAAGAAACATGCCCGCGATGGCGAGCGGGATAGCCAAGGCAGCGTACACGAGATGCAGTGGTCGAGCGATGGGCTTGAGCTTGAGAAGCAGGATGCCCGCGATGAGCAAGAGCACCGCGTTGAGCAACGAGAGCACGCTGAGGACGATGGTTCCGACTGTCGGCATCGCTTCGGGCGGGAGCTGGTTTTCGGGCGGCAGATTTGCCAAGAGCGCAGGCCCGACAAAGCTGCCGATGGTGCTGCAACAGCCGCCCAGCACGCCCAGTGAGCCCAGCACGATGCTGATGATGCCGATGGGTTTGATCCAGCCGGGCTCGGGCTGAAAGCCGGGGGCCATCGCGGGCGGGATGGGAGGCAGGGTGAAGGTGCTCATGCGAGCAATATAGCAGAACGCGGGGAAAGCGTTTCAGGTCGGCCAACGTGGTGGTTGGTGCGCAGTGATGCCGGCCCGTTTGATATGGGCGCAGCGACGAACGCGTTGGTACGCGGGAGACAGTGCGAATCAGATCTTTGCGAGGAAGCGCAGATCGTTTTCGAAGAGCAGGCGGATGTCGGGGATGGCGTACTTGCCCATGGCGAGGCGCTCGATGCCGAAGCCGAAGGCGAAGCCGGTCCACTCTTCGGGATCGATGCCGCAGGCGGTGAAGACGGCGGGATCGATCATGCCACAGCCGCCGAGTTCGATCCAGCGCGGGGGCTGGTCGGGGCGGAGCTGGATGAGCATGTCGAGTTCGGCGCTGGGCTCGGTGAAGGGGAAGAAGCTGGGACGCAGGCGGATTTCAGCTTGCGGGCCGAAGTAGGCTTTGGCGAACTGGAGGAGCGTGGTTTTGAGATCGACAAGCGTCACGCCACGATCGACGTAGAGGCCTTCGATCTGATGGAACATGAAGCTGTGCGTGGCGTCGACGGCGTCGGGGCGATAGACGCGGCCAGGGGCGACGACGCGAATGGGTTCCTGCAGCTTGCCTTGGCCGCGTGCGACGGCTGCTTCCATGACGCGGACCTGCACGGTGCTGGTCTGGCTGCGGAGCATGCGCGGCTTGGCGACGTCGCCGGGGCGATCGACGTAGAAGTTGTCCTGCGGGTCACGCGCGGGGTGCTCAGGCGGGATATTGAGCTTGACGAAGTTGTGATCGTCATCTTCGAGCTCGTGCGACTCGGCGACGGCGAAGCCCATGCGTGCGAAGACTTCGCAGAGGTCGGCACGCACGCGCGAGAGCACATGTAGGCGGCCCGTTGCGTGTGTTTCGATGAGGCCGGGCTCGGTGACGTCGATCAGGTCCTTCACTGGCGCGGCGGCGGCGCCGAGGGAGAGCTTCTTTTCTTCGAAGGCTGCTTCGACAGCGGCCTTGGCTTGATTGAGAGCGGCGCCGATGGCGGGCTTCTGGTCCTTGGGGACGTCTTTGAGGCCGACCATGATGGTTTTGAAGGCCCCACTGCTGCCCAAGAACTCGATGCGGAAGGCTTCGAGCGAGGCGGCGTCGGTGACGGCGGCGAGTTGTGACGTCGCGCGGGATTGAAGGGCAGTGATGGCGTCGAGCGTGAGCATGTGGAGCGATATTAGGGGTGTTTGGGGCGGGGTTTGAGGGGCCGTTGTCGGCCGTGACGTGCCGAGAACACATTGACGGCGGCATGTGCGTCGTCGATGGTGAAGAGGATCATGTAGCCGTCGACGATCAGGCTTCGCACTTCCATCTGGAAGTATGTTGATTCCTCGGCGACTCGACAGCGACGCGGCATGCGTGAGAGAGAGGTAGTCGCGGCGCGAATGCGGGCGACCCACGCGTCGGCTTGCGCGATCGATGACTCGCGCTCGATGAACTGGGCATCTTCGAGCACGCGCGCGATGAACTCTGGAGATAACGTGACGCGATAGGTCATGCAGACTTTCGGCGACGCGCTTTGCGAGCGCGATCAATCGCGGCAAAACCATCGTCAACCGAAACTCCTCGACCAGCGGCGATCTGCTTCATGCCGCGAGCGACGCTCGCGACGCTTTGCGCGAGGTCCGGATCGGCGAGCAGTCGGTCATACGCCTGCGAGCTGAGAATGACCGCGTCGGGCTTGCCGTTGGTGGTAATGAAGAGGGGACGGTTGGTTTTCTTGACGCGGTCGAAGCTGCTGCGGAGATTCTGGCGGAGGTCAGAGAAGCTGGTGATGTCGGTTGTGCGGGTGGGCTTGGGCATGGGTGGCTCCGGGGTTGTACAAAGTATTGTACAAGGTGAGGGCGAAGAGAGGTAAAGAAAAACCCGCGTTGGGACGCGGGTTGGAAAGAGGGTTGAGGTTGGAGTGCGCGCGCCCCGGAGGGGCGGACCACCGTTCGATCAGTTTTGCAGGCCGCCCAGGCGTGGGCCGGCGTTGCCGTCTTCGCCGCCGAGGAAGCCGGCGTAGTTACGCATGAGCAGGTTGGCTTCGACACGCTGGAGGAAGTCCATCGTGACGCTGACGACGATGAGCAGACCTGTGCCGCCCAGGAACTGTGTGACGGTGAAGTCGATATTGAGGGCGCTGTTGATGACTGGCGGCAGCACGGCGACGAGGGCCAGGAAGCCAGCGCCGACGTAGGTGACGCGGTTCATGACGGTTTCGAGGTACTCGGCGGTGCGGGGGCCGGGGCGCAGGCCGGGGATGAAGGAGCCGCTTTCCTTCATCTGCTTGCTCATTTCCTCGGGGTTGAACTGGACGGTGATCCAGAAGTACGCGAAGAAGTAGACGAGGATGATGGTGGTGATGACGTAGAGGAAGGCGCCTTGATTGAAGTTGTCGGCGAGGAAGCGGAAGGTGCCGCCATACCAGGTGTCGGCGGTGCCAGCGGTGCGGGTGGTCTCACGCAACTGCGTGAAGACGACGCCCGGGAAGACCATGAGGCTGCTGGCGAAGATGATGGGCATGACGCCGCCGTGGTTGAGGCGGAGCGGCAGGTAGCTGCGCTGACCGCCGAAGACCTTGCGGCCGCGGGTGTGCTTGGCCTGCTGCACGGGGATGCGGCGCTGGGCGACCGTCATGAGGACGCTGCCAGCGACGACGAAGACGAACCCGCCCAAGAGAGCGATGATGCCCATGTAGCCCATCTTGTCGGGCGCGCCGGGGTTGAAGTTGTTGATGACCCAGTTGATGGCCTGAGGCATGCTTGAAAGGATGCCGGCCATGATGATCATCGAGGCGCCGTTGCCGATGCCGTGCTTGTCGATCTGCTCGCCGATCCACATGAGGAACAAACAGCCGGCGGTGAGGCAGGAGATGGCCATGATCCACCAGACGGGGTTACTGGCGTAAGACTCTACGAGGAGACCCTGAGCCCGCAGGTAACCGAGCCAACCGATGCCCTGCACCAAGCACAGGCCCACGGTGATGTACCGCGTGTACTCCATGATCTTCTGGCGACCAGAGCCCCCTTCTTCCTGCAGCTTTTTCAGCGGCGGGTAGACGGTGGTGAGCAGTTGGATGATGATGCCCGCGGTGATGTAGGGCATGATGCCCAGGCCGAAGATGGTGCTGTGGCTGAGTGCGCCGCCTGAGAACATGGCGACTGCGCTGGCGAGTGTGGCGAACGCGCCGCCTTGTTCCTTGGCGAGCTGCGCGGCCTTCTCGAGCTGGACGTGGTCGACGCCCGGCAGCGGGATCCAGTGACCGATGCGGAAGACGATCAGCATCGCCAGCGTGAACAAAATCTTGTTCCGCAGTTCAGGGACACGGAAGACGTTGATGAGGGTCTGCATGAGAACTCTTTGATGCTGCAAACGTCATGTGCGGGCATCCTTGCCGGACAAATGACGCGTGATTTGTATGGCGCAGGCGGAGGCCTGTGACACCCCGAGAACGGACGAAAAACCGATGCTGCAAAGCAATCGGCGAGGAGCTTTCGCTCCCCGCCGATGGTAGGTCAGTCAGATTGTTCGCACGAGCGGTTGCATGTGCGATCAACGCTTACTTCTTCTTGGCGTCGGCCTTACCGGCCTTGGCTTCGGTTGCCTTGGCTTCGCGGGCAGCCTTGGCAGCGGCGATAGCGGCCTTGCCCTTGCTGTCCTTGTTGCGCTTGAGCTTCTTGGTGAGGTTCTTGGGGCTGCGGTCATCGCTGTTGCGATCAACGCCGCGGACCTTGTCGCGACGCGTGCCGGTTTCGGTCACGCTGCCACCCGCGTCGGTGACGATCTTGCGAGCGCTGTCGCTCATGCGGTTGGCGGTGACGGTGAACTTGGCCTTCAGGCTGCCAGCGTTCTTGGGCATACCTGCGAGGATCTTGAGTTCGCGGCTGTCGTCGCGCACCAGGCCAGCCTTGATGAGTGTGGCGAGACTGATCTCGCCGCCCTTGGCGAAGGCGGGGTGGGAAACGATGTCGCCCAGGTTGACCGTCCAGAACTCGGTCTTGAACGGAGCGTTGGTGAAGCCGAACTTGGCCAGGCGACGGAAGTAGCGCATCTGGCCGCCTTCGAAGCCCTTCTTGGCGCTGGTACCGGAGCGCGAACCCGCACCCTTGTTACCGCGGCCTGACTGCTTGCCGTGGCCGCTGCCTTCGCCGCGACCGACGCGCTTGCGCTTCTTGAACGCGCCCGCCTGGGCGGTGATGTCATGGATCATCATGGTGAGATACTCCAGCCGAATCGATTGATCGTGTCTTGAGAATTACGTGTTACTGAGCGGCGGGAGCTGCACCAGCATCGCCAGCGGGAGCCGCACCGTCACCGGCGGGCGCACCACCTTCGGGGCCGCGACGACCGCGACCGCCACCACCACCGGGGCCACCGCGACCGCGACGACGCTCTTCGCCGAGCGTGTTCACCGGGCCCTTGGCCTTGCCACCTTCGCGGCGGGCGGCGACAGGCATGAAGCGCTTGCCGCGTTCGATGCGCTGCTCGATCTGGGTTGCACCCACATCGACACCGCGACCGGCCTTGACGCTGTCAGCGGCGCGGAGCTGTTCAAGGGCGTCGAAGACGGCCTTGACGACGTTGCGCTTGTTGGTGCTGCCGAAGCACTTGGTGATGCAGTCGGTCACGCCCGCGATTTCGAGGATGGCGCGGACGGTCGAACCGGCGACAACGCCCGTACCTGGCGCGGCGGGAACGAGGCGCACCTTGCTGGCGCTGTAGCGGCCTTCGACTTGGTGCGGGATCGTCGTGCCGGTGAGCGGCAGTTCGAGGAGCTTGCGCTTGGCGTAGCGTTCGGCCTTCTCGGCGGCGCCGGGGACTTCGGGGCTCTTGGCGTAGCCGAAGCCCACCTTGCCACGACGATCACCCACCACCACGATCGCGCCGAACTGGAAGCGGCGACCGCCCTTGACGGTGGCGCTGGTGCGCAGCACGCCAAGGTTGGTGCTCTCGAGCCGGCCGGACTGTTCCATCACTTCAACTGCCATAATGCTTCTCTTTCTGACTGAGTGAGTGTGTGCTTTAGAAGTCCAGACCGCCCTTGCGAGCCGCGTCGGCGAGAGCCTTCACGCGGCCGTGGAACTTGAAACCACCGCGATCGAAGACCACGGCCTTGACGCCCTTGGCGGTGGCACGCTTGGCAAGCAGTTCGCCCACCTTGGTGGCCGCGACGACGTTGCCGGTCTTGTCGAGCTTGACATCCTCGTCCACCGTGCTTGCGCTGACGATGGTCTTGCCGTCCAGATCGTTGATGATCTGGGCGTACATGTGGTTGAGGCTCTTGTAAATGCTGAGACGGGGACGAACGTTCGTGCCCGAGATGCGCTTGCGGAGGCCGATGCGGCGGCGCGAGCGGCGGAGTGTTTTGGCTGCGTTGCGGTCCATGATTGGTACCTCGTGAAACGTGAATCGTTGGGGTGAACTGAATTAGGCGCCGAACTGCTTGCCCTGCTTGCGCTTGATGACTTCTTCGGTGTACTTGACGCCCTTGCCGTTGTAGGGCTCGGGCTTGCGCTTCTGACGCATGGCACTGGCGAACTGACCGACGAGTTGACGATCGATGCCGATGATCTTGACCGGCGTGATGTCGCCCGTGGCCTTGTCAACGGTCACGGTGATGCCTTCGGGGATGGGCATCATGATGGCGTTGGCGTAACCGAGCACGAGCTTGAGGTTCTTGCCGACGACCTGAGCCTGCCAGCCGGTGCCGACGACCTGCATGTTCTTCTCGTAGCCCTTGGTGACGCCTTCGATCATGTTGCGGATGATCGCGCGGGTGGTGCCCCAGTTGGCGTTGGCTTCGCGGTTCTCGGCGGTGAAGCCGGCAGCGAGCTCGACCTTGATGGCCTTTTCGCTTTCGGTCCACGTCACCTTGGTGAAGGCCGGGAACTTGTGGCTGAGCTTGCCCTTGGGGCCTTCGACCTTGATTTCGTTGGCGTTCAGCGCGACTTTGACGCCGGCGGGAACGGAGATGGGCTTCTTACCGATACGTGACATGCTTACTTGCTCCTTCGCGTGTTGCTCGCCGGATGTGTTCTCCGGGCTTCCGCGATTGTGACTGACTTCTTCCGGCTTCTGACAAACAGACAGGATGCGACGCGGGCTTGCGACCGAGCCGCGATGGATTACTCGATGATGGCCAGCAGTTCGCCGCCAACGCTCTGCTCGCGAGCCATGCGATCGCTCAACACACCCTTGCTGGTGCTGACGATGGCAATGCCCAGGCCCTGCAAGGGGCGCGGCAGGTCTTCGACGGGGCTGTACATGCGACGGCCCGGCTTGCTCATGCGCGTGATGCGGTGCATGAGGGCTTCGCCACCCGTGCCGTACTTGAGGCGAATGCGAATGAGGCCCTGGCGACCGTCTTCGACAACGTCGAAGCCGTCGATGTAGCCTTCGTCGCGCAGGACGCCAGCGATACCCACGCACACCTTGTTGCGAATGCACGTGACGGTTTTGGCCTTCACGTTGGTCGCGTTCCGGATGCGGGTCAGCATGTCCGCGATTGGATCACCGATCGACATAGCAGTCTTCCTTCGTCCTCAAGCCTCGCCGGGAGAGTGGCTCCCGGCGCGTGTGTTCGTTCGTTCGCTCAAAAGTTCCGTGCTTCTTACCAGCTCGCCTTCCGCATGCCGGGGATCTTGCCTTCAAGCGCGAGCTTGCGGAGCATGATGCGGCTGATGCGGAACTTGCGATACACGCCGCGGGCGCGGCCCGAGAGTTGGCAGCGGCGCACGATGCGGGTGCTGTACTTGGGCTTGCGGTTGCTCTTGGCGACTTGTGCCTTGGTGGCCATGGTTCGTTTCCTGGTACTCAGTTCCGCAGGTGCGGGTCAGTGTCTCGTGTCGTGGTTTACTTCTCGTTCTTCGTGAAGGGCATGCCCAGCTCCTGCAGCACGTAGCGGCTGAGTTCGGGCTTGCTGTTGCGGAAGACGAAGTTGATGTGCATGCCGTGCGTGAAGGTCACGTCGGCCATGTTGATTTCGGGGAACACGCCCTGCTCGGTCAGACCGAACGAGTAGTTGCCCTGACGGTCAAAGGCCTTGTCGGGCACGCCGCGGAAGTCCTTGATACGGGGCGTCGTGAGGTTGATCAGACGGTCAAGGAAGTTCCACATGCGTTCGCGGCGCATCGTGACGACCACGCTGCTCTCGAAGCCTGCACGCAGCTTGAAGTTGCTGACGCTCTTCTTGGCCTTGACGACCACGGGCTTCTGACCCGTGACCTTCGTGACCGTGTCGATGATCGTCTGCTTCTTGTCAGCGGGGATCTTGGTGCCTTCGAGGTGGCGACCCATGTTGACGTTCACCACGATCTTCTCGAGCTTGGGCTGCGCGAAGCGGTTGGTGATGCCGAACTTGTCAGCGACGCCCTTGCGGACGACGCTGTCGTACTTCACCTTGAGGCGAGGTGGTTCCTTCGCGGGCTGTTCAGCCGCAGCGACGACCGCCGCGTCGACCTTCTTGCCAGAACCGCCAGACTTCTTGCCGGAGTCCTTGGGAGCGGGCCGCTTGTTTTCTTTCTCGCTTGCCATAGTCGTCTGCCTTACTCGTCTCGGCGTTGTGTCACGCCGGAAAGATCATGAATCGCGGAACGATTTACTTCTTGGACTTCTTCTTGCCGGCCTCGAACAACTTGTTGAGGACGCCGACTTCCTTGCCCTTGTGGCGAGCGACGCGCACCTTGGTGCCGTCCTTCTCGGAGCGGAAGCCGATACGAACCGGCTTGCCATCGACCACGGGGCTGACCTTGCTGATGTGCAGGGGAGCTTCCTTGGTGATGATGGAGCCCTGCGGGTTGAGGCGCGTGGGCTTGACGTGCTTGGTCACCAGGTTCACACCCTTGATGATCACGCGGTCGTGCTTGGTATCGACGAGCATGACTTCGCCGATGGCGCCCTTGTGGTCGCCGCTGGTCACCATCACTTGATCGCCTTTGCGTACGTGGCGTGGCATTGCTTACTTCCTTCTTCTTTCTTGAGCCGGGGTCGTCCCCCACTCCAATGTTCGCGTGCTCGCTTCTCTCTTACACCACTTCGCTGGCGAGGGAGACGATCTTCATGTAGTTCTTGTCGCGCAGTTCGCGGGCGACGGGCCCGAAGATGCGCGTGCCCTTGGGATTGCCATCGTCCTGAATGAGCACCACGGCGTTGCTGTCGAACTTGACGTAGCTGCCGTCGGCGCGACGCGTGGACTTGGTGGTGCGGACGACCACAGCCTTGCTCTTGTCACCGGGCTTCACATCGGCGCCGGGCTGGGCCTGCTTGATCGACACGAACACGCGGTCGCCCACGCCGGCGATGCGCCGAGTGAACTTACCGCTGCCGGTCGTGCCGCCGTAGACGCGGATGACGTACGCGATCTTCGCGCCGCTGTTGTCCGCCACCACGCATCGTGTTTCTTGTTGCAGCATGACGAAAGTCCTTGCGAGACGTCACGGAGTGAAAAGGGCCGTGACGGGTGAATCGGGTGAATCGAGTGACAGTTCCAACGTTCCAACTTACTGAGCGAGTTCCTTGGCGCTCTTGAGAGCCGCGGCGAGTTCGCTGCGACGCTCGACGATGCGGACCAGACGCCAGGTCTTGCTCTTGCTGATGGGGCGGCAGGGCGCGACTTCAACGATGTCGCCGTTGCGGGCTTCGTTCTTCTCGTCGTGAATCTGCAGCACGGTGCGCTGAGCGATGTACTTGCCGTACTTGGGGTGCTTGCTTTGGTAGTTCACCACCACCGTGCGCGTCTGGGCGCGCTTGTCGCTCTCGACGACACCGATCTTGGTGCCGTTGATATCGGCGGGGGCGGCCGCGGGCTTGGCGGCGGGCTTCTTCGTGCTGGCGGCAGGCTTGGTGGGCATATTCAGTCCTCAGTCTTCTTTCTGTGCGGTGCTCAACACGACTTACTTGGAAGCCTTCTTGCTGCGGGCCGTCTGCTCGGTCAGCAGGCGGGCGATGTCCTTGCGCACCTTGCCGAACTGGGCGGTGTCGGTCACGGTCTCGGTGACGCGCTTGGTGCGCATCTCGAAGAGTTGCGAGCGCAGTTTCGCGACCGTCAACTTCAACTCTTCATCCTTCATCGCTCGAACTTCTGCGCCGGTCATGGCTTCCATCCTTCATTCATCTGCCGCGTGCGGGAGGCCGCGTGCGGGTTGTGACTTGAAACACTTACAGCAAACGGTGCATTAGACGCTAATGCGGCGGCCGACGAAGCGGCAGCGAACGGGCATCTTCATCGCAACGCGAAGGAGAGCCGTCTTGGCGGTGCGCTCAGGGACGCCCGCCATTTCAAACAGCATGGTGCCGGGCTTCACGCGAGCCGCCCAGTAATCCACATCGGCCTTACCTGTACCCATTCGGGTTTCCAGGGGCTTCTTGGAGATGGGCTTATCGGGGAAGACGCGGGTGAACAGCTTGCCTTCGCGCTTGACGAAGTGCATCGCCGCGACGCGGCCGGCTTCCAGCTGCGTGGCCTTGATCCACGCGCCTTCCAGGGCCTGCAGGCCATAGTCGCCGAACGCGACGTAGTTGCCCTTGGTCGCCTTGCGGTCGCGGACGCGACGCATTTCCTTGCGGTACTTCACTCGCTTGGGCATCAAAGCCATGACTCACACTCCGAATCCGACGCTGCCTTGGCAGGCCGGTGAATCTTCTTCCTGAACCGACTGAACCTTGCTCGCTTGCTTGCTTGTTGGCTCGCTCGCTTGCTTGTTTACTTGCGACCGCGAGCACGAGCCCGGCCACCTGCGGCGTTGGTTTCTTCTTCCGTGCGCTCGGTGCCGTACATGCCCTTGTAGATCCACACCTTGACGCCGATGACGCCGTAGGTGGTGATCGCTTCGGCGGTGGCGTATTCGACGTGAGCCTGGAGCGTGCTGAGGGGCAGCGAACCTTGCTTGACTTCGAGCACGCGGGCGATTTCAGCACCACCCAGACGACCGCCCATGCGGATCTTGCAGCCCTTGGCGCCCGCGGCCATCGCGGCATCGACCTTCATCTTGCCCACACGGCGGTAGCTGGCGCGCTTCATGAGCTGCTCAGCGACGGCTTCGGCCACGAGCTTCGCATCCATATCGGCGTTCTTCACTTCGATGATGGAGATTGCGACCTTGCGGCCCGTCATGTACTGCAGCTCTTCGGTCATGCGCTCGACTTCGGCACCCTTGGGACCGATGACCAAGCCGGGGCGAGCCGTCTTGATGATGATCTTGAGCTCTTCACGCGTGCGCTCGATGGCGATGTCGCTCACGGCGGCGTTTGGAGGACGGCGGTTGAGGCGCTTGTCAAGCCAGCCGCGAATCTTCTGGTCTTCGACCAGGAGTTCGCCGTACAGGGCCTTGGGCGCGTACCAGCGGCTCTTGTGGGCTTCGGTGATGCCGAGACGGAGGCCGAATGGATGTGTCTTTTGTCCCATGGTTGGTTTCCTCGGCGGTTAGTTCGCCGCCTTCTCCTCGAGGCTCACCGTGATGTGGCTGAAGAACTTGTGAATGCTGTGAGCGCGACCGCGGTCCTTGGGCTGGAAGCGCTTCATGACCGGGCCCTGATCGACCGTGACTTCCGTGACGACCAGCGCGCCGGTGTCGGCGTCAGCCAGTTCAGCCTCGGTGCGGGCGGCGAGCAGAGCGCGCTTGATGTTGGCGCCCGCGCGCTTCTGCGTGAAGGTGAGCAGGTTTTCCGCTTCCGTCACGCTCTTGCCGCGGATCAGGTCGATGAGCAGCTTGGCCTTGCGGGGGCTGCCGCGGTGGTTGTTGTACTCGCTGGTGAACTTGCTGATATCCGCAGTGCGGACGCTCAGGAGCTCGGCGATCTTGCGGATGTTCTTGGCCTTGCAGCGGGGATGATCGCGCCCGGCAGTCCAGTTGTTCACGGCGCGGAGCGCGTCGGAGACGCCAAAGCCGGGCTCGGCCAGGGCTTGGGCCAACTGGTCGGCGCTGAGGCCTTTCTTCTGCATCGCGGCGCTGAGTTTCTTACCTTGAATCCTCACGGCTCTGTCCTTCTTTCATGGCACGCCGGCTGTCCGGGCGGGCCTGGAGAAAACTTCGTTCACCTTCGCATCAGGTCGGATGCTCAGGCCTTCGCGCCGCCAGCGGCGTCGACGCCTTCCTTCTTGTTCGTGTGACCGCGGAAGGTGCGGCTGATGCTGAACTCGCCAAGCTTGTGACCGACCATGTCTTCGGTCACGAACACGTCGAGGAACTTGTTGCCATTGTGCACCTTGAAGGTGTGGCCAACGAATTCGGGGACGATCGTGCATGCACGGGCCCACGTCTTGATGGCTTCCTTCTTGCGAGCGCTGTTGAGCTTTTCCACCTTGCGGTAGAGCTTCTCATCAACGAACGGACCTTTCTTGAGGCTACGACCCATTTCAATTTCCTCTCACTAGTGCCTAATGCCCAATCTCTAGTGCCTAGTCCCTAGTGCCTGATGCTTACTTCTTCTGCCCGTAACGCGTGCTGGTACGACGACGGATGATGAGGCGTGCGCTTGCCTTGCGCGGGTTGCGAGTGTTGCCACCCTTCGCGCCCACGCCCGTGGGACCGACCGGCGGACGGTTACCCTTGCTGCGACCGCTACCACCGCCCAACGGGTGAGCGTGGTGGCTCTTGGCGACGCCGCGAGTGATCGGGCGACGACCCAGCAGACGCATCTTGCCGGCCTTACCCAGCATCCGCAGGCGATGATCGCCATTGCCGACCTGGCCGATGGTTGCGCGGCAGTCGAGGTGCACGCGACGAACTTCGCCGCTGGGGAGAATCAACGTGGCGTAGTCATCTTCACGGTTGCTGAGCTTGGCGTAGTTGCCCGCGCCGCGGCAGAGCTTGGCGCCTTGGCCCGGCAGCAGTTCGACGCAGTGCACGTCGAGACCGGTCGGGATGTAGCGAAGCTTCATGCAGTTGCCGATGGAGGGCTCGAGCGGACCATCGCTGCCGCTGATCACGGTCTGACCGACCTTAATGTTGAGCGGGGAGATGATGTAGCGCTTCACGCCGTCCTTGTACGTCAGCAGCGCGATGTGCGCGCCACGGTTGGGATCGTACTCGATGGCGGTGACGGTCGCTTCGATGCCATCGCGATCGCGACGCTTGAAGTCAACCATGCGGTACTGCTTTTTGGCGCCGCCGCCGCGACCGCGCGACACGACGATGCCCGTGTTGTTGCGGCCGCCGTTCTTGGGACGGGGGCTCAGCAGGCTGCCTTCGGGCTTGAACTTTGTCACTTCCACGTGCATGTTCACCGACGCGTTGCGGCGGCCAGCAGTGGTCTTCTTGTAAATGCGAATCGGCATTTGAAAGTTTCCTGAAAGAGACCTGCTTGCTTAGAACAGCTCGATGGTGTCGTCCTTGTGGAGCTTGACGATCGCCTTCTTGGTTTCGGCGGGGATCATGAGGCCGAACTTGATCTGCTTGCTCTTGTGCTTCTCGCGGATCGTGTTGATCCCGGTGACGCGCACCTTGTAGAGCTTCTCGATCGCGTTCTTGATTTCCGTCTTGGTCGCACGGGGGTCGACCGCGAAGGTGTAGCGCTTCTGCTCGCTCTGGGCGTAGGTGCTCTTTTCGCTCAGCAGAGGACGCTTGATGATGTAGGTTGCTTCAACGTTGGCTGGCATGGGTGTGCTCCTTCTGCGTCGTGCTTACTTGCTCGCGGCTTTGCTCGCGGCCTTCGTGGCGGGCTTGGCGGCCTTCTTCGCAGGAGCGGCCTTTTCTTCGGTCGCCACGCGGCCCATGGGGGCCGTCTTGGCATCCTTCCCGGTCTGGCTCGTCGGACCCTTCAGCCAGGCTTCCAGATCAGCCTTGGCCACCACCAGGTAACGGTTGTTGAGCATGTTGAACGCGGTGAGCTGATCGATGCGGCAGAGCTGCACCGTCTCGATGTTGCGAGCGCTCAGCATGGCGTTCTTGCTCGACGCGCCATCCATGGGCAGAGCCACGAGCGCGGAGCGGTCAATCTTCAGCGACTCGAGGAACTGCTCGAACGCCTTGGTCTTGACTTCCTTCAGACCGGTCCAGTTTTCGATGACGCGAACTTCGCTGTCAACCAGCTTGGCGAGCAGCGCGTTGCGGTTGGCCTTGCGGCGCATCTTCTTGGGCATGTCCAGGCGGAAGTCCTCGCGGGTCTTCTGCTTGTGGTGGCCGTGGCCGCCGCCCTTGAAAAGGTTGGCCTTGCGGTCGCCGTGACGGGCGTTACCGGTGCCCTTTTGCTTGTAAATCTTGCGGGTCGAACCTTCGACCTCGTGGCGGTTCTTCGTCTTGGACGAGCCCTGCCGGGTGCCGGCGTGGTACTTGACGTACGCCTGCTTGATCAGAGCGGCGTTGATTTCGCCACCCAGAGACTTTTCATCGATGTCGATGGAGGCAACTTCTTTGCCCTGCATGTTGTAGACGGGGACCTTCATCTTCAAACCCTTCCGGAATTTGCCGACGGCAACGCCGTTGGTCAAACCCTCGTCTTGACGCCTGCGCTGCATGCGGGCACATGTACCCGTTTGCAGCGACCATTCGCTTAGCCGTCACACCTCCATTCCAACCCGGCCGTTCTGGGTTGCCCGGCGAATGCTCCTTGCGGGGCGTTGCCGTGGGGTGGATCGGCTTCAACTCGGCCGTCCAAGTGTGCCCGCTGACTGCTCGGGCACACGAAAAACTTGTCGTTGTCCGGCGGTTTCGTGCGAATTTCCGGGGAAACTCACGCCGACCTTCCGAACGCACCGGGCCTTCAGTCGCGGCCCGATGCTGTTATTCCAACCGACCCTCGCGCGATGCGCAGGGTCAGGATACTAGCAGGCACCGACAGGATTTCCAGTCGGTTGGGTGATTTTGGGGGCAAAGCGAGTCGAATGACGCCGCCAGACTTCGCCGCGGCTGGGGACCAGCCGCTCCACCCCTTACGACTTGGCCAGTTCAACCTGCTTCTTGCCCTTGGTCTTGTACAAACGAACCGCGGGGCGGATCTGCACCATGGCGTTGGTGGCGCCGGGGACCGGGCCCTTCACCAGGAGCAGGTTCTTGTCCTTGTCGATGCGGACGACATCGATGCTGCGCGTCGTGACGCGTTCGGCACCCATGTGGCCAGCCATGCGCTTGCCCTTCTTCAGGCCGCCGCCGAAACCACGGTTCGAGCACAGGCCGCCGATCGAGCCGGGGCTGCGGTGCTTACGTTCGGTACCGTGCGAAGCGAACAGACCTTTGAAGTGGTGGCGCTTCATAACGCCGGCGAAGCCTTTACCCTTGCTGACGCCGATGACGTCAACGAAGGCAACCTTCTCGAACTTGGTCACGTCGAGAGCCTGGCCCAGCGTGTACTCGCCCAAGCCCTTGTCGTCAACGCGGAACTCGCGGTGGTGGCGCTTGGGGTCGCTGCCGGCCTTGAAGTCGTGGCCGATCATGGGGATCGTGCTGTTGCGAGCTTCGATCGCGCCGTAACCGACTTGCACGGCGGTGTAGCCGTCCTTGTCCTTCGTACGCAGCTGCGTGACGACGTTGCCGTCGACGTGAATGACTGTGACCGGCACGCTGACACCCTTGTCGGTGTACACGCGGGTCATACCAAGCTTCTTGCCCATGAGGAGGAACGACATGCTGCTGTCCTTTCGCGGAATCCGGCGTGGCGAGCGACGCTCGCACCCTGATCGTCCTGTGGAGCAGGCATTGGGCACTAGGCACTGGGCACTAGTGAAATGCACTGCGGAAAACGCTTGATCCAGAAACAACAAAGGGCATTGTCACTAGTGCCTAGTGCCCAATGCCCAATCCCTACTTATGCCTTGATCTTGACGAACACGCCCGCCGGAACGACGAGACGGTTCAGAGCTTCAACGGTGCGCGCGTTGGGTTCGATGATGTCGATGATCCGCTTGTGGGTGCGGATTTCGAACTGTTCGCGGCTCTTCTTATCGATGAACGGGCTGCGGAGCACGGTGTAGCGCTCAACGCGGGTGGGCAGCGGCACGGGACCAGCGACTTTGGCGTTGGTGCGCTTGGCATGCTCGACGATTTCCTTCGCCGAAGCATCGAGGGCCATGTGGTCGTAGGCTTCCATCCGGATGCGAATCTTGTTGCTGCCACCGTTCATGCGAGTTCCTTTGCGGTCTGCTGAAGCAGTCTGAAAACGCGTGTCGACAAGCGCTCCCGACGAGTGACCTTCGCGATCCGAAGAGCCAGTTGCCAAAGAGCAGGGAGAGAAGCATAGTGGCCCGCACGAAAAAGGCAAGCGGCATCTGCGGGTGCCTTGTACAACCCTATCACTCCCCCACCGCCGCTTTGCACCCCAGGGCTACCGGGCGTTGCTCACTCATGCCACGTGAAATCGCCGATATCCTACCGAGCGATCCGAACAAGTCACGACCGCATGAGGCGACGGACAAGGATTGCATGCTTCCGAGGAATTGTCATGACGCGCAAGAACCGCCTGGCTTTCGGACTTCTCGCTTTGGTGACGGCTGCCGGCCTGGTCGAGGCGCAGGTAACGGCCCCGCAGCCTGCGAATCCCTCGCCGGTGATGTTGGAGCAAGACCTGTTCGAGATCGAGGCCTTGGGTATCGCGATCGCGATTCCGGAGAATGCCGCGACGTCGACGTCGGTCATGGGTTCGACGAGCACGGCGAGCATCTTTGACAATCGCGGCACAACGCCCGCGTGGCAGATCATCATTTCGAGCCGCACGACCAATGACCCGAAGCTAACGGTCGACCGTCTGATTGACGGCGTGACGAAGCAACTGCTGGAGCAGAACGCTGTCATTGAAGAGGACAAGCGCGGCAACACCGACCTGACGCTCGTGAAGCCGGGCGAGAGCAAAGCCGCAGTGATTGATCGCCAGCCCGCGGAAGGCGCGACGCTTTTCTTCAAGTCTGTCAAGGGCGAAGACCTGCCGGTCGCGCGCGTGTATGTGGCGATTCCTGAAGTTCGCGGGCAGAAGCCGGTTGTTCGCGGCGTGACGGCGGTGCAGGTTTCTCCGCAGCAGTTCGTGCTGTTTGAACTGCTCACGACGGGCGATGTGTTCAAGGAGTTCCGCCAGTCGTACGAATTATGCGTGGCGAGTACCGAGTTTCGCAGCGTGGTGGAAGCCGGCGTGCAGCGAGCCGAAATGGTTTCTGCGGGCACACGGATTCTGTCGAGCTTTGATGCGGACGCGCTGATTGAGATGGCAGAGAACACCCCTGAGCGCTGGGAGCGCATTTACCGCCCTGCTGCTGACGGCAAGCGGGCGAACGATGAAGAGATCGGCTATCGCCGGGTGACGGTGAGCTACGGCCGGCCGGGCGCCAAGCGAGGCGGCGGGACGGAACGCGGCATCATCGTGGAGATTGACGCGCGCATTCTCGAGGGCACGCAGATCGTCGATACCAAGAGCTGGTTCTTCATGACGCCTGACCGCATGCAGGAGAACTGGGATGTGTCGATGGCTGTGCGCGACAGTTCCAAGCCGAATGCACGCCCGCAACTGATGCGCGAAGTCGGCGCGCGACTGGAAAACGAGATGACCATTCGCACTGAAATGGGCGGGCCCGCGAAGAACACGCGGATCCAGCCGCCTGCCGAGGGTTATGTGAGCCGGGCCGAAGCATTTCTGCTTCCGCAGTTGCTGGTGAAGAAGGCGATTCAGGGGCGGTTCGGCTACTACAGCTACCAGAGCACGACGGGCAAGGTGAGCTTCCGCCGCGATGTGCTGGATCAAGGCGAAAACAACACCTGGAAGCTGACGACGCGACTGGCGGAAGGCCAGAAGGAACAGGTCGGCATCTTCCGCAGTGATGGCACGCTGATCAGCGGCACGCTGCAGAATGGCGCGAGCGTTGAAACGACGACCGGCAAAGACCTGCTGGAACTGTGGCAGAAAAAGGGCCTGCCCGTGGGCGACAAGTGATCGTGATGGTGATGTGCTTGCTGGCTGCCCTTGTACTGACGTTTGGATCCGTCCGAGTTCCTTATGGCGACTGACCGCATCATCTCCGCGACCGGGTCACCTGTTGAAGAACAGCAGAACTGGGCGTTGCGCCCTCAGCATCTGGATGAGTACATCGGGCAGCGAGACCTGATCGAGCGCGTGCGCATCGCCATCGCGGCGGCTCGCAGCCGCAACGAGCCGCTGGAGCATGTGCTGCTGCACGGGCCGCCCGGCCTTGGCAAGACCAGCCTGGCACACGTGCTGGCGAAGGAAATGGGCGGGCAGATCAGTATCACGAGCGGACCAGCGTTGGCCCGTGCGACGGATCTGGTGAGTGCGCTGACTCGGTTGCAGCATGGCGACATTCTGTTCATTGACGAGATTCATCGCCTGCCTATCGCTGTGGAAGAGTTCATCTATTCCGCGATGGAGGACTTCCGCATCGACGTGACGCTGGACCAGGGGCTGGCAGCTCGCACGGTGCAGGTCAAGTGCAAGCCGTTCACGCTGATCGGCGCGACAACGCGGGCGGGGCTGCTATCTTCGCCGCTGCGCACGCGATTCGGCATCGTGCACCACCTGCAGTATTACACGCAGGGCGAGATCGAAGCGATTCTTGATCGCTCATCGCGATTGCTTGGCTTGGAGGCGATGGATGCCCCGTGCCTAGGCACGCTGGCGGCTCGCAGTCGAGGCACGCCGCGCATTGCCAACAGGCTGCTGCGTCGCGTGCGGGACTTCGCCCAGGTAAAGCACAAGGGCGCGATGAGCACACACGCAGTTGATGGCGCACTCAAACTCGAGGGCGTTGATGCTCTCGGACTTGATGAGCTGGATCGCTCGTTCCTACGTGTCATTGCGACGACCTATCGCGGCGGGCCAGTCGGACTGGAGACCATCGCCGCGACGATGAATGAAGATGCAGGCACGCTGGAAGACGTGGTCGAGCCGTACCTGCTGCAGATTGGCTTCCTGGCGCGGACACGGCGCGGTCGTGCGCTGACAGCAAAGGCGTGCGACCACCTGGGGCTGCCAACCACGCTGGTGCCGCACGATGCGGGCGGCCTGTTCGAAGGTTGATGACGTTCAGGCAGCTTTGGCGGCAGGCGCGGGGGTTGCAGCAGCAGCCGGCGTGGCTGCAGACTGTGCAGCAACGGGCTTGGCTTCGGTTTGCTTCGCGTCGGCGGGCTTGACTTCAGTCGGTTTGGCTCCAGCCGGCTTGGCTTCAGTAGCTTTGGGTTCGACAGGGCGGGTCTTTACCGCTTCATCAATCGCTTGGCGGATTTCCTCTAGCAAGCCACTGATCAGTTTGAGATCCGCGCCGGAACGAACAAGGCCTTGCAGTTCGTCGACAAAGGCCTGCAACGCGGGATAGGTCGCGGGCTTGTTGTGAGGACCGCTGGCGGATGTCGTCGCTTCCACGAGGAATGACTCCACGGGGAAGGGCATGTCGAACTTCAGACCCACGTCGTGGATCTGGCCCTTCACGTGCTGACAGCGCACGACCTTGGCATAGGCGGCAGCCATCTGCTTCTTTTTCTCGTCGTAGAAGCGGAACACGCACCGAGAGTTGAGGTGCACGTACGCGCTGTAGAGCATGGAGATGCCGCCGCGAGAGATGTCGCGGACGCTGACGACGAACTTCTGCGGCGTGCCGCCTGACTGTTCCATCTCACCCACGACTGAATAGCCGTTGGGAAGTGAGTAACGCGTGTCACAACGCTTGCTGGCCTGCGGACTCGCATCGGCCTGCATGGAGATGACCTTGAGCAGCGCTTTGCGCTCAAGTTCGCTGAGGCGGACAGAACTGAACGGCTTGTCAGAACCCGGCATGAAACACTCCCCTCTGATCGGCGTGGATCAGGTTCACTCGTCTGTGTCGCCCCACGGCACGCAGACGCTCCGGGGATTTCCATCGATCCTGTCCGGGGGATGACTTCGTTCTTTGCGCGCCAAGTCGCGCGGAACAAGGCAACTTCCCGGCGGTTTGGGCCGACAGCCCCCCCATATGAGAATGGTGCTACCCACATCTGGACTGTCTGAGAACCTGAATACAAGGGGTAGGTCGCAGATGTGTGTGCGTCGGCGGGGTCGCCCGCACCGTCTACCCTCGCCTGACGTAAGTTATTCGCCTTGTTCAGCCCGGCTCACGCCGACAGCCCCGCCCTCCCACCACCCGCCCAAGGAACCGCATGCTTCCTCGCCGACCCACTCGCCAAGTCACGCTCGGAGACGCTCGCGTTGGATTTGTGAAGATCGGCGGCGGCAAGCCCACTCGCGACGGCACGCCAACAACGCCCGCGCCGGTGAGCGTGCAGACCATGACTGCCGGCTACACGCACGATATTGACGCGTGCGTGCGAGAGATTCACAAGCTCGCGGCCGGCGGTGCACACGTGGTTCGCGTGGCGGTGCCCGAGAAGAAGGACACGGACGCGCTCAAGCACATCATTCCGCAGGTGCAGGTGCCCATCGTGGCGGACGTGCACTTTCACTTTCAGCGGGCTCTCGAAGCGGTCGAAGCGGGCGTGCACAAGATTCGCCTCAACCCCGGCAACATTAACGACCGCGATCAGGTCATCGAAGTCATCAAGGCGTGCAAGGCTCGCAACCTGCCCATTCGCGTGGGTGTGAACGAAGGCTCGATCATTGAGCGCAGAGACAAGCAGAAGCGCATGAAGGAGCTGGGCGCTGTCTTCAGTGGACAGAAGCACGGCTACATGCTTGCCATCATGATCGCGAAGCTCGAGGAATACCTCGACATCTTCTACGAACAGGACTTCTACGACATCGTCATCAGCGCCAAGAGCATGGATGCATCGCTCGTGGTCGATGCCTACACGGAGATCAGCAACCGGTTTGATCATCCGTTGCACTTGGGCGTGACGCACGCGGGACCCAAGGAAACGGGCTGCATTCGCAGCATCGCAGCACTTTCGGGCCTGCTGGTCAACGGCATTGGCGACACGATTCGCATCAGCTACGCCAATGACCCGATCTACGAAGTCGAAGACGGGCTGGAACTGTTGTACTCACTCGGATTGCGCGAGCGCAAGGGTGTGGACTTGATTGCATGCCCCACGTGCGGCCGCATTCAGGTTGACCTGTTCACCCTCGTGCAGGATGTTCGCAAGCAACTTGCGGAGAAGGTGACCGTGCCGATGAAGGTCGCCGTCATGGGCTGCATCGTGAATGGTCCCGGCGAAGCTGAAGGCGCGGATGTGGCAGTGTTCGCCGGCGACCGTCGCGGGATCATTTATGTGCAGGGCGAGCGCGTCGCGAACGTGCCGGAGCCGGAGATTCTTGATCGCCTGCTGAAGGAATGCCTTGATTTTCAGGGTCGTGTGATGCGAGGCGAAGCGAAGCTGGGCGAGAAGAAGGTGGACATCATTCCGCCTGACCCCATCGGCGAACTCGGCAGCGGCTGGGAGAAGATCGCGGGCGGCCTGGTTGAGAAGACCGGCAGCAAGCCTGCGGAGCTGACCGTTGGGAAGACGTAATTCGAAACTCCGACGGCGATGACGTAACGACGAGTGTGGACCGCAGCGGGCTGAGCGATCAGCCCGCTTTCATGCGCGCATCACGAATCGCACGCAGCACACCCGGGGGGGCTTCGACGCTGCTGATCTCCCGGCCCATGGCCTGTGCCATGGCGACGGTGCGGCGGTAATGGTCCAGATAGCGCACGCAGGAGGAGCATTGCGCCAGGTGCTCATTAAAAGCCTGCTGCGTCGACGCCGACAATTCCCCGTCGACGTAGGCCATGAGAAACTCGGCCACATCGCGGCACGTCATTTCATCAGGCGGCATGTTCGTATCGTGACTCATAAATCAGACTCCCGCCCCACGCTCAGGTGCGGATCAAGCATTGTTCGCAGCGCCTGACGCGCCCGATGCAGCCGAACCTTCACTGCGTTCACCGTGTCATCCAAGGCCTCGGCGGTTTCCTCCGTCGAAAGTCCCTGTACATCCCGCAGCACCAACACCACGCGATAGTGCTCGGGCAGTTCATCGATCAGTCGCCTCACGAGGGCAACACGCCGCTCGCGGTCGTCATCCTCACGCTCGTCGCGCCATTGGCTCGTCCAGCGTGTTGGGTGTCCGTCTTCCTTGTAGGTGGGCAGCAGTGTCTCAATCGCCACCTCGCGCGAGCGACGGCGCGAGCGACGGCGCGAGCGAAGTTTCATGAGACACTTGTTGATGACGATGCGCGTGAGCCATGTGCTCAATCGCGATCGACCATCAAAGCTGTCCAGCGACTTGTACGCGCCGAGGAATGCTTCCTGCGAAGCGTCCTGTGCGTCCGCGTCGTCGCGCAGCATGCGCCGCGCGACTGCGTACACCTGTCCGGCGTACAAAGCCTCGAATCGCGTAAACGCCGATTCCTGGCGCGCACGCAAACCCACGAGCAGTTCCTGCTCTTCCGCTGACGGATGCGATGTCGATTCCATCTGCGACACTCAAACCTTCCTGCAACTTGTCTGTCGCAAGTTGGTTGCAACCGCGCGTGCACACGTTTCGCGCTGCGATCAAGAAAGCGAGGATTCCGCCGGGATCTGTACTACGAAGTCCGTGCCCTTGCCCGCGTCGGTCAGCACATCGAGCCGGCCGCCGTGAGCTTCGATGATGCGGCGGGTCGTGGGCAATCCAAGGCCGCTCCCCCCTGCCTTTGTGGTGAAGTAGGGTGTGAACATCTTCGCGAGCACGTCTTGCGGAATGCCAGGTCCGGTATCGATGATGTGCACCTGCGTCATGCCCGGCCCCGCTTCCGGCCCACCTTGCTTGCCGGGCGTCGGCAGGACGCGGACTGTGCGGATGATCAGTTCTTTGGTGTTGCCCGCATTGTCACCTTGCATTGCCTGCACGCCATTGAGCATGAGGTTGAGCAGAGCCTGCTTGAAGTGCCCGACATCGACAGGTGCCATGAGTGAACCTGCCGCGAGGTCCGTTCGCAGTCGCACGCCTTGGCTTTGCGCCTGCGGCATGAAGAAGTCGCAAAGCTCATCGACAACGCGGTTGATGTCTGTAGGCTGCTTGTCCAGACGCAACTCGCCCGCGTAATTGAGGAAGTCCTGCAAGATCCCGCGCAGGCGCTCAACTTCGCGACGCAACGTGGTGATACGGCGAAGCAAACGCTGTCGCTCGGGCTCCGTCACTGGAGACTCGCGCGAGAGCTCGTCAATCGCTTCGCCAAGCAACTGCGCGTTGAGGCCGATGGTGCTGAGCGGGTTCTTGATCTCGTGCGCAAGGCCGCTTGTCAGGCCGCCGATCTCGGCCAGACGCTCCGCAGCACGGGCTCGCCTTTCAGCGACTTGCTGCCTGGCAAGAGCGCGGCGCACCTGCCAGCGACTCACGACCGCCATGAGGCCCACGCCTGCAACCAGACCCAGAATGAGCCAAAGAAACCACACGCGGGCATTCTACACGCAGCAGAACACGCTTCTCGCGACCAACTTTCCCGAGCGGGCGTCCGCCCGGCCAACGACTCATCAGACGGCGGTGTTGTCCGCAGATTGCTCCGAAACAACACGCTTGTTGAGCGAGGCAACGTGCAGGTCTTCCACACGCGAGCAACGCGTGGCTTTCCAGCCTTTGCCGCTCTTTTCCGCGTCATACTGGACGGTTGAACCGTCTTTTAGCACGCGGAAGCCATCACCCTGAATGACGCTGAAATGAACAAATATGTCCTCGCGCTGCGGCCCGATGATGAAACCGAAGCCCTTGCGAGGATCAAACCACTTTACAACGCCTTCAACACCTTCCAAACGAGTACTCAGACCAGAACCGGGATCGTCCACGACGCACCCCACTTTCCGAACTTGCTCCTTGGCTCATCCACGAAACCCACCACGAGAGGTTGAGCGGAAAGGCCGCCGAGCAACAACTTTCGCAAGCCGGAAGAACTCCGAGGTCGACTCAGATTACAGGACTGATCACATACGTCAAGGGGTATTTGCAGCAGCTTGCACAATTTTCGCTGTCTACACGAATATCTCATCGCGAGAACGCGACATTTGCCGAATTCAGCGAGTTCCAGCTGCTTGAGGCCTTGTAAAAACCGACGTGGTGCACCAATTCGTGGTGTTGAGGAACCTCAATCGCTTGCTCGTTCACACGGTTTCGCGCCTTTGGAATTGACATCGCTTGTACACTTCTTGCGTGGTGAGATCTGCGTTCATTCTCTTGTGTTTGCTCGCGACAGTGCTGTGCCTCGCCGGGCAGATTTCGCGCCCGCACGCTCGCAAGTTGCCGCTGGTTGCGACGGAGCCTGCACGCTTGCCCTTTCGAGGGGTCGATGCAAGTTTCATTCCGCAACTCGAAGCGTCGGGTGTCGTCTTTCGCGATGAATCGGGCACGCCTCGCGATCCGTTGACGTTGTTCGCGGTTCGAGGCATCAACCTCATTCGACTTCGCGTGTGGCACACGCCCGCAGGTGGTTGGTGCGGCACGCCGCAAACACTCGCGATGGCACAACGCGCGAAGGCCGCGGGCCTGAGCATCATGCTGTGCATCCACTACAGCGATAGCTGGGCTGACCCAGGCCAGCAGACAATACCAGCGGCATGGCAGGGCCAGAACGTGCTGCAACTGCGCACCAGCGTGCAGAGCTACACACGCAGCCTCGTCGCTGCACTCGATGCACAGGGCACGCCGCCGGCGATTGTTCAGATTGGCAACGAAACCACCGACGGCATGCTGTGGCCCACCGGTCGCATCAGCACGGCAGGGTTCAACGCCTTCGCGACGCTGTTTGCAGCAGGTGCTGACGGTGTACGTTTGGCGATGCCGGCCCCGCGTACGCCCATCATCATGGCGCATATCGATCGCGGCGGCGACAACGCCACGACACGATGGTTCTTTGATGAGATGCGCACCCGCAACGTGAACTACGACGCCATTGGCCTCAGTTATTACCCGTGGTGGCACGGCTCGCTGGCGTCTATGCAGAGCAACATCAACGACGTCGCGACACGCTATGGCAAGCGTGTGATGATCGTTGAGACCGCGTACCCGTTCACGCTGGGCTGGAACGACAACGAAAACAACTTCGTCGGGCTTGCGTCTCAGTTGCAGCCGGGCTTCACAGCAACACCCGGCGGACAGGCTGCATTCATCGCAGCCATCAACAACGCCGTTGCAGCTCTGCCAAGCGGTCGCGGGCTGGGCACATGCTACTGGGCTCCTGAGTACGTCGCCAATCCCGCGCTGGGCTCGCCTTGGGAGAATCTCGCGGCGTTTGACTTTGCGGGCCGCGCGTTGCCCGTATTGCACACGCTTGGCGACCAGTGATTGATTCAAGTCACGACGCGACGCGCAACGGCGGTTGAACCGCTACCGTGCCCCATGGCCAACCTCTCACTCATCGATTTCACCCTCACGCAGTACGACGCCAGCCTGAAGGACCTTCGCGAAGCAGTCGCGGATATTGACGACGCCCATATGGCGCAGCAGTTCAACGGCATCGTCAATCACCCCGCATGGACGATCGGCCACCTGGTCACGGCGTCGGCATTGATTCTGATGGTGCTGGATGAACCGGGTGATCACTTTGCAGGCTTTGATACCAAGAAGTATGGCCCGGGCTCAAAGCCTGTGGCTGACCGCTCGCAGTACGCGAGCAAGGCCGACCTGCTGGCGGCGCTGTCGAACTTGCATGAGAAGGTGGGCCCCGCCGTCCGCGCCAAGCACGAAGCGTACTTCAACAAGCCCTCGCCCGAGTTCCTCCGCAGCTTCGCTCCCACGGTGGGCCACATCGTTTTCTATCTGCTCACGACGCACGAGCCGTATCACCTCGGGCAGTTGTCCCAGTGGAAGAAAGCTCGCTGAGCGATTCCCTACGCTGCCAGCGTGCCCAAGCCCACCACCGCCAAATCAGGCGAACGTTTCGGCGACTCACTCGCCCGAGCGATCGCACGCCGCGCCGATCTCATTGCCATCAAACGCACGCAAGCGATTCGTCTTTTCAGTGGCGATGCTGAAGGTGCGCCGGGTGTGTACATCGACAGCTATGGCCCGCCCGACAACAACGGTGCGGTGATGATGGTGTACGAAGGCCGTGCACCCCGCGCCTTCGCGGGCGAGAACGCAGCCAACCGCGCTGCCGAAGTGTTGAGCGTGCTTGCGAGCACACCGCTGGCGACACGCGCGGTCTACGTCAAGCCCTTTCCGAAGGATCGTCCCAAGCTGGGCGGCGAGATGCCTGCGGAAGTGACCAGCCCCACGCCTGCCGCGGGCGAAACGCTGCCAGAGGCTCTCGTCGTTCGCGAGCTTGATTGGAAGTTGGAAGTGCGTCTGTACGACGGCCTTTCAACCGGCTTGTTCCTCGACCAGCGAGAGAACCGTGCTGCCATGGCACTCGCCATCGCACGCCGACGAGAGAAGATGCAGGCGAGCGGCAAGAGCGGCGAGTCGCTCGCTGTGCTCAACACCTTCGCGTACACCTGCGCGTTTTCGGTCGCGTGTGCCAAAGCTGGCGCCATCACAACGAGCGTGGATGTCTCGGGCAGATATCTTGACTGGGGCAAGCGTAACTTCGCGCACAACAACATCGACACCAGCGAAGCAAGCGGCCACCGCTTCGCGAAGATGGACACGTTCGAGTTCTTCGCGTATGCCGCACGCAAACAGCTGCGCTACGACCTCATCATTCTCGACCCGCCCAGTTTCGCGGCGGGCTCCAAGAAGAAGGGCATCAAGGCGTTCAGCTCCATCAGTGATTACGGCGATCTGGTGAAGCAGGCCGCAGGACTGCTCAAGCCGCACGGCGCGATCTTTGCGAGTACCAACACGCAGGAACTGTGCGTTTCACCCCGGGCAGGCGAAGCCATTCGGCTGGAGCGTGAGATTGCCAAAGCACTCGGGCATGAACCGCGCTGGCTGAAGCTGCCGCCCACGCCGCAAGATTTCGCGGTTGAGCGGGGCCGGTTTGCCGCTCGGTTCTTCGCACCGTGACTCGTGTGTGCCTTTACCCGCGTGCCTTGACCATCTCACGGCAGCGCTGAGCATCGACCGCGTTGTTCCACACGCCGCCAGTCTTGATCCAGCTACCCACGATCAACGCGTCGGCGTACTGAAAGAGTGAACCAAGCTGATCAGGCGTCACTCCGCTTCCCACAAGGATCGGCAGCTTGGTTGCCTTTCGTGCCGTTGCGACGTCTGACACTGCCGCGGGCTGACCAGTGACCATGCCGGTCACGATCAAACCGTCGGCACCGAAAAACTCCGCTCCGTGAGCAAGATCACTCAAGCTCAGATCACCTGTAATGGCATGGCTGGCGTGCTTCTTCTGAATATCCGCGTAGATCGCGATGTTCTCTGCCCCCAGCACACGGCGATACCGCAGCAGCGGTCCAGCGGCGGCATCTGCGAGCAGACCTTCATCCGCCACGTGTGCGAAAACAAAGTTCTCGCAACGCACGAAGTTCAAGCCGCTGGCGTGCGCAACCGCGAGAGCTTCTTTCTCGCCTCGGCTCAAAATCTGCACACCCACCGGCATCGCGCCGCACGCATCTCGCACGGCCGTCGCGATGACCGTCATGGCCGCCACAGTCGCAGCATCGTGCGGACCATTCACGTACGGCACGTCATGCATGTTCTCGATGAGCACCGCGTCAAAGCCGGCATCACGAAGCGTCTTGGCTTCCACCACCGCCTGCGCCGCGATCTCTCGCACGCTGAGCTTGGCGCGGGGTGATGTGGGCAACGCAGCAACGTGCACCATGCCGATCAGAGACTTTTTCCATGCAATCGCCACGATTCACTTCGCTTTCTTGCGCGGGGTCGCGCGTGAGGGGCTCTTGCTTGCACGCTTGCCCGGCGCAATCTTCTTGGCGGGCTTGGGGCCAGGTTCATACTCAAGGTCTTCCTTCGCGTCACCATCTTCGCTCATGACGAGCACGCGAGGCTTGTGGCTGGCGTACTCCTTGTCATCCATCAGCGCGTAGTGCATGATGATGAGCTTGTCGCCCGCTTCGACGAGGTGCGCCGCAGCGCCGTTCACTTCGATCTTCTTGCTGCCCGGATCGCCCCGAAAAATGTAGGTTTCAAAGCGAGCGCCGTTGCGACAGTTGGCCACAGCCACCTTGTCACTCACGCGCATGCCCACGCGGCGGAGCCAGTCTTCGTCGATCGTGATCGATCCGACGTAATGCGGCAGAGCGGCTGTGACCGTCGCCCGGTGAATCTTGCTATGCAGAACTTCTCGCAGCATGGAACCTCGCTCGTCAAAGGCTCCAGCGTAGGCGAAAATCGGCACCGGTTGAAGTGCAACTGAATCAATACGCCCGTGTCACGACTGCGTCAGCCATCGCGAGCAGCAGCTTCTTGGCGGGGCTGTCGGGCAGCACCACCAGCTCACGCTTGGCTTCGGCAATGTGCTTGGTCGCAGCGACACGCGAGAACGCGATGCTGTCGGTCGCGTGAATCGCCTGCACCAACTCCGCGCCGTGCTCGTGGTGCATATCGCCGCTGGCTTGTTCCAGCAGCAACAGCGTGCGGGCACGCGTGCGAGCGTCTGCGGTGGCGAGGTGATGAATGATGGGCAGGGTCATCTTGCCCTTTTCAGCATCTTTGCCCACGCTCTTGCCCACGGTCTTCTCGCTGCCCATCAAGTCAAGCAGATCATCCTGCACCTGGAACGCGATGCCCACGCCGCGCCCGAACTTCCGCAGCGCTTCACGCGTCTTGGCGTCTGCGCCGCTACAGATGGCACCAAGTTCGGCGCTTGTCGCGATCAAGTCCGCAGTCTTGCGAGCGACAATCTCGAAGTACGTCGCTTCATCCAGCGAGTAGTCATCCCGGTGGTGCAATTGCAGCAGTTCGCCCGCGCACGTCACCATACTTGCGCGGCCCACCGCGAGCGACGCGTCATTTGTCGGCAAAGTCGAGCAGAGGTGGTACGCACCGGCGATGAGATAGTCGCCCAGTATGACAGCCGCTTCGTTGCCATGCAGGCGGTTGACGGTCTGTCCGCGCCGGCGCATGTCTGCTTCGTCCAGCACGTCATCATGCACGAGCGTTGCCATGTGCACCATCTCGACGACTGCGCCGCAGACCACATGGGCTTGCGAGATCCGTCGTTCGAGTTCCTGCGTGGTTCCGCCGTGCGCGCCGCACGCCAGACCGCTGGCCAACACCAGCGTGGGTCGCAGCATCTTGCCGCGATAGTTCTCCACGTGCTTCACGAGCTTGCTGACGGGCGGCAGGTCACTGGCGAGCTGATTGTCAAAGACGTGCTCGACGCGCGACAGCCCGTTGGCGATAGCCTGCGAGACAGGCAACAACTCCGCGGAAAGATCGAGCACACCTTGCATCGTGAGATTGTAGCGTCAACGCTTCGCGGCTTTCGCCGCGGCGTCAAGCCGTTCCCGAATCACACGCTCAGCGCCGAGCCACACCCGCACCTCGCGTAAAGCCGCGAAATCTCGCAGAGGCGTCGATTGAATGATTCGTGAACCATCGGGCAGCGCGTCAAATCGCGACTCGGGAATTCCCGTGAATCGCAGTGTGGGCGTCGACACATGCAGCGTGTCTGTCATGTCCACGTCCACGCTATAGACATCACCATCGCCACGGAAAAAGAGTGTGCTGCCAGCCCATGACAGACGAAACGCGGGCAGCACCGACACCCGCATCTTCCTGTCCAAGCTTGGATAGGGCTGCACGTACACCGCCCATTCGCCCGACTCCTTCGACGAATACGCGATGAACTTGCCGTCGGCCGAGATACGAGCGTTGGTGCGGTCGGCGTGTGTCGAGAACACTGGCTCCCATGCAGCCGAACCATCAAGCGACACGCGATAGATGTCAGTCTCATCGCGCGGTCCGACCAGCATTGCAACCAGTAGGTACTTGCCGTCCGGTGTCACGTCCGTCGGCTGCGCCCATTTCTTCAGCTCGACTTTGGCCACCACGCGCGGTGCGGCGCTTCCGTCGGCAGGCACAAGGCGAAGTTCCTGCTCGCTGCGATCACCCGGCACGTATTGATAGATGATCGACGCGTTATCTCGAGTCCATACGGGCAGCACCACTTGCCCGCGAGCCACCAGCACGCTCGTGCCTCGCGCGAGATCATGCACGTACAAATCTGGCGCGGTGCCCCCTGAGATATACGCGACACGTGTGGCATCAGGAGAAAGTCGTGACGCCCACAAGCGCGAATCCACCTGCAGAATCTCGCTGACTTGGTTCTTGGCGTCAACCCACACCAGCTTCGCGCCCTCATATGTCTGCGTGATGGGCAAGTACAGCAGGTCGCCATTGATGCTCACGTTGTACATGCCGCGCGTTACACCATCCGTGTCGGGCGCAAGACCGGAGACAACGTTGATCTCAGGGCCCACGACGCGCATCTGCGCAACATCGAGCTTGACGGCCCAGATGCCATCACCCCGGTAATACAGCATGATGTCGTTGCCCATCATCATCGGCATCTGCGCGTTCTCGACGAGCAAGGTTGGTTGCGAGCCATCATCCCGCCACGCGTACACGTCACGCTCCGTGGTGGAGCCAAAGACGTCATGAATCGCGAAGAGCAGCGTCTTGCCGTCCCCCGCGCTCGACGGCTGGAGCAGGATGCGCTGACTGATCGATTCGGGAATCCGCTTGCGCTGTTCGATCACGTCCCACAGCACCAGCGACTGCCGATCGACGGCTTGTGCAATCGCAACCGTTCGATTGTCGAGCCACGCGATACCGTTCCACGCGTTCTCCACAGCAACTTCGCCGACGTCTGCTCCACTCGCGATGTCACGCACCTGTATGCTGACGGCGGTGCCCTTCGATGTCATATACACCATGCGCCGTCCGTCAGGCGAGATCGCTCCCAGGCTCGCGCCAAAGTCAAAGCCATCCGCAGAGACTCGGCCGTCTTCTGCATTGCGCCGGACAATCGTGCTGCCGATCTTCGGTCGCTGCGTTGTGTAGTACACATCGCGCGAAAGCGGATGCATCGTCACCGGCGGCCCGTAGTGGTGCAACATGGGCGAGTCTTCCGGCAGCAGAATCGAATACTGCTCGTTGAGCGTCGCGAGCGGAGCGTCGCGGCCGAACAACCCGTACATGCCCACACCCGCGCCCGCAATCGCCAAGGCTGCTGCGAGCCACAACCAAGTTCGTCCGCTCGCTTTCGCTGTGGACATGTCTGAAACCGCAAATGCCTCTTCCAGCGCGACTCTCGCATCACCCGCATCGCGTAGTCGGCGATCAAGATCCTTGCGAAGTGATCGCTCAAGTACATTGCGGACGCCCGCCGGTGTAGCAGCAGGAAGCCCCGCCAACTCAACATCGCCTGCGAGCACCCGCTGAAAGACCGCGGAAGCGTCTTCACCCGCGAAAAGCCGCTTGCCCACGAGCATCTCATACACCACGCAGCCAAACGCCCACATGTCTGCGCGGCGATCAATCGCCTTACCGCGCGCCTGCTCCGGGCTCATGTATGCAATCGTGCCCACCAGCATGCCGGCCTGCGTCACGATCGCCGAAGGCCCCATACCGCTGCCACTCGCCAGTTCAACATCGCCCAAGGCCTTCGCCAAACCAAAGTCCAGCACCTTGACAGTGCCGTCATCCGCGACAGCGATGTTCGCGGGTTTGAGATCACGGTGCACAATACCGGCGCCATGCGCGGCTTCCAGCGCCCGTGCCACCTGCGTCGCGATAGCGATGGCCTCATCCATCGCCAGCGGCCCGCGTTCGAGCATCTGTGCCAACGTCTTGCCGGTCGCCAGCTCCAGCACTAAGGCAGGTCCATAGCCGTCGCGGGCCGATTGCACGGCGTAAATCGCGGCGATATTCGGATGATTGAGCGCCGCCAGCGATCTGGCCTCGCGTTCCAAACGAGCAACGTGCGACACGTCGCGTGCACGATCATCGCTCAGCACCTTGATCGCCACGCTGCGTCCAAGCACCTCATCACGAGCGCGATACACCTCGCCCATGCCTCCCGTGCCGATGCGTTCAATCACGCGGTACGTGCCCAGCAGTGCACCGGGCTGGAGCGCGGTCGTCGCCACCGGCGGCCGCAGAAATCCGCTCGCGTTGGTATGCGCTCGCAGCAGCGAGAGCACTTCCCGCTCCATCGCTTCATCGCCCGCGCTGGCGTCCCGCACAATCTGCAACTGGCGAGAAGGCGCGGCATCGAGCGCCTGTTCCAAAATCTCCGCGGCCCGCAGAGCGCGGCTGGGCGTGAGTCCGCTGGACGGCAGGTCACTGGCGCGCGTCATGGCAGCACCTCGCCCGTCGTGCCGCCTTCACCGCGCAGTTCGCGCGCCAGCCAGGCTCGCGCAAAGACCCAATGCCGACGCACGGTGCGTTCGCTCGTCGCGGTCGCCGCAGCGATCTCCGCTTCCGTCATGCCGCTGAACATCTTCAGCGTGACGACCTGCGCCCCCACTGCGTCGATGACGCGCAGTCGCTCCAGCGCGTCATCGAGTTCTATCAATTCGCGATCGTCATGCGCCGTCGCCTCGTCATGCAGTTCAACGCGCATCAAGTCGCCGCCACGCTTCAGCCGGTGGCGCCCGCGTGCGTGGTCAACCAATATCCGCCGCATCGCCTCACCCGCGGCAGCCAGAAAGTGCTCGCGACCCGCCCACTCCCCATCGCGACGAGGCAGCAGCTTGAGATACGCCTCATGCACCAGCGCCGTGGTCTGCAGCGTGATCCCCGCTGGCTCGTGTCGCAATCGGGCCTGTGCCATGTTCCGCAGTTCGCCGTACACCAGTTGCAGCAGCGCGTCCATCGACGAAGATCCGCCCGCAGTCGCCTTGGCAAGGGCGGCCTCGAGCGCGTGTCTCGCCGCAGATTGGCTGTCAATCGGTTCCACGCCGCCTCTCGCTCACCCGTCGAAAGAAGACTCCCAGAAAAATCGCAACCTGCTTGGCCGGATTCTTGCGCCGGCATCGCCGAACCCCGGGAGTCCGCACAAACGCGGCACACGGAGATCGATTCGATGTCACACAACGCACACAACTTCGTCCGAACAACGGTATGCAGAAGGCTCGGCGCACTTGCCGTGTCTGTCATGGCCTTCGCAGGGCTTGCCCATGCTCAGAACGCGCCGGGCTTCGCTGGCGCGGCTGGGCCGGGCCTTGACCCGCAGGTCTTGGCCCAGAAACCCGCCCCCTCGCCTCTTTCCGCCCAGTTGGGCGTGAATCTCGCCGGCGTCAACATTCCCGTGCAGCCGCTGGAAGCAATCGATCTGAACCCGATCATCGCTGAAGATGCTGTTGCAACAGGTGCTTTGCGCGAGGGCATCATCCGCGACTTCCCCGGCTTTGACCTGGGCATGGGCACGTGGTTCAACACCGCCGATGGCGGCTGGCTGTGGGTGCTGGACGTCCAAGCCGACGGCGCGTTTGGCGTCCGAGTGCACTTTGCGGACTTTGACCTGCCCGCGGGTGCGCGGGCGATCGTCTACGACCCCGCAATTCCCGAGAACCTGCCTTCGCCGTACAGCGGCACCGGACCCAACGGTCCCTCCGCTGGCAACAAGGGCGAGTTCTGGGCATGGACGAGTTGGGACAACACCGCTCGCGTGGAGGTCTACTTCCCCAGAGAAGTCGGCGACGCTCGATTCAACACGAACTTCACAATCGACAAGATCGGGCACATGTACCGCAACCCGCGGAACGGCCAAATCGGCTTCTCCAGTGAAACCGAACTTCCCTGCCACCTCGACCAGAACTGCTATCCCAACTGGACGACGGTGGGCGACAGTGTGGGACGCATGGCGTTCGCTCGCACCGACGGATTCTTCAACTGTTCGGGCAGCATGCTCAACAACCCGTCAGGTGACTTGGCACCGTTCTTCCTCACGGCGCTGCACTGCATGCGCGACCAGTCCGTCGCGCTGAACTCGCTCGAAGTCTACTGGTTCTACGAGTCCAACGGCTGCAATGGCAGCGTGCCGGCACTTGGCAGCGTTCCGCGCAGCGTCCGCGCCAGCTATCTGCTCTCCACGCAGGCCAACGACATGAGCCTGATCATGGTCGAAGGCGTGGTGCCGCGCAATCTGTGGTGGAACGGTGTGAGCTGGCAAGGCTCGATCGCAGAAGACACGTTCGTGAACGGCATCAGTCACCCCGGCGGCGCGTTCAAACGGATCGCGTTTGGCGACATCTGGGACGAATTCGATTCCTGCGGCGCGACCGGTCTGACGCAAGGCAACGAGATTGATTGGAACAGCGGTCTGACCGAAGGGGGCTCATCGGGCTCACCCCTCTATCTGCTCAACGGCGCGGTGGTCGGCGTGCTCTCGTGCGACACGTCGCGCTCGGACGGCTGCAGCAGCGATGACGCGTACTACGGCCGGTGGGGCAACTTCATCGGCAGTTACCAGTCCATCCTCGCGAACTCCAACTGGGACGACGACAGCGAAAACAACGACAGTTGCGCGACTGCACGCAGTCTCGATAGCTTCTTCAATGGCACGCTCTACAGCCGCATCGTCAAGAGCGGCGACGAAGACTGGTACAGCCTCACCGTCGGCGCGCTGGGCACCGTCAGCTTCGGCGTGGGCGGCTTTGACACCAACAACGGCGATATCGACATCACGCTGCTCAACAACTGCGGCGCGGCGCTTGCGTCGTCCAACAGCACAACCAACTTTGAGAGCGTGAGCTGGACCAACCCCAACAACTTCCCCGTCACCGTCAAGCTGCGCGTGTACCTCTTCAACGACACCCGCAACATCTACTACCTCGACTTCTCACGATTCGCCCCCAGCGCTCCCGCCAACGACATCTGCACCAATCGCCAGTCCTTGGCCCTGGGCGGGACTGCGTTCGGCACGACCCGCGCCGCCGCGGCCAACGGATTCTCGAGCTGTGGCACCTCCAACGCATCGCCTGATGTCTACTACACCATCACCGCCCCGTGCACGCAGGATGTGACGATCTCGACCCAAGGCACCAGCTGGGACACCGTGCTGAGCGTGCTGGCGGGCTGCCCCAGCTCGCTCGCGGGTGAGATCGCGTGCAACGACGACTTCGCTCCGCCTCTCCGCTACTCGCGCCTCACCTTCACAGCGCAGGGCGGCGTGCCCTACACGATCCGCGTGAGCGGCTATCAGGGTGCCTTCGGCGACTTCACACTCAATGCGTTCAGCGCCAGCCTGCCCAATGACAACTGCTTCAATGCCATCAGCATCGCAGACGGCACCACTGCCTTCAACAACTGCGCCGCATCGACGGACGGCTTGCCCGATGATTCGTGCCTCGCCTTCGGTAGCAGCCAGATCTACAAGGACCTCTGGTACACCTACATCCCCAGCTGCGCGGGCACGGTTGAAGTGAACACGATCGGCTCCAACTTCGACACGCGCATCGCGGTCTATCCCGATGCTGACGGCACCACCTGTCCCATCGGCGCCAACGCCGCCATCGCGTGCAACGACGACATCGGCTTTGGCGATCTGCAATCGCGACTGACGTTCTCCGCAATTCCCGGCGTGCGGTACATCATCCGTGTCGGCTCATACGCAGCCAACACGGGCAATCCGGGCGTGCTCAATGTCGCGCTGACGCCCCAGTCGCTCGCTCACGACGTCTGCGCGTCGCCTCTGGCGGTCACGCCCGGTACCTACGCGTGGTACACCTGCAACACCGGCACCGAAGGCTTCACCGAATCGTGCATCAGCGGCGATGGGCAGTTCCACAACGATCTGTGGTTCGCCTACACCCCCACCTGCAACGGCACGGTTGACTTCAACACGATCGGCTTCGGCGTCGACACCCGCATCGCGGTCTATTCCGAGTGCCCCACCGCCGCGGACCTGGCGGTGTGGTGCAACGACGACATCGATGAGAACACGGTTGAGTCGCAGGTGCTCTTCCAGGCCGCGGCGACCGCGACCTACTACCTCCGCGTGGGCAACTGGGCCGACAACGCCTCGGCGGGCCTCGCGTTCAACCTGGTCTTCACCGAAGACCCGGGCTGCAACCCCATCGTCTGCGATGACATCGACTTCAACAACGACGAAGTCTTCCCCGATGATCAAGACGTTGTTGACTTCTTCAACGTCCTCGCAGGTGCCGACTGCCCCGCGTGCAACGACATCGACTTCAACAACAACGACGTCTTCCCCGAAGATCAGGACGTGATCGACTTCTTCAACGTCCTTGCTGGCGGCCAGTGCCCGTAATCACGAGGCTTCACAAGCTAGGAAACACACACAGTGATAAAGCCCTCGCTTCGGCGGGGGCTTGTCACTTTTGCATGGAGAAGTACTTACGCCAAGCAATCAGCCACGAACTGCATGGGATGCACCGCTCGCTTACCTACGCCATCATGCACCTGATGCCGGCAGCTCGTTCCCGGCGCAACCAGCACGTCCTTCGGCGTCATCGCCCGCGCCGCCGGAAAGAGCGCAAGCTCACCGATTTGCATTGACAGATCAAACCGATGCTCCGCATAGCCGAAGCTGCCAGCCATGCCGCAGCAACCGGTATCGAGCACGGTGAGCTTGTCACCCGCCACACGACGCAGCATGTCAGCCGAGCTCGCGGCACCCCATAGCGCCTTCTGGTGGCAGTGGCCATGCAGCAGCACGCGCCCCGCGGGTGGTTTCATCGCGGGCCGCTGCGGGTGCGAGTCCCACTTCGCGTGCAGGAACTGCTCTGGCAGCCAACTCTTCTTCGCGAGCTTCTCGCGCTGCGCCTTGGGCGTCTTGAGTTTGAGTGTCTGCCAGTCGTCCTTGAACGCACTGAGGCACGAAGGCTCCGCCACCAGCACAGCCACCACACGATCATCATCAATCACTGGTTGCAGCTTCTCGAGCGTCGCGTCAATCTCCTCAATCGCCTGAGGCAGCATGCCGAGCGAGATCTTTGCCCGCCCGCAGCACCCGGCGTTTGCCAGTCGCACCTCGTAGCCAAACGCTTCGAGCACGCGCTTGGTCGCCATGCCGATCGACGACTCGTTGTACATCGTGAAGCAGTCACCAAACAACACCACCACCGGCTTGCGCGCCTTGGTCTCATCACCCCAGAGCCGCGCCAGCGATGTCGAGAACGTGGGCAACGTGCGCCGCGCGTCAATACCCAGCACACGACGAATGAGCCCGCCTGCCATGGCGTTCATCGCATTCGCCGCCTCGGGCGCAATCGCTCCAAGACGATTGAGCGTGCGGATCTGACTCATGATCTTGACCGCAAGCGGCGCGCCATGACGGATGTATCGCTGCGACGTGTACTCCGCTTTGAGTTTGCTGATATCGACGTTGCTGGGGCATTCGGTCTTGCACGCCTTGCAGCTCAGGCACAGATCGAGCGTCTCAATCGTCCCATGATCACTCCACACATCGGCATCCGGCTGGCTCGCCTCACCCACGGTGTCCAGCTTCAGTTGCCCAGTAATCGCCAGTCGCAGTGCATTGCCGCGCCCGCGTGTGCTGTGCCGCTCGTCGAGTGTCGCCATGTAGCTGGGACACATCGTGCCGCTCTGCTTCTTGCGACACACCCCGCTTCCGTTGCACATCTCCACCGCGCCGTCCAGCCCGTGCTGATCGCTGAAATCAAAGCTGGTTTCCACCTGCGGGAATGCCGCAGGCCGGCCCACCTGCGGCTCTACCCGCAGGCTCTGCGTGATGCTCGCAACAGGCCGCGGATTGTCACCAAAAACATCCACGATGTTGCCGGGGTTCAGCAATCCCTGCGGATCGAAGATCAGCTTCAGTTCGCGGAAAGCCTGCATCAGTTCAGGCCCGTAGAACCGCTCCAGCAGCGGCCCACGCACGCGTCCGTCGCCATGCTCGCCGCTCATCACCCCACCCAGGCTCCGCGCCAAATCCGCCGTCGCCACAGCAATCGCCCGCATCCTTTCGCGATCGGCCTCATCATGGATATCAATCAACGGTCGCACGTGCAGCACGCCCACGCTGGCATGCGCGTAAAACGCCGCCCGTGTGCCGTACGACTCCACGATCTTCCGCAGTTCCTTCACAAACCGCGAGAGCTTTTCGACCGGAATCGCATTGTCCTCGACAAACGTGATGGGCTTGCGACTGCCGGGAATGCCGTGCAGCAGCGGCTCGCCCGCTTTGCGCAGCTTCCACGCGTTGAGCATCGCTGTTACGTTGGTGTGCACCTGCACCGGGCTCGCAGGACATGCTCGCTTCAACGCCTCAACACGCTCGCTCACCTCCGCATCGCTGGCACCAAAGTACTCCACATACAGCACCGCGTTCAGCTCGCCACTGCCACCAGGCGGCGGCGGCAGCAACTCCACATACTTGCGATACTCGGTATTGGCCCGCGCAAGGCTCACCACCAGATCATCCAGCAGTTCAATCGCGCTGGGCTTGGTCGCCAGAATCGGAATCACCGCATCAATCGCATCGTCGAGGGTCGCAAAGCTCAGCACCGCCAGAGCCTTGGCCTTGGGTCGATCATGCAGTGCCAGCGTTGCACCCAGCGTAAAGGCCAGCGTCCCCTCGCTGCCGCACAGCAGCGGCGCAAGACTCACATCTTCCGGCGCGACACCTCTGTCCAGTTGCTGGAGAATCATGTCCAGCCCGTAACCCGCGTTCCGACGAATGGTCTTCGGAAACCGCTCGCGAATCAGCACCTCATATCGCCGCACAAGTTCCACCACGCGCTGCGTGAGCTTCGCGACGCGCTCATCGCGCCGCCCGCTGCCCGGCCCAAACTCCACGCGCGTGCCATCCGCCAAGCACGCATCAACCGCAATCACGCTTTCGCTGGTGCGCCCATAGCGCACGCTGCGCGATCCCGCCGCGTTGTTGCCAATGCACCCACCAATGCTCGCGTGCCGCGCCGTCGCAGGGTCTGGCGCAAAGAACATGCCCGTCGCCGCGATCGCATCGTTCAGGTCATCCACGGTGATGCCAGGCTCAACGCGCACGTACCGCTGCCCCGCATTCACTTCCAGAATGTGTCTGCACCGCGGGCTCACATCAATCACCACCGCGTTGTTGGTGCACTGCCCAGCCAAACTCGTCCCGCCACCGCGCGGCAGCATGGGCAGGCCTCGCTCGCTGCAGAACCGCACCGCCGCCACGGCGTCATCAATACTGCTAGGAATGACAACGCCCAGCGGCTCCACCTGATAAAGCGACGCATCCGTTGCGTACAGCATGCGATTGTGCGCATCAAAGCGCACTTCGCCTTCCACCGCGTTGACCAAGTCACGTGCAATCGCCTCCCGCGCATCTTCATCCAGCCCGCGCGCTCGAACCACCGGCGAAACCGCACTTTGCGACAAAATCGGAAGCGACGTCATGCCAAAAGGTAGCAACTCGCGCCGCCACTCACCAAACGCCTCCCGCATCACCACCCGCAGGCCCCCGCGCAGCTTTGTCACGCCAGTGCCATGCAACTGTCACGCGACTGTCACAGCCAGCGTCGTGACACGGAACTACCACCCCACCCCGCCGTCTGCTCTGGTACGCTCTGCCGACGCGACGGCACCATTCACCGTCCCGCAGTGCACGCATCGGAGGTCCCCATGTTCGCTTCCTTCGTCCGTTCTTCGCTTGTCCGCACCAGCCTCGCTCTCGCGCTCTCCGCGGGCACGATCGCGACCGTCACCACGCCGACGTTCGCGCAACACACAGGCCAGCAAACCGGCCAGCAAACCGCCAAGCAACAGGCCGGCGCCGCCGTTGATCTTCCCATCCGCAAGATCACCCTGTATCGCTCGGGCGTCGCCAGCTTCGAACGCACAGGTACCGTCACAGGTGACGGCATCGCCAGCCTGCGTTTCCGCACCGAGCAAGTCAACGACATCTTGAAGAGCCTCGTCGTGCTCGACCTCAGCGGCGGCAGCATCGACGGAGTGAACTACGCCAGCCAGGAACCCCTCGCCAAGCGCCTCAGCAGCTTCGGCATCGACATCTCCGACTCCCCCACGCTTCAGCAAATCCTCGCACGCCTCCGCGGCTCGCGCCTCATCGTGCAGACCGCCGACAAAACCGTCACCGGCACTATTCTCGGCGGCGAGACCCGGCCAGAAGCTGTCGGCGATGCGACGCAGCTCGTCAACGTGCCATACATCTCTCTTATCACCGAGCAAGGCATCATCGCCGTCAATCTCAACACGGCTCGCGGCATCAAGCTTGAAGACGAAAAGCTCAACGCCGAACTCATGAAGGCTCTGGCCGCCGTTGCCGAGTATCGCGAAGATCGCACCAAGACCGTTGATATCCGCTTCTCTGGCGTTGGCACACGCAACGTGCAGACCACCTATGTGCACGAAGCACCGGTCTGGAAGACCAGCTATCGCCTCGTGCTGCCCGACGCCAAGGAAGACGCCAAGCAAGACAAGCCGCTCATGCAAGGTTGGGCCATCGTCGAGAACACCACCGACAACGACTGGAACGACGTCGAACTCTCGCTGGTCTCCGGTCGCCCTGCCAGCTTTCAGATGAACCTCTACGACCCGATCTTCACCACCCGTCCCTTGATCGCCGTGCCGGTACCGCAGACGCTGATCGGTCAGGTGTACGACCAGGCGAGCGAGACGGATTTCCTCCGTCGCGTGGCCGCCGACGAGGAAGGCCGCTCACTCGCGAAACTCGCCCCACAGATGATGTTTGACCGAGCGCCCGGCGCACCGGTCGCTGGAAAGCCCGCCTCCGCGATGCGAGGCACCGGCGGCCAAAGCCCCTTCACCGAAGCCGATGCAGTGACTGCGGACTCCTCCGCTGGCTTCGGCTCCAGCCTCAATATGTACGCCGCCGCGTCCAACATCGCCTCCGCCGCCGCAGGCCTGCAAACCGGCGAAGTCTTCTTCTTCCGCCTCTCGCGCCCTGTCACGATCGAGCGCCAGCGCAGTGCGATGCTGCCCATCGTCAGCCAGACTATCGAAGGCCGCCGCGTCAGCATCATCGGCGTGAACGACGCAGGCTCCAACCCCATGCGCGGCGTGCAAATGACCAACGACACCGGCCTGCAACTCATCGCCGGCCCCGTCAGCATCTTCGATGGCGACGCCTACGCGGGCGACGCGCAGATGGGCGATACAAGCAAGGGCGACAAGCGCCTGCTCAGCTACAGCGTCGATCAAGACGTGCTCTTTACCCGTGAGAACAGCGTCGATCAGCGCGTCACGCGCATGCGCATCGTGAACGGCCTGCTCGAAAGCTCCGTCGTCTGGCGCGACACCACCAAGATCACGATCGACAACAAGGACGAAGACAAGAACCGCACCATCATCGCCGAGATTCCCAAAGTGCCCGGCGCCGAACTCAAGGATGGCCCCAAGCCCGTCGAAACCAACGCCAATCTCTACCGCTTCGAAGTCAGCGTGGCTTCCAAGAGCAAGGCCGATCTGACTGCGACCCAGGAACGCGTCGAATCCAGCAGCGCGTACCTCATGAACTACAGCATCGAACAGCTCATGTACTACCGCACGAGCGGCGCAAAGTTGAGTGACGCCGTCCTCAATGCCTTCCGCAAAGCTCAGGAGCTGCAAGCCGCCATCAACACGGCAAGCGAAAGCGTGACGCAGCTCGACACCCAGCGCAACGAGATCACCCGCGATCAGGATCGGATCCGCCAGAACATGAGCAGTATCGATCGCAACAGCGACTACTACAACCGCCTGCTCAAGAAGCTCAACGACCAGGAAACGCAGGTCGAGCAGCTTGACGCCCAGCTCCGCACCGCCCGCACCGCCGTCCAGACTGCCGAAGCGGCACTGAACGACTACCTCGCCAATCTCAACGTCGAGTAAGCAACGCACCCGGTTATCCAGCCGCGAACGCCTCCCTGACCCCTCGCAAAGCGCAGCCTTTGCGGGAGTCGGGGGGGCGTTTTGTTATCCGTCGCACGGAAATCTGGCACTCGCTCAATTGCATTCGCATACTCGCCGATGCTGCTGGAACGCGTCTTCGCGCGAGGAGCCTTCTTTATGAGCCAGCACCAGAACGACATCAAGCCCGCCCGCCGCAATTACACCAACGGCGTTCTCACCGCCATCGCCGCTTTGCTGGGCGTCATCGTCCTGCAGCAGGCCAACACGCCCGGCACGCAGGGCACGGCTCTGGCCCAGGTCGGCATCGTGGGTGAAAAGGCCGCGACCGAAGACGCTGCCACGGGCCTCATCAGCGCCGCTGAACAGCGCAAGGCGATCATCAGCGAACTCAAGAACGTCAACGACCGCCTTGCCGCCATCGAAGGCGCGCTTGCCAAGGGCATCAATGTCAAGGTCACCAGCATGCCCGCTCAGAAGGCCGCGCTCGAAGGCAGCACCACGTCCAAGTAACCGCTCATCCGCCGCGTGGCTGAAGGGTCTGTCGACATGCGTCGCTCGTCCATAACTCCATCGCGCACGCGCACCGGCTACACGCTGGTCGAGATGCTCATCGTCGTCACGATGCTGGGCCTCGCTGCGGCCATGGTCATTCCGTCCATCTCATCCGCCAGTTCGCTGCGAGTGCAAGGCGCACTGCGCAGCATCGTGGCCGACATCACCGTCGCCCAGAGCGACGCCGTCGCCTTCCAGCGACAGAAGGCTCTGGTCTTCCGTTTCGGGAGCGACAACGGTCGCTATGTCGTCGCGGAAGTGAACGGCAGTGCGGTCGATACCACCACCGGCATCCTCGAAGATCGCCAGCTCAACATCGAGTCCATGGGCTTCACGCGCATCACCGCCACCACCTTCACCAACAACACGCTCGTCTTTGACGAACTGGGCGGCCCCGTCACCGCGCCGGGCAGCACTACGCCCCTCGCCACTCGCACCATCACCCTCAACGGCAGCGGCCAGAACTGGCGCATCACCGTCGAGGCGTACACGGGCCGCGTCACCATCAGTCAGCTTCCGTAAGTCACACACATCGCCATGCTCACCAACAACACCAACAAGCCCAACGCCACCAGCGCCTCCACCCGCACGCTCACCATGCTGGGCGTCGCATTCATGGGCGCAGGCCTCGCGATGTTCATGTGGTGGAAGATGCGCATGGTCACGGGTGTGCCTCGCACCGCCTACGCCGACCCCAAGCAGGTCGACAGCAACCAGCCCCCGCAGCCCGCGCTCTCCAACGCGCAAGAGCCGCATCACGCCGATCACGCCGAGCCGGCCCAGCAGCCGTAACAGCCGCCCCACCCTGCTCGACTGAAACCACCGAACCCACCCTCCGAACGACCCCTCGCGGATCGCACTACGCTCCGCACGTTCGCACCTTTTCTTCGAGAGGGGTTCGTTGATGTCTACCTCATTGCTCACGCTCGCACAGTCTGGCATGTCCGCCTCACAGAAGGCCGGAAGCGTGCTCTGGTTCCTTGGGCTCATCGTCGGCGGTCTGCTGATCTTTCTGTTCATCAGCATTCTGGTCGTGCGGCAGTACAAGCGCTGCCCCAGCAACCGCATCCTCGTCATCTACGGACGCGTCGGGAAAGACAAGTCCAGCAAGTGTCTCCACGGCGGCGGTGCATTCATCGTCCCGCTCGTGCAGGACTACTCCTATCTCTCACTGGAACCCATCGTCATTGAAGTGCCGCTCGAAGGCGCGCTGTCGCTCAACAACATCCGTGTCAACGCGCCTGCCACCTTCACCGTCGCCATCTCTACCGACCCGCTCATCATGCAGAACGCAGCCGAGCGTCTGCTGAACCTGCCCATCCAGGTCATTCGTGAACAGGCGCAGGACATCATCCTGGGCCAGTTGCGTCTGGTCATCGCCACCATGTCGATCGAAGAGATCAACAAGGACCGCGAGAAGTTCATGAACCTCATCAACAAGAACGTTGCTGAGGAAATCAACAAGATCGGTCTCGAACTGATCAACGTCAACATCCGCGACATCACCGACGAAAGCGGCTATATCCAGGCTATCGGCAAGCGCGCAGCCGCCGATGCCATTAACCGCGCGAAGGTGGAAGTGGCAGAAGCCGAGCGTGAAGGCGCGACCGGTGAAGCCGCCGCCGTGCGCGACAAGGAAGTCCGCGTCGCCGCAGAACGCGCCGGCGCGGCCGAAGGTCAGAAGCTCGCCGAACAGAAGCAGCGCGTTGCTGTCGCCGCCCTCGAAGCAACCGCCGTGCAAGGTGAAGCTCAGGCCCAGCGCGACCGAGAGATCACCATGGCCCAGCGCACAGCCGAAACGCTGGTCGCTCAGAAGCAGGCCCAGCAGGAGCAACGCATCCGCGTCGCCGAAGCCGAAGCCGCCGCCGTCGTCGGTGAAAACACCGCCAAGCAGCGCATGGCCGAAAGCCAGGCGAGCCTCGCCGAAATCCAAGCCGAAGCACGCCGTCGTGCCGAAGTCGCAACCGCGAAAGCTGCCGAAGCGATCTTGCTGGCGCAGCGCGAGCAAGAAGTTGCGAAACTCGCGAAGGAGATCGTGGCTCCGCAGGAAATTGAGAAGCAACGCATCACGCTGGCTGCTGAAGCAGAAGCCGAAAAGCGTCGCCGCGAAGCCAAGGGTGAAGCCGACGCCATCATGTCCAAGTACGAAGCCGAAGCCAAGGGCGTGCAACTCGTGATGGAAGCCAAAGCCGAAGGCTACCGCAAACTCATCGCCGCCGCAGGCAGCGACCCCAGCGTTGGCCCCACCCTCCTGCTCATCGAGCAACTCCCCAAACTCGTCGAGCAACAAGTCAAAGCCATCCAAGGCGTCAAGATCGACAAGATTGTCGTCTGGGACAACGGCAACGACGGCAGCGGCCGCAACACCACCGCCGACTTCCTCAGCGGCATGGTCGGCAGCCTGCCCAAGCTGCACGAATTGGCCGCGCAGGCCGGCATCGAACTGCCGCCAGCACTCGGCAGGCTCAAGCCCACCGATGACGCCCCGGCCAGAGAAAAGCCGAAGGCCAACACCGATAAATCCGACAAGTAACATCTGATGCTTCGCGCCGCCACCACCACCGCCACACGATTCATGTGGCTGCTCACCAAACGCTGGTGGTGGCGGTTGCTTTTGATCGCCACAATTTGCGGCGCGGTCGGCAGCGGCTGCGCCTGGGTCATCTGGAAGCAGACCGTCAACCCGCCATCGCCGCAAACACGCGCATGGCTCAGCCTGCACAACACCGCCACGCTCGTCACCACGTTCGGCCGTGGCGTCGCCGGCATCGTCCACGGTCGCTACAACCTCGATGACAAGCGCTACGCCGCCGTCATGGGCGCAAGCGGCATGATCCCCTGGGCCTGCCTCATGGTGGGCTGGTTCGTCGCGCGAGATATCTACCTCCGCAAACGTCTCACCAAGCCCAAAGGCATCATCGAGGTTTCACGCGACGAGCGTCAAGTGCTCTCCCGCCGCCGATTGCTCTTTGATGCAGGCTCCGGTGCTGGCGCGCTCGCAACTGCGGCTGTCGCGACCAAGGCTCTCCGCGTCGATCCATGGCAAATCAAAGCCCGCGACTACACCGTGGCTGTTCCCAATCTACCCGCGTCACTCAACAACCTGCGCCTCGTCCAACTCAGCGACATGCACCTGGGCCCGCGCGTCAGCGCCGAGTTCATCAACGAGTGCGCCCAGATCGCCCTCAACCTCAAGCCCGATGTCCTGCTGCTCACAGGCGACTTTAACCACAAAGGCGTGCGCTACCGCGAGCAGGTCAACGCCTGCGTCGACGCCATGATGCTCGACAAGTTCGATTGCCCCAAGTTCGGCGTGCTCGGCAACCACGATTGGTACGGCCAGGGCCAAATCACCGCCGACACCCTCGCCAGCCGCGGCGTGCGCATGCTCGACAATACCCGCGTCTTCCTCGACGCAAACCGCGAGCTGCGCACCCGCCCACCCAAAGACGAAGCCCTCTGCTTCGCCGGCCTCGCCGACTATCTCGAAGCAGTCATCGACCCGCGAGCCGCCCTCGCGGATTGCCCCGACCACGTGCCCACCATCCTGCTCAGCCACAACCCCGACACGTGCGAAGACCCCATGGTGCTGGAGTACGCAACCAAGATCGCCGTCCAAGTCAGCGGCCACACCCACGGCGGCCAAGTCCGCATCCCCCTCATCGGCACGCCTCTCATCCCCAGCCGCTACAAAGGCAAATACGCCGGCGGCATGATGCAAGGCCCCCGCTTCCCCGTCATCGTCTCGCGCGGCATCGGCACCAGTCTCCTACCCATCCGCTTCAACGTCCCGGCAGAAGTCGTGCAGATCACGCTCATCAAGGCGTGACAGCAGCACACACCAACGACATCCTGAGCGCCCCATCCCAACGCTCGCAGTGTGTCTCTCGCCCACTCCGCGCTCTCCGCGTCCTCCGCGTTCCACGCCTTGTCCTCTCGCAATACGCTCACCCCATGAACTCCTATCACATGTGGTTCGACCTGCGCGACTCCCGCAAAGACCTTGAACTCGCCGACGCCGTCGCCGCTTATCTCAACTACCTCCAGTCGCGCAACCTCATCGAAGCTTGGTCGCTCGAACGCCGCAAGTTCGGCTTCAGCCCCGACAACATGGGAGAGTTCCACTGCGTCGTCCGCGTCAAGGATCTCACGCAGTTCGACGCCGCCTTCGGCCACGTCGCCACCCGCACGGGCGAGGTCGAACGCCTCCACATGCCCGTCTACAGCGCCGTCACCAACTTCAAGAGTGCCCTCTATCGCGACTTCCCAGATCCCCAGCGCGTCCGCGACTGACCCGCCTTCACTCCTACTTTTGACCCGTGACTTCCGACGCCAAGCGCATTCACGAACTCCGCGCCTTGCTGCACAAGGCCAACCGCGCCTACTACACCGACGCGGCCCCCATCATGTCCGACGCGGAGTTTGACCGCCTCCTCGCCGAACTCGCATCGCTCGAGAGCAAGCACCCCGACCTGCACGACCCCAACTCCCCCACCGCACGCGTAGGTGGCGAAATCGACGGCTTCCGCGCCATCAAGCACGCCGTCCCGATGCTCAGCATCGACAACACCTACAGCGAAGACGACGTCCGCAGTTGGCACGAGCGCATCCTCAAAGGTCTTGGCATCGAAGCAGGCGACAGCCTCTTCGGCGGCGCCCGAACCAGTGTCAACTTCGTCGCCGAACCCAAAGTCGACGGCCTCGCCCTCAGCCTGCGCTATGAAAACGGCTCACTCGCGCACGCCGTCACCCGTGGCGACGGCACCAAAGGCGACGATGTCACCGCCGCCGCACGCGTGATCCGCAGCATCCCACTCACGCTCGACGCTGGCGCCCCCGCCGTGCTCGAAGTGCGCGGCGAAGTCTTCCTGCCTCTCGCCGCGTTCGAGAAGATGAACAAGCAGCGCGAAGAAGAAGGCGAAGAGCTCTTCATGAATCCGCGCAACGCCGCTGCGGGCACGCTTAAGCAGCTCGACACCACCATCATCGCCTCACGAGGCCTGCGCTTCGCTGCCCACGGCCGTGGCGAAGTGAGCGACAAGAACTTCGCCACAGGTCACTGGGACTTCCTCGCCAAACTCACGAAGCTGGGCCTGCCCGCCAACCCCGGCGCCCGTCTCTGCACCACGCTCGACGAAGTCCTCGCAGCCATCCACGACTTCGACACCAAACGCCACACCATGCCCTACGCCGTCGACGGCATGGTCGTCCGCGTCGACGCATACAGCCAGCAAAGCACACTGGGCCTCACGAGCAAAAGCCCGCGCTGGGCCATCGCGTACAAGTATCCCGCCGAACGCAAGACCACCATCCTGCTGCACGTCGAGCCACAAGTCGGCAAGACCGGCAAGATCACCCCTCGCGCCACCATGCAGCCCGTGCTGCTCGCGGGCACCACTGTGCAGCACGCCACCCTGCACAACTACGGCCGCGTGCGCGATGCGAGCACCAATCCCGAAGATGCCACCGCCCCACGCACACACCTGTGCATTGGCGACACCGTCTACGTCGAAAAAGCCGGCGAGATCATCCCGCAGGTCGTGGGCGTCGTGCTCGACAAGCGCCCGCACAACGCCAAGCCCATCGAACCACCTGCCACCTGCCCCGTGTGCGCCGGCACAGTGGAACTCGAACCCGCCGAAGCCGCTGACAACCCTGCGCTCGAAACCGCGCGCCGCTGCGTGAACCCCGAGTGCCCCGCGCAAGTGCGCGAAAAGCTCGTATGGTTCACAGGCCGCAAGCAGATGGATATCGAAGGGCTGGGCGAGAAGACCATCGACCAGATCCGCGCCAGCGCAGTCCCGCTGAGCAGCTTCGCCGACATCTTCCGCCTGCGCGACCACCGCGCCGCCCTGCTGCAAATCGACCGCATGGGCGAGAAGAAAGTCGACAACCTGCTCGCCGGCATCGAAGCCGCCAAGTCACGCGGCCTCGCCAAACTGCTCGCGGGTCTTGGCATCCGCCACGTGGGCGACAGCACCGCCAAAGCCATCGCGCGCCTCTTTCCCAACCTCGACGCCCTCCTCGCCGCCACCGAAGAGCACCTGCGCCCCAAGAGCCTCAGCACCGAACGCGCACTCGCTCTAGGGTTCGCCAAAGACCCCGCCGACCGCCCCGAAACCGGCCTGGGCAAAGACTCCGGCCCCATCGTGCACGCCTACCTGCACAGCCCCGGCGCCCAGCGTCTCTTCTCGCAACTGCGCGATCTCGGCGTCGACGTCACCAGTCACGACTACATCAACCCCGCCGAGAAGTCATCGGTCCCCGCCAATGTCTTCACCGGCAAGACCGTCGTCCTCACCGGCTCACTCGAAAAGTTCGATCGCACCGCCCTCGCCGAACTGCTCGAAAGGCTCGGCGCCAAGTGCTCAGGCAGCGTGAGTAAGAAGACCAACCTCGTCGTTGCGGGGCCCGGCGCCGGCAGCAAGCTCGACAAAGCCAAAGAGCTGAACATCGAAACCTGGGACGAAGAGCGCCTGCTCACCGAGCTCACCGCAATCGATCCAACCCTCGCCCCCACATAACGCACACGCCTGCGTTCATTTGTTGATCAACGCATCGTCCCACACTTACGCGCACACATTCCTCGCTCTTGCCTTCCTCCGCGCTCTCCGCGCCTCCGCGGTGATCTTTCACCACTCCCGCTTCATCCAAATCGTCCCCGGCAACGGATCATCGTTGTACCGCTCGCACGCTGTAAACCCCAGCGCACGATACAACGCGCACGCCGCGACGAAATCGTCCTCGGTATCCAGCTTCATACACCGATACCCCGCCGCCTTCGCTCGCTCCAGCAGTGCCTCGCCCAGCAGCCTCCCCAGCTTCAGCCCCCGCGCCCGCGGCTGCACATACATCCGCTTCATCTCGCACGCAGGTGTGGCATCGCCCGCACGATACCCGCTCGCGTCCAAGGGCCGCATCGCAATACACCCAACCCACGCCCCGCGCCACTTCGCCAGCAGAATGCACCCACCAGGCGCGGCATACTTCCCAGGCATCGCAGCCAGCTCCGCATCAAACCCTTGATAATCCAGCGGAAAAGGCAAGCTCGCCGCATACTCACGAAACAGCGCCCGCGCCGCATCAAGCTGCTCGCGCGTCACCGCATCAACAATCTCCACATCTTGGGCCATGGCGCAATCGTTGCAGCCCATTAGCCGTTCTGCCGCTTCACCACTTGCCGCAGCCGGCGCAGTTCCTCTGCCAAGTCATCCATCGACTTACCCCCCGCCGCGTTCAGCAGCATGCTGACAAACAAGCACGCGCAGAACACATGGTGCCACCGCAGCAATCCGATCTGAGCGTTGTTCACAAGCTCCGCCAACCGGTCATCAAAGCAAAACCACACCAGCGAAGCGATCAACGCACAACCCACAGCACGAATCATGACAGTCTCCTTTCACGTCCCGTGATTCAACCCGCATCTCCCCACCTCTACCCTCCCGCATGCACCTCTCCCCCAGTACGCTCTCGATCCAAGATCGCTACAAGCTTCTCATCGGCGCCATCGTCCCTCGCCCCATCGCATTCGTTTCCACCATCTCACCCGCTGGCAAACTCAACCTCGCTCCCTTCTCATTCTTCGCAGGCGTCGGCAGCAACCCCATGACGCTCCTCTTCTGCCCCGCCAACACACCCGCAGGTGAGGAAAAAGACACCCTGCGCAACGCCAAACCCCTCGCCGAAGGCGGCACAGGCGAGTTCGTCGTCAACATCGTCACCGAATCCATCGCGGAGCAAATGGCCCTCTGCGCCGAGCCGCTCCCCTACGGCGAAAGCGAATTCGACCTCGCCCACCTCACCCCCGAACCCAGTCACATCGTCAAACCCCCGCGCGTCACGCAGTGCCCCGTTGCGTTCGAATGCATCACCAAGCAAGTCATCCGCACCAACCCAGGCCAGCCCGCTGGCGGCAACATCGTCCTTGGAGAAGTCGTTCACATCCACCTCGACGAAGGCATCGTCAACGACAAGCTCCATACCGACTACACCAAACTCACCGCCATCGGCCGCATGGGCGGCCTTAGCTACTGCAAAACCACCGATCGTTTCGAACTCCCCATGGGCCGCGGCTGAACCCCTGTGGAGCGGTGTTTCCAACGCCGCGATCTGCGGCCTACTTCCCCCGCACCGCCGCCTCAATCACCGCCACATCAATCTTCTGCAACTGCATCATTGCAGCAATGCCCGCCGCGGCGGGTGCCCACACCCCCACGGCGTAGCATTCCCATATGGGGATGCTTGCTGTACTAAACCACACAATAAGTTGCTTACCGCTCAAGAAGGGCCACGCTTCGCTAGGGCATTCATTCCTTGGTAAGCGTTACACGCAGAGCCACCAGCCCATGTGGGTCGGACATCGCTCAGGCGCACACCTCTTCGTCAACCCGCGTGAGTTCATCGGCCGCACCGTCGCCGTCACAGGCGACTACGACGCCGCCGTTACCGACGTTTGCACCAGCGTCCTGCGCGCGGGTGACAACGTCATCGACATAGGCGGCCACTGTGGCGTCATCACGTTCGCCTGCGCTGCGACACTGCAGCGACTGGGTACCGGCCCAAGCGGAGCAACAGGGCGCATCGGCGCCGGTCACGTCCACACATTCGAGCCCAACCCCTTGATGTACGGCCTCATCCGCCGCACGCTCGCTGCGTCACAAGCCCGCAACGTCACGCTACACACCTGCGCTCTCTCCGACAAACGCGGCACATTTGAGTTGCACATGCCGGGCGGCTCTGAGTGTGAAGCAAGCCTCGAACCTACCGCCGCCAAATCTGTCAACGGTCGTCCCGCCAAATCCGCACTCGTGCAAGTGCAGCCCGCGGGCGAATACCTCACGCGGCTGCAACTCCCTCACGTGCGACTGCTCAAGATCGATGTCGAAGGCCACGAGCCGGTCATCCTCCGCGCTGCCGAGTCTTTCCTGCGCACCACACCGCCCGACATCATCGTCTTCGAGAGCCACACCAGCCGCGGCCCCTTCTTTAGTCGCCCCGAAGTGCAGATCCTCGCCAGCCTGGGCTACCGCTTCAACGCCATCCAACGCAAACTCTTCTCCATTCGCCTGCGACCCCTCCGCACCGAGTCCGACCTCGCCCAAGCCTGGTACGACTTTGTCGCCATCGCCCCAACCCCCGGCGGCGACGAAGCATCATCACGCCTGCCGCACTAGCGCTTCATTCAGTCGCAAAGCACCGCGATGCATACATGTCGGCACCGAAGCGAAACATCCGCGCAATCTCAGTTCTGGTGCCGCACCATCGCCCACACACGCTCGTTCACAGAGATCATCGCCGTCATCGCAGCCACTAATGCCGCTGCGCCATGAATGACCCGCGCGTCGCCCTTCCCCGCGCCCTCCCCCACACCCTCCGCGTCTCTCCGCCCCCCTCCACCCCTCCGCGACCCCCGTTCTACCCTTGCGACCAATGACCACGCTGCCTCGCCGCACCTTCGCCATCATCTCCCACCCCGACGCAGGCAAGACCACGCTCACCGAGAAGTTCCTCCTGTACGGCGGTGCCATCGAACTCGCCGGCAGCGTGACCGCGCGCAAGGACCAGCGCGCCACCGCCAGCGACTGGATGGAGCTCGAAAAGCAGCGCGGCATCTCGATCAGCTCGACGTTGCTCCAGTTTGATTACAACAACTACCGCGTCAACCTGCTCGACACGCCAGGCCACAAAGACTTCAGCGAGGACACCTACCGCGTGCTCACCGCCGTCGATGCCGCCGTCATGGTGATCGACGCCGGCAAAGGCGTCGAAAGCCAGACCCGCAAACTCTTCGAAGTCTGCAAGCGTCGCGGCGTGCCCATCTTCACCTTCATGAACAAGTGCGACCGCCCGACCAAGCCGCCGCTCGACTTGATCGACGAACTCGAAAAAGTGCTCGGCATCGGCGCGTTCCCCGTCAACTGGCCCATCGGCACCGGCACGACATTCAAAGGCGTCTACGACCGCACCGACAAGCGCATGCACCTGTTTGAGCGCACCAAAAACGGCATGTTCGAAGCGCCCGTGACAACCGGCGGCCTTGAAGATCCCGCACTCCTCGCACGCCTCGACGAACCCGCGCACGCCGACGCCATTGACGAAATCCGCATGCTTGATAGCACCGGCGGCCCCGGCGCAACCTTCGACCAAGCCGCAGTCCTCGCAGGCCAAGTCACGCCCGTCTTCTTCGGCAGCGCGATGAACAACTTCGGCGTGCAACTGCTGCTCGACGGCTTCCTCAAGCACAGCAGCCCTCCCACCTCCCGCAACAGCAGCGCCGGCGTGATCGAACCGAACGACAACCGCTTCAGCGGCTTCGTTTTCAAGATCCAAGCCAACATGGACCCACGCCACCGCGACCGCATCGCCTTCGTGCGCGTCGTCTCAGGCCAGTTCGAGCGCGACATGTTCGTCATTCACGCCCAAAGCGGCAAGCGCGTCCGCCTGGGCAACGCCACCAAGCTCTTCGGCAACCAGCGCGAAACCGTGGACAACGCCATCGCAGGCGACGTCGTGGGCCTCGTCGGCAACGACCTCTTCGGCATCGGCGACACGCTCACCGACGACCGCTCCATCGTCTTCGACGAAATCCCCGAGTTCACGCCCGAGTGCTTCGCCAACCTGCACAACCCCCAGCCCGGCAACTACAAACGCTTCAACCTCGGCCTCGAACAGTTGCTGCGCGAAGGCGTCGCCCGCAAGTTCGATCTCATCGGCGGCGCACAGAAAGTCGCCCTGCTCGCCGCCGTCGGCCCGCTGCAGTTTGAAGTGCTCTCCTACCGCCTGCAAAACGAGTACGGCGCGGAAAGCCGCGTGGACAACGCACCATGGACCATCACTCGCTGGTGGAAGTGGAAAGACCAGCCCGCCCCCACGCAGGCCGACATGGAGAAACTCGAACTCCCCGACGCCCCCGACGGCTCACGCCTCGCCTTCGACGATCGCGGCCGCGCCGTCGTCCTCTTCGCCGACCAGTGGCCCCTCCGCTTCTTCACCGAGCGCAACAAAAACGTCGAACTCTCCCCCGTCCCCTTCGACAAACCCGCCGCCATCGCCGCCGCCGCACCGCCCGCAGCCCGTTGATCACCCCCGCGGGCAATGCCAAGAGATGTCATCCATGCCCGCAGCGCCCGCGCCACAGCCGCTTGAAGCCACCATCTACGCGGCATTCGCTCGTGTTCGACTTAGCACGCACGCGATCTCATGGTCACAAGCGCAATGGATGGATGCGTCTGGCGACGATGCCGAGATCGCTCTGATCGTTGTGGGAGAAGACGAGCCCGACCGCCACCGTTCCTGGCGCCGCTTGATCAACGACCCATCGTGGGAACCATGCAGAACCTTCGGCATCCTGGAGGAACTGAACGCCGAAGGCCTGCAGTACTACCTCCCACCCATCATGATGCGCATCCTGCGAGGCAGCATACAGCTCAACACCACAACTTGGTTCATCAAGGACCTGTTGAGCACGATCAACCGACTCACCGCCCTGCAGCAAGAGCGAGTCTTCCTGAGCGACTCCAACGGCACGTCCACCATCGGGCAACAGCCCAAACAAATCTGGACACCCCCGCAACTCGACTGCATCACCCAGTTCACAGCGTGGCTGCAAACCCAGCAAACAACATAACGCACCGCAGCCCCCGCCGCGCCGATGCCTCTCCCCTCGTTCGCTAGTTCGCTCGTTCGCTCTCTCTTCAATACGCCATCGTCTGCTCAATCGCCTCCACAATGCGCTTCGCATCAGGCAGGTAATCAAGCTCGAGCTTGTAATACGGCATCATCGTGTCAAAGCCGCACACGCGCTGCACCGGGCACTTGAGGTGCAGGAAGCAGTGCTCCATGATGATCGTCGCGATCTCACTCGCCATGCCCGCCGTCTTGGGCGCTTCTTGCACCACCACGCACCGGCCGGTCTTCTGCACACTCTGAATGATCGCGTCCTTGTCCAGCGGATTGATCGTCCGCAGGTCAATCAGTTCAACACTGATGTCTTCCGGCAGCTTGTCAAGCGCTTCCAGACACTGGAACACATTCGCGCCCCACGTCACGACCGTCAGGTCCGTGCCTTCCTGCACGACCTTCGCCTTGCCGATCTCGATCTCATAGTCACCCTCGGGCACCTGCTCGCGATAGCTGCGGTACACGCGCTTGGGCTCAAAGAAAATCACCGGATCAGGATCACGAATCGCAGCCAGCAGCAAGCCCTTCGCATCCGTGGGCGTGCTCGGGCACACGACCTTCATGCCCGGCAAGTGCGAGTAAATCGCTTCAGGGCTATCGCTGTGCAGTTCGGGCGCGTGAATCCCGCCGCCCCACGGCACACGCACCGTCAGCGGCACCGTAATCGCGCTGCGAGTCCGCGTGCGGAACCGCGCTGCATGGTTCACCAACTGATCATGCGCCGGTCCCAAAAAGCCTTCAAACTGAATCTCCGGAATCGGCCGCATCCCGCCAATCGCGAGGCCGATCGCCGTCCCCATAATCCCCGACTCAGCCAGCGGCGTATCAATCACGCGATCCTTGCCGAACTGCTTCTGCAAGCCGTCCGTCACGCGGAACACGCCGCCATTAAAGCCCACGTCCTCACCCAGGCACACCACGCGCGAATCGCGCTGCATCTCCTGCGCGAGCGCTTCGTTGATGGCTTCGACAAGGGTCAGACCGTCTTGTTGCTGCTTTTCGGTACGAGGCATGGCAGAGGTTAGGAGGGGGTTTGCCATTCGGCGAGTGCTGCCGCACACCGCCGCCGACTGCAATTCACAAAATGCAACAACATCCATGTCCACCCGCCGTCGCCGCTTCCGACTTCCATGACAGCCCCGCACCCCGCGCCGGCCGACTCGCACACGCCCGACAAGGAACGCACCATGAACCGCTCCATCCGTCGACTGCTGACCGCCGCCGGCTGCACGATGCTCGCTGGCCATGCCGCTCTCGCCCAGCCCCTCACCACTGCGTTCACCTATCAGGGCGAACTCTCCGCCGGCGGCTCGCTGGCTTCCGGCACCTACGACATGCGCTTCACCCTCTGGAGCGACGCCGCCGCCGGCGGGCAGCAAGGCGCATCGCTCTGCTCCGACAACATCGCAGTCGTCAACGGCACCTTCGCCGTCTCGCTCGACTTTGGCTCGCAGTTCGCCGGGCAACGTCGCTGGCTGCAAGTCGAAGTGCGCACCGACACCGGCGCCGCCTGCGCCGCAGGCACCGGCTTCTCCACGCTCGCGCCGCGTCAGGAAGTCACCGTCGCTCCCCACGCCAGCTTCGCGATCAGCGCCAGCAGCGCAAACAACGCCACGCTCTTCGCAGGCCAGCCCGCCAGTTTCTACCTCAACGCCGCCAACCTCACCGGCACGCTCAGCGACGTACGCCTCTCTCCCAACATCCCCACCCTCAGCAGTAGCAGCGTCTGGACAGGCATCCCCGCCTTCAACGGCGGCGTCAGCGGCACCAGCGCTCCCTTCAGCGTCGATTCCACCAACCTCGTCGCCAACCTCAACGCCGATCAGCTCGACAGCCTCGACTCCACCGCGTTCGCTCGCATCGGCATCTCCAACACCTTCACCGGCGTCACCAACACCTTCAACGCCATCACCGTCGACAGCGCACGCGTCACCTCAGCCACTGGCGGCACCGCTTTCATCGACTTCTACGACAACACCACAGCCCGCTGGCGCGTCGCCAAGTCCACCACCAACGACTTCTCGCTCATCGACCTCGCGCCAGCGACAGATGTCACCCGCTTCTTCGTCAGTGCTTCGACCGGCAACATCGGTATCGGCAACACCTCCCCGCAGCGCCCGCTTCACGTCGGAAACGTCGCCCCCGCCACCGGCAACTCGCAGGGCCTCATGCGCTTCGCCTCCGGCGCATCCACCGGCAACTTCCGTCAGTTCGACGTCGGCGTCCGCAACATCAGCAACAATCCCGCCACCGACTATGACTTCATCATCAACGACGCTGACCGCGCAGGCGACGAGTTCCACATCTCGTGGGAAACCGGCAACGTCGGCATCGGCACAAGCACACCCGCCCAAAAGCTCGATGTCGCAGGCACCGTGCGCTGCCACGTCGTCGAGATCACCGGCGGCGCCGACCTCTCTGAGAAGTTCAACATCACGCCATGCAACACGCCACTCCAGCCCGGCATGGTCGTCTGTATCGACGCAGCCAACGCCGGCGCACTCCGCCTCGCGAACGCCGCGTACGACAAGACCGTCGCCGGCATCATCGCCGGAGCCAACGGCGTGCAACCGGGCATGATCCTCTCGCAGCCCGGCACACTTGCAAGCGGCGATGTTCCCGTCGCGCTCACCGGCCGCGTTTGGGCACTCGTTGATGCAGCCACCAGCCCCGTCACCGCTGGCGACATGCTCACCACCAGCGACACACCCGGACACCTCATGGTCGCCGCCGATCATGCTCGCGTCCCCGGCGCCGTCGTGGGCAAGGCCATGACTTCGCTCGCCCAAGGCCAGCGCGGCTACGTCCTCGTACTCGTCAACCTGCACTGATCTCGCGAAAGGAACCTCGCCATGCTCCGCACCACCTTCGCGAACACTCTCACCAGTCGCACACTCGCTGCAACGCTCGCCCTGCTCAGCGGAGCCGCATCACTCCACGCCGATGAGCAACTGCCCCAGCCCGCATGGCAAGCCATGAGCCCCCTCGCGGCCGACGCACTCCGCGTGGCAGGCGGCACGATGACACAAGTCGCCGTCATCACGACCGATCACGAACAGTGGGTCAGCCTGCCCATCGATGGCGTGCTCGTCGACATCATGGTCGAGCCCTTCAGCGTGCGTGCGCCCACCTTCGAAGTCTTCCTGCGCGGCGAGCAAGGTGAACTCATTCGCTACGACGCTCCGCGCCCCAAGACCGTGCGCGGCGCCGTCGTTGGCGATCCCTTCAGCCGCGTCTACGGCTCCATCGATGGCCCAACCGTCAACCTCACCATCATCCGGCCCGGCCACGACACCACGCTGGTGCGCAGTGTTTCACGCGTGCTCGCAGGCATGCCGCAAGATGTGCACCTCGTGCACACCGCTAGTCAAACCCTACCCGTCACCGGCACGTGCGGCATCAACGACGCAGCCATGGGCAATCTCGTGCCGCCCGCCCAGCGCATCATGCAGGCCCCGCCCGCCGCCGCAGAAGTGCTGCTCGAAGATGATGAACACAACGACCAGCCGCCACCCGCGCCAGGCAACGAAGAGCTCGCACTGGGTCTGTTCGTCACCCAGGTCTCGTTCGACAGCGACAACGAGTTCTTCGTCGCCCAAGGCAGCAACGCCAACAACTGCATCGATTACATCGATGAAATGATGGTCGGCGTCGATGCCGTCTACCGCGCTCAGGTCGGCATCTCCTACTCCGTCAATCGCATCGTGCTCAGTTCCAGCCCCTCCGATCCCTTCGTCAGCGGCACCAGCGCCTCCAGCCGCCTCGTGGACCTGCGCAATATCTGGGAATCCTCGCCATTCAACGGCTTCGAGCGCGATGTCGTCCAAGGCATCATGGGCATCGACTTCGATGGCAACACCATCGGTGTCGCGTACATCTGCAACAACGGCGGCTGCTCCGGACAGATCTGCGCGCGTCGCAACAACTTCACCTGCCCCTTCGGCGACGGCACCGGCGCCGACTGCGGCGGCTACAGCGTCGTCGAGGACTTCAATACCGCTGGCGCGCTCGACCAGATCGGCTTGTCCGCTCACGAGTTCGGCCACAACTGGGGCGCTCAGCACTGCAATGGCGAGAGCGATTGCTTCATCATGTGCACCAGCATCGGCGGTTGCATGGGCAGCGCACTCACCTTCGGCGTGTCATCACGCAACAGCATCATCAGCCACCGCAACTCGCGCCCCTGCCTGCACCAGTCCGCCACAACCATCTACGTACGCAACACCTTCGCCGGACCCGAACTGGGCACAGTCGCCAACCCCTACATCACCTTCCGCGCTGGTGCATATGGCTGCGAAACCGGCGGCTTCATGCAGGTTTCACCCGGAACCTACGACGGAGCCCGCTCGCTGCACTACCTCGCCCGTCCCATGACCATCATCGGCAATGGCGCGACTTCCGCCAACCCCGTGCGCCTCACTCGCTAATGCACCACGCATCACCACTCACGAGAACACGGATTGCACGCCGCCGAAGATGATGAAGTCAATGTCGTTGAGCAGTTTGGCAAGCACCAGGCTCATCAGAATGATCGCAATGAAGCTCGTTACAAAGCTGTCAGTCGTCGCTTCGCCCACGCCCTGCGCACCGGGCTTGCACGTAAAGCCCTTCCAGCAGCTGATGATCCCAATCGCCGCCCCGAAGAACACCGCCTTGATGAACCCGCTCATGATGTCGAACCAGTTCACAAACTGCGCGCTGAATCGTCCGTACAGCGCAGGGTCGGCATCGTAAAACTTCGTGATGATCAGCCACCCGCCGATCACGCCGCAGCCGTTGCTCACAATCGTCAGCAGAGGCACACTCACCAGGCACGCCAGAAAGCGCGGCACCGCCAGCACTCGTACCGGATCACTGCCCATCGCTCGCATCGCGTCAAGCTGCTCCGTCACGCGCATGCTGCCCAGTTCCGCCGTCAGCGAGCACCCTACGCGCCCCGCCAGCATCACCGCCGCCAGCACCGGGCCAATCTGCTTCACCACACTCAGATTGATCACGCCGCCCAGCCGGCTCTCTTGACCAATCGCTTGAAACTGCCGGAAGCCTTCAAAGGCGAGAATCATCCCGATGAACGCACCGACAATCGCAATAACCGGCACGCTAGTCGTGCCAATGAAAAACAACTGCCGACCTATGCGCTCGCGCCGCCCCCACTGTCGCACATGCCGAATGCCCGCCAGCGTCTCCCACGTGAATCTGGAAAACTGGCCGAAGTTCGCCACGCGCTGCAGGATGCGGCTGCCCAATCGCGCAATGGGCGCGGCAATGGGCGAATCAGGAATCGTGCGTTCAAGGATGCTCACGGCCATGAGCGTATCGCGCTGATGCCACGTCCGCGTGACAATCGCGTGACGCATCCATCCAAGATTCCTTGCAAATTGGCCGAACCACCCACGCTCCGGGCCGGTCTAATCACGGGAGGCATCCGTGTCAGATCAGGCCAGCCAACCAGCCGACGAGCAGTTGCTCGAGCGATTCGCTCGGGGTGACGACACCGCCTTGGGCGCACTCGCCCAGCGTCACGAGCGCAACCTCATCGGCCTTGCCACCGCACTGCTCGATGGCAACCCCGACCGCGCACACGACGCCGTCCAGGAATCGTGGATCAAGGTCATCAAGCACGCTCGGAACTTCCGAGGCCAGAGCTCGTTCCGCACATGGATGTATCGCATCGTCATCAACAAGTGCAAAGATCTGCGCGACCGGGCAACACTCGCGCCACCCGATGAACGCATCCAATCGACCGACGCCACGCCCCTGCGCCTCGTCGCGGAGAGTGCGATGACGCAGGACGTGAGAAACGCCCTCCGCCAACTCGCCCCGCACACGCGGCTACTGCTCATCATCTGCTATCACCAGGGTCTCTCACACGCCCAAGCGGCAGACGTGCTCGACATTCCCGTCGGCACCGTCAAATCGCGCCTCGCTGCCGCATTGCAGGAGCTGCGCAGCCTGCTCCACGACACCGACCGGAAAGCGGTGACGCCATGAACGATGCAAACGATCACATCTTGCGCAACTCGCCCGACGCTCTCGAGCAGACGCTCGCAGCTTTGAGCCAGCCCGCCGCGACCGATGCCAATCTCTGGCAAACCGCACTCACCGCTGGCCGGCCCGCGCAAACCAAGCCCTTCCGCCAGCGAAGCTTCTCACTCCGCCGCGTCGCGCCCTACGCCGCCGCTGCAACGCTCCTGCTTGTTGTCGGTGTTGCATTGCTGCCACTGACTCAAGGCACCGGCTCACGTCTGCGAGTGCAAAGCCAGTACCCGCCCGCAACATCCGCCGCCCTGCCAGAGCAGCAGGTCATGGCTCGCACCCAATCAGGCTTCACAGGTTCCACGGCCGTACCAACCGAATCGCTGCGAGTGGAGCAGGCACCTGCCGTACGGCACGTGGTGCGAAAGGCGACCATCGATCTGCAAGCGAAAGATGTCCGCAGCGGCTTCGCGAAAGTGGCTCTCATTCCGAGCGAAGCGCTGGGCGAGTACGTCGAGAACTCGTCATTGACCGGCGAAGAACCGTACATGCGCGCCACACTCACACTGCGTGTCGCCGCCAACCGCCTCAGCGACGCGCTGAACAACCTGCGTGCATTGGGCACAGTTACCAGCGAGTCAAGCGGCGGGCAAGACGTCACCGACAGCATCATCGATCTTGAAGCTCGCATTCGCAACGAAGAACGCATCGAACGTGAGATCCTCGCCCTGCTCGACAAGCGTACCGACGCGCCGCTCAGCGACGTCCTCGCCGTGCGAACCCAGCTCAATGACGTGCGAGGCCGCATCGAGTCGCTCAAAGCCCAGCGAGATCGCGTCGGGCAACTCGTGTCTCTCGCCACCATCGTCGTCAGCCTGCACAGTGAAGACGCACAGCCCGCGACCAATGACCAGAGCTTGGGCGCGTACTTCCAAGACTCGATGAAGCACGCATGGGAGTCATCGCTCCGCACATTGAGCGACACCGCCGCGTTCCTCGTGCGCCTCTTCGTGGGCGGACTGGTCTGGTGGCTGCTGCTCGCCTTCGTCGCCGCGATCATCTGGCGGGGCGTGCGACTCGTGGCCCAGCGTCAGGCGCACGAACCGGCACCCAAAGCCTGAGCGAATTCCGGATTCGCAAAAACATAACGGGCCTGAGCAAAGGAATGCTCAGGCCCGTTCTCATTTGCTTGCACAGTCAGCGAACATCAATCACTTGATCGGTTCGTTGCCCGCTTCGTTGTTGCCCGGCAGCTTGGCGAGGTAGATCTCCACGCGGCGGTTAGCCGGCGTGTTGCCGTTCGCATTGTTCGCAACAGCCGGGCGGAACTCGCCCCAGCCGCCCGCCATCAGGCGCGTCTGCGGCACGCCCATCTTCGCCAGTTCGTCGATCACCGCGTTGGCGCGGTTGGTCGAGAGGTGGCGGTTCGACGGGTGGTTGCGCAGCGTGTTCGGATTCGCGATGCGCTGGCTGTCGGTGTGCCCTTCAACCACGATCTCATACTGCGTCGCCGGGCCGCTGCTAAGAATCTGCGAGAGAGCGCTCAGCGCCTGCTTCGCGTTTTCCTTGACCGCCGCGCTGCCGCTGTCGAACGTGAGATCGCTGGCCACGCGGAGCATGCCGCGAGCCGCGTCGTACTTGATCAGATCAGGGAACTGCTGCTCAAGGCCCTGCAGTTGGCGGTTGGTCGCTTCATCCAGCGGACCAAAGGTCAGGCCCGAGAGCTTGCCCTGCATGCCGGCGTAGTCAGCCATGGCCTTGTCAAGCTGGCTGCGCAGATCAGCGTTCTGGCGCTGCAGCGTGGCAAGTGTGCCTTCGCCCTGACCCATGCTGCCCTGCAACTGCGTCAGAGCAACGCGAGCTTCATCGCGTTCGCGCGTCAGTTCAGCGTTGCGAGCCTGGCAGCTCGTGTACGCCTCACGAAGACGGTCGTACTGGCCTTGGCTCAAGCAGCCCGTCAGGCTGGTCAAAGCAACCACACAACCCGCGAGCGTGATGACACGACACGCAACCGAACCACTGCTGAGAACATTCATCATGACACGCACTCCGTTTGCGTTACGCCGGCACAGCCGGCGCCATCCTTGGACTTTCCGCGGTCTTCCACCCGCGCCGCCACCACCCAGAGGCGGCAAGCGTGACAAGCGTAGTCAGTCTACCACACCACGTGCAGACGTTGCGTGGTGTCGGCGAATTTTGCGCTGTGCAAATGCTGTTGCTAAGCACTCAGGCCGTCGCCCGCCGCAGCCTATCCGCAATCGCCGCCCAGATCGACCCATCCACTCCCCCACTGGGCGGCGTGACAACGACGATCAACTCCGCCCCAGCCCCATCCGCCGCCCTGAGCGCCGCGTACAGGCCCGCCGCATATCCGCGGGCATCGGCGGGCAGCAACTCCAGCGCATGAGGCGCAACCGGCACCACTTCATGGCTGATGACCACCGCCCGGCGAACCGTCGCGAGGACCGCTGCAATCTCTGCCGCCGCCACCATCCGCGTCCGCGTGCTCGGTGCATAGTGCTTCTCAAGCAGGCCCGGACTGTGAAGCTGGCCCGCAGGACGCTGACCCGGCACAAAATCTGCGACAGGCTGTCGCAACACACTGGCAATCTGCTCCGCGGAAATCAAACCCGGCCGCAAAATGCGGGGCGGATGTTCGGCCAGCAGCAGCACCGTGCTTTCAATGCCAGCGGTGCACGGACCGCCGTCCAGCACATAAACGGTGTCATCATCGAACGCGCTGCGCACATGCTCAGCGCGGGTCGGACTGACGCCGCCCGACTTGTTCGCGCTGGGGCCAACGAGCGGCTTGCCAAACGCCCTTAGCAGTTCCAACGTCAACGCATGGTCCGGACACCGCACCGCCACGTTGGGCCCCCCCGCCGTCACCACCAGCGGCACATTCGCCGCCTTGGGCAAGACCAGCGACAACGGACCGGGCCAGAACGCTTCAGCGAGCAACTGCGCCTCGCGCGGCCATTCCGCCGTGACCAGTCGCGCGTGCGACGCGTCCGCCACGTGCACAATCAGCGGGTTGTCGCTAGGTCGACCTTTGGCGGCGAAGACCCTCGCAACGGCGACTTCGTTCAACGCGTCGGCACCAAGGCCATAGACGGTTTCCGTCGGAAAGGCGACAAGCCGCCCCTCGCGCAGGCGCGTGACCGCTTCTTGCAGCATGCTGGGGCCATGAGCCATGTGCGGATAGTTGGCCGGTTCACGGGCCGATGAGCAGCACAAAGGCCACGAGCAGGAAAAGCCCAAGGGCCACCGCGATGATGGCAAGAGCCTTCGCGTCATCACTCCACATCTGCGGGCCGGGCATCAGCGAGAGCGTGGCGTTGATGCGCTTCTGAGCGTCACGCGTGAACTGGCCGCTGCTGGGCAGCACCTCGCCGCGGCGGGCTGCATCCTGCACAATGGCGATGATGAGGTTGGCGTCAAACACACGCAGACCGAGCTTGCGTGCGACCTTGTGCAACTGGTTGCGATGCTCAACGCGCAGGAGCGCGGCTTTGCCGCCTTCCATACAAGCGGCGACAGCGGCGGCGAAAACGATGCGAGGATCGTTCTCCTGCAGCGGGGCGCGGGGTGCACCCAGAGGATCGTACAAATCGGTCGCTTCAGGCTTCACCAGGCGAAGACCGGGCGCGTCCGCAAACCCGGCGGGGCGCAGCGGCGTCGGCTCGACTGGAGATGGACCGTTCTTCACGAAAAGCACGTACGACGAATGTACCGCGCACGAAGCGAATGACCAGCAAAACGACAACTCTAACTTGATCGGATTCGCAAAATCCCCCGCCGACAGCCGATACAGACCGAACGCGTGCCGAAGGATGTTCGAGCAACTATCCTCTCGGCACGTTTTGGCAGCAGCGTCGGCGTGCGGTCGCCGATCGGGTTTATGAGACTATGACGTCGATGTCGACCACTTCGGACAGCCAGCCCGCCGCCAGCGCGCCCGCCGGTCAGGCGGCGTGGGGGCACATCGCCACATCGCAGCCGATCAAGGCCGTCACGGAAAAGGCGCAGCAACTGTCGCGCAAAGGCAAACTGCCGGGATTCGAGCGTCGCGGCGATGCGTTCCACTTCGCGGGGTTTGGCGAGCCGTTTGACTATGTCGTCAGCGCGCGAGCCGATGCGAACGGCATCAGCTTTCACGGCGCGATGCATCGGAAGATGCCGCTGATTTTCGCGATCGTGATCGCGATTAGTATCTGGCCGGGATCGTGGCTGACGGACTCGATGCTGCGGTCGTACTTCACGTGGTACAACTACGCGGAGTGGGTGACATACGCGTGGTATATCCCGCTGACGGTGCTGCCGCTGCTGTGGATGATTCCGCGCATGGTGCGCAAGAGCCGTTTGGCGGCGTACGCGCATGCACAAGAGCAGATCGAGACGCTGCGCACCGCGCTTTCGGCGTGAGGCATACAACATATCGCATGTGGGACGTGCGAGCGATACTTCACGCGCTGTACGAAGGCCTGCGACTGCGGGAAGATGAACTGTCGCGCGAACAGGCGGTGCGCGGACTTGATGCGCTCGACGAACTGGCGATGCATCCGCTGCTCGCAACAGCACTCACGGCGGCAGGCTGGGGCGTGCTGCGTGAAGTGCCGTATCCCGTGACGGCAGGGATGGGCAGCGCAGGAGCGCGCCCACGCAATCGCGAACGCGATCGATGTGACCTGGTGCTGACGCCCAGCGCAGGCATGGCGCTGACGGATCCCATCGCCGTGCTGCGCGAGCGCGACAAGTGGCAAGGCTCGCTGTTTGAGCAGCAGGCGCAGACCGCTGCACCGGCGGCGCACACATGCGCGCCGACAGATGCGTTCTGGCTGGAAGTGAAAGTCGTCGGGCAATTCGCGTTTGTGCACGGCGTGCCGGTTGCCAACGGTTCGTACGGCTCGCAACTGACCGCGGCGTTTGCAGGTGATCTCTCGAAACTTACGGCAGATGCAGAAGTGCGATTCGGCGGCGCGCTGCTCGTGCTGTTCACACAAGACGAAGCGACCGCAAAGCACGACCTACCTGTCGCGATGCACCGCGTCCTGGACAAGGGGTTTTCGCTGCGGAATCCCATCATTGAGAGCTTTGCGATCACAGATCGCGTGGGGAACGGGTGCTGCACGCTGGCGCTGGTGCAGCCGTAGGGGGAGGCACTGCGCATCAGGGATTGGGCTTTGGGATAAATGCAGCGAGCGACCTGGCGAAGGACGGGAAGAGGCAACGCGCTTGACCAGTTGATCACACTCTCTCGTCACAGTTACAGCAAGGCATGGTACAAGTCCTGACAGCGGCGGTTGAAGCGGAATCCACACTGCTTCAAATTGAGGTCGAACCTCCTCTGCGATGCATGCCGCCGAAGCGTCCCGTGCAGGCCTTGGGGCAGCCCCTGCATGCTTCGACACCGTTGATGTGATTGCCGCAAGTGGTCCTCTTGCCGAACTCGTTGCGAGCATGATCGACGCGCACGTGCTTCGCCGCGCACCAGCGATGAAGAGTGAGACTATGAAAAAGACCCGGCATCAAGCCGGGTCTTTCGTGATTGCTGTGTTGTCAGCTACTCCGGAAGGCATCACTCCTTGCGAACATCGCCAGCGATGATCGCGCGGAACTCGGCGGACTTCATGCGGCGCTTGATGGCGTCGTTGACTTGGTCCACCGTCAGAGCGGCGGTCTTGTCGAGGTCTTCCTGGTCCCACATCATGGTCCGGTCGAGGAAGAGGTAGCTGGCGAGCGTGCCGGCGACGTTGCCGTCGTCGCTGAGGCTCGTGAGGTAGTCGAGCCTGTAGGCTTCCTTACCCTTGTCGAGTTCTTCCTGCGTGATGCCTGCGTCGATCCACTTGGTGAACTCTTCCTTCATCGCGGCGAGAGCCTTCTCGGCGTTGGGAGCGGCGCAGATGGCGTAGCCGCCCAGCGGCGCGACCTTGTCGAGCGAGCTGACGGTGAAGAACGAGCCCGCGCCGTAGGAGAGGCCATCGCGCTGGCGGAGGCGATCAAGCAGGCGCGAGTTGGCGTTGCCGCCCAGCACGTAGTTGGCGAAGTTGAGAGCGACTGCGTCGGGATCCTTGTCGTCCATCTCGAGCACGCTGGCCATCATGACCATGGCCATGGGCTTGTCGGGCGTCGCGACGGTTTCTTCACCCGTCAGGTTCTTGAGGTACGGACGAGCAACGCGCTTGTACTCGCCCTTGGGTTGCCAGCCAGCGAAGATGTCGCCGATCTTGGCAGTGGCTTCACTCTCGTCGAAGTCACCCACCACTGCGACTTCAACCTTGGCGGGGCCGACGAGGTTGTTGTAGTAGGTCTTCACGCTTTCAAGCGTGGTGGCGCGAATGTCAGCGATCTGCTCTTCGAGCGTCGGGACGTAGAAGTACGAATCCTTGGGGAAGGGAGCGGACGCGCGCTGCATGGCGTTGGGCCCGAGCGCCTGCGGGTTGGTCAGGCCGGCTTCGATGCCTGCGATGCGTTCCTTGATCATGGTGTCGAACTCAGCCTGGGGGAAGGTGGGTTCGCGAAGCATGGTCTTGACGAGGGCGAGGACCTTGCCCAGATTGACGCGGTCGCTGGTGATGTTGACATTCAGCACGCCTTGCTGGCTGCTGATGCCGACGACGCTCTGGAGCTTTTCGATCTCGTCGCTGATCTGCTGGTAGGACATGTTGCCCGCACCGCGACGCATGAGGCCGCCGAGGGTGCTGGCCTGCACGCGCTTGCCCAGGAGGGACTTCTCATCGCCAAAGCGGATGGTCATGCTGACGCTGACGGCATCGCCGCGATTCTCCTTAGGGAGCAGGGCGAGTTCGACATTGGGCATGGGCTGGCTGCGCTTGACGCGAGCTTCGATGCCCTTGGGGGTGGCATCGAAGGCTTCGCCCTGCGCAGTCTGCTCGGTGCTCTGGTAGTCCTTCACCAAGCTGTTGACATCGGGCGCAGCGGGAATGATGGCGCGGGCCGCACCGCTGGTGGGAATGAACATGCCGCTGGTGCGGTTGTTCTCGATGAGATACGCCTGCGCGACGCGCTGAACGTCGGCGGTAGTCGCAGCCTTGGCGCGATCGCGATTGAGGAACATGAGGCGCCAGTCACCCGTGGCGGCGTAGTCGGTCAGATCAACGCCGATGCGGTTGCTGTCAGCCATCGCGACCTTGAACGAGCTGATCCAGCTCGTGCGTGCGCGTTCAACTTCTTCGTCGGTGATGGGGTTGGCCGCGAGGCTTTCGAGAACCGACTGAGCGACCTCGTGAGCCTTCTTGGGATCCTGCCCACTCTTGAGCGTGGCGATGGCGAACAGGCTGCCGCGTTCCTTGGCGCCGATGGGGAAGACGCTGACGCTGGCGGCGTAACCACCTTCGACGAGCGCCTTGTAAAGGCGGCCGCTGGGGCGATTGCCCAGCACGTCGGCGAGCAGTTCAACAGCGACTGCATCTTCGTGGCTGCCTGCGGGCGTGTGATAGAAGAAGCCGATGCTGGCCTGGCTGCCTTCGCGGCGCACTTCGAAGAAGCGCGGGCCGTCCTGCACGGGCTCTTCGGTGTAGGTTTCGCTCATCGCGACACCGGGTGCTTTGAGGCCGGCGAAGTACTTGTCGACCATCGAGAGCGCGGTAGCGGGCTCAAACTTGCCGGCGACGACGAGCATGGCGTTGTCGGGGCGGTAGTACTGCTGGTAGAACTTCTTGAGGTTGCTGGCGGGCACGCGCTCGATGTCGGCGCGGTTGCCGATGGTGCTGTTGCCGTAGGGGTGCCAGGTGTAGGCCTTGGCGGCAAGATTCTTCATCATGATCTGCATGGGGTTGTTTTCACCCATTTCGAACTCGTTGCGCACGACGGTCATTTCGCTGCGCAGGTCTTCTTCCTTGATGTTCGAGTTCATCATGCGATCAGCCTCGAGGCGCAGGGCGAACTCGAGGTTCTTGTCGTTGGCGACGAGGGTTTCGTAGTAGTTGGTGCGGTCCAGCCAGGTGGTGCCGTTGAACTGCGCGCCGTGCTCCTGCAGAAGCTTCCACACGTCGTCGTGCGTGGGCGTGCCTTTGAAGACCATGTGCTCGAGCAAGTGAGCCATGCCCTTCTCGCCGCGCCCTTCGTGGCGGCTGCCGACGAAGTACGTGATGTTGACGGTGACGTTGGCGCTGCTGGCATCGGGGAAGAGCAGGACGCGCAGGCCGTTGGGGAGGCGGTACTCGGTGATGCCTTCGACGCTGGTGACGGGGTTGCTTGCCCACGCGCCGGGAGTGTGAGCGGCGGCGGCGGCCGGGGCCTTGTCGTCCATGCCCAGGGCAGTGCCTGCGGCGAGGGTCAAGGTAAGGGGAGCGATGGAGAGAGCGACGAGGACGCGAGTGAACCGATGCATGCGAGAGCTCCAGTGATGGCGACGCACGTGACGAACGTGGGTGCACCAACGCACAACGCCCGACAGTGCGGGCGAGAGGTTTTCGTGTAGGTTACACCTTGGTTACGACAAGATCGCAGGTTCGGCGTTCACACGGGGTCATTGGTTGGAATCACCGATCAATCACCAGGGGTTGAGACGCTCGACCGCCCGCACAAACTGGTCGGCCTGATGGTCGTAGCCCCATTGGCGCAAGGCTCGTGATCGCAGGACATTCCACGGTGCGCGGGGAATCTCGACGGCGCGCATGAGGGCGTTGCCGTTGTCTTCAAACTTCTCGTTGGTGGGCGCGGGGTTGGAGATAAAGACGAAGTGCTCAAAGCCATAGCCGCGGTTGTCGCGCACGTCGCCCGCGGTGCTGGGATTTTCACGGATGAACATGTAGCCGAAGCCTTCGGGGGCAAAGAACAGGTTGTCGCTCACAAGCGTTTTGTTCATGTTCTGGAGCGCGATGCCCCAGCCGGGCGTCTTGGGGTTGAGAATGAGATTGCTCGTGAACTTGCCGTTGGCGTCGTGACCGATGCCCATCGGGTGACCGATACCGATGGCGTTGCCGCAGCGGTCAAAGACGTTGTCGTAGACGGCATACGTGCCGCCGCGTGCCTGCACGCCCGCGAAGCCGGGATCGCCGACCCAATTGCGGCGGACGATGCGCTCGCTGAGCGAATCATGCACGAGGTACATGCCTTGCGAGAACATGTCGCGATTGCCAGTGTTCCAGAAGACGTTGGCATCGATCGTGACGCGGGAAGCGTTGCTGACGTAGATGCCCTGGCTGTGGCTTTCGGCGTTGCGCTGGCCTTCGATGATGTTGCGGCGGATGGTGACGGCGCCGACGCGGCCGTCGAGCCCCTGAATGCGAACACCAACGGTGCCGCCCTTCAAGACGCAGTCTTCGATCAAGATGTCGTCGGCAGTGCCGGCGATATCGATCGCAGCTTGCTGGCGCTCGATGCAGTCGAACGCGAGACCTTGGATGCGGATGTGTGACGTGTCGGCGATGCGGAGGCCGAAGGACTCGTTGTCAGGTATGCGGAAGAGCGGGCGCTCAGTGGCCTGCGGATCGGCGGCGAAGATGAGCGGACGATCGCGCGAGACGCCACCCCAGTCGATCTGTTCGTAGGGGCCGCGGATGGCGGCGTCGTAGGTTCCCTGCATGAAGTAAATGACACCGTGACGCGGCTGCTTCCAGCCGTTCATCAGAGCCTTGACCGTGGCTTTGGGGCGTTCGCGCGAGCCTGGGTTGGCGTCATCTCCGAGCGGTGGCGGCGCGATGAACGCCGTGAAGGCATCGCGCTGCAAGAGGATGGGCGTGAAGCCGTTCTCACCATCTGCGAGACCGACGGGGTCGGTTTCGTGCTTCTCAAGCACCGCGATGAACGCAGCGATATCAGCATCGGTGACTTCGACGCTGTTGGGGCTGCTATCGACGGTGGTGTGCTGCGTCGCGAGACTCAGGAAGAGAGTTGTACAGAAGGCAAAGAAGGGCATGGGCGCTCGCACGAGGTGAATGAATGAAGTGAGAGCGGAGATGCAAGAAGTACGGCCGCCCCGACGGAGCGGCCGACCCCATTACAAATTCAGCCGCCTGCGCTGCCTTCGCCGCCCGGGAGCGTCATGCTCCAGGGGTTGAGGTAGCTGTCGATGTCTTCCTTGGTGATGGTCTTGCCGTTGACGTCTTTGGTGCCGACGACGGTTTCGTAGGCGAGCTGGCGAACGGTCTTGCCCTGCTTGAACGCGTTCTTCGCCAACGCCGCGCTCGCGTCGTACCCAATGACCGGCACCAGACTCGTGCACATAGCCAGACTGCCTTCAATCAGGCTGTTGCAGCGAGCTTCGTCGGGCAGCAAACCCGGGCTCGGAGGCAGCCCCGTGCTTGCGTCGCCGTTGTGGGCCCGGAGCAAGTTCTGATCGAACATGTGACACGCCCGGCTGAGCAGGTGAATGCTGTCGAGCAGGTTGGCGGCCATCATGGGCATGGCGACGTTGAGATCAAGCAGACTGCCGACGCCGCCGAAGCCGCCGTAGGTGACTGCCGCGTCGTTGCCAACAACCTGGCAGCAGACCATGATCATCGCTTCGCAGATGACGGGATTGACCTTGCCCGGCATGATCGATGAGCCAGGCTGCACAGCGGGAAGGACAAGCTCGCCGATGCCGCAGCGCGGGCCACTGCCTAGCCAGCGGATGTCGTTGGCGATCTTGCTCAGGCTCACGGCGATGGTCTTGAGTACGCCGCTGGCTTCGACGTAAGCGTCCTTGGCGTGCTGGGCTTCAAAGTGATTCTGCGCCTCGCGGAAGTGCACGCCCGTGGTGCGTGTCAGTTCCGCCGCGACCATCTTGCCGAACTCTTCGTGGGCGTTGATGCCGGTACCAACGGCGGTGCCGCCGATGGCAAGCTCGCTCAGCGTGTGCAACGCGCGGTGCACGCGCTCCTGCGCGTGGCGAATCTGGCTCGCGTAGCCGCTGAATTCCTGGCCCAGACGAATCGGCGTCGCATCCGCAAGGTGCGTGCGGCCGATCTTGACGAGCTTGTCCCACGCCTTGGCCTTCGCTTCAAGTTCTGTCGCAACACGATCCAGCGCGGGGAGCAGTTCCTCGTGCAGCATCTTCGCCGCAGCGATGTGCATCGCCGTCGGGAAGGTGTCGTTGCTGCTCTGGCCCATGTTCACGTGGTCGTTGGGGTGCACGCCGCCGGCGGTGATGTAGTCTTTGTTCTTGCTGCTGCCGATGGGCGCATGGCGGCGAATGCAGATGATGTTGGCAATCACCTCATTCGCGTTCATGTTGGTGCTGGTGCCGCTGCCGGTCTGGAAGATGTCAACCGGGAAGTGCTTGGGAATGCCGCCGAACGCAGACAACCCATCTTCAATTTCGCGGCACGCCTCGATGATCGCGCCAGCACGTTCACTGCTCAAGCGACCAAGCTTGAGATTAACTCGCGCGCAGCTGGCCTTGAGAATCGCGTACGCCTTGATGACGCTTTCAGGCACGGGCCGGCCGCTGACTGGAAAGTTCAGCACCGCACGCTGCGTGCTCGCGCCGTAGAGAACATCCGCAGGCACCGGCATCTCGCCCATGGTGTCCTTCTCCACGCGCGTGCTGCCCGCAGGAAGCTGCACGGGAGGCGACGGGGGCAGAGCGGGGGCGGCTTTGTGCTTGTTGGCTTTTCCGCGCGGCTTTTTGGCCATGGGTGGCTTCTTGTCGCGCGAGTTGGGGGCGTGACGGACGGTCTTTTTGTTGTTGGGCTTGCTGGCCATGCGTGGCAGTGTACGTGGTGAAAATGCGGCGGCCACCGCGTGACCATACCGTCACTGGGGCGTCTATCTCGTTAAGAGGGCGTGGGGCTGGAACCGGAGCACGAAGATGTTCATCAATGCACGAAGGGTCTTGAGTGTTGTGTTGTGCAGCGGTCTGGCGATGAGCGCGTCGCAGGCATGGGCCCAGACCAGCCGTCCCAAGAGCAGCAACCCGCAGCCCGCCCCGGCGATGCAGCCGGAAACACCCGCAACGCCCCCCGCCGCGCCCGGCACCGAAGGCGCGCCCAAAGTCGGTGAATACGTCGTGCGAGGCAAGTCGCGTGACACGCTGCTGAAGATCAGCGTGACGGCGATGTCGCAGGTGAAGACCAAGGCGCGAGTCAACAACACGCCGGGCCTGCCGAGCCGCCCTGATGGCAAACCCAAGAACCCCGGCACCCCCACCGACCCCGTGCCGACGGTGCCCGCAGCCGACAAGGAGCAAACAGACCTTGTGATCGACTCGGTCGCCATGCTCTTCCCCATGGTGCCGCGCACCGCGGGCAGCGATCTGCTGGGCGAAGTCGTCGAATGGCCCGAGCGGGGCATGGGCACGCTCGGCTACCGCGGACGCTTCTACATCGGCGATCGTGTGGTCGATACGCAGCCGGAAGTGCTGATGGGCTACCCCGCAGGCGTGCAGCTCGCCAAGTGGGTCTACGTGCGCGAAGAAGGCGACCGAGCATTTCGCGAGGTGAAGCTCGAGATGGAGATGCCGGTGCGTTCGTACGAGCTGGCATTCAACGAGAAAGCAGCGATGCTGGTGCCTTGGCCCCGCATCTGGCCCGAGGAAGCGTCCAGCGCGCTCAAGCCTCAGACATTTATCGAACGCGGACTGACGCGCGAAGGCGAAGTGAAGGACTACGACCCCAAGGTACTGGAAGCGACGCTGACGGCGTGGCTGAGCGAAGAAGGCATCAAGGACATCAAGAGTGTGCCGCTGGTGCAGGTGGCCAAAGTCATCACGGGCAAAGTGTGGCGCAACGTACAGCCCAGCGGCGATGGCCAGGTCAGCCAAAAGGGAACGGGCAAGACGATGGGCCTGGAGATCCAGCCGCCCAGCGTCACGCTCGAGCGCGGTCGCGGCAGCGAGCACGACATGGTCGTGCTGCTGGTGGCCATGCTCAAGCAGGCCGGCATCCCCGCGCGGGCCGTCATCGGGCTCGAAGCACAGGCCGATGGCGACCGCTTCCTCGACGATCGCGGCGGCAGCAAGGGCCTGCGGGCATGGGTGGAGTTCTGCGTGTACGACGAAGCCCAGCACACAATCAACTGGGTGCCGGTCGACATCTTCAAGATGCGTCGCAGCGCGCCGCGCCCGCCCAAGATGAACACAACTTGGAAGTGGTTCGGCACCACCGAAAGCACGATGGAGCTCGTGCCCTTCGCCTTGCAGTACCATCCGCCCACCGACGTGGCGACGTACGGCATCGCATCCTTCTGGGGCTGGTTCGTCACGCCCAAGGCGCCGGCGGATATTGACATGACCATCAGCTTCCACGCGACGGACGTGCCGCGGCGGGCGGCGGAAGAGCTCAAGCCAGGCACGCCGGGCCGCAAGGACGAAAAGAAGAAGAAAGACAAACTAGGGGATTGACGGGCGGCCGCAGGCAATTTCGAGCAGTTGCCGAAACGGTGATTGGCCGATATCGAACAATGGAACGGCCGGCAGCGGAGCCTCGTGACAGGCTGTGCGGTCGGCAGGGTTGGCTACGGACTCGTCAGGCGACGGGCCGTTGATGTGAAGTCACTTCATGGAGCGCTTTGTGAACAACGTCTCAATTTCTCGCGTGCGGTGCGGCAGCGTGTGCATGCTTCTGGCGGTGGCAGCCTGTTCGGCAGTTCCCACCGCGTGGGCGCAGGAAGGTGTTGCCAAGGCCCGCATCGCCACCCTCGAACTCGAAGGCGCGCTCAAGGACCGCCCCGAGGAGATGGGCCTGATCTTCGGCGGCAGCGACTCGCACACGCTGCAAGATGTCGTGACCGCCATCAAAGATGTGGGCGACGATGACACGCTCGATGGCATCGTCATCCAGATGCGCGATGCCGAGATGGGCGCAACGCAGGTCGAAGAAATCTCCGCCGCCATCCGCGAGATTCGCGGCAAGGGCAAGAAGGTCCACCTGCTCGCCGATGCCTATGGCACGGTGGAACTGATGCTGGGCGCGGCGTGCGATGAAGTCATCGCGCAGACTGGCGCGCCCGTCAGCATGCCCGGTCTGTACATGGAAGAGATGTTCCTCGCCGACACGCTCAAGTGGGCAGGCCTGCAGGCGGACTACGTGCAGGTGGGTGACTACAAAGGCGCGAGCGAACAGATGGCTCGCAACGCACCCAGCCCCCAGTGGAGCCAGAACATCGAGGGCTTGCTCGACAGCATGTACGCCAACATCCGCGGGCCCATGCTCCGCGGGCGCGAACTGACCGACAAGCAGCTCGACACGGCTATGGAAAAGCTGTGGCTGGCTGATTCGCAGGAAGCCAAGGACGCCAACCTCATCGACAGCGTCATTGACCTGCCCCAACTGACCGCCCACCTCAAGACCGCGTACGACAAGCCGATCTCGTGGCGCAACGATCTGCTCGATCACGACGACGCAGCGCAGATGGACATGAGCAACCCCTTCGCGCTGCTCATGAAGCTGGGCGAAACGCCCGACTACACGCCCACCGGCCCCACCATCGCCGTCGTGCACATCGATGGCGCAATCGTCGATGGCGACAGCACCGCAGGCGGCCTGATGGGCGGCGGCGGCAACGTCGGCAGCCGCACCATTCGCAAGGCTCTGGAAGACATTCGCAAGGAAGACGAAATCCGCGGCGTCATCGTCCGCATCGACAGCCCCGGCGGCAGCGCAACCGCCAGCGAAGTGATCTGGCAGGGCGTGCGTCGCCTCGCCGAGAAGAAGCCCGTGTGGGTGAGCGTGGGCGGCATGGCAGCCAGCGGCGGCTACTACATCGCCGTCGCGGGCGACAAGATCTACGTGAACCCCTCCAGCATCGTCGGTTCGATCGGCGTCGTCGGCGGCAAGATTGCCATGGGCGAGTTGTACGACAAGCTGAAGGTCAACGTGGTCGGTCGCGGCCGCGGTCCCAAGGCGGACATGTTCGCGAGCGAGAAGGTCTGGACCGATGCCCAGCGCGACGAAGTGCGCGTGAAGATGACGGAGACCTACGAGCAGTTCACCAGCCGCGTCAGCGCCGGTCGCAAGGGCATTGACCTCTCCAAGACCGCCGAAGGCCGCCTGTTCACTGGCGACAAGGCCATCGACCTCAAGATGGCGGACGCCATCGGCGGGCTTGATGTCGTGCTGACGGACCTGGCCAAGAACCTCGACCTCGAAGACTTCGAAGTCATGCACTACCCCGCCCCGCGCTCCTTCGCGGATGTGCTGGAAGAAACCTTCGGCGGCATGGTGAAGGTGCCCGGCATGAAGGCCCCCGCCGGTCACGCCGCGCTTGGCCAAGCTCAGCTCATGGGCATGATCCAAGCTGTCGTGGGTGATCGCGCGTTCAAGCAACTGGAACCGCAGATCAACGGTTACATGCAGATGCGCGAGGGCAAGGTGCTGCTCATGAGCCCCAAGGCCCTGATCTTCCGCAAGTGATCGACCATTGCAGGTTGATGTGAAGGTAAAAACAAAGGCCCCGGCGTTATCGACGCCGGGGCCTTATTGATTTCTCGTTGCAAGACGCGAGATACACGACGAGCAGGCATCAAGACAGATCGCATCAACGCATGACGCGACGCCGGATGACTCAGCCTTCGAGGTACGTGTAGCCTTCGAGGCCGTCGTCGTAGAACTTCAGCAGGCTCTTGCCTTCACTGATGGTCAGGCGCCCCTGCTTGCACGCGGCTTCCACGTCAAGGCGCATGGCACGCTTGAGATCTTCCACGTCGTACTGCACGTACTGCAGCACCTCTTCCACCGTGTCGCCTTCGATGACTTCGTCGATCTCCCAATCGCCGTTTTCGTCGATGGAGATATGCACCGCGTGCGTGTCACCCAGCAGGTTGTGCAGGTCGCCCAGAATCTCCTGATACGCGCCCAGCAAGAAGACGCCCAGGTAGTAAGGCTCACAGCCTTCACCCTCGCCCGGCAGATCGCGCAGCGAGTGGAGTTCAAGCGTCTTCTTCTCAGTCCGCTTGTCGACGAAGTTGTCGATCTTGCCATCGCTGTCGCAGGTGATGTCCGCGAGAATGCCGCGGCGGGTCGGCTCTTCGCTCAGGCGGTGGATGGGACAGATCGGGAAGAGCTGGTCAATCGCCCAACTGTCGGGCATGCTCTGAAAGAGGCTGAAGTTGCAGAAGTAGATATCACTGAGCAGTTCGGGCAGAGCTTCAAACTCTTCCGGCAGATCGCCCTTCTTGCTTGCCTTCTCAAGAATCTTGTGACCGATACCCCAGAACAGCTCCTCGGCGACGCTGCGCATCTCGAGGCTCATGTAGCCGAGGCTGAAGAGGCTCATGACTTCATCACGCGCCTGCGTGGCGTCGTGAAAGGACTCTTTCAGATTGCGGTCCGTGAGGTTCTTGTAGGCATCCAGCAGATCGATCACCGGCTGAGGCACGTCGCGGTCGTCACCGTCTTCAGCCTCCTCCTTCATGATGCGCTCGATCTTCGCGATGTCGGGGTTGGCTTCAAAGCTGCTGCTGCCCACCGCATCGAGCACGAGGATGGAGGAATACGCAACCATCGCGCGCCCGCTCTCGCTGATGATGGTCGGGTGCTTGACCTTCGCGCTGTCGCACACGCTCTTGATGCGGTACACCACGTCAGCGGCGTACTCCGCAACGGTGTAATTGATGCTGCTCGACCACGCCGACTGGCTGCCGTCGTAGTCAACGCCCATGCCGCCGCCGATGTCGAGGTACTGCAGGCCCGCACCAAGGCGAACAAGCTCGCAGTACACGTGCGTCAGCTCATTCACCGCGTTCTTGAACACGCGAATGTCATACAGCTGGCTGCCCACGTGGCAGTGGAGCAGATTCAGGCAGTCGAGCATGTCATGCTTCTTGAGATACTCGACGGCCTTGATGAGTTCGCTGACAAAGAGACCGAACTTGCTGCGCACACCCGCGCTGCTCTCCCACCGGCCCGCCCCACGGCTGCTGAGCTTCACGCGCAGGCCGATCTTGGGCTTGATGTTGTACTGCTTGGCGTGCTTGACGATCAGCTCAAGCTCAGTCCACTTTTCCACAACCGGAATGATGTTCCGCCCCAGCTTGGTCGCGAGGGTGACAGTCTCGATGAACTCGTCATCCTTGAAGCCATTGCAGATGATGGGCATGCCGTTCACGCCCGGGCCGCCAGCGGTGGCGGAGAGGCCCAGAACCGCGACGAGTTCTGGCTTGCTGCCAGCTTCGAGACCGAAACCAAGCTCGACGGCGAGCTGCGCGATCTGTTCGCAGACGTGACGCTGCTGGTTGACCTTGATGGGATAAACGCAGGCGTACTTGCCCTGGTACTGCGTATCAGTGATGGCGTCGTCGAAGGCCTTGCGGATCTCGCGAAGGCGATCGGTCAGCAGATCATTAAACCGCAGCAGCACCGGCGTATGGATGCCGCGCTCGCGCAGGCCCTGGATGACCTCGTGCAGGTCGACCTGAACGTCAGGCTTTTTCGTGGGCATGACGGCGACGTTGCCAGCAGCGGTGACGGTGATGTAGCCCTTGCCCCAATCCGGGATGCCGTAGAGCTGTGCGGAGTCGCTGACTGTCCATTGACCGTGCATGAAAGCGCTGCGCGAGGTGATTGTCGCCATCGATGTTTGTCTTTTCCCAGCGTGGGACGTGCCGCGGCGAATGCGAGACGGTTGCCGGGCGAGTCGCTGTTGAACGCGGGTGCGACAAGCACGGAGCGGCGAACGACATGCAGCGCGCAATACAAAACGCGCACGCAAACGTCACCACCACAAAAAGATAACGCATCTGCGCGCGGAAGCAAGTGGAAAGCGGGTAGGAGGGCGCGAAGTTTTTTCGCACCAGTCAGGTCAACGGACGCGAGTGGATGAACTCCTCGACCTCAAACTCGGGCTTGCTCGCCAAAGCGTGCTTGACGTGGCGGAGCATCTGGCCCATGGGAATGGTGCACAGGATCAGCGCGACCCACGACAGCAGCGGCCACAAAGCACCCAGCGGCAAGAGCACGAACAGGGCATATTTCAGCCCTCGCACGTGACTTTCGATATGCGAATCTTCGGCGCGGTCGGCGATGCGCTGGGAGAAACCCAGCAGTCCCACCAGTCCCAGCAGCGCGCCGCACGCCGCCAAGAGCTCGCTCCCCAGCACCGCGATGCCCTGCCACACCTGCGTGCCAGTCAGCGCGTCGTCGAAGGGATCGGTGGGAAAACCGTTCCAGACCAGCACCGAGGCGATGAGCTTCCCCAGAATGGCAAGCACGAAACCACCAAGTGTGAACCAGCGCCACATGGTCTGACGGGGCTCGCGAATGTGCTCAAGCTCGGGTTTGGTGTACCACCACGCCCCGGCGAGTTGCAGCGCAAGGGGAATCTGCATGAGGAACAGGCCCAGCCCCTCAAACAACGCCTGCGATGCCAGTTGCGTGCCCGTCGTGCTCTGTGCCGCCGGGTCAGACATCGCGACGGCGTATGTAATGGCACCGGCAAGCCAAAGAATGGCGAAAGTCAGCTCAGCGATAAGGCCCCAGTAGATCAAGCGCAGCCCGCGACGCAGACGAAGCAGATAAGGCTTCGCCGCTTCTTCCAGCAGCCCGCCTGCAACGGCATCATGGCGAGGCGTGCCGCACTCGGGGCACGTAGACGCATCGACGCCTTGGAGGTCGTAGCCGCACTGGCCGCAAATGGTGGCCGCGCGAGGTTTGCGGGCGCGCCCCTGAGGGCCAAGAGCGGTATCGGTGGCCCAGTTAGACATCGGGGACTTCCTGCTTCAACCCAAGCAGTTGGGCGTTGATGACTTGGAGAAATTTCCACACCATACGGAACAGCAACCCGCCGGCGGTGGCGATCGCCACGAGACTGAAGACCAATCGCAGCTGCATGGATGACTCGCGCTGGCTTCCTGTAAGTGCAATTGAAGCGATGGCTGCCACCACTGCCATCAAAATGAGAGGGGCCGTTGCAACGGCGCGGAGGAACTTCAGTTGCGCACGCAGGGCATTCGACTGCGCGCTGTTGAAGTCTGAAACGTGCTCGGCCATAAGACTCATCAACACGTAGAGCACCGCTGCGAACACGAGGGGAGACAAAATCGCCAGTCCCGAGAGTCCAATCGGCATCAGGCAGCTCCCCGGCAACATCACCACGTTCATGATTGCAGACACGATGACGAGCCTCGAAAGCCACAACCGCCAGTTCTCTTTGGTGGTGGAGCGAGCGGGCAATTCCGTCATCGTCAGCATCATCAAACTGACGTGGAGGCTCACGAACGCGACAAGAAATACGATCGCGCCAGCAATGGCGGCGTAAAGCAATTGATAGTCGCCGCTGGAGCCGCTGCTGCCAAAGCCGACAGATCCAAGCTGGACAGTTGATAGATAAACGGGCGCCGTGACACAGACGACAATCAGTCCCGTCGCCATCCCGATCAGACTGATGAGGATGTAGCGCGACGAAAGACGGAGTTTCTTCAGTCGCGATAACTCAGTATGCGTCAAAACCAACTGGCCACAGACTGGGCAGGCCGACGTGGAAGGCTGATCACGAAGTGAATGGCCGCAGTTGCGGCAGGATAAATCGGGAACTTGCGGGGGTGGAACAAGTGTGTTATTGCTGTCGTCAGACATCATCGCCCCCCTCGCCTGTATACCGGCCCGCGAGGGATTGACCGATCAGTCGGCCTGTTGCGTGCACGATGTACCACGTATAAATCATCGCCGCCAGCAAACTGCCAAACGCCGTGCCACACCCGGTGATGCTCGCGATGATCATGACAGTGTCGTCGGGGGCCGGCGTGGGCGCGTTGGGGCCAGGACCACCAAAGCCCGCTCCAGTCGCCGCCAGACCCATGACTACCGCGACCATGAATGTCATGTAGCCCAGCAGCGGCCCCACAAACACCAGCAAAGGCAGAAGCCAGTACGAGCGCACCGCGCGCCGCGAGAGCAGCTTGCTCTCTTCTGAGCGATCAAGCGTGCACAGCCACTTGACGATGTGCACAGGCGGCAGCACCAGACCCAGCAGCAGCGGGAACCCCAGACAACCCGCGCACGTCCAGAACATGCCCGTCGCCGCAAACGCGTTCGCGGTCACGCCAGTACGCGTTGCCGAAACGATGGTGGAGACAGCGCCCGTGAGCGACACGACAGCAGCCAGACCAACAGCGATCCGCGTCAACACCCGCGCGGTGACAGGTTGCTGCGCATCGTGGATCCCCGGGTGCGGCGTTGTAAGAAACCAGTAGCCCGCCAGCATCGCGACGATGGGCAGCGTCATGACGAGCGTGGCAAGCATGATGCGGCCACCAATCGCGCTCGCGGGGTTCGCCAGCACGTTCGGATTGGTCAGCACGCCTTCAAGCAGCGCAGCACCCACATAAATGACAATGAGCGCGACGGCATACGCAAGCATGCCGTAGCTGAGGCAGCGAGTGGCCAGCAGCAGACGGCGAAGAAACGGTTCGGGCGAGTAGCGCAGACCGCCGCGCAGCGTGGCGTCAACCGGCGTGCCGCACTCGGGGCAGCGAGTGGCGAGTTCAAGCGAGCGGATGTTGTACCCGCAGCCGATGCACGGCGTGTCGGTAATGATCGCAGGCGCCGGGATGTCGGGCATCTGCGGCGGGACAGGCAGTGGTTGTTCCCCTTGGTGCAACGGTGAGCCTTTCCCTTCAGCGACGCGTCTTGCAGAGGCGCCGGGCGCGAGTGATCAATACTCGGGGTAGTACGGCTCCTCGTGCTTGAAGAAGGGCCACGTCGTCCGATCCACCATGCGCGTCAGCAGCATGGTGGTGACGGCCGAGCGAGCGATCTCATCAGGACCGAAGCCCTTGTTGTCAGGAAAATCGACGTTGAAGGTGGTGGTGAATGCCGGCGAGTTCGGATCGTTGCCGTCAATCTCATACACCGACACAGTGCCGCTGGCGATGCCCGCCCATTCATACGTATTGCCGGGCTCGTTGAGGCGATACTCCAGAATCTCAACGATGATGACGCGCTGCACGCCGCCCAAGTCCTCGGCGATCTTGCTGGCATCGCGCGCCGCCCACGAAGGCGTGCGATACGTGTAACGGACGACTTCTTCCGCATCGACAAACCCCGATGGCTTGGGGATGTTGGCGGGATTGGCGAGAGCCCGAGCGGCCCGACGCATCGTTTCCTCAACAAGCTGCGGATGCTCCGATTGGATCGCGCGATCAGCGGATGCGATCAGAGCAAACGACCTGTCAGCCAGGCCAACGTACTCGGCATCGACAGAGTGCGTCGAGTTTCGGCGGTACGCCTCCGCCATGCCGCCCGCAAGTTGGCAGCCGGTAAGAGCACAGAGCGAAACGAGCAGTATGGCAAGAGCAGCGGAACGCATGCAAGAGCGTACGACGGTGCCGGCGCGGGCGCGCACAAGGATGCTCGCACCTACGCTCAGCCACCCTGGGGGCCATAGCTCAGCGGTTAGAGCGCCCGACTCATAATCGGTGCGGTCGCTGGTTCGAATCCAGCTGGCCCCATTTGCTTGCCAGCCCCCAAAAGTGAGAAGGGCAAAGCGATCTAGGCAAAGCGATAAAAGCAACAAAGGGAAGACGAAAGCGCTGCGTCAGAAGACCCGACTCACGCTGCTGGCGACACCGCCCGATTCGACCGCGCCTCGCACGCGCCGGACCTCGCACCACCCGCCCTCGCAGCAACGTGTAGTCGTGCATCCGCCTACCTGATCATTCAAGTCACGGCGTTGACCGTCGCATCCCCCCACTACGCCGCCTCCCTCACCTGCTTGCCCAAGTCGTGTGCCGCGTCACCCTTCGTCGCCGGCTTCAAGCTCTGCAAAAACTCTCTCGCCGGCATCGGCTTGCCAAAGAAGTACCCCTGTCCAACTTCGCAGCCCAGCCGTTGCAGTTCATCCGCCGCCTCCGCCGTCTCCACGCCTTCCGCGCACGCTTCCATCCCCAGCCGCTCGCACAGCCCCAAGATCGAAGCCACAATCGCCGCCGAACCTTCGTCCGCCGGAAACTCGCGCACGAACGATTGATCAATCTTCACCTCATCAAACGGCAGCTTGTGCAGCTGAATCAGTGACGAATACCCCGTGCCGAAATCGTCAATCGAAAGATGCACGCCGCGAAACCGCAGCGCCGTCAGCGCCCCCGTAATCGCCGGCCCCTCGCGCATCGCCTTGGTTTCCGTAATCTCCAGGCACAGCAGCGACGGATCAATCCCCAGCTTTTCCAGCGATCCAAGCACCTTGGGCCCGAAATGCGGCTCAGCTACATAATCGGCCGGCGCATTCACCGACACGCGCAGCTTCAGCCCCATCTCCTCCGTCAGCCCGATCATGTCCAGAGCCTTCTCAATCACCCAGTCCGTCAGTTTCCAGTGCAGTCGGCTCCGCTCCGCCAAGTTGATGACAGGCCCCGCCCCCAGCACACCCAGCACCGGATGCCGCCAGCGAATCAGCGCCTCAGCCCCCACAACCGGCCGACCGTCTATCAAACTCACTTTGGGTTGGTAATTCACCACCAACTCATTGTGCTCCATCGCATGCACAAGCTCCGCCGCCGTAATCCGCGTGCAGCGCATCTGAAATCGCATCAACGCCGCCGCCACATCCGCGCGCGCTTCGCCATCGCCCAGCCGCTGCTCAATCACAAATCCCATGCTCGTCAGGTGCGCGCACAACTTGCGTATCAGTCGCTCCTCGCGCGCCGACCGCACAATCAGCGGCGTCTTCCCCACATGGTGCGCAGAGCGATCCAGAATCGTCACCGGATCAGTACCCAGCGAGTCCGCATCAACAACCACCAGCTCAGGATTGAATCCTGTCAGCGCCGCACCCAGTTCCCACGCCGGCGTGATCACCGACGCCATGCAGCCCGCGTCCTCCGCCGCGCTTATCAGTTCCTGCGCAACCTTCGGGTCGCCAGACAGAATCATGATGCGTGTTTGTGGCATCTGGTTTCCTTCACACCGGCAGCCGAACCGTCCGGCCCCAGTACAACCCCGCCTCCTGCAACCGCGCCGCGTACACCTCAATCGAATCCGACTTCTCAATCGCCGAATTCGCTCCAGCTTCGTACACATCGCGCACCAGCTTCTTCTGTTGCACCACCCGCGCCGCTGGCGTAAAGAACGCAATCAAAGGCGTCAACCGCGTGCGCGGATCCTGCTTCAGTCGGCGAATGCCCTCAAGCCCGCCAAAGCCAGGCAAATCCAAACACGTCATGATCAGGTGCGCGCCATGCCCGTCTACTTCAGCCAGCAGCCGGTCCAGGTCCGCCGCGTCGCACGCCTCGCGTATCTCATACGCAAAGCCCACGCGCCGCAACGCCTGCTGCACCAGCGCACGATCCGTCGCCTGTTCGTCCGCAACGATGATCCGGATCGCTTCGCCCGCCGCGGCCAGTGTGTCCGACACATCGATTTTCATGCGGCGTTCTTTCTGCGTTGCACCTCGCCCGCCGCCCGGGCAAGATACAACCGCGCAACTGTGCCCCCGCCCTCTCGAGGCGAAAGCTCCACCCGTCCACCATGACGCTCCGCCACTCGTGACGCCAGCGCCAGTCCCAGTCCAAAGCCCGGGTACTTCGACGACGCATGCATGCGCACGAACGGTTCGCTGAGCTTCTTTGCTCGCTCACCATCAATGCCGATCCCACGATCCGCAACCTCTAGCACAAACTCTTCCCCCACCGTAAACGCCCGCACATCGACCTGCGGATGCGTTCCATGCTTCACAAACTTCGCGGCGTTCCCCACCAGCGCGCCAATCGCATGCTTCAGCAGCGTCTCATCGCCACTCGGTCCCCGCTCCAGTCCCTCCCGATGCAGCGTGACGCCGCGTACGCCGCGGCAAATCGCCTCGAGCATGCTCTCCCACTTCACCGTCGTGCATTCCAGTTTCGTCGACTGCACGCTCGAGTACTCAAGCATCTGCGTCACAAACTCTCTCGCCCGCGCCGCCGATGCGTGAATGATCCCCAGAGCCTCCGCGTCACGCCCCGTGGCCTGCGCTTCAAGTTCCTTCGCATACATCAGAATCGGTCGCAACGCGGCCAGCAATTCCCGCCCCGTCGTGTCTGCAAACGCCTGCAGTTGTTCGTTCGCGCTCGTCAGCCGCGCCGTCAATTCGCGAACCTGCTCTTCCGCCGCAACCTGCGCACTGACATCATGCTGCACACCCACAAAGTGCGTCGCGTTGCCACTCGCATCCAGCACCGGACTCATGTGCAGTTCGTTGTGAAAGATCGTCCCGTCCTTGCGGTGGTTCACCAGCCGAACCGAAATCGACTGCTTTTTCGCAATCGCCTCGCGAAGCCGCGCAACCGCCGCCTGGTCCGTGAACTTCCCCTGCAAAAACCGGCAGTTGCGCCCCACCACTTCATCGCGCGAATACCCCGAGATCTGGCAGAATCCATCGTTCACGTAAATCAACGGATTGTCAGGCAATCCGCAATCGCTGATCACAATGCCCGTACCCGACGCTTCAATCGCGGTGAAAAGCACATTGGTGTCGATGGTCGTCGCGCGGCTACCCCGCCCCTCGCGCGCTTCGGTCTTGCTGTTGTTCATCGCTTCCTCCCACTGGTTACCCCTGCCTACATCGTCGGCTGCACCCAACAACTTCACGACTCGCACGCGCAACACCTATTCCTGTTTTCACCATGCAATTGGCTACGGCCTGTACGCCCCCCCGCCCTATTCCGACGACCCACACGCGCGGGACAAAACATCACAAAACTCACATGCTTCCGTGAGAATTCAGACAAACATCACACCAATGAATGCCCTCCCTCGGCACCTCACCCCAACTACTCCCACGCTCACGGCCCCAACGGTGCGCAGGCCCGTAGCCACTCAGTGAAGCGCAGCCCGCCCACGAAGCGGCGCAGCCGCTTCAAAGGTGAGCGAAGCGCAACCCATGGAAAGCACACCGCCCTCTCCCTCCTGCCCCGAAGGGGCAGAGGATTCTCACAAGCCCGCAGCATCCTCACTTCCCGATCCTCACGCCCATTCGCCGCGCACGTCACGTCACCACTACCCATGCATCTCGCCTCCCCGCCGCAACGCGGCGAGCGTCTGTTGCCAGACGCGCCAGCGTCTGGACCCACCACACCAACACCCTCGCGCGCCAGCGGCACCAACCAACCCCGCATCGCAACGCGATGCCGGTCAATAGCCGTGGGTTGAGCGCAGCGAAACCCACGGACCACACCCCCAAACCCCAACGCACCGCGCAGCGGTGCAGGTCCCCATCCGCAACAACACAGCACCACCCGCCCAAACACCCCGCCCCACACGCTCACCGCTCCCCGCGCCGTGCCGCCTCTCCGCACAACTCCTCGTACTCGCTCGTCGCAAGATCGACATCCACCAACGCGTCGCAATCGCCACGAAGCACAGCATCGAGCACCGGCACACACTTCTCGTGCAGATGCCGCCCGGTGGTGTTGAACGCAACGATCTCTGCGGCCTATGTATTGGTCGGCAACTGCCAGAACCAGCACTGCGGGTAGTAGGTGGATGACGCAGACTGGCCTGCGGCCAAGCCCGAAAGAGTGAAGAGTGTGAGCGCGCATACAGCACAGGCGGACTTCATACGAAGACTCCTTTCGCGAACAAATATTGAAACCGATACTGAGGCGCGATGCCGATCACGCCGAACGTGATCCGCGCCTGCGACGACACGCGGAAAGCGACCCGATGACCAGCAACGTGGTCACAGAGGGCGAGGGAATGGGCATCCAGAAGGCACCGACCTGAGGGTTGCCGAACTCGTCGCGGTACGACGCTCTGCCAGCGAGCGAACCCCCGTCAGCCGAGACGACCACATCAAACACTGTCAGCAAGTTGGAAGACGTGAACGGCAGCTGTACACCGCTCTGCAGAATGAAGTCTTCCGCGAGCACGATTCCGCCAGTCGGCGTCCACACAAAACTGTCGCGGAACGTGCCACCGGTGGGAATGTCATAAAACAGCGTCCCCGTCGCGATGTTGCCGTCGTTGGTGATGTGCGTGGGTTGCAAGCCTGACCACTGTGTGGTCGCGTCGCGCGGAGGCAGCGGAACAGTGATCAACTCATCCCCTTGCCAGCGCGCGAATTCCTCGCGAAAGCCAGCGTACCGCACTAGACCAACCGTGAAGTTGCTCGCACGGCTCGTGCCAAACGCAATCGAGTTGATCGAGTCCGCCGGTGCAGGAAGAAACGTTGCGTTCAGATTGCTGTCCCACACCACCGCATGCGCGCGGTTGCCGCGTGTCGAATCGCCCACCGACCCGACGATGCGCGAGCCATCGGCGGAAATGTCATAGGCAGCGCGGAACGAATCAAAGCCGTTGACAGGCAGCGGCAGTTCTTGCACGTTGGTCGGGCTGGTGTACAGCACGGGACGCTGCTCTGTGACATTCCCGTTGTTGTCAGCGACCTGCGCGATGCCGATGATCTTGCTGCCATCGCCGCTGGCGCGTGGATTCAACACGCGCGTCGCGGTGGCTGGCAAGTTGAACAACTCAATCTGCCCGTTGTCGATGGAGCGAAACACGCGCGGCTGCGCCGAAGAGTTAAGCGCACGACCCTCGCCTACCACCACACGCCCGTCAGCAGACATGCCGGTCGTCGCTGAAAGCGCAACGGCATAAGCGGGATTCTGGTAGTCGGTGCGCCCCAGCCCTCGCTCCCATCGAAAACCAGGCAGACGCGTGCCGCTCTCCACGAAGTTGGTCGGTCGATACCCCGCCACAACGCGCCCATCCGCCGAAATGTCCACCACCCGCCCATTCGCCGCGCCCGGCGGCTCAACGATCCACTCAAACGCCGGCTGGGCTACCGCCGCCGCCGCCAGAAGCACAGTCGCCGCCATCCCACCGATAAGTGTCGCCGCACGCATGCATTTCCCCTGTGTAGTCGTGGTCCTGATACCCCTCGAAGATACACCAAACTGCGTCGAATGCCAGAAAAAGTGGCAATTCCTTTCCGCTTTCTTCCACCTGCCAGCCACGCGCCACCCCCTCACCAACGCCCCAGTAAAGTGCCCCAGCCTGCCCGGCTCCGCGGCCTGCCTGTGTGTCTTCTCGTTCCGCGCCTTGCATGGCTCCACCGCCTCCCCGCCGCAGCGCGGCGAGCGTCTGTTGCCAGACGCGCCAGCGTCTGGATCAGCACAACAAACCTCCATCGCCCCGGCAGGGGCGAGCGAACCCGCACCACCCGCGCGAGCACGCTCCACCCACCAGCGCGCGCACAAACCAGCACATCCACCTTTGTGCGCGCAAATCCGCACAAACGAGCCCCGCCCACCCAGAAAATCTCAACTTCTTCTTCCCCTTCCCCCGCAACCACTTACACCCAACTCACACCCCATCACAACCACCTTTGTGCGCGCGCAACACGCCCTCCGCCCGTAAATACGGAGGGCCCACGCCATGTACATGCGTCTCACCGATTACGACCGCGATCTCATCAAACTCATCCAAGCCGCCAAGAGCGACATGCAAGTCGTCTCATACAACCGCGACCTGCGCTACTACCAGGTCCTCTGGTGGTCGCGCCAACCTCACATCGCAGAAGCTCTGGCCATAGCACTCGCCAGCCCCCCACATCAACCCGCGCCGCAACCTGCGCCACAACCCGCGCAGCCCATCGCGCCGCCCGCGCCCAGCATGCCGGCATCAGTTGAGCCGCCGCTCGCGCCGAAGCTTGATCAACCAGCCACAGTCAGTGTCGTGCCCCAGCAGCCGGAGCCCCAAGCCCCCACCGGCGCGCAGCTGCCTCCTGTCAACATGCCACGCGACAACGCAGCGATCCACCAATCGCCGACTCCACTTTCGCTCGATTGCTTCACCTGCTCACAGCGACCGCTGCACGAAGAACGGCGGCGCGATGGTGGCCATCGTGTGCAGGCCGGGCTTGGCTTCCATGATGCGCGGAATGCTGTTGATGACAATGCTGCTGGTCGCAACGTCGCCGTGCACGCCGCCGGGGATGATGACATCCAGCGGCGGTTCACCATCGACGACAATGCGGTCAAAGCTCTCCTGGTGACCCACCGCCGCGATGAACTCGAGGCTGACAACCACGCGCTCGTCGTGATAGCCACGCGCGATCTGGCGCACCCCGGCGATCCTGCCGCGCGGAATTGGACCAACGCCGCTCACGACGTCGCGATCAGCGCGAACCGGCGCAAGGTCTTCGTCCCACCGCTCAATCGTGAGCCCGAGATAGTGCGCGAGGAAGTGCAGACTCTCGCCCAGCCCGACGTGGCGCAGCGACCCATCGCGAACCTTTGCGTTAAACGCGGCATCATCCAGACCCGCGCCGATCTTCTGTTGGAAAGGAATACGGCGGACGCTGGCGTCCTGCACGCGCTGCACCTTCACGCTGCGCACGCTCTTGCTGACGCACGTGACAAACGCCGGCAACGCATCCATGAGGAACCCGGGATTGACACCCGTCCCCAGCAGGCGGCCGCCGTGAGCGATGGCGAGTTCATCAAGCTCTTCGGCAAGGGCGACGTGCCGCAGCCACGGATACACGAGTTCTTCGCACGTGCTGACGATGGGCTTGCCCTTCTTGAGCAAGAACCGCAGCGTGTCCGCGCACTTGGCCAGGTCGCTGGCGGTCGTGACGACGGCACAGTCGATCTGCGACCAGTTGTCAATCTCTTCGAGCGAGCCCGCGATCTTCATCTCAGGGTTCACGCCCGCCACCAGCTTGGCCAGCTTGCTGCCCGCGAGTGCAGGACTGCTGTCAACGGCAGCAACAACGTGTCCAACTTCGCGCTCGTGCAGGTCTTGCACAATGCGAACACCCAGCGGGCCCATGCCGACGTGAAGAATGCGTTTCATGTTGGGGCGACGGTAGGACGCACGAGCCATGACGCGGAGGACCGGCAAACAGCTTTGGCCCCGAATTCCTCGCAAAGACACTCAGGCGCGGCCCACCGGCTTGCGGCCTGTACGACGGCGTGTCGCGGCACTGCCTCCCGTATCGCGCTGGGCGATCGCCCGCTGGATGCGGTCGCGCATCGCGGCAGGCATGGTGCCAGCCGAAAGCTGGGCGCAGGCATCCTGCACGATGTCAAGCTCGCGGAACACCGCACGGCAACGAGCACAAACTTCCGCTTGGGGCACCGCGAAACCGCGAGAGACCCCGCCCTGGTCCATGGCAGACATCTTGGCTTTGAGCAAGTCGAGGCACACCTGCTTCTCGAAAATGGGCACGGGGGCGGAAACTTGCCGCGACGTGGCGAGCAGAGCCTTTCGCAATGCGAGGCGAGCGCGGTGCAGGCGTGTTTTGACGGTGTTCTCGGCGACACCCAGAATGGCGGCGGTTTCCTCGACACTGAGTTCGAGCACCTCCTTGAGCACGATGGGCACGCGGAAGTGCTCGGGCAGATCGGCGATGGCTTGCTGCACACGGACGACAGCTTCGCGGCGTTGCGGGCTATCGGCATCGTCTCGCGTTGCAACGGCGGTGACGGTTGTCTCACCCCATGGGGCGAGTTGCGAGACAGCCTTGGGGGCGCGACGCTGGCGTTTCATGCGGCGGCGGCAGGCTCGCACGGCGATGGTGTACAGCCAGGTGCTGGGTTTCGCCTCGCCCCGAAAGGTGTGCCACTTGCGGAAGGCTTGCAGGAACACATCCTGCACAAGGTCTTCGGCATCGGCCTTGTTGCCACAGAGGCGGAGGGCGAGGCCGTGCAGCTTGGGACCATGCTCTTGGAGCAGCGCGGAGACGGCTTCGCGTGCGTCTGTGGTGGCCATGCGTGAGCGTAGTACACTGTGGCATGAAGACGCGCATGCTTGTCGTGACTGGTGCGGGACTGCTTGCTCTGCTCGCGGGCTGTGAGAAGAAGGCGGAAACGCCTGCGCCCAAGGCTCCCGCCGCGAGCGAGACTGCTGCACCTGCGCCGAAAGCGCCCGAGCCGACCAAGCCCGCCGAAGCAGCGCCGGCGGCTGCGACGACAGAGGTGCGGGCGGCGGGGCTGACGTTCACTCTTCCGACGGGTTGGGAGACGCGCAAGCCTTCAAACAACATGCGTCTGGCGGAGGCGCGTTTGCCCGGTGCTGCGGCGGATGGTTCGCAGGACTGCGTGGCCGCATGGTTCCAGAGCGGCGGCAGCGTGCAGGACAACTTGGCGCGCTGGAAGGGCATGGTGACCAAGGCTGATGGCTCGGGCGCTGATCCCACGGAAGCCACGATTGAGTTGCAGGGCGTGAAGGTGCACACGATTGAGATGACCGGCGCGTATGTCGAAGGCGGCATGATGGGCGGCGGCACCAAGCGCGAGAACTGGATGTTCCGCGGCGCGATCATTGAAACGCCGGGCCAACTGAGCGTGGTGCGGATGACGGGTCCGGCGGATGCGATGATGGCTCAGAAGGACGCGTGGAACGCGATTCTGCAGAGCATGAAGTGATCGTGGCGCGAGATCAATAAACTGCCCGCAAAAGCACAAACGGGGCACCCCCTCTTGCGATTGGTAGCCCCGTCGTGCGTCCTCGTTTGACGGATGAATCATCGGCAAGTGACGGGATTAATCCACTGCCCTCTTGGGGGTAGCGCGACGCGTTGTTGTCCGCGTGGTGCGTTGGCGCAGTGCGCGGCGGGCGGGTTCGCCGACGAGCAGCGGCTTGGCGCCTGCGGCAGCCATGATCATCTCGGGGGTCATGCTGAGGGCGCGGACTTGGGCCAGGAGTTCTGTGCGGGTTCTGACGCCAAAGACCGTGTGCAGACGCTTCATGTATTCGTGCACGGTGTGTTTGCTGAGTTTGAGTTCGCTGGCGATGGTCTTTTCGCTGCCGCCGCGGAGGATGCCGACGAGTGTGTCACGCATGCGGGGCGTGAGGTCTGCGATGACGGCGTGCGTGCGTCGCTCGGCGATGCGTGCGTCAAAGAGCGGCGGCAGGGACTGGGCGAGGATGTTTGCAAGCGCGATATCTCGTGCATCGAAGAGCGGCGCCTTGAATTGACGATGCACGGTGATACCGCCCCAGAGACCGGCTGCACCGGTTGGAACGGAGATGAACAACTCTGCGCCGACGTTGCCTGGTGATCGCACGGCGTTCAGGTGCTCGCGCCACGTGGGCGAGTCATCGGCGACGAGTTGATCGTGCGAGCGTGCGCCGCAGAAGGTTGGGTTGTTCAGCATGAGCTCGCACATGAGCGTGTGCGCAGGATCGGGTAGGCGATGGATGTCAGCGAAGTAGCTGAGCATCGCGGCCTGCTCGGTTTCGGTGAGATGACCGGCGTGTGACCCCTCCACCACTTCGACAGATGCGAGGCCGCGTGGCGTGTCTCGCGTGGGACGCAGGACGCCGGAGGTGATGAGTTTGGCGTTGAATATCTGGAGCAACGAGTCAAGAAGTATGGCGGAACGCTGCGCGTAGGTTGGACTGACTGCGTATACGCGAGCGATAAGTCGAGCGATATCGGCAGCATCCGCCATCGAGACGCTTTGGTTCTCGACGACGGCACGAATAGATGATGACATGGACACCCTTCCCACGCAATGACTCTGAAACGCCGAGACGAATACGAAAAAGGGGCGACCCCTATGGCGCACCCCTTCTCCGTATATATATGGGCGACTAACGCCTTTGGTTGCAACGCCACACTGAGCGTGTGCACCGTGATTTCGCTTATTGACACCGCTCGTTTGCGCCTGTCCGACGACGTTGTCCGGAAAAACGAAGTTTGTTTTCGTCGCGTGAAGCGCGGGTGATTGAGGCGGATGCATGATGACTCAGCGGGGTGTGCGGGGCGGTCGCTTTTCTGCGGGTGTGGACTACCCTTCGTGCGGTCGCGACACCTTCTCGATTCTGTCGCAACCAACTGGTTGGATCCAAGGAGACATCATGCCTCACGCCGTTATTCTCGCCGCTAAGCGCACGCCTGTTGGTCGTTTCTTCGGTTCGCTCAAGGGCGTTCACTCGCCGCTGCTGGGGGCGTATGCGGCGCAGGGGCTTTTTGCGGAGAACGCGGCGCTGGGCGCGGCGGCGAAGGGCGGACAGATTGATGAAGCGATCTTCGGGTGCGTGCTGCAAGCCGGGCTGGGTCAGAACCCTGCTCGTCAGGCCGCGCTGAAGGCGGGTCTGCCTGACACCACGAGCTGTCAGACGGTGAACAAGGTGTGCGGCAGCGGTCTGCAAGCGGTGATGCTTGCGGCGCAGAGCATCAAGGCTGGTGACAACAACCTGGTGCTGGCTGGCGGGTTTGAGAACATGACGGCGGCCCCTTACTTCGCTCGCGTGCGTGACGGTGCGGGCGGCCCCAAGTACGGCCCGACGAGCTTTGAAGACCACATGCAGTACGACGGGCTGCGGTGCGCGTTTGAGAACTGCCTGATGGGCAGCAGCGCGGACTTTATCGCGAAGACGTATGACATCACGCGTGAAGCGCAGGACCGCTGGGCGGTGCGCAGCCACACGAAGGCCGCCGAAGCCGCCAAGAACGGCTGGTTCAAGAACGAGATCGTCGCGCTCACGGGTGAGCAGCTCTTTGACAAGAAGAGCCCGGGCTGCGCGGCGGATGAAGGCATTCGTGCTGATTCGAGCATGGAGAGCCTGGCGAAGCTGCGTCCGGCGTTTGAGAAGGACGGCAGCGTGACGGCAGGCAATGCATCGCAGATCAGCGATGGCGGCGCGGCGGTGGTTGTGGCGAGCGATGCGGCGGCGAGCAAGCTGGGTGTGAAGCCGATTGCGAAGATTCTGGCGTATCACACCAGTGGTGTTGCGCCCAAGGAGATCTTCCGGGCTCCGTCGCTGGTGGTGCCTGCGGTCATCGCGAAGGCCGGGCTCAAGATGAGCGACATCGATCTGTTTGAGCTGAATGAAGCCTTCGCTGCGCAGACGCTGCAGAACATCAAGGAAGGCGGCGTGCCGGAAGAGAAGGTGAACGTGTGTGGCGGCGCGATCGCTATCGGCCACCCCATTGGCGGCAGCGGCGCTCGCTGCCTGGTAACGCTGCTGCACCAACTGCACCGCACGGGCGGCAAGCGCGGCGTTGTTGCGCTGTGCCTTGGCGGCGGCAATGCGGTGGGCATGGTTGTGGAAGTGGCGTAAGTTCGTCGCTCGACACGTTTGTTAAAAACGCATGAATCGCTCCGGTGCATGAAGGCCGGAGCGTTTTCTTGCGCGCGTGGGGAGCGAGGTACTATGCGGCCACTGGACTGCGGCGTGAAACCAGAGAACGTAAGAGGCTGCGTAAGAGGGGAGGCGTCGGGTTGGGTGCCATCGCCATCATCAATGAGTCGTGGGTTGAGTCGGCTGCACCAAATGCGGATGCGGCGAAGAACGGCCGAGCGCTGGTTGTGAAGGGAAAGTTCGCCGCTTTGCATGTGGACGAAGCGGAGACGATTCTCTTTGGTCAGTGCGCGGGATCGGGCAAAGAGCCCTACGCGGTATCGTGCGACTTTGCGCGAGCGGATCAGCCGACCTATCGGTGTTCGTGCCCGAGCAGGCAGTTTCCGTGCAAGCATTGCGTGGGACTGCTGTTTGCGTACGCGACGAAGAAGGCGGCATTCAAGGTTGCGGCGGTTCCGGCGGAGTTGGCGGCAAAGCGTGACAAGCTTGCGGAGCGCACGGAGAAGAAGAAGGAAGAGGCCGCCAAGCCCAAGACGGTGAACAAGGACGCGCTGGCGAAGAAGATCAAGGCGCAGCTGGATGGACTTGATCTGCTGGAGAAGCTGACGCTGGATCTGACGCGCATCGGCATTGGCAACATGAATGCGAAGTCGGCGCGGGAGATTGAAGAGAAGGCGAAGCAACTGGGGAATGCGTACCTGCCTGGGGCGCAGGCGGCGCTGCATCGGTATACGAAGCTCTTTGACGCGGATGAGTCGGGCGGGGCGAGTGGAAAGGGCGGCGCGGGTGAGACGGGCGCGGTCGGTGAAGCGATTTACAGCGAGGCACTGGATCACTTGTCGCGGCTGCATGCACTGGTGAAACAGGGCCGGGCGTACCTGACGAATCGGCTGGATGATGCGGAACTGAAGCCGGAGACGGAGACATCGATAGCGGCGTGGCTGGGCCATGCGTGGCAACTGAGCGAGCTCAAGACAGCGGGCCTGGTGCAGAACGACGTGGAACTGATACAGCTTGCGTTCAACACGCATGATGATGTCGCGCGGCAGGAGTACGTTGATACGGGCGTGTGGATGAACCTGCAGAGCGGGCGCGTGCAGATCACGCAGACTTTCCGGCCTTACAAGGCGGTGAAGTTCATCAAGAGTGATGACAGCTTCTTTCAGGTCGCGCAGGTGAAAGAACTGTGCGTGTATCCGGGAGATGTGAATCCGCGGGTGCGATGGGATGCGATGACGCCGCGGAGTGCGGAAAAGAGAGACCATGAGCGTGTGCGCGAGCTTGCACGTGCGGACTTTGCGGGCGTGGTGAAAGACGTACGCAACAACTTGAAGTCGCCGCTTGCGGACAGGCAGCCGATCTATGCGCTGCGATTCACTCGCATCGGGCAAGTGGGCGAGCAGTTTGTGGTGGAAGACGCCAAGGGTGATCGGCTGACGATGACGGATCGCGGGATGACGGATGAGCCGGCGAGTTGTCACTTGCTGCATCTGGTGTCGCCCAAGCTCCTTGAGAATCAGGTGCTGATCGCGCGGTTCCGACATGACTTGGACAAGCGCGTGCTGCAAATCAAGCCGCTGGCGATTGTGGCGGATGCGAGCGTGGTGCGATTGACGTTGTGAGAAAGCGAGAGGGTGGCCATGAGCATCGCGGTACTGGTGCAGGTGCAGGAAGAAGTGCGGCGGCTTGCGATTGCGGGCAGTGCGGTCGCGCCGGGGGACTTTCGACTGAAGAAGTTGGTTGGGCCGCTGGAGCAGGCGGGTGCGAAGGCGCCAGTATTTGCTCGCGTGGCGCAAGCGACGCAGGCGGTGGTTGACAGCAACGACAAGACAGCATCGGCTGCGCTGCTTGACCTTGCAACGCTGGTGCATGCGATTCTGTACACGCAGGGCGAGACAGGCGCGACGGGTGAGATGAGCGCGATTGAGTCAGCGGAGCTTGCGGTGCAGAGCACGCAGACAAGTGCGCGGGTACTCAAGCCGCTGATGGATGCGCTGACGACGACGGGATCGGGACGGACGGAGCTGGTGCGGGAAGCGATTGATCGCGGGGCGTTTGCTGACCTGCGGCTGGTGAACCCCGCGCTGCATGCGCTTGATGACCCTTACCCGGAGATGGGCGAACTGATGGCGGAGAAGGTGCTGCCCATGTATGGCAAGGCGGTGGTGCCTGCACTGCGACGCGGGCTGAACATCAAGGGGCGCGGGGGCAATCTGCATCGACTGCGGCTTTTGCATGCGATGGATGTGGAAGGCACGAAGGAGACGGTGAAGCGCGTTCTAGATGAAGGCTCGAAGGAGATGCGAGTTGTCGCGATTGAGTGCTTGAGCACGAGCGGCAGTGATCTGGTGTTTCTGCTGGAACAGACGAAGGCGAAGGCGCAGGATGTGCGAGCAGCGGCGCTCAAGGCGCTGGCGGGGGCCACGACTGCGACGCCGGAGATTGTGGGTGCGCTGACGAAAGCGGTGGATGGCGCTGATCTGACGCTGTGTGTTGCGTTCATTCACGGGTGCACGATTCCCGCGGTGAAGGATCATGTACTGAAGCGGGCGAACGAGCAACTGGCTACCACGCTTTCACTCAAGACCCCGAAGGAACAAGGGGCGGCGATTGGGCGATTGACGGCACTTGCTCTCTGCTTGCGAGAACGGACTGATGCGGGAGCGGAAGCGTTCTTGCTCGCGTGCCTGGAGGCCACGCCCGCGTTTGTGAAGATCAAGTCGACACCTTCGGGGCTGGATTTCCTGGAGTCGTTGTCGCGGCTGCTGTCGCATGGCACAGCAAAGACTCGCGAGCGACTTTTGCAGGCACGCGCGAAGCTGCCTGATGAGATGCTGCGTGAAGTGTTTGATGCGGCGATGCGGACGCTGCCCCCCACCACTTTCTATGACGAGTATCGCTCGGTTCTTCGGGCTGGCGTGAAGAAGGGGCCTGATCGTGTTCGTGCGGAGATGCTCTGTGATGTGATTCTGGTTGCTTGTGAGCGACGGACACCGGTGTATGCGACTGCCGCGGACAAGACGCCTGTGGTGGCGATGGATCGGCGATGGGTTGACGATGCGATTGAGTTTGACAGGTTGGAATTGGTGCTTGCCTTGGCGCGGCGTGGACAGAGCAGCACGCATGCATACTTAACTGCGAAGCTGGCGGCGGCCAAGGGGCATGATGAGTTCAGTATTCTGCAATGCATGGCGGATATCGGTCACCCTGGAGCGACTGATGCGGTGATTGCGATGCTGCAGAAGCGAGCAAAGACCGCCATGACGTACTGGGGCTATTGGTATCGGCCGCTGATCATCGCGCTGCCCAAGAGTGCGGCGCCGCGTCTTGAGGAGGTGCTCAAGACATTGCCGGAGAAGCTGGTGGACGATTTGCTAGAATCGATTCTCGAACTGAAGAAAAAAGAGGAGTGAGCGATGGCCAAGCGGTCGAGCGCGGAGGAACAGGCGGCCGGCGGGGGTGCGCCCAAGGGTGCATCGACGACACTGCGCGAGCCGGCGGAGCGGCTGTTTGCGCATGAGATTGATGCGTTGATCGCGGCTGACAGGGCGGAACGGCCGCCGGGGTGGCGCATGTCGCCTCGTGCGGTGCTGACGTACATCACTGGTGGGAGCGTGGGTGATGTGAAGGTGACGCCCAAGTACATCGGGCATCAGCGACTGGTGGAGATCGCGATCTCGACGCTGGTGACGGATCGTGCGCTGCTGCTGATTGGAGAGCCGGGCACGGCGAAGAGCTGGCTGAGTGAGCACCTTGCGGCGGCGATCAATGGTGATTCGTCGAAGGTTGTGCAGGGCACGGCGGGCACGACCGAGGAGCAAGTGCGATACACGTGGAACTACGCGATGCTGATTGCGCGGGGCCCCAGCCCTGAGGCGCTGATTCCGAGCCCGATTCTGCGGGCGATGGAGTCGGGGTCGATTGCGCGGTTTGAAGAGATCACGCGGTGCGCTTCGGAAGTGCAGGATGCGATGATCTCGATTCTGTCGGAAAAGACGATTGCGATTCCGGAACTCAAGAGCGAGACGCCGGCCAAGCGCGGGTTCTCGATCATCGCGACGGCGAACACGCGCGATCGCGGCGTGAACGACATGTCGGCGGCGCTGAAGCGGCGGTTCAACATCATTGTGCTGCCCACGCCCAAGACGCTGGAAAGCGAGATTGAGATTGTTGGGAAGCGAGTGCGTGATCTGGCGACGAACCTGGAGCTGCGGGCGAAGGTGCCGACGGCGGAGGCGATTGAGAAGGTTGTGACTATTTTCCGCGAGCTGCGCACGGGCCAGACGCTGGACGGCAAGGCGAAGCTGAAGACGCCCAGCGGGGTGCTGTCAACGGCGGAAGCGATCAGCGTGCTGGCGAACAGCATGGCGCTGGCGGGGAACTTTGGGAATGGTGAAGTGTCGGCGGCGGATCTCGCGTCGGCGATTCAGGGATCGGTGGTGAAGGATGAAGAGAAGGACCGCGTGGTGTGGCAGGAGTATCTCAACAACGTGCTGAAGAAGCGCGGGGCGGAATGGCGGCCTTTGTACACGGCTTGCGCTGAGCAGAACGACTGATGGGTGCGTGAGCGTGACTGATCGCGATTGAACGTGATTGAACGTGATTGAACGTGATTGAACGTGACTGACGATGAACACACCGTGGCGTGTCAATGTGTTCGGCGTGCGACACCTGTCTCCGGCAGGTGCGTGGCACCTTCGGCGGTATCTGGATGCGATCAAGCCTGATGTGGTGTTGATTGAGGGATTGTCTGACGCGACGGAACTGATTTCTCAGGTGACGCGGCGCGGCAGCAAGCCGCCTATTGCGCTTTTGGCGTACACCGACTCGCTGCCCGTGCGGACATTGATTTATCCGTTGGCGCAGTACAGCCCGGAGTATCAGGCGATGTGCTGGGCACGCGAGCATGATGCGGCGTGTGCGTTTATCGATTTGCCTTCGGACGTATTTCTCGCACTGCAGGATGTGGAGGAAGAACTGCTGCTGCGCAAACAGCGAGAGCTTGCGGAGAAGGGTGAAGAAGCCGACGCGGAGAGGCCGCAAGCGAGTGGTGAGGGGCGTGAACGCACGAGTGTGTACGAGCAGTACGCATCGCTCGCAGGGGAGACAGATCACGAAACGTACTGGGAACGGCACTTTGAGCACAACTTGAGCGAGGAGGCGTATCGCCTTGCGGCGTACGAGTTCGGCGCGGCGCTGCGGGAGTTGGAGGAAGACCAGCCTCGGTGGCGGGCGGAGAATCTGGTGCGCGAGGCGTACATGCGTCGGCGGATTGCGGAGACGATTGCCGCGGGAACTAGGCCAGAGAAGATTGTTGCTGTGGTTGGGGCGTTTCATGCGCCGGTCATGACGGGTGAGCATCCGGCGATGACGGATGAGGAGCTTGCGTCACTGCGACGGCGGGCGAGCAAGTTCACGCTGATGCCTTACTCGTACTTCAAGCTGTCGACGCAGTCGGGCTATGGCGCGGGGAACCGTGCGCCGGCGTACTACGAGCGGTTGTGGGAGTCGTTGCAGGAGGGCGATCTGGCTGGGTTGCCTTCGCGGTATCTGTCGATGGTCGCTCGACATCTGCGCGATGGCGGCACGCATCGCTCGACTGCGGAAGTGATTGAAGGCGTGCGACTGGCGAATACGTTGTCGGCGCTCAAGAACGGACTTGCGCCCACGCTGATTGATCTGCGCGATGCGGCGATCACGCTGCTGGGGCATGGCGAAGTGGCGACGGTGAAGGAAGCCCTCGCGAAGGTGGAAGTTGGTACGGATATCGGCGCGCTGCCTGAGGGCGTGAGTCGAACGTCGATTCAGGCGGACTTTGAACGCGAATTGGTGCGACTGAAGCTGGAGAAGTACAAGACAACGGTGAAGCAGGATGTGAGCCTGGACCTGCGAGAGAATCGGCAGGCGAAGTCGACAGAGGCGGCGTTCCTCGATCTGCATAGGTCTTCGTTTTTGCATCGACTGCGCGTTTTGGGTGTGAGCTTTGCGGGGCCGGCCGCGGTGTCGCAGCAGTCGGCGACGTGGGCGGAGAAGTGGGTGCTGCAGTGGAGCCCGGAGAGCGAGATTCAGCTCGTCGAGGCGGTGTTGCTGGGCGAGACTGTGGAGATTGCGACGGGATACAAGTTCAAGGCGACGCTGGAGGCGTGTACTTCCATCGCGGCGGCGGCGGATGTGGTACGCGATGCGTGCCAGTGCGGCATGCTCGCGGCGATGGACGCGGCGCGGCGGCGGCTGCAAGAGCTGGCGGTTGCAACCAGCGAGGTAACGGCGATTGCGCACGCGGCGCATGTGCTGGGCATGATCGTGCGATATGGCGATGTGCGGCGGTTTGATCCAGAGCCGCTGCTGCCGCTGATGGAGGAGCTGTTTGTGCAAGCGGCCCTGGCGTTGCATGCGGCGGCGGGGTGCGACAACGAGCAGGCGAAGAGCGTGATTCGGGCGATGGACCAGATGAATGTGCTGGCACTGGAGCACGCGGATCGACTGAATGAGCCACTGTGGATCGAGCGACTGCAGCGACTGGCGGCGGCTGATGATCGCAATCCGCTGCTTTCGGGCTATGCGTGCGCGATTTTGCTTGAGCGCGGGCTGATGTCGAATGATGAGCTTGCGCGGGAGGTCTCGCGCAGACTTTCGCCGGGCGTGCCGGCGGATCTGGGCGCTGGGTGGTTTGAGGGGTTGGCGAAGCGAAACCGTTATGCGCTGCTTGCGCGGCAGGTGCTGTGGACGCAGCTTGCGGACTACATCGATTCGCTTGATGAAGAGCACTTCCGGCGGTCGGTCGTGTTTCTGCGGCGTGCGTTCGGCGGGTTTAGCGCGCGGGAGAAGCGGCAGATTGCGGAGAACCTGGCGGAGCACTGGGGCGTGCATGCAGATACTGCGGCGGAGGCGCTGGAAGCGGCGATGACGGATGAAGAAGCCAAGAAACTGAAGGATCTGAACGAGTTTGACTTTGGCGGTTTGTGAATGGCAATAGATGTATGGCGATGAACCCCACACAACTCGCACGCTGGCGCTTGATTCTGGGCAAGTCGGCTGAGGATCCGCTGAAGGACATGGCGGGCATGTCGGGCGGCTCGATTCTGGGGGCTGACCAGGCGGAGCTGGATGATGCGCTGGAGGCGATCTATTCGGGTGATGAACTTTTGCGCGAAGAGTGGGAAGGGCCCAAGATGATCGGGGCTCCGAGTTCTGGCAAGCGGGAGCGGACGTTTCCACGTGTGGCGAAGTGGCTCGACCAGATTCGGACTTACTTTCCGAAGGACGTTGTCGTGCTGCTGCAGAAGGATGCGATTGAGCGGCGCGGGTTGAAGCAGTTGCTGCTTGAGCCTGAAGTGATGGCCAGCGTTGAGCCTTCGGTTGATCTGGCGGCGACGGTGCTGGCGATGAAGAACATGGTGCCCGAGAAGGCGAAAGCGACTGCACGCGAACTGGTGAAACGCGTGGTGGATGATGTGCGCAAGCAACTGGAGTCTCAGTTCACGCAGGCCATTCGCGGTGCCCTCATGCGCAATCGGCACAGTCCGTTTCGCAGCCTGCCCAATCTGGACTGGCCTCGCACGATTCGGCGGAACATTCGCAACTACCAGCCGGAGCTGGGAACGATCATTCCAGAGCATCTGTCGTTTTTCAGCCGCCAGCAGCGACAGAACCAATGGAACATCATCATCGCGATGGATCAGTCGGGGTCGATGGCAACGTCGCTGATTTACGGCGGCATCATGGGTTCGATTCTGGCCAGCATTGGTTCGGTTGAAACGCACGTGGTGGCGTTCAATGAATCCGAGGTCGTTGATCTGACTGAACACTGCTCGGATCCGGTGGATCTGCTGTTTGGCGTGCAGCTTGGCGGTGCGGAAGACTACTGGAAGGCGACGTGCTACTGCGAACGCTTCATGCACACGCCTGCGAAGACGCTGTACGTGCTGCTCGCGGACCTGCATGACACTAGCCCGAACACGTCGCGCTTCTTGAAGAAGATGGAGTTCCTGCTGGAAAGCGGCATCAAGGCTGTCGGGCTTTTGGCGATCTCCGATCAGGGAACGCCATCACACAACGAAGAACTCGCGAACAAGCTGGCGAAGATGGGCATGCCGTGTTTTGCGTGCACACCCAACCACTTGCCTGAGCTGCTGGCAGGCGTGCTGCGCGGGCATGATCTGCACGCCATTGGTGCGAAGCTGGGTGCGACGACGACGGCGAAAGCGTGAGCAGGCACGCGGGGATCACACCACGTCCATCCACGGTGGTCGGCCAGTTTGCTGCAACAAGCATGGTGATGCAGCAAGCGGATGACCGAGGCACCTGTACCACCGCGCGAGCGACTGAGGCGCGGAGGTACTTCTGGTGATGAGACGAGGCAGGGTCAGTTGCGGATGATGGCTCTTCCGGTGTTTGGGTCGACCCGCAGAATCGTCGCGCGGTTCATGATCGATGCGGGGCCAGCGTTGTAGGTGCCGCCCAACATGTTGAGCACGCCGCCTGTGGGTGTGTAGTTCCATGCACTGACGAAGCCTGTCATCGGGTTCATGCGGCCACCGGTAAAGGTTCCGCCCGCCCCCGGCTGAGCCCACACGCCCAAGGCGCGGTGCACATTGAGCCGGCCACCAGTCACGCACTTGCCCTGCAACGCGGGGCTCGTCGTCACGCTGTTCAGGATGAGGTCCTTGGCCTGCTGCCACGTGAGATTCGGGCGGCGTGAGAGGACGAGTCCCAGCGCACCGGCCACGTGCGGCGCGGCCATGGATGTGCCGCTCTTGAATTCGTACTCGTCATCGTTCACCGTGCTGTAGATGCCACCACCCGGCGCGAACAAATCCACCTGGGTCGCTCCGTAGTTGCTGGAACTGCTGATCGCGCCGCCTTCATCGAGCCAGCCGACCGAGATGACGTTGGAAGCCGTGGAGTTGGCGGGTTGGATGGGGTTGACGTCGATATCGAAGCCGTCGTTTCCTGCGGAGCAAACAGCGATGTGCCCCAACGCCTGCCCGGCGATCGCTTTGGCTGTCCATGAGAAGTCGAAGCCCTCGCCGCCGTAACTGTGATTCGAGACTCGTGCGCCGTTGTAGATTGCGTAATCAAAGCCGTCCAACTGTTCGCCATAGAACGAGCCGTCGCAAAAGCGGTCGCACCGAAGCGCCATGATGCTCGTTGTCCAGTTGACACCGGCGACGCCGACACTGTTGTTCCCACGCGCGCCGAGAATACCCGCGACGTGCGTGCCGTGGTCATCACAACCGGTAGGGTTCCGGATGTTTCCGTAGAAGAACCAGCCCTGCAGATCGTCGACGTACCCGTTCCCATCGTCGTCGATGCTATTGAGCACCTCGTCTGGGTTCGACCACACGTTCTGGATGAGATCTTCGTGCCCGATGGTGACGCCGGAGTCAATGACCGCGATCGTCGTCGCTGCCGAGCCGCGGAACTCCTCCCAGGCCAGCTCGGCTGCGCAACCGCCGTTGCCGGCGGCCATGGCCCACTGCTGCGAGTACTGACTGTCGTTGGGTGTGACATGCGTGTACGCCATCGCGATGGGGTGAGCGAACATGACGCTCGGCTCGTCGAGGTAGGCGTTGACGACGGCCGCCAGATCCGCGCCGTCGCGCTCGACCCTGCAGAGGTTCGCGACCACGCGCGAACGCCACTTCTCGGTCATGCCGAGCTTTGCGTGCACAGCGGCCTGCTCCATCCGCGTCGTACCCGGCCTGAACGCAACGTTGACCCGGCCCGGGACTGCATTCTTCAGGTTCATTGTGCGGAAGTTGCGTTTATCGATTGTCAGCGGCGCGTCGACGACCTGCGACAGGTCCGCGTTCTTGGCGATACGCGGGTCGTCCATGTTCAGGAGATCACGCGCCTGCAGTTGGGTCACATTCAGGGCGTCCTCGCCCTTCAGGTTTGCGACCTGCTCATTGGTGAGCCTCTGGCCCGGCTTCACGATGGCATCACCCGCGGCGAGGGCTGAACCGGCGATGACGAGCATGACAGCGATAGCGGTGAGCTTCTTCATGGCGCGACCTTTCCTTTCGGAGTTCACAAATCGCCGCCTGCGAGTTCCTCCGCAGGCGGCGTTGGGTAAGCCGTTACTGCAGACTGACGAGCACAAGCACCAGGCCCTTGCCAGACTCAAGCGAAGACATCGCCTTGCCGAGCGTGGCGCCCTGTGAGCGAGCATGGTCGTTCACCTTCATGGCGTGACCCGGCGTGTCCGAGGTCGTCAGCATGTCGCCGGCGGTGATGGGCCCGCCCTGATCGGCATCGCACCAGCACCACACGCGTCCGATGCTGGCAACCGGCATGTCGCCGTCTGCGATGGTGCCCGTCTGCGTGAGCGTGATGCCCGGCTTGATGCCGTTGGCGCCGCTGATGATGCCTGCGACCGTGCGGTCGTACGCGCTGCTCACCACTCGCATCTTGCCCACGTCATCGGGATCGATCGCCACGACCATACCTGCGATCGGCTCCACACCTGCTGTCGCCGCAACGTCGTAGGGTTCGGCAACGTCGCTCCCTCCGGTGATCTCCAGCACGGGCACGATGACATTCCCGCTGCCTTGGTTCAGGTAGAGCGGCGCCGCTGCGCCGTTGTTGCGGGCGATGATCTCGTTATTGTCCATGACGACGTTCAGACCGGCGGTGTCGCCGGAGATGATGTGACCGCCGCCGACGAGTGATGCATCCGATCCATTGAACACATGGAACGTTGCAGCGGGGACAACTGTGCCGACACCGACCTGGCCCGTTGACGCGAGCGAAAGGACCTCACCGTTTGAGGAGTTGTGGCTGGCGCCGGTGCCGATCAAGAGGCGCCCCGCGCCGCCGCCGTTACCCGAGCCTGATGAAATCAAGTGCCAGTGCGTGCCGCCGGCCGATGAGTTGCGAAGATTGAACCACGTGCCGGCCGGGTTGTTGCTCTCGACGAGCAACGGGGAGAAGGACGCGTTGGAGATGTGTACTGGCGCGACAGGTGCAGTCGTGCCCGTGCCGATGCCCACTGCCGTGCCCGTGGGGTTGATGATGAGCGGAGCCCAGGCGCTCAGCAGGCCGTTGTGGCCGCCCAGCGTCGCGAAGCTGTTGAGTTCGCCCAGCACCGTCGCGTTCGAGCTGCCGCCTGCGGCGACACCGCCCCGCCACGGGCCGCTGCCGCCAGAAAGCTGCAGACGGAACGCGCTGGAATTTGGAAGGCCGACGCCGATGGAGTTGCCGAAGAGTGTGGTGCTTTGGAACGTGGCGGGCGCAGTGAAGGTGTTGAGCCCATTGAGCACCGCGACGTTTGCCGACAGCCGCGCATCTGGCAGCGTTCCCGCGGTGATGTTCGATGCATTGAGGGCGGTGATGCCGGCACCGTTGCCCAGGTAGGTGTTATTCGTGTTGTTGAAGAGATTTGCGCCGGTGAAGGTGTTCGATCCGCTGAAGGTCTGGTTTGAGCTCCGCAGCGGGACGTTGTTGGAGAGGCGAGCATCGGGCAGTGCGCCCGTGAGATTCGCCGCGTTCTGGAAGAACGCCGGGGACTGACCGCCCAGCGTTGCCGCACTCAATGCGTACGCCGCGTACGGCGTTGCGGTGAGTTCTTGACGAGGCGAGAGGGACGTGAAGACGCCGCCGGAGTTGGTCGACCGAACGGCGATCTGGAGCCAGCGCTTCTGACCATCAAACGGGTTGATGCCGAACTCGCCGCCGGCGTTGAGCGGCACGGCGAAGCGCCCGTTCACGATGGTGACACCAAACGCAGTCTGTGTGGCGCCAATCTGCACGCCCCCGCTGGCGGCGGACCAGATGCTGAACTCAAGGTCGGCGAAGCCTTCAACGGGCAAGCCTTGGTCCCGAAGATCGCCCTGGTACGTGAAGGCGCTGGTGACTGCTTGGCCGCATGCCGACCACGTGGCGCCTGCGAGGGCGAACAACAACGATGCGAGACGAACTCTGTTCTGTTGCATGGTTCCGTGCTCCAGTAATCGCGCCTCCGGACGGAGCCGCCACCTATGTAAACCCGATCTGCGACAGGGTCGCGACATCAGACGCGCGCTTTTTCTGGATTTTCGGCGTGGAGATACGGGCGGCGGTGGGCCGTGGACTCTTGCTGTCGTCGCGGTATCGCTTGCAGGTCCCGCTCATTACGCGATGATCGGAGTTGGAAGAGTTTTGATTGACAGCAAAGACCAGCATGCGTGCGAGGATGGTTCGGCGGGTGAAGTTGCGCATGCCGGATTGACTTGCGCGAACGGAGAAGCACGGGGCCGGTTCGCACGGCGTCGCAGAGTTGAGCTTGCGGCGAGGGGGTTGCGCCCACTGGCAGAGCAGAGCGATGTTTATGCGGTGGCGATCAGTTCGCTGGAACTTGGCGAGCGGCGCGGTGATGGAACGCGGCGATACCTTCGAACGCTTGCAACGACGCTGGACCAGGCAAGGCGCGTCGCGATCAACGCACAAGCGCACGCGATGCTTCTCGACAGCGTGCTCCAGTCGACACGCGTGCTTCACACGCCGCGCTTCTTGCAAGAGAACGTCTCACGCCAATGTCACTGCGTGGCGGCTTCGGATTGCGGCGAAAGTCTTGCGGCACAAGTTGGCTCGTGCGCTGGGTGGGCTGCCTCGGGCGATTGCACTTCGCCTCGGCGAACATCGGACGTGCTGGGCGAGGGTCATCGACGATGCCGCGGCGTTCCTTGGGGCAACGCGCTCAAGATGGGCCGCTCCATGGAAGAGTCTCAGCCGAAGGCCGCTGCAAGACGGATCATCTCGCTATGGAGCGATGGATGCGACAAGACACCGCTTCACAGAGGGGATCGGAAAGACTTGCAGATTGTGGGGTGGGACGACGAACCGCAGCACCGCGCGGGGTCGTGCGAAAGTGCCCCCCGAAGGACTCGAACCTTCGACCCGCTGATTAAGAGTCAGCTGCTCTACCAACTGAGCTAGGAGGGCATAAACGGATTGTCTCGCATGCGGGCGAGGCTTAGCCTTGCCGGGCTGTGCGGGAGAGGAGTTTAGGCGGTTCTCGGCGGTTGTCCAGTGAGGGGCGACAGAGTTGTCTGGGGTGGAGTGGCGGGCTATGATCTTGACCCGGGTAGCCGGGATTTGGTTTCTGTTTCGTCAGCACATGCAAGCCTGCGGCGAGGAGTCCGGGCGATAGCGGAGGTGACGCAGGTCACGCCGCGAGGAGTTTTCAATGCAACCTACCCATCGCGTCAGCTATGGCCGCACTCGTCGCCGCCGCAACCACCACGCTCTTGACGCTGTGAACCCCACGCTGTGCCCGCTCACCGGTCTGCCCAAGATGCACCACCGCGTGTGCGCCACCAGCGGCTACGTTCGCGCTGGTCTGCAGATCAAGGTGCCCAAGCTCGGCATCGGCGTGCCGAAGAAGTAAGGTTGGCTGCACGGCTTCGACTCGGAAGCTGCGTATCCGCCCGCTTCGACAAGCAATCAATACAAAGCAGCCGCAGCACATGCTGCGGTTGTTTTTTCGTTGATGCGTTATTGACTGTGTGACTCCGTCGAGCGTTTATGTCGAACTCAGAGCGCATGATCATGCGTGTGATCTTGGTTTCGTGCGGTGCGCTGGCGCTCGCGCTCGGCGTGAGCGGGGTTGGGGGCTGTGCCTCGTCGCGCTCTGGGGAGCATGCCGTGAAGAACCCGGTACGTTACTTTGAGATTCCCGTCACCGATATGGACCGTGCGATGCGGTTCTACGCATCGGTTTTCGGCGTTGACTTTGAACGCACGCCGATCGACGGCAATGACATGGCGTTGTTTCCATTCGATGCCGCAGCATCGGGCATTACCGGTGCGCTGGCGAAGGGCGAGAGCTACACGCCGGGGCGGCAGGGTGTTCGCATCTACTTCTCAGTTGACGATATCGATACCACGCTCGCACGCGCGAACGCCGCGGGTGGTCGCACGCTGTATCCGAAGACCTCGATCGGCGAACTCGGCTGGGTTGCGGAGTTTGAACACAGTGAAGGCAACTGCATCGCGATTCATGCGGATGCGGACTGACGTGGCCGTCTGAACATCGTGATCGTCGGTTTTCGCTGCGAATCGAGTTGGTGGCTCGGCGGGTGGCGCACAACACGCGCACGCTGGCACACGAGATAACGCCGCCGGTTCACTGCGAGCGAGTTCGATCGATCGCGCGGACGACGTCTTGCTCTGGATACGTCACGACGCACGACTGGCTGCACTGAAACAGTTGTCGAGCGTGCCCGTTTGTATGGTCGCAACAGGCGACGAAGCAGTCAGTCGCTGGGATCTCGCAATCGCTGACGAAAGAGTGGTCGCAGCGTTGTCACGGCGATTGCGTACACAAGCCAGCGAACGCGATGAGCCCGGTTTCATGGCATATTCATGCCGATGCACACTTGTCGCCCATCGCAGTGCGATCGTGTTCCGTACCCTCACGCAATGTCGCGTCCCCTTGAAGTAGTCAGTGAATTCAAGCCCATGGGCGATCAGCCGACGGCGATCGCGCAGCTCGTGAGCGATCTGCGCGCAGGCAAGCCTGCGGCGGTGCTGCTCGGTGCAACCGGCACGGGCAAGACATTCACGATGGCGCACACCATCGCGCAGCTGGGCAAGCCAGCGCTCATCTTGAGCCACAACAAGACGCTCGCCGCACAGCTCTTTGAGGAGATGCGAGAACTGTTCCCCAAGAACAGCGTGAATTACTTCGTCAGCTACTACGACTACTACCAGCCCGAAGCGTACATCCCGCAGCGCGACATCTACATCGAGAAAGACTCTTCTCGCAACGATGACCTTGATCAGTTGCGTCTGGCCGCCACCAGCAACATTTTGTCACGGCGCGACACCATCGTCGTCGCCAGCGTGTCGTGCATCTTCGGCTTGGGCAGTCCCGAAGCCTACGGCCAGCGCGTGCTGACGATCACGAAGGGCTCTCGTGTCAATCGGCGTGCGTTCCTGGGCGCATTGACTGCCATGCAGTACAACCGCAGCGAACTGGAATGGAAACGTGGCCAGTTTCGCGTGCGCGGCGATAGCCTAGATATATGGCCGGCGTACGAGAAGTTCGCGGTGCACGTCGAGCTCTTTGGCGACGAGATCGACCGGATCGAACTCGTCAACCCCACGAGCGGCGAAGTACTCGCGGAAGAAAAGCAGTTCTTTCTCTTCCCCGCGGTGCACTATGTGATGCCTGAAGAGCAGTTGCAGACCGCCCTCGCTCAGATTCGTCAAGAGCTCGATGAACGCGTCCTGCAGTTCCGCAGTGAAGGCAAACTCCTCGAAGCCCAGCGGCTCATTTCGCGTACCAAGTACGATCTTGAATTGCTGGCGGAGACGGGCACGTGCCCGGGCATCGAGAACTACTCGCGATTCATGGATGGCCGCATGCCCGGCGAGCGGCCCTACACGCTGCTTGACTACTTCGACTTCGCGCCGCCCGCCACCGGCGCTGGGTTCGTCGAGCGAGCGGCGGAGCGCACGAGCAAACAAGCGAATGAGCGAACGAGGGGCGAGGAAGGTGTTGAAGCGTTGGCGTCGGCCGGGCCGCTAGGCATGCGGACGGTTGGCATGGAGAGTCCCGCGCGCGAACGCACTATCCGGCCCAACTATCGCGATTGGCTGCTGATCATTGACGAGAGTCACGTCACGGTGCCACAGATTCGCGCCATGTTTAATGGCGACAAGGCGCGCAAGACCGTGCTTGTGGATCATGGCTTTCGTCTGCCCAGCGCACTGGACAACCGTCCGCTGCGATTTGAAGAGTTTGAAGCCATCGTGCCGCAATTGCTCTTTGTGAGCGCGACGCCCGCACCATACGAACTCGAGAAGACCACAGGCGTTGTTGCGGAACAGGTCATTCGTCCCACCGGTCTGCTTGATCCGCAGATTGAGATCAAGCCCACGAAGGGCCAGGTGCCCGACTTGCTGGAGCAATGCCAAGCTCGCATCGCACGAGGCGAGCGAGTGCTCGTCACCGCGCTCACCAAGCGATTGTGCGAAGACCTGGCCAGCTACTTGAGCGACAAAGGACTCAAAGTTCGCTACCTGCACAGCGACATCGAAACACTCGATCGCGTGGAGATTCTCGTCGATTTGCGCATGGGGAACTTCGATGTGTTGGTAGGTGTCAACCTGCTGCGCGAAGGCCTTGACTTGCCGGAAGTCTCGCTGGTCGCGATTCTCGACGCCGACAAGGAGGGCTTCCTGCGTTCGCCCACGTCGCTGATTCAGCTCATGGGCCGCGCGGCGCGCAACGTCAACGGACGCGTCATCATGTACGCCGACAGCATGACGCCCGCGATGCAGAACGCCATTGACGAAACAGAACGCCGCCGCAAGAAGCAGGTGGCGTACAACGAAGCGAACGGCATCACGCCGCAGACGATCCAGAAGGCGATTCGCCGCGGCTTGGCTCATGATCTTCAGGCTCGCAAGACCGCTCGCGAAGCGACCAAGAGCAACGAGCCCGAGTTTGAGATTGGCGAGATGATCCGCATGCTCGATGAAGAGATGCTTCAGGCGGCGAATGCACTGGAGTTTGAACGAGCGGCCCACCTTCGCGATCAAGTGAACAAGCTCAAGCAGCGTCAGGCCAGCGCCAAGGGTGAAACATCCGCCAAGATTCGTCGCAGCGACGTGGAACAGGGCAACAAGGGCAAAGGTCGCCGCGGCGGCAAAGCCGGCCCCCCAGGAGCCCCGGGTACTCGCGCTGGCAAACGAAAGGGCCGCAAATAGTCGCAGAATCCCGCATTTCGCGGACGCGTGATCGCACCGATTCCCCACTACGATGACGCAATGCCATACGACGATGCCAAGCAGTCTCGCGCCGCCTTTCTCCGCAAGTTGACGTACTACCTCTGCGGCATCGCTATCGGATTCATGGTGCTTGGTGTGTTGCACAACGCCAAGAAGCAGCGCATGCTGCGCCTCAAGCAAGAGGAAACCGCCCGGCAGATGGCCCCCAAAGAGACGTCACCCGCTTTTCCACCTCCGCCCGAAGAGACTGCCGCTCTCGCTGCGCCCGTCAACGCACCGCCGACGAACCCATAAGGTCCGCTTCGTCAGGCACGCACTTCAATCCAGATCGCACCTATGCCCACGACCACTCCGCTGCCCAAGGTGGATGTGCCACCCGCCGGTTCCACCATGCCCCAGCCCACCACTGTCATGTCGTCCAATACGCGTGCCATCCGCGTTCGCGGCGCGCGCGAGCACAATCTCAAGAACGTCAATCTCGAGATCCCGCGCGACAAGCTCATCGTCATAACTGGCTTGTCAGGCAGCGGCAAGAGCAGCCTCGCGTTTGACACCATCTTCGCCGAAGGTCAGCGCAAGTACATGGAGAGCCTGTCGGCGTACGCGCGGCAGTTTCTCGATCAGCTCAAGAAGCCCGACGTGGATGAGGTCGAGGGCATTCCGCCCACCATCGCCATCGAGCAGCGCAGCAGCGGCAGCAACCCGCGATCAACTGTCGCAACGACAACGGAGATCTACGACTACCTGCGTTTGCTTTTCGCGCGATGCGGTCGGCCCTATTCCTGGGCCCCCACCAAGACCAAGAAAGACGGCACGATCCTCGAACGCAGCGGCAAGCCCATCAGCGCCACCAGCAGTTCACAGATTGTCGATGCACTCATCAGCAAGCCCGCTCGCGCCATGATTCTCGCGCCCGTTGTGCGCGGACGAAAGGGCTTCCACCGCGATGTGCTGGAAGACCTCTCGCAGCAAGGGTGGACGCGCGTGCGCGTGAACGGTGAGATCAAGGACCTGCGCGACGTGCTCAAGGAGCCAGGCGAGAACCCGCTGAAACTTGGCCGGTTTGAGAAGCACACGATCGAAGCAGTCATTGACCGCCTGTCGCTCGACGCCGAGAACCGCCAGCGCGTGGCGGAAAGCGTGGAGTCGGCCATTCGCCTCGCAAACGGCATCGTCATTGCGAGTATCGAGGACGCAGCCAAGCCGGGCACCTTTGTTGATCGTTCCTTCAGCACACTCTTTGCTGATCCTGAGCATCCTGAAGTCGCGCTCGAAGAACTCGAGCCCCGCTTGTTCAGCTTTAACAGCCCTTTCGGCGCATGTCCGGCGTGCAATGGTCTCGGCACGCTGCTGGAGCTTGACGAGCGCCTCGTGCTGCCCGACGAAAGCAAGGCCCTGAGCGAAGGTGCCATCGAGGCGTACGCCAAGAACGTGATGGTCAAGAGCTGGTTTAACCGTGGTATTCGCAAGTTCTGCAAGTACTACAAGGTGAACATCGACGCGCCGGTGAGCGCGCTGACCGCTGAGCAACGCCGCACGCTGCTCTGGGGTGCACAGCCCGAAGAAGCCCGCAAAATGGGCATGAAGTGGCAGGGCGTGATTCCCGAGCTGACCGAGTGGTGGCAGAAGACCGACAATGAATCCGTCAAGGAATGGCTCAGCAAGTTCTTTACGGACAAGCCGTGCACGACATGTCACGGCGACCGCCTCCGCATCGAAGCGCTGCACGTGCTCATTGAGAGCGACAATGCTGTCCCGGCAGATGAGGTGGTGTCGGCTAACGTCATCGGTCGTCCAACCAGCACCGAACAGCCTGCCGAGAAGTCGGCGAAGGCGAAGGCTACGGCCTCGCTGCGTCACCTCAACGTCGCCGAGTTCTCTCGCCTCAACATCACCGATGCGATCAGCTTCGCCCAAGGCCTCAAGCTCAGCCAGGAGCAGCGCATCATCGCCGAGCCGATCCTGAAGGAAATCAACAACCGCCTCAAATTCCTCGCGGGCGTTGGGCTGGAGTATCTCAATCTTTCGCGCAAAACCGCCACGCTTTCAGGTGGCGAAGCGCAGCGCATCCGCCTCGCCTCGCAGGTCGGCAGCGGCCTCGTCGGTGCGTGCTACGTGCTTGATGAACCCACCATCGGTCTGCACCAGCGCGACAACACGCGCCTGATCGATACGCTCCGCCACCTGACTGACATCGGCAACACCGTGCTCGTCGTGGAACACGACGAAGACATGATCCGCGCCGCCGACCATGTTGTTGACGTAGGACCAGGCCCGGGTGTGCATGGCGGCACGATCGTCGCGCAAGGCACGGTCTCCGAGATCATCGCGACGCCACGCAGCATCACGGGTGATTACCTCGCCGGTCGCCGCAAGATCGAACTGCCCAAACAGCGCCGCAAGCTCAACGAGAAGCAAGGCATCGTTGTCAAGGGCGCTCGTGAGAACAACCTCAAGAACGTCGACATCACCTTCCCGGTTGGTGGTCTGATCTGCGTCACAGGCGTCTCAGGCAGCGGCAAAAGCACGCTCGTGAACGACATCGCCCTGCGCGCCGTGAAGAACACGCTGCTGGGCATGCGCGAAACCCCCGGAGCTCACGCCAGCTTCAAAATGAGTCCGCTCATTGACCGCGTCATCGAGGTCGATCAGACTCCCATCGGTCGCACGCCACGCAGCAACCCCGCAACCTACACGGGCTTCTTCGACGACATCCGCAAGGTCTTCGTACAGACCAAGGAAGCAAAGGTTCGCGGCTACAAGCCCGGGCGTTTCAGCTTCAACGTGCCCGCGCAGTCTGGCGGCGGTCGCTGCGAAGCCTGCCAGGGCCAGGGCCTCAAGAAGATCGAAATGCACTTCCTGCCCGATGTCTTTGTCGAGTGTGAAGTCTGCCGTGGCAAGCGGTACAACCGCGAAACGCTCGAAGTGACATATCGCGGCAAGAACATCAGCGATGTGCTCGACATGACCGTCGAGAACGCCATCGGCTTCTTCGAGAACCACAACAAGATACTGCGATTCCTCCGCTGCCTGCACGAAGTCGGCCTCGACTACGTCACCCTGGGCCAACCCAGCACGCAGCTCTCCGGTGGTGAAGCCCAGCGCATCAAGCTCGCGACCGAACTCGCACGCGGAACGAGCATCTTTGGTGGCTGGGACGGTTTGTCGCAGGAAGACCTGAAGAAGGACAAGGCGAACAAGCCCCAGAGCGAGCCCACCGTCGTTGCTGAAGACGCCGATGACGCCGGCGAAGAATCATCACCTCGCCGCTCTCCGGGCCGCGTGTCGCCTTCCGCGCCCACGTTGTACATTCTCGATGAGCCCACGACGGGCCTGCACTTTGAAGACATCCGCAAACTCGTGTCAGTCATGCATCGCCTGGCCGACGCAGGCAACACCCTCATCGTCATCGAGCACAATCTCGATGTCATCAAGTGCGCCGACTACATCATCGACCTCGGTCCCGAAGGTGGCGACAAGGGCGGAATGATCGTGGCGAAGGGCACGCCGGAGGAAGTCGCCAAAGTCAAGGCGAGCCACACCGGTCGCTACCTCGCGCCGCTGCTCAAGCGTTGAGTCGTGGCGGGGGCCGCCAGCACCGCTTGAAATATCCATGCATGCAATGAATAATCATGCATGGCCGACAAAACGACCCGCCATGCCCGCATTCGTGACCTGCTGCAGCGCAAGCCGCTTCACAGTCAGGAGGAACTCGCCACGCTGCTCAGCCGCGATGGCTACTCCGCCACGCAGGCCACCCTGTCGCGCGACCTGCGCGAGCTTGGCGTCTTCAAGGGCCCTGAGGGCTATCGCCTTCCCGAGCAGGTCGCTGCGGCATCCATGAGCGCGACGCAAGACGCCTCGCGCGAATCGCTGGTCAGCGCCATGCATCGCTTCTGCCGCAAGATCACTTTGGCCGCCAGCATCGTGGTGGTGCAGACCGGCCCGGGCGAAGCGTCGGCACTTGCGAACGAGATGGACCAGGCCGAATTGCCGGGCATGGCTGGCACCGTCGCGGGCGATGACACTATCTTTATCGCCTGCACCAACACCGCGCATGCCGCCAAGCTCGCGCGTCTCTTTCAACGCATGAAGTCCTGACTTGGCTTCACCACCTCGCGGTCCACATCGTCTTGGAGCACGCATTGACCGAATCGCACATTCATTCCATCGCCGTCGTCGGCGCTTCCGGCTACAGCGGCGCTGAACTTGTCAGCATCCTGCTCCGTCACCCGCATGTTCGCGTCGCCGGCCTGTTCGGCAGCGGCAAGAGCGAGAAAGCCGGCGGCCCGCCACCAACCTTCGACGAAGTCTTCGGCAACTTCCGCAACGCGCTGTCTCTGCCCGTGCAAGCGACGGATGTCAACGCCATCGCGGCCCTCAAGCCCAGCGCGGTTTTCCTCTGCACCCCGCACGAAGCAAGTCTTGAGCTCGCGCCGCAACTACTCGACAAGGGCCTCACCGTTCTCGATCTGTCCGCCGCGTTCCGCCTGCGCAATGCCAGCGCGTACAACACCTTCTACGGCTTCACGCACACGCACACCGGTCTGCTCGACACCGCTGTGTACGGCCTTGCCGAGTTGCACCGTTCGCACATCGCCCGCGCCAATCTCATCGCCGTACCGGGCTGCTATCCCACCAGCATCATCTTGCCGCTCGCGCCGCTCGTGCGTGCTGGTGCCATTCGCCGCGAGCAAGACGGCTCACTCCGTCGCCCCATCATCGATGCCACCAGTGGCGTCAGCGGCGCGGGACGCAAGGCCGAGCAGCGTTTGCTCTTCTGCGAAGTGTCACAGCAGGCATACGGCGTGCTCAAGCACCGCCACCAGCCAGAGATCGACGCGTACGTCGGCACATCCACGTACTTCACGCCCCACCTGGGTCCGTACGACCGCGGCATTCTCAGCACGATCCACATTGATCTCGCAGATGGCTGGACGGAATCTCGCGTGCGCGAAACTCTCGCCGCCGCGTATCGCGATGAACCGTTCATCCACCTCTGCAAGCCTGGCGTGTGGCCCAGCGTGAACGATGTCGCTCGCACCAACCGCGTCGATATCGCTCTCGCCGCGGACGCTCGCGGCCACTGCATCATCAGCAGCGCAATCGACAACCTCACCAAGGGTGCTGCGGGCCAAGCCATCCAGTGCATGAATATTCGTCTGGGCCTACCCGAAGCAACCGCACTGCCTCGCACGTGAATCTCGCCGCCACTTTCGCTGGATCGCTTTTCACTTAATCGCTTTCTCCCATGCCCTCACCCATCGTCATCAAAATCGGCGGCGTCGCGCTCGAGCAGCAAAGTGCCTCACCTGCGTTGTGGACGCGGCTGGTTGCGCTGCATCGCAGCCACCCGGGCGGCCTCGTCCTTGTCCATGGCGGCGGAAAAGCCGTCGACCGTCTGCTCGCCGCGCTCGGCATGGAAACCAAGCGACACAACGGCCTGCGCATCACGCCGCCCGACCAGATGGACATCATCACGGGTGTGCTCGCCGGCACGCTCAACAAAAAGCTCGTGGGCTGCATCAACGCCGCCGGCGGCAAGGCTGTGGGCCTCTGCCTGGGCGACGGCAATGACCTGCACGCTGCTCGCCTGCACGTGCAAGGCGCCGACCTTGGCTGCGTGGGCGAAGTCACCGGAGGCGACGCTGGGCTACTGCGCACGCTGCTTGCGCATCAATACCTGCCCGTCGTCGCGTGCGTGGGGCTCGATGCTGCCGGGACGCCGCTCAACATCAATGGCGACGATGCCGCCGCTGGCGTGGCCAAAGCCCTCAGCGCGCACAGCCTGGTGCTGCTCACCGACGTCGCAGGCGTGCTCGATGCCGACAAGCACCTCATCACGCAGCTCTCACCAGCGGACATCCAGCGTCTTTCCGCGCAAGGCGTCATCACGGGCGGCATGATTCCCAAGCTGCAAGCCGCCGCCGCGACCGCGGCCCACCTGGGCGCGCCCGTCACCATCATGTCCGGCGCGGTCACCAGCGATCTGGAACGCTGGGCCGCGGGCGAAGCCGTCGGCACACGCATCTTGCCGGCCTAAGCACGTACGCTCACGCGTCGAGCTCGCAGCAACGCGACTTGTCACCCCACGCATGAGCCTCTTCGCTGCATCCACGCCCCCACCGCTCACACGCGCTGCGCACACGCGCATCGCGCTGTGGAATCTGCGTCACGGCGGCGGCAACGAGCGCACGCCCGCCCACGCGCTGCACCTGCTCACGCTCGATGCTGACATCATCATCCTCACCGAGCTTCGCGCCGCACGCGGCAGCCAGCTTGCCAGCGCGCTCACGGCCCATGGCTACGCGCACAGTTGCATCGCCGCCGCGCGGCAGCCCCACATCAATCGCGTCGCGATCCTTGCTCGCGTGCCGCTGCACACGGTCGCGTGCGATTCACCGCGGCTTCTTGTCGCTCGTGCCCACATCCCGCACGCCGCGCCCCTCACCATCATCGCTGCGCACATTCCCGATGAGTCCGCCCCCCGCGGTCGCGCCGATTGCTGGCAGAGCCTGCTGGCCCACGCCCGGCCCCACGCCGCCGAAAACAGCCTCATCGCGGCGGATTTCAACACCAGCCGATCCGGCATCGATGCCCCGCGTCCGGGCCAGACGTGCGAACGCCACATGGGCACGCTGACCAGCTTGGGGTACACCGACAGTTGGCGCGGGTTCGCGAGCGGCACAACCGATGCGTGGAGCTGGCAAGGCCCCCGCGGCGAGCGGCATCGGCTGGACGGCATCCACCTCTCGCAAACGCTGCAAAAACAAGCCGAAAATGCCGTCTACGACACGACTTGCGTCACCGGCGGATTGTCGGATCACGCGGCGTTTGTACTCACCTTGCGCGCGATGGAAGACCCCTGAAGTCTGCGCGCCACACCGCGATGAAATGTGGAAAACTCGCCGCGCGAGCGGGTTTCTGCGGGAATCGAAGATGTGAAAATGTGCAAAACTGTGCAGCCTTTGGGTGTGAGCAGCCGAAAAATCGCGTAATTCCCGGTGAAAATGGACCACCGGGACTTGCAGAGTTCATGTGAATGTGATACACATGCACATCCTGTGGCACCCAACGTGAGGTGCGCCGCCCCGGGCCAGCGAGTTGGGCCCGACGAAGGTTCGGAGAACCTTCGGCGTAGGAATGGAGACTGAACAATGGCCAAGAAAGCCGCCGCCGCTAAAGCCGCCCCCAAGCCCGCGAAGCTCACCGCTTCAGCCAAGCCCCGCAAGAAGAGCGAACTCTTCACGCTCATCGCCGACCACGCGGGCATCAGCCGCAAGCAGGTCGCCGGTGTGTTCGAAGCCATGGGCAAGGTCATGGCTGTCGACCTCGCCAAGCCCGCCGCCGGCAAGCCCAAGATGTTTGTCGTCCCCGGCATGATGCGCATCAAGGCTGAATACAAGGCCGCCGTGCCCGCACGCAAGGGCATCGACCCCTTCACCAAGACGGAAAAGATGTTCAAGGCCAAGCCCGCCAGCACCCGCCTCAAGATCCGCCCCCTCAAGGCCCTCAAGGCGATGGTGTAAGCCATCCGCGGCGGGGCACACGCCCACGCCAGCACCAATCAACAAACAACGCCGATGCACACGCATCGGCGTTGTTGTTTTTGCGGTTGTCTTGTGCGCTGCGGCGTGCAACCGCAACGCACGCCTTCTCAGGCCGCCATACGGCCGCTGTTCTCGCTGAACTGCACGCCGTTGCCACGGCCCCCGCCGCTGCCGAAGGTGATCGTCAACTGGCGGCTGGGCGAACTCTGCACGCTGCCGCGCTGGGCCGTCACGATGTACGTGGCTCCATCCACGCCAAAGGGCAGCGTGTCATCGGTGTACGCACGCTCGCCGCTGCCGCCGATGATGCGGAACTGCGTCTCGGTGAGCAGCTTGCGTTGCACAAAGTACACGACGTTGTAGCTGCCCTCGGGGTGAGCCGCCTTCCAGCGAATCGTGATCGAACCCTCGGCGTTGAGCTCCACCTTGAAGTCGGTGGGCGTGCCGGGCGGGGGCAACGGAGCCGCCGTGCCGGGCGCGGGGATCTGGGCCAGGTTGTACACGTTGGGGTCGTTGGTGCTGGTGGCGAAGGCACGGATGAACCGCACCGCATCAGCCACTTCATCACGCGTGGCCGACTCCGCCTCAACGACCGCCTCGGTCGCGCTCTTGGCCGCCGCGCGGGCCGCGGTCTGATCCGTCACGCGGCCGCGCATCGCGATGGTCGCATTCTTCACGGCGTTGACTTGATCGACCGTCAAACCGATTTGCGAAGGGTCCTTGGCCCAAATTGGCCAGTGCGCCTCACACCACTGCAAAAACTCAATGCGTTCACGAGGATACGTGGACATGCTCTGCCTCTTTCATGCTGGGTCGCGGAGGGAGCGGAGGGGAGCGGGAGATGCGCGGAGGGGGAGGGGGGCAGCAGCGAGCGAGCGAGCCAGCGAGCAAGCGAGCGAGGGGGAAGGCCGGAGCCTTCGTCATCGTGTGCTGCCGCGTTGTCGTGCTGCTGCCGTACCCACCAACCAATCACGCAGCCCCGCGACTCTCAACAGCCATCGCGCGGCCGAAGTACGCAACTGTGATGGAAGAAGCAACACGCCCCGTTCCCCCAATTGCTGGCAGAATTGGTCGGCCCTGCAAGAGAGCGACTTGAACGACAGATGAAAAAATGCCAGGTCGCGGAGCAAGACGGAGAAGGGCGGAGGGAACGCGGAGGGGCAGGTGAAGGGGAGAAAAGCCAGATGCGCCGCCATCGCGCGTCTGCCCTTGCTCGCTTGCTCGCTCGTTCGCTCTGGCCCTGCTCCCACGCCTCATCTTCCCCGCGTGCTGCCGGTCAGGCATCGGCGTGCTGGTGACACGCGAGCATCACGGACAGTTGCGTTCGGTCCGCAGCGCGGTCAATTCATCCAGCCGCTGCTTGGCCGACTTCTCCGCCGACGAGCGTTCCATCGAGTTGCCGATGCCGAAATCACCCAGGAAACCCAGCACCGAGCGGCCATCGATCTTGCTGTTCTCGGAAATCTGCACCATGAACGCCTGCACCTTGGAAATCTCAATGTCGATTTCGCGGCAGGTCAGCGATGTCTTCTCCATCGTGCTCAGCGGCGACACGCGGCCATGGTTCTTGGTCGCACAACCACCCACCGCAGCCAGCAACACAACGCTTCCGACTATCCATGAACGACGCATAGCAAACTCCTCTCAAGTAAAGGTGAACTCGCACCCTACCAGATCGTGAAGTCCATGTCAAGCCACCCCCGCCCCCCCGCTTCTCCTCCGCGCTCTTCGCGTCCTTCGCGTTCCACCTGCCTTTGCTTGTGCAGCGGGCCGGATAACGCGCCCACACCACGGCATAACGCGCGAAACGGGCCTTCCCGGGAGTTTTGCGCCGGTGCAGCGTTCGTGCGCACGGGCGCACAGGCGTGCTGCGCGGGCGCAGGAGATCACCGCGCAGGCGCACACGTTCGCCGCGCAGGCGCGGGGCGGCCAATCGCCCGCGCACATCGCCGCCGCACCGGCGCACAAGCCCGCTACCCAGGCGCAGCACCCACTCGCGCAGCAGCACGACCGCCCCGCGCGAGTGAACACCACCCCATCACCCACGCCCCCCGACGCACCTGCTCACCTGCTCACCTGCTCACCTCCCCCACCTGCTCACGCGCGTCTTCCCCTCGTTCGCTCGTTCGCTTGTTCGCTCGTTCGCTGGTTCTACCCTCCCCCCATGCCCACGCAGTTGCCCAATCCTCGTGTGTCGCCGCGGTTTGCGGGTCTGGTCACCTTCGGTCGCTATCCGCGCATGGAAGATGTGGCCGCGGAGCACTTGCCGGTGGATTGGTGCATCTACGGCGTGCCGTTTGACAGCGGCGTGACGTATCGGCCCGGGGCCCGCTTTGGGCCGCGGGCGGTGCGTGAGGCTTCGCAGTACCTCAAGCGTTTTCACATTGAGCACAACGTGGATGTGTGCGAGAAGTTGAGCTTGGCGGACGCGGGCGACAGCCCGGTGAAGCCGTATGACCTCAAGGAGAACGCGGCGTGCGTGACGGAGTGGGCGTTTGGACTGGCGGCGGGCTCGCGTGATGTGACCAAGCTCTTGGCCATTGGCGGCGATCACAGCATTGCGTACGCGAATATTCGCGCCACGTGGCTGCGGCAGGGCAGCCCCAAGGGCGGGCTTGCGCTGGTGCATTTTGATAGCCATTTGGACACGGTCGATGCCGTGTGGGGCAACCAGTGGGGCCACGCCAGCCCGTTCATTCGCGCAATTGAAGATGGTTTGGTTGATCCCACGCGGATGCTGTCTATCGGCATCAAGGGGCCGCTCAACAGCGGCGGCGATCTGGACTACGCGAAGTCCAAAGGCATTCGCATCGTGACGCGGGAGGAGGCCGCACGGCTTGGTGCGACAGGCAGCAATGAGTTGCTGCGCGAGTTTGTGCAGAGCTTGGCCGGCCGCCCGGCGTATGTGACCTTTGACATTGATGTGGTGGACCCGGCCTTCGCCCCCGGCACCGGCACACCCAGCGTCGGCGGCTTCAGTTCCACCGAAGCGCTCGCGTTGCTGCGGGCCTTGCGCGGCGTGAATCTTGTTGGGGCTGATGTGGTGGAAGTGCTGCCCGACCGCGACGTGGCGGGGATCACGAGTTTTCTCGCGGCGCATGTTGCGTTTGAGATGCTGGCGCTGGCAGCGGTCACGAAGTGACGAAGCGCAGGCTGAAGGTAACGAGTGGCAAAGTGGCAAAGTGGCAAAGTGGCAGAGTGGCACAGTGAAAGGCGGATATGGCGCGGCGGCTCTGCACTCACTTTGCCACTTTGCCACTCTGCCACTTCGATTCCCCCGCCCCTTCCCCGCCCGCTCACACCGCCGCTCGCCGCAAGTTCAGAATCAGCTCCACCTGCCCCGTGGGCTTGCCGAGTTTCTGGGCGATCTGCACGGGCGTGAGGCCGCTGTCGGCGAGCGTGTAGACATCGCGATGCTGCATGCCGGGGGCTTCGAGGCGCTCAAAGGGTGTGGGAGCGTGGGCGGAGGCTGAGGCCGCGGTGTGTGAAGCGGCGGGCTTGGCTTCGATCGCCGCGGCGGGGCGGGCGGCCAGTTGCTTCTCGAGCGAGGCGATGCGGTCATCGGCTTGCGCGAGCAGCGTCTCGAGTCGCGCGGTGCGGACATCGAGCTGGTGGGCCATGGCCTCGCTCTGCTGGGCCAGCTTCTCGGTGAGATCGGAGACATCACGCTGCACGGCGATGGACTCCTGCACCGTGAGCTTGGCGTGCCCGCGCTTGGCGGCGTGGGCCGGGTTGCTCTGGTCCGCGCCGGAGCGAGCCGTGCCGGAGCGCACAGTGCCAGCGTCGCTGCGCGTGCGCATCACGCGTCGGCGTTGCCACAACGACCACGCAACCAGCGCAGCCCCCAGCACGATCGCCACGCTGGCGATGGGCAACTGCTCACGCCAGCCGGGGACGCTGACCGGCGCAGGCGGCGTCGACTGCGTCTCTTGCGTTGCCTTGAGATCAAGGTCCTTGACAAAGTCAGGCACGCGCATCGTGCCGGTGTCGGCGGTTGGTGTCTGCGTCGTTGGCGCGGGGGCCGCCGTCACGGGTGTCACGCTTGTGGATGGCGGCTGGATGTCAGCGGCTTGCGGAACGGGCGGGCCTTGCAGCGTGTCATCCATGACGGGCTCCTTGCAGCGTTGCACCAGCTTCCTACTCGTGCGGGCGGCGATGGATTGATACCATCCCGCCGTGCATTCTTGGAGCGTCAGTTCCCGCAGGCTTTTGGCTCTTCCCGCGATCAAGCGTGCCCTGCGCGAGGTGCTGGCCTCGTGGCGCGAGTTGACGGGCGGGGCAAGCCGCAAGGATGATGACCGTCGCACGCTGCTGGCCGTGTCGGGCGGGGCCGATTCCTCGGCCATGGCTCTCGCGTTCGCGGCCTGCGTGCCCGGAGCCGAGAAGCGGCTGGTCATTGGCCACATCATGCATGACATGCGCCCGCAGGCCGAGGCCCGGGCCGATCGCCAACTGGTCGAAGAGCTGGCCGCGTGGATGGGTGTTCCGTGTGTGCACGCCGAAGCCCGCATTCGCGAAGGCAAAGGCAACATGGAAGCCCGGGCCCGCACGATGCGCTACGCGCAGCTGCGAGAACTGGCGTGCGCCAACCGCTGCCGCTTCGTCGCGTCCGCGCATCATGCCGATGATGTGCTGGAAACCATGCTCATGCGCCTGGTGCGAGGCGCGGGACCCCGCGGACTGGCGTGCGTGGCTCCCACCCGCGACCTGGGCGACGGCGTGATGCTGGTGCGTCCCTTCCTCATGCAGACCCGTGCCACGTGCGAAGCGATCTGTGATGCCAGCAACTGGGAATGGGCCACCGACGCGACCAACCACGATCTGACCTTCGCGCGGGCGAAGATTCGCGCACAGGTCTTGCCCGTGCTCGCCGAAATCCGCCCTGCTGCCAGTCGCCGCGCGACGCAGGCCGCGCTGCTCATGCGACAGGTCTCGCATCTGGTGGCCACCGACGCCGCGGAACTGCTGGCGCAAGGCCGTTCCGCCGCGGGCTACGCCTGGTCGCGGGCCTTTTGTCGCAACGTGCCGGAGGTGGTCATGAGCGAAGCCCTGCGGCTGGCCTTTACGCAAGTCAGCGATGAGAAGCACGACCGCCTCTCGCAGCGCACGCTCAGCGGCGTGGTGCGAGCGGTGCGCGATGCACGCCACGACCGCCGCGACTTCACGCTCGGCGCAGGCGCGGCCCGCCTGCATGTGCGTGTGGAAGCGCTCACCGTCACGATTCATCACGAAGCATGAAAGGCGCCGCTCAGTCGCCGCCGTGAGAGTTCACGCGAGCCACGCGTCTTCAAACCGCATGCCCGTTGCAATCGTCGCCGCGGAGCCGTTCTCCACCATGCAGCCCACGGGGTACGCGCAGTAATCCACGCTGAAACTGCCCGCCGGACGGTGGTTGCCGGAGTAGCCCAAACCGCCAAACGGCAACTTGCTGCTCGCGCCCGCCGTGCCCGCGTTCACATTCAAGCAGCCGGCCTTGGCCTCTCGCAAGAATCGAGCGATGTTCGCTGCATCCTTGGTAAAGATGCTCGCCGCAAGACCAAAGCCCGTGGCGTTGGCCTGCTCGATGGCTTCCTCAAGACTCTTGACCACCGCGATGCGAAGGAACGGGCCAAACACTTCGACATCATCGCCCGCTGTCGCAATCGGCGCATCGGGCTTGCTCTTCACAAACTTGTTCACCCGCATCACGCTCGGCGTGATGTAGTGCCCCGGGCCCGACTCATCACGCGTGGGCGCTTCACTGTCATCCAGCGCTCGCGCCGGCACCAGCACCTCGCCGCCCGCCTTCGCCAATGCGTTGATCGTCGTCAGCATCTGATCGCGCGCCAGCCGCGAGATGACCGGCCCCATGAACACCGGATGGGTCGCCTTCGGATCACCGATCATCACGCTGCTCGCGCCCTTGCAGATCGCGCTGATGACCTTGCTCGCAACCGCCTCATGCACGATCACCCGGCGCGTGCACGTACAGCGCTGTCCGCTCGTGATGAACGCGCACCGAATGCACTCAATGACCGCCTGCCGCAGGTCAGCATCAGGCATGATGATGGCCGGGTTGTTGCCGCCCATCTCCAGCGCGAGGATGCGTCCCGGGCGATCAAGATTCGCCTGCATGATGCGTCGCCCCACAGGCCACGAACCCGTGAACAGAATCCCGTCAATGTCATCATGCGTGCTGATCGCACTGGCGACATCCGCAGCACCCTGCACAAGATTCACCACGCCCGCCGGCGCGTTGTGCGCACGCAGAGCCTCATCAAACAACTCCGTCAGGAACTGGCCCACTGCGGGCGTCTTGTCACTGGGCTTGAACACAACGGTGTTGCCAAGCGCCAGCGCCGGCACGATGTGCCCATTGGGCAAGTGCGCTGGGAAGTTAAACGGCCCCAGCACCGCCATCACCCCATGCGGCCGAAACTCGCACGACCCCGTGCGCTGCGGCGACATCTTGGAAAGATCAACCGTGTACGGGGTCACACGCTTGAGCGCACCTTCCGCCGACGCATCCAGCGTGATGTCTACCTTACTCGCCAGCAGACCCGCTTCCGCCTTCGCATCCCACAGCACCTTGCCGGTCTCCGCGACCAGCAGCGTGGTCAGCGCGTCCACACGCTCAGCCGCGAGCTTCTGAAACGTGCGCAGCACAGCCACACGCCCATCGAGCCCCATCGCCGCCCATGCAGGCTGGGCCGCTTTCGCCGCCGCGATCGCCGCATGCACATGCGACACATCAGGCGTGCCCGCCCACACCAGTTCCGCCGGCCGCGCCGGGTTGTAGCTCTTCAGCCCCGCGCCAGTGAGCGGCTTCCACTCACCAGCAATGAGGTTGGACGGAGCGTGACGAAGTGATGCGTGTTGCATGGTGAACTCAAATCAAGATCGTGGAATCACAAGAAGACCAAACACGCGAAGCAGAAAACAGTTGAAACCAAAGCTCGGCAAGTAGCGGGCACGCCGCGTGCAAGCACCCGCACGCAGTTCACTCAAGCCGACCTAGCCCAAGCACACTCGCAGATGAGGCATCGCCGACGCATCACGCCTTCGACTTCTTCGCCCGCTTCTTCGGTGCCGCAGCAGGCGCCTCCGGCTCATCGCGCGTCAAGCCGAACCTGCCAAGCGGCGTCACACCCAGCGGCGCGCCGGTCTGCACACCCAGCAACTCCATCGCCTGCTGCGTCAGACGAACAGGCCCATCCTTGCCAACTTCGACGAATGTCTCAGTCGCGCGAAATTCGCCCTCGCCATCCAGCGTGCTGATGATCGCCGGCGTGTCGCAGCGATCATCCGTCGTGGGCTTGCCGACTTCGCTCATGCGCGTCGCCGCCACCAGCGGAATCTGATCCGTCACCGCGTCAAGGTGCGGCCCGCCATCGAACGGATCGATGTAGCCGCGATACTTGAACCCCAGACTCTCCAGCAGTCGCCGCGCCGGGATCGTCTCACGAGAGACCACACCCACCATGTTCTGTGCTTCAAGCGGCAGCAGCGTCAGGTAAATCTCATCCTTGGGCAAGAGATCGCTGATGAACGCCCGGTTGTGCTGGCAGAAGCGATCCGCCTCCGCGTACTTCACCGGAATGAACTTGCGACCAAACGTGTCCCAGAAGAGATTGTCTCCCTGACTCGTCACAGGCGGCATCATCTCCGCCAGCACCGTCGGCGCGAACAACGCGCGGTGCAACCCCATGAAGTGGAATCGCACAAACGACAGAAAACGCCCGGGCCGCAGTTTGTGCCCGCGGTGGCTGGGCTGCAGAATCAAGCCGCCGATCTCACTCGGTCCGCTCGTATCGCCATCAAGCTGTGCAACCGTGTGCGTCGTGCCAAATCCCAGCGAAGGCGAGTGAAACTTCTTCTCGCCCACACGCATCCGCCAATTCGGATTGCCCGGCCCGCCTTGGTGCGCGCGAACCTGGCTCGTGCCGATCACCGCGCCCGAATCCGGCTCGATGATCGAGAACATGAACATATCGCTCTCATGTTCCATCGCCGCGAGCCCGCCGCCCGCCGACCCCTTGCGTTTGGAGGTGGTTCCGTTGCTCGATGTGGCGGCCGGCGCCTTCTTCTTCTTGTCCTTGGGAGCGGGCTTCGCCGCCGCCGTCACGCCATGCGAGACGCGACGGAAACATCCATGGCTGTGCTCGATCTTCTGCGCGATGATCAGCTCATCGGGCGGCAGATTGATGAAGTACACCATCCGCGCGAGCTTGAGCAGCGTCGACGTGTCATCCGGCTTGCTCTGACGAATCAAAAACACTCGCGACTCCCTTCCACACAATCAACTCACCGCTCACACAACCAACCCACCACAAAGGCACGAGGCACACAAAGGAAGGCCGATCAGAAGCAAGGACACGATACCGACACCTGCAATATCAGCCCGTTCACGAAAAACTCTTCCCCTGCCTCTTCTTTGTGCTCTTCGTGTCTTTGTGGTGAAGAAGCCTTAACCCGCCACCTTCGCCAAACCGCGCTCAATGCACGCGAAGACCCTGGGCCAGTATTCATCCTTCATCACAGGCATGGGCGGCAGCATGCGCACGTGGTACGGACCGTGTCCGCAGTAGAACAGAATCACACCCTCGTCAAAGCACGCCTTGCACGCGTCCATCACCTTCTTCTTGTCCCCGCCAAACGGCGTGAACCGGCACATGCCGCCCACCCCGCCCACCAGCTTCTCACCGCCACCGTTCATGCTGGCGACCGCAGGGAACCAGTTCGGATGCTTGTTGATCAGTTCCATCGCGTGCTTGCGGAACAAGGCGTGATGCCGCGCGAACTCGCCGTTCTCGCCATAGAAGTTGCCATCGCGCAGCCGCTCGATCACGCGCGTTCCCACGCGGAAGCTGCTGCCTTCGCCCGTGAACGTGCCGCTGAGAATCGCGGTCTTGGGGTTGTACTCCTCCGTCCACGCCGTTGCGCACGCCTGCGTCATCTTGCCCACGCAGAAGACGTCCACATACTCGCCCAGATCAAAGTGCTCGTACGCGAACATGCGCGTCGTGCGACCGAACGTCTGAATCTCATCGTCCCACACCGCGATCTTCTTCGCCTTGCAGAAGTCCATCAGCGCCTTGAAGTAATCGCGATCACCGACGTTGAACCCGCCTTCACCCTGACACAGTTCAAAGATGAAGCAGGCATGCCCGCCCGGATAGCGATCGGTGTACTGCTGCAGGTGCCACAGGCACATATCAATGAACCGCTTCTTGCCCGTCGCCCCGCCGCCCATGCGCTCCACGGCGTGTTCGTCATAGAACGGCATGTAATCCACCATCACGCCGTTGGGCAGACCTTCGCGGCCCGCATGGTTGTCGCCAATCTGCGCCATCACCATGCTGCGACCCATGAAGCAGTCCTTGAACGCAATCACGCGAGGCGTGGGCGTGAAGTTCGCCAGCAGCTTCGCCGGATCGCCCGCTTCCAGGTGCCGCTGGAACAACTTGTGGAAGCACACCTTCAGCGCGTTCTCATTCGCCATCGCACCGCCCGTCGCGATGTAAGCGTGCTTGAGCTTGCTCCCCTTCGCCGTTTCCTTCAGCAGCGTCTCTGCAAACTGATACGCCTCGAAGTTGCTCACGAGGTTGCCATGCTTGAGCGTGTCATCGATCCCGCCCGCCAGCTGCGCGCCGATCAAATCCGTATCGCTGTGCCCAAAGAAGTGCACACCAATCCCGCAGATCATGTCCCACTTCACGCTGCCATCCGCAAGCTCCACTAGCGGCCCATTCCCCACGCCACTGCCGATAAACGGATACAGCAAGGGCCGCCCGCGAGCCGCCGCCGCACGATCCATCAGTTCCTTGTACTGACTGGCCAACGCCGGATTGCCCGGCTTGGCATCCGTGATCAGCGCACTCTTGACTTTCACTTCCGCCACCGCCGCCGCGATGGCTGCCTTGACGGCGGGGCTGCTGTGCAGACTCGCGCCCACGGTACCGGGTGAAGCGGAGCCGGGGTTGGCGGATGCGGAAGGCGCGGTGGCGAACGTGGTCATGGCGAACTCCTCTGAACCGAATGGTAGGGAGTTGGATTATCGGCGATTTCGGCGGGTTTCTGCTCTCTCCCAGTCCCCAAGCCTCGCAAAGTCCCCACACCACACAACTACCGGCGAATTTGCTGTCCGCTCGCTCCCACCGTTTACGAGTTCCTGCATACTACCGACTTTGCCCGAAAGGACTTCCCCATGCGTACCGCCGGACTGATCGCCTTGCTCCTCGCCGCCTCCACTGCGGCTGCACAGTTTCAGACGTTTCAGGGCAAGCTCGACCAAAGCGGCAGCCCGGCCAACGGCGTTTTCGACTTCCGCGTGGAACACTTCGACACCGGCGTGGGCGGCACGCCGATCGGCCTGACCAACGTCCTGAATGCAGTCACTGTCAACAACGGTCTGTTCAATCTGATCTACGACCCGTCGAACATTTTCAGCGGCGCCCCTCGCTGGGTCCAGATCAGCGTACGGCCCGCAGGTTCCGCCGACCCGTTCACCCCCGTCACTCGCCAACGCATCACCGCGACGCCCTACGCCATTCGCTCACTCAACGAACGCTGGTCACCCATCACGAGCAGCCAGCTCGCCACCGACCCAGGCATCTCCAGCGTCTTCATCAATACTTCAGTCGCCCCGTTCCCCGATGCCGCACTGATTACGCGTGGATCAACTAGTTCCTTCAGCGGCATCTACTCCGACGTCGCATCCGCCACAGGCGTGTCCTACTACGGCTGGGCCGCAGGCGGCGTCTCCAAACTCGAAGCTCGCTACAGCGGCACGGCGAACCGCTTCTCCATGGGAACTGATGCCGCAACCTTCCTGTACATCGAGTCCGATGGTCGCATCGGCATCGGCGGCATGCCCGTCGGCACGTCCATCCTGCAAGTGACAGGAGACGCTCGCGTGAGCTCCAACGCGTCGGCGGGCTCGTTCAGTTACACATCGCCAGTAACACGCTCGATTTCGCTGCCGCCGGGCGCATTCCAGGGTTCCGGCAGCGCAAGTCCGTCCATCGGCACCGATCGCATTTTCTTCACTGGTGCAGCCGCGACTACTGGAACGCTGGTTGCGCCGATCAACCTGCCCGAAGGCGCCACGATCACCGCCATTCGCGCACACGTCGTTGACAACACCGCCGCGACCATCGCCGTGGACCTCTGGCGCAACACCTTCGCCGGCAGCACGGTGCTCATGGCCGGTGCCACGTCCGTCGGCGCAGTCGCCGGCACGCGAGCAATCAGCGACACCACCATCTCATCGCCAGTCGTCGCCAACTCCACCGGCGCCTACGCCGTGTGGGTCACGTGCGACGGCTGGGATACCAACAACTGCATGCTCCGTGCGGTGCAAGTGGAGTACACAGTGTCGGGCCCCGACTGATCCCTCACGCCTCTCGCCGCGCGAGCAGCCCCGCCGCCAGAAACAGCACCGCAGGAATCGCAAACAGCGCGAAGTTCCCCACGTATCGCATGTCCGCGCGAAAGCTCGACGTCGCGAACATGTACACGTAGAAGCTCATGAGGCAAATCAGCGAAACGACCGCGCCCGGAACCTCACGCTTCCACGCGATCGCATATCCCAGCAACACGCCCACCGGAAACAACGCAATCGCGATCCACTCCGCTGGCGTCGGTGCGTCGCCGCCCGAGGTAGCAAACACCGCAATGATGCCCGCCGCCAGCAAGCTGCTGATCCGTGCAGCCCATTGCACAATGACCGCTCCACTCCGCTGACTCTTCGCCAGAACCATGCACGCCTCCTGGACGACACAACCATCATCGCAAAGTTAGCATATACTATCATTGACGAGACGGACTCTCGCTTTGACAAAAATCACTGCATTTCCACAACACTTCACGGAACGCACTACCGGACTCGCGACTCCTAATATTCTCATACAGGAGTCTCTCATGCGCGTTTTCGCTGCCCTTCCGCTGCTCGTTCTGCTCGCCGGCTGTACGACCAACAACCCCGCCCAGCCCAGCCCAGCCACCACCCAACCAACCGCCGCCGCGCCAGATCCCTACCCAAACGTCAACAGAGTCGCCGTCGATCGCGACGACTGGCAACAGCTCATCGCCAACCACCAGAAGCTCCGCCGCACCGTCACATTCACGCCCACCGGCGTCGAAGCCACGACGGAAAGCGATGATCCCGCGATGATCGCACTCATCCAAAAACACGCCCACGCCATGCACGAGCGCATGAAGGTCGGAGCCCACGTGCGTGTCTGGGACAAAGTCTTCGCTGATCTCTTCGATCGCTACCAAAACGTCTCGCTCACCATCACCGACACGCCCACCGGCGTGAGCATCGTCGAAAGCGCAACCGACACCGAAACCACGGCACTGCTCTGGTCCCACGCCGCCGGTGTCAGTGAGTTCGTACGTCTTGGCGGCGTGGCCGGCGGTGCACAAACGCATCGCCTCGCGTACAGCACCGTCCCCCCCACCGCCGAAGTCGCGCTGGGTGGCGTGCCCCACCGTTTCCTGAAGGGTCAGCCCTCCGCCGACGAACTTGGTTCGTTCAAATCTCGAGGCAACTCGTGCGTCGTCAACTTCCGTCCACCCAGCGAAACGCCAGACGTCGATGAAGCCGCCCAAGTCACCAGCGCGGGCTTGGCCTTCACCAACTTGCCCTACGCCAAGCCCGAAGAGCTCACCGACCAACTGCTCGACGACGCCCGCGCAACTCTTCGCAACGCCAGCCAGACCAAGCAGTCATTCGTCCTGCACTGCCGCAGCGGGAATCGCGTGGGCGCAACATGGATCGCCTACCGCACGCTCGACGAAGGCAAGCCGCTGGAGCAATCGGTGAGCGAAGCCAAATTGCTGGGCCTCCGCAACGAAGCACTCGAAGCCCGCGTGCGCGAGTATGTCAGCGCACGCGTCACGCCCCGCGCCAAGCCTCGCTGATCACTTCGACATCTTCTTCGCCGACAGCGCGACATCGCCCGCTTCATCCAGACCCGCCGCGCCCAGCGCTTTCTCAATCAGCGCTCGTGCTTCGTCGTGCTTGCCCGTGGCCCACAGCCACTCCGCCTGCGCACGCATCGAGCGTGCGCGTTCGGGCGCCAGCTCCATCGCTCGCGCCGAGAGCTTACCTGCCGTCTCCGCATCGCGCACAGCTTCATCGCCTTGCGTCAGCAGCACCACAGCCATATCCGCCAGCACGTTGGCGTTGTTGTTGTATCGCTCAAGCGCAGCCATCGCGTGGGCCGTGGCCGCGGCTTTGTCCTGCTTGCCGGTCATCAGCAGTCGCAGCTTGGCCACGCTGCTGGGCGCGAACATCTCCGCATCCAGACCGACGATCTCATCCAGCATCGAGATCGCCTTGTCCCAGTCCTTGCTCTCAATGGCCTTCTGCAAAGGTGTCGCAAGCTTGAACGCCCGCCGACGCAGATCTTCACGCGCGAGCGACTCAGCCTGCGCCGTCGCGCTGTCCAGCGTGCCCGCAAGCAGTTCATCCAGCTTCTGCTTCAGCCCCATGCGCGGGTGCCCCACCCACGCAATACGCCCCTGCTTGTCAATCAGAAACACCGTCGGAATACTCACGCGTCCCGCAGCGTTCATCCATCGCTGCGCAATCACGCCACCTTCATCGTCGTACGCGATCGAGTACGACATATCGCGCCGGCTCTGCACAAAGTCGCGCACGCGCTTGAGCAGGTCCACCCCGCCGTCTGACGCCCGCGCATTCTCCCAGATCGACACGCCGATCACTCGCACATCGCGCGCCAGATAATCGTTGTGAATGCCATTCAATTCCGGAATCGACGCGATGCAAGGCCCGCACCACGTCGCCCAGAAGTCCACGACATACACCTTGCCCGGCTCAAACTTGGGCGTCGGTTCACCCTGCACCCACGTCACGCCATGCAGCGACGGCGCAGGATCACCCACGCCGATGGGCCGAAACGCATTCGCATCCGGATCCTTCTTCGCATCCAGATTCGGCTCCGCCTTCGCCTCCTGCGGAACCGGCTCTTGCTGAACGGGCGCAGCATCCTGCACCGCTCCCCACGCAGCCGCGCTCAGACCGCACATCGCCACCATCGCATGCATCAACTGACGCGCCATCGGCTGCATAAAGACTCTCCAGCTTTCACGCACTCGCGTGAGAATCGCATCGTATCGACATCTCACGGGGCACGCTTCGCATCGTGAGACGTCTGGTCTCGCACACAGTTGCACCTCCGCCGCCTCTATCGGGCCCGCAAACGCGAACTTCAGCCTGCTTCGTACAATCGTCCACCCCATGACACGGTTTCCGGTCCAGTCCCGCGCCTCCACCCCCGCCATCGTGGCAGCGGGTGCTATCAGCCTGCTGCTGCACGCAGGCCTGGGTGTGGGCCTGGCCAAGTACCGCGTTCCCGCCCAAGCCGGTGCTAGCGACATGGATCTGGGCGTCGAAATCCTCCTGCCCGCTGAAGGCACGGGGCTTCCGTCACAGGCCGCGCTGCCGCCGACGCCAGTCGAGCAAAGCATGCCGCCCACCGAGCCCGATCCCGCCGCTCGGCTCAACCTCGCTGCTGCCATCCCCGCGCCCGCACCCACCGCGCAGCAACCGCAGCAGCCCGAACCGCCCCCGCCGATTCCCGAAGAAGAAGTCATCCGCCTCGGCACCGACGACGGCGTTGGCGTGACCGACAACATGCTGGGCTCGGCCCAAGCGACGCCCCACAGCGCGATGCAAGGCAGCGTCGATCAACCCGCGCTCTCACTCGCGCCTGGCGCGCCCGGTCCCACAGGCGACCAAGCCGCCCAGCCCAGCGCCGATGCAGCCGAAGCCGGCGAAGGCGGTGCCGAAGGCCAAACCGGCGGCAACACCCAAGAGCAGCCCGCAACCGCGCAGCAGCCGCCCCCGCCCGAACCCGCGCCGCCCCAAGAGCCTCAGCCCGTCGCGCCGGCTCCCCAGCCGCAAACACCCGCTGAAGTTGTGCAGGCGGAAACAACGCCACCAGAACCCCAGCCCGCCGAACCTTCGCCGCCAGCCCCCGCAGCCCCGGCCATCGCGCCCGAAGCGGCCGCAATCACGCCACCGCGCGAAGCACCAGCACCCACTTCGCCCGAGTCTGTCTTTTCACCAGACAACCAAGCACCCGCGCCGCAAGATCAGCCCGACAACGTCTTCGCACTGCCGCAGCCTCAGCCTGTGACAGTGATCGATGAGTTTGGTGAACAGGCTGCGCCTCCCGCGCCAGGTCCGGACGCTGCCGTGCCGCCGCCTCCCAGCGAGCCGCCCGCACCCGAGCCCGAACCCACGCCCGCGCAGCCCGCTGCAGATCCGCTGCGCGAACAAGCCAAGATCTCACTCACGCCGCTCGCGCCGGTGGCACCCGCGACGCCTGCCGTCAGTTCTCCTGCGCCCGGCGCTGCAGGCAGCCCCGCAGCAACGGGCGGCGACTCACGTCTGCCAGGCGTCACGAGCGATGCAGAGAGCATCGCCGTTTCGACACAGCCCATGCTGGAGTTCAAGCCGGGCACGCCGCTCACGGGCAAAGGCATTCGCATTCGCACGGTCGTGCCGCGTTTCAGCACCACCACGCAGCTCACGGCGGTGCCGCGCAATCCAGTCATCGTCATTCGCTTCAACCGCGCGGGCCGCGTGGTGAAGGCCGAGTTTGAGAACAACCAAGGCACCGGCTACCGCGACGTGGACGAACCGCTGCTCGATGCCGTCTATCGCTGGACCGCCGTGGGCGAGCAACTCAGCCGCATTCCCGCAGGCGCAAACGAGACGCTGACGTTCCGGATTCGCTACCTGCTCAACGACGATTGAGTGGCGGGAACAGAGAACAGAGAACAGAGAACAGCGAGCAGACAGCGAGTCAAGGGGTCGCGCATTCACTCTGCTTTGTATTGCCTGTTCTCCGTTCTCCGTTCTCCGTTCTCTGTTCTCTGTTCTCCGCTCCTCACCCCTTCCGCCACGGGCCCGTCACCGCCAGCGTCAGCCCGTTGCCCTGAATGTTCACGAACATCGTCGTGCCGTCGGGGCTGACGTTCACGCCGGCAAATTCACTTTCGCTGATCGCATTCCGAGCAAACACGTAAGGCTGGCCTTCCTTCGTGATGCCAATCAGCCGATTACCCGGCTCGACCCCCACATCCACGCCGTCTTCGCATGCGATGAGATCGCCCCAAGGCGACACGGTGAGGTTGTCGGCGTTCTCAACGAGGTGGCCGTCATTGGGCTCGACAAACAGTTCCAGCACGCCTGCATCGTTGTTCGCTGCGTCCGGCACGTACCGCCAGATCTGCCCCTTCTGAGCCGATCCACCCGTCGTTGCAGCAAAGTACACGCTGTCATGCCCCCACCACATACCTTCGCCACGAGCAAACCGCAGCGCGCCTGCGCGGTAACCGTCCACACGCAGATCGTCGGTGTCGCGATCCACATTCTCCAGATCGATCCATGTCACTTTGATTTGCGCTCCACGCGCGATGCTCTCCGCACCCGCGCGATTGCTTGTATCCAGCCCCGGCTTGTCGCGCCACATCATCGCTTGCAGCTTGCCGCCTTCGTGCAGCTTGCCGGGCGTTGTGGGAATGAAGCGATAGATCAGTCCATGCTCCACGTCTTCCGTGAGATACACGATACCCGTACGCGGATCCAGCGCGACCGCCTCGTGCTTGAAACGTCCCATCGCTCGGAGCGGCAAAGGCTCTGCCAGTCGCGCATCCATCGTCGCTGGCACTTCAAACACATAGCCATGGTGCTTGAGTGCGCCTTCTTCGCCCTTGTGCGCCACGTCTTCTTCGCACGTGAGCCATGAGCCCCAAGGCGTGGGGCCGCCCGCGCAGTTGCGATTGGTACCCAGCAGGCTCGCGAACTCACGAATCTTGCGCTGAGCCTTGGTGTCGTACACGATGGTCGTGCAGCCGCCCAGGCTCGGGCGCTTACTTCCAATGTCATACACCTTGGAAGGGTCAACCTTCCCCAGCAGTTCGTTCTGCTCGCCAAAGGGGCCGCGCTTCTGCGAGCTTGCTTCCAGTTCGTGGTTGCACACCAGGAGCGTCAGACCATCAGGCCCCGGGAAGCTCGCCATGCCGTCAGGTTGGCCCGGCATCAGCAAGCCATCCGCCATGACATCGCCGCGCCGACTGACAACGCTGTACGAAAACCCTGCGGGCAGATCAAGCACCCCTTGCGGATCCTTCACAAGCGGCCCGTAGCCGAAGCTGGTGCCCGCCAAGTCAACCACAAGTGACGCAAAAGCCGCGTCGCGCTGGCGACTGAGCAGGGCAAGCCCTGTGAAACCCGCAGAAAAGGCCAGACCACGCAGCAGAAAGTGACGACGCGATTGCATGCTGCATGATTCGCCACCTCCCCGGGCCAGATGTGTCAAGACCGTACGAAATCGTGCGGCATGCCGCCGGGGCTAACCACTACTATACCGGAGCCGAGCGGCATATCGCGGTCGCGACGCCTCCGCCGGTCACACGCAAAGGGGTCATCATGCATCGCTTCACTCGTCAGGTACTCGTCGCCGCGTCATGCCTCACGCTCAGCATCGCTGCTTTCGCCAAGCCGCCGGTCTTCAGCGATACCAGCTACGCCGACGCGATCAAGGCCAACGCCACCGATGGCAAGCTGCTGATCATCAAAGGTACCGCTGAGTGGTGCGGCCCCTGCAAGCAGATGGACAAGACAACGTGGGTCGATGCCACGGTCGTGCAGTTCGTGAAGGACAACGGCGTGGCCATTGCGGTCGACGTTGACGAGTTGCCCGATGTCGCCAAGACACTCGGCATCGAAGCCATGCCGACCATGATCGTCTTCAAGGACGGCAAAGAGCTTGATCGCGTGGTGGGCATGCAGACCGCCGACAAGCTGCTTGCCTGGCTCGAAAACGCCAAGGCCGGCAAGACCCGCGCCGTGATGCTGCGTGAAAAGGCTGGCAACCGCGTGGGGCCGGATGGCAAGGTGGATATCGAAAGTCGCATGGAAGTGGCACGAGGGTTGCTTGACGCCCGCGACTTCGCAACCGCGCTGGATGAGTACGTGTGGCTGTGGGACAACATGCTCGAGCACGATGATGCGTACACCGCCGTGCGCGGCAGCTTCCTCGCGAGCGAGATCCAGCAACTCGCCGCACGACACGAGCCGGCGAAGGTGAAGTTCACGGCGATGCGAGACGCGCTGGCCGCAAAGCTGAAGGAACGACGCTCATTCGAGGCGTTTTTGGATTGGATGGCCCTCAACGAAGTCGTGGGTGACAAGCAAGCGACTCTTGCATGGTTCGACCGCGTGAAGAACGACGACAACGCGAAGGCCTGGATTGAGCGCGCGTGGTTTCGCATTGAAAAAGTGCTTGAAGAAGAAGGTCGCTGGACCGACCTGGGCGCGAAGGTCAACGTGTCGCAGTTTCTCTCGATGCAGCGCATGATGGCCAATGCGCGGGACAGGGCGCCAGCGCAAGCCAACCCGGAGATGGAAGCCCGGATGCGCGATATGCGCGACCGGATGACTCGCAACGAGTTCGCCAAGACGCACATGGCCCTGCTCGCCGCCGGACGTGAAGAAGACGGTCGCCGCGTCGCGGATGAACTGGTCAAGGATCTCGATGACGAAGCTTCCTGCGTCGCGCTCGTGACCGTGGTTGTCGACAACGGACTCGCTCGAGACTGGCACACCGTACTGCTTGACGACGCTGACGCGAAGGCGCCCAACACGATCAACGAGCGCGTCGAACTGCGCCGCCGCCTCGAACGTGCGCTCAAGGCAGCCAAGTGACGCGCATGTCCGCAACGTGATTTTGCCCTGACCGCGACTTACGCTTGCAGACCCATGCCCGCGGTCACGGTCATCCTCACGACGCACAACAGCCCGCGCGCACTCGAGTTTGTCCTGCGTGGGCTCGCCCGTCAAGACATGCGCGACTTCGCGATTCTCATCGCCGACGACGGCTCGCGCGACGAGAACCGCGAACGTGTCGCGTCGCTGTGCACTTTGCTCGCGCCGCGCTTTCAGCACGCCTTGCGTCACGTCTGGCAACCCCACCGCGGCTGGTACGGCAAAGCCAGCATCGTCAACAAAGCGATCATGCTCGCGCAGACCGAGTACCTGATCCTCGCCGATGGCGACGTCGTGCCCCGCCACGACTACGTGCGCACGCACTGGGAACTCAAACGCCCCAACACGTTCCTCGCGGGTGGCGATTTCCGCCTCAACGACGCCGCGACCAAAGCCCTCACGCTGGACGATGTCGATACAGGCCGAGCGTTCACGCCGCAGCATCTGCTCAGCATCGGCCAGACCAAGACTCGTAAGTTCATCAAGCTCAAGCCGCGCAGTTGGTTCACGGAGTGGTTTGACCGCGTGAATATCAGCCCCGCCCGCTGGAGCGGCAGTAACGCAAGCTGCTGGCGCGACCTGCTCATCAAGGTCAATGGCTTTGATGAGAGCTTCAAGAGCTGGGGCAAGGACGACACCGAGCTGGGCACGCGCCTGTGGAACGCCGGCGTCAAGAGCCGTCACGTGCGTCACAACGCCATCTGCATGCACCTCTATCACGGCGAAGGGCGCTTCACGCCCGAAGGCAAGGCCACCAATCTCGGGCTCCTGGCGGAAACCCAGCGCACCAAGCGCACGCAGGCCCGCGTGGGAATTCGCGAAATCGTGCAGGATTTCGAAGTGCGCGAGTTCCGCGCGTAGCTGCCGCAATGCCCAGATAACTTCAGCGATTTACGCCATCCATGTCGCTTGCCATGCAGTCGCGCTGCGCGTTGGCCGATGCCCCACGCAGCGCGGTCGCGCGGAAGTCTTCAGCCAAGGAGGGGCGCAGGACTTCATCATGTCATGCAAGGAGTTTTGTTCATGCTGAAGAATCGCTTTATCGTGGTGCTCCTCGCGGGCACGGTCGGCACCTGCACTGCTTTCGCGAGCGATGACCACGGCCACGCCGCGCCGGCGCACCAAGACACCCCCGCGCCCGCTGCCGACAAGCACGACGCACCTGCCGAGGCCGCCAAGCCCAAGCGCCGCCCCGCCAAGTTGAAGAGTTCCGCGAAGGAAGACGACGCCAAGGTGGAGACGACGGACCCCAAGAAGGGCGAACAGGGCAAGCCTGAAACCAAGTCGAACGACCATGCCGACTCCAACGCGCATGCAACGCAAACGGTTGAGAAGTCAGCACACGATGACACCGCCCACAACGCCGCCCATGCTGTAACGCCCGTTGCGCACGCTGCCCCGAGCTCCGCTGATGAAGCGCTGAAGATGCTGACTGAAGGCAACCAGCGCTGGGTGAGTAACAGCACGCAGAACCCAAGCTGCGACAACGAACAGCGCATCGAACAGGCAAACGGACAGACGCCATTCGTCACGATCCTCACGTGCGCGGACTCGCGCATTCCGGTTGAGCGCGTTTTCGACCGTGGCGTCGGCGAAGTCTTCACCATCCGTGTCGCTGGCAACATCGCAGGTGACAGCGAGACAGGCACAATCGAGTACGGCCTTGGCCACCTGCACACGAAGCTGCTGGTGGTCATGGGTCACACCAAGTGCGGCGCGGTCAAGGCCTGCGTCGACGGAGCTCACAACGGCGCGTTGCACGGCAAAGTGCGTGAGCTCGTCGCGAGCATCGAACCCGCCGTCGATCGTGCGAAGCGCAACAACCCCGACGCCGACGCGAGCGAAGTCGTCAATCTGGCCGTGAAGGAAAACGTCTGGCAGGGCGTGTACAACCTCATGACCGGCAGCAGCGAGATTCGTGACCTTGTCAACAAGGGCGAAGTCAAAGTCATCGGCGCGATCTATGACGTCCATTCCGGCAAGGTCGAGTTCCTGGGCGAGCACCCCTGGCAGAAGGAACTGCTCACCGCGCTCAACTTGCAGGACCGCGCCGCCAACCAGCCCGCGACGGCGGAAGCTCACGAGCCTGAAACGAAGACCGGCCACTAAGCACGCCGATCTCGCACAAACATCGCTTTTCGCTTGGAAGACAGCCCGCTTACCCGGGCTGTTTTCCTTTGCATGACCCGCGAATACGCTCTGCCATGCCCCTTGCCACGCTCGATTTCGCTGATCGCATCGCCACACTCACGCTCCGCCGCGCCGACGCACGCAACGCGCTCTCTGTCGCGCTGCTCGCGGATCTGCACACCTGCGTCGATCAGCTGTTTACCCGCAGCGGCGTGAGCGTGTGCGTCATGACGGGCGAGGGCAAGTCGTTCTGCGCAGGCATGGATCTCAAGGCCGTGCTCGACTATGCCGCCAAGGCTCGCGAACTGCTGCACAGCCTCGCCGACCTCACGCTCAAGATTCGCCGTCTGCCCATGGTCACACTCGCGAAGGTTAACGGCGCAGCGATCGGCGGCGGCTGCGGCCTCGCCTGCGTGTGCGACATCGCCATCACCCACGCCGACAGCAAGATGGGTTACCCCGAAGTTGATCTGGGCGTGTGCCCCGCCGTCGTCGCCCCGTGGCTGGTCAAGAAGATCGGTGCAGGCCGCGCCCGCCGCGTGCTGCTCACGGGCGGCCTCATGTCAGGCCAGGAAGCCCACGCCATCGGCATCGCCGACCACTTGGTCGCAACCGCCGCTGACCTCGACACTGCCGCCGCTGAACTCGCGACCCGTCTCGCCCAAGGCGGCCCCCACGCCCTGCGCGCCACCAAAGAACTGCTCAACACCATCGACGGCAGCACCGATGCCACACTGGTCAAGCGCGGCGCCGACCTGAGTGCCGATGTGCTGCAAACCCCGCAAACGCAAGCCGCTCTGCGCAGCAAGATGAGCAAGTAAGCACAGCACGCGCAGCACTTCGTGCCCTCGTGCCTAAATGCCTTCGTGCCTGCTTCGCCTTCGCTCTTACTTCTTCTTGTGCTTCGCCGCATTCACGCGTTCCGCCCGCGGATACAAGCGAGGCGTGGCGACGCGCTTCTCCAAGATCACAATCTGCCCCGTGGGCGTCGCTGCGATGGTGTTCACCACGACCTTGATCTCATGCAGCGTCTTGCTCGCCGTTTCCACTTCCTGCTGGGCCTGTGCACCCTTGATGAGCGCAACCACGCCGCCCACCTTCGCAAACGGCACCGCCATCTCCGCGAGCGTGTCAAGCTGCCCCACCGCTCGCGCGACCACCGCGTCAAACTGCTCACGCCAGCCGCCATCGCGAATCACTTTGCCCATCACATCGCGCCGCACGCCGATGTCGTGACCGAGTTGCTCCGCACGACCCGCCACAGCTTCGACATTCTTCACGCCCACACGCGCCGCCGCCGCTTGCACAAACGCAATCTTCTTCGCCGTGCCGTCCAGCAGCGTGAACTTCAGGTGAGGCATGCAGATCGCCAAAGGCAGCCCAGGCAGCCCCGCGCCCGTGCCAATGTCCAGCACCCGCGAGCCTTCGGGCAGGTCTGCCAGCACGCCCATGAGCGTGAGCGAGTCCAGCACATGCCGCTGCCACGCCTGTTCGCTGTCCGTGATCGCCGTGAGATTCACGCGCTCGTTGCCCGCATGAATGCATGCAAGCAGCACGCCCAGTCGCTCCACATCGCTCGCGTCAAACTCCACACCCAGTGCGCCTGCCCGCTCCGCCAGCCACGCAGGCGGCGCAATCGGCTTGATAGCCGCGAAGTCAAACGTCATCTGATCACGCGGCGGCTTGGGCTCGCTCACGGGCGTCGCATGCGGTTTCGCCGGTCCCGTTCGAGTGCCCTGTCGCGCCACACCGCGTGCTGCAGCCCCGCGTCCACGCGGCGTGCCGCGCGACGGACCTTGCGAACGAGATTGGGGGCCGCGAGGCCCATCACGACGAGGAGCGGGTTGATTCACGCGGAGAGGATAGGAGAACCCGCCGCGAAAGAAACGCCGTGATTTCGCGAGTTATCGCTTGCTCTTGAGCCACGCGTGCAGCTTCTTGGCGGTCCACGTGTTCACGCACTGTTCCTTGGTCAACCAGCCGCGTCGTGCCGTCATGACGCCAAACCGCAGGTTGTCATAGTCGCTTGGCGCGTGTACGTCGCAATCAACCGCGACCAAGCACCCGGCGTTCACCGCTTGCCGCACATGCGTATCACGCAGGTCCAGCCGCATCCAGTGCGCATTCACCTCCAGTGCCACACTGTGCTGCTTCGCGGCTGCAATCAGCTCCGCCATATCAGGCGACAGCCCCGCCCGCCGCGCCACCAGCCGCCCGGTCGGATGCCCCAGGATGTGCACCAGCGGATGCGCAATGGCCTTCAGTAGTCGTGCCGTCGCAGTCGCGGGGTCTTGCGTCAACGCGGCGTGTGGGCTCGCCACAACCACATCAAGCTGCGCCAGCAACTCGTCCTTGTAATCCAGCGAACCATCCGCGAGGATGTCCACCTCGCTGCCTGCAAGCACCGTGATGCCTAGCTCCTTGTGCAGCTTCTCGTGCACCGCGTGCACATCATCAATATGCCGCCGCAGCCGATCGGGCTTTAGGCCGCCCGCAATCGTGCTGCTCTGGCTGTGATCCGTCACCGCCAACGTATGAAAGCCTCTGGCGTGCGCCATGCGCGCTAGTTGCTCAATCGTCATCGCACCATCACTCGCGGTCGTGTGCGCGTGCAGTTCGGCGCGAATATCCGCAAGCTCGACAAGCTCCGCAGGCGTCTTCACATCAAACTCACCACGATCCTCGCGCTGCTCAGGCTGCGGAAAGCTCACGCCCAACGCGGCGTAAATGCTCGCTTCATCTTCACCAGCGACAGCATCGGGCAGGCTCGTGCCATCTTCCACCTTGCCCTTGGGGTGATGCTTCTTCCATGTCGCATCATCAAACAGCCCCCACTCATTCAACGTCAGACCCTTGTCCTGCGCAATACCGCGCAGCCGCACGTTGTGGTCTTTGCCACCCGTGAAGTACTGTAACGCCGCACCATAACTCCGCAGCGGTACCACACGGATATCCGTCTGGATCGTCGGCCCCTTCCTCTCTTCTTTGGGAGCGGCCGCGTCAGGCTTCGCATCATCATCGCCGCCCCAGCGAGTGCCGCCGCCATCCATCAACACGCGCAAGCTCGCACGCGTAATGCCCGCAGAGATTACCTGCGTCACGCCGGGCAGGCTGCAAGCAAGATCAATCAGCGATTGCGCATCACCCTCATGCCCGGCCTTGAGCGCCACGACAATGTCCAGATCCCCCACCGTTTCGCGCCCGCGCCGCAAACTGCCCGCGGGCTCGATCTTCGCCACGCTCTTGTGCGTGCGCAACTGACTCACAATCCGCTGGGCCACCTCCCACGCCGGCCCGATCCTGTGTCGCTGCGCGGTTTCCGCCGCCATCGCAATCGCTTCACTGATCTTCGCCACCGCCTTGTCACCCATGCGAGGCAGCGTCTTGAGCGATCCATCGGCGATGGCAGCCTTGAGTTTCTCCATCGTGTCCACGCCCAGCGTTTGCCACATGGCACGCACGGTCTTGGGGCCAAGCCCAGGCAACTGCAAAATGTCTCGCAGTCCTTGCGGCACCTTCGCCATCAGCTCTTCATACTCCGCAATCGTCCCGGTCTTGACGCACTCAATGATCTTGTCCGCCGTCTTGGGGCCGACTCCATCGAGCGCGATGAGCGCGTCACGGTCCTTGGCCAGCGTCGCCACATCTTCCGCCAACCCCGACACCGCCCGGGCCGCGCGATTGTGGGCATTCACGCGAAATCCGTCCTCGCCCAGCAGTTCCATCATCTGGGCGATGCCCTCTAACTTGGCGGCGACCTGTTCATTGCTGCTCATGTCGCTAGCGTAGTGGCACCACCCCAGATGATGAATTGAAGAAGATCCCGCCTCATGAGCCGATACACGACGCATGCCCGCGTCTTCACCACACTCGGCTCATGTTCCCGTGCATGGTCAGTCCACCGCCGCGGGTGTCACGTCGCTGGTGGCTTCACCCCTCCCAGCGAGTGAGATCGAAGCCAAGCCCATGCCCGCGCCAACCGCGGCGCTGGTTCCCGCCCGCAGCGCAACACGCATCGTGGAAGTGCTGGCCCCTGATGCGTGGCGCACTGCGCGACTGCTCATTCGCCCGCTGCTGCCCGCCGACGCGGATCAGCTTGTGCCGCTGCTTGGCTCCAACCGCGACTACCTGGCCCAGGGCCTGAATGTGCATGGCGAAGGCGAGAGCGATGCCGCCTGCTTCACGCGCTTGCTCAACAGCTCGCGCGAAGGTGAAGCCACGGGTCTCTGCGTCCGCCGCGTGTGCGCCCTGCAAGACGGCACACTCATCGGCATGGTGCATCTGCTGGGCATGCAAATGGGATTGACACCCCGTGCCGATGCGGGCTGGTGGATCGCTCGCCAATATGCGGGCAACGGTCTTGCGAGCGAAGCTGTCGCAGCACTGGCCATGTACGCGCTGGCCGATCGCCCCAAGGGCATGGGCATGCTGCAAATCGAAGCGGCGATCACACCGACAAACGTCGCAAGCCAGCGTGCCGCGGCGGCAGCCGGATTCAGCAAGTTGCCGGGCGTGCACTCGAGCATTCGCCTAGGTACCCGCTGGATGCAGCACGAGATCTGGCGTGCAAGTTGATCGACGCAGACTCGCACACGTGCTCCGCGCGCGTCCGGTGCGGAATGTGATATGAACGTCGCCTTACGGCTCGCGAGGCTCATCGCCGCCCGGCACAACAAACTCCACGTTGTTGCGTTCAAGCGTCGTGCCCATGGCTTGGAACAATTCCGCAATAGCGATGTTGTACTCGGTCAACGCTTCATTCTCTTCGCGCTCCGCGGCTGCGAGAGATTCCTGACGATTGAGCTCGATATCAAGACGTTCCACCGTGAAGCCGCCGCCCTGTTCCTTCTCGACAAGCAACACGCGCAGGTTTTCACTGGCAGCGGTGCGGCTCGTTTTGACCTGCTCGATCAGGCTGTAGTTCAGCGTCAGGCGGTTAAGGGCCGACTTCACTTCGCCAACGACCTGCTGCACCGTGTTGCGATAGCTCAGCACACTTTGCAGCCGCTCAAGGCGACGCTGGCGGAATTGCGCCTCGGCCCTGCGATTGCCCAGCGGCATCTCAAAGTTCAGGCCCGCCAGATAGTCAACAAAGTTGCCCATCGCAGCGTCTTCAATCGCGATGGGAGCCTCATTATCAAGCCCGGCAAAGCGCGTCTGCAAACGCATCGACAGGTCAGGCAGTCGCTGGTTGTCCGCCACCGTCTGACGAATACTCGCGTCATCAATGCTCAGAATCGCCTGCTGCACTTCCGCGCGATTCTGCATCGCGGTGCGAAGGCTCTCCACCAGACTGAACTTGATGGGTTCATCAACCGCCACATCCACAGGCAGCAGCACAAGTTCTGATCCCGGCGCGATGTCCGGATCGTTCATCAGAATCTTGAGCTGATCGCTCAGCAGCCGCACCTGTGTCTGCGCTCGCAGCACATCGGCCTTGCGCCGCTCCACGCGCGCCGTCGCGTCAGCGATCTGCGCTGCGTTGGCGTCAACCATCGAGCGGGCGCGCACCTGGTCGCGCACTTCTTCGCCGCGTTGCACCAGTCGCTGCAGCACCTTCAGGTCCGCCACGCCTCGCACAAGCTGCCAGTACGTGCGCTCCGCATCGGTACTGCTGCGAATCAAGTCGCGCTTGAGCAGTTGAATGCGTTCGCGCTGCTCATTGCGAGCGATGCGAACTTCCGCCTGCGACACGTCGCTGCCGAAATTCCGCAGCAGCGGTTGATCCCACTGCGCCGTGATGGTTGAGAAGTTGGCCGGATTGGGCACCGTCGCCGTGCCGGCATTGTCAATGTACTGATAGTCCGTCTGCAACGTGAAGCGACCGCCGCCGATCAACTGGCGACGCACGCCTGCTTGCGTCTGCACGCTCTGGCTTTGGTTGGTTGAAATGTTGACCGCCGAAACCTGCGGCGTGTCATTGTTCAGATAGTTCAGGTTGCTGAAGAAGGTCCAGTCAAACGCCGCTTCCGCCGCCTGCACCTGGCTTTCCGCCAGCGAGGGGCCGATGCGTGCGAACTGCACCGCCAGGTTGTTGTTCACCACGCTGCGCAGCACGCGCTCAAGGCTCACGCTCACCGTGCGAACGTTGCGTCCTGTCAAATCAAGCCCCAGGCGAGCGTCATCAAGCTCGTAGCTCTTGGGACCGGCCATGCCCTGCAGCTCTTGCAGAATGTCAGGGCGAATGTCCAGCGCAGTCACGCCATCTTCGCGCGTCGTCACCACGCTCTTGGGCTGGGCCTGCGCGTCAGCCAATTCCCGAGCCGCCGCCTCCGCGATCGACGCCTTGAGCTGACGTTCGCTCTCGCGGCTGATGGGCGACGAAGAACTTGCGCATCCCGTAAGGCTTGCGGCGAGTCCGGCGAACAGCACAGTGGCAGAGACGACGGCGTGTTGCATGGTTCCCGATGCACTCATAGCTTCGTGGCGGCAAGCGACAGCCCGACCGATACGCCGCGGCCACGAAACAAACCCAAACATATCAAGGTACCCAAACCTATCGGGGGGAGTCATGGGGATGGGAAGGTAGGCGAGAACGTGGCACGGCGTCAAAGCACGCGAGTCCCGCGGGCGGGTGTCTGGCGAACTTGTATCTGTACGAGCACTCGCGGCGAATACTCTCACGGAAAGTCCGTTTTCTCTCGCGAAAGGATAAACGATGAGCGGTTGTGTGGTCTGCAAGATCGGTGCGGCGGTTCTGATGGCGGCGGGCGCGGCCGGCATGATCGGCATGATGAACAGCCCAGGCAGTGACGACACCGCCAAACCCGCTGACAAGCCTGCCACTCAGACCACCACCCCCGCAACCGACAAGCCCGCGGCGGAGAAGCCAGTGACCGAAGAAAAGAAGACCGAAGAAAAGCCCGCCGAGAAGCCCAGCCCCTACGTCCTTGGCTACACGATGAAGGACATCGACGGCAACGACGTCGACCTCGCTTCATTCAAGGGAAAGGTCGTGCTCATCGTCAACGTCGCCAGCAAGTGCGGCATGACGCCGCAGTACGAAGGCCTCCAGAAGCTGTACGAAGAGAAGAAGGACAGCGGCCTCGTCGTTCTGGGTTTCCCGGCCAACAACTTTGGCGGCCAGGAACCGGGCAGCAATGAGCAGATCAAGACCTTCTGCACGACCAACTACAAGGTCACGTTCCCGATGTTCAGCAAGATCAGCGTGCGCGACGACAAGACCAACGGCGAAGCGCACCCGCTGTACAAGCAGCTCGCCTCGCAGCCCAGCCCCGTCGGTGGCGCGCCCGAGTGGAACTTCACGAAGTACCTCGTGGACCGCAACGGCAACGTCGTCGAGAAGTTCCCCTTCCGCACCCCCGCCACCGACGCGACGCTCCTGCGCCGCATCGACGAATTGCTCGCGGCAAAGTGATCTCAATCCGGCGCGACCAGGTCGTACCAGCCCTTGTCATTTTTCTTGACGCGACGCAGCGGATCGCCGGGCTCGTGATCGAGTACCAGTAGCCAGTTCTCCGCGGCAGCCTGGCGCAGGAACCATGTCTTGGTGATCATGCTCGTGTACGGCTCCACGTCGTACGCGAGGCTGTAGGCTTGGCCCAGGTGCGCCGCGGTGGGCAGCACATCGGGCGTGAAGACCACGGTGTTGCCCGCAGGATCCTTGAAGTGCATGGCCTGCTGGCCCCACGTGTGGCCGGGGGTACGGAAGACGCGCAAGCCCGGATAGACCTCGACGGCGCGCTGATCGAATCGCAGCATCGGCTCGTCGCCCTTGTCGGGGGTGATGTAGCTGGCGAACGGCGCGGGAGCGTCGATGAGCTTGACGTGATCCTTGATGGGATCGAGGTGATCACGGAAGTACGTGCGCGTCATCACGCTGCGATTGGCGATGGCGTCTTCCCACTCGCGCATCTGCGTGATGACGCGCGCGTTGGGGAACGTCAGTTTCACGCCGTGATCGGGCCGAGCACCGGCCATGCCGCTCGCGGGGCCGGTCCAGTCGGGCTTCTCGCCGGCATGCGGCAAGCGCGTGAGACCGCCGGCATGATCAAAGTGCAGGTGACTGACGAGCACAGCGCCGATGTCGTTTGGATTGCAGTTGAGTTTGTGAAGCTGCGCGTGGATGCTGGTGTCTTCCATTGCGAAGAGGTCGCGGCTCTTGGGGTCGAGCTTGTCGCCGGTACCGACTTCAATGATGATGAGCTTGGGACTGTCGATGGGTTTGCTGTCTGCATCGCGCGGGGCGTCGCCATGACGCTCGAGCAGAAGACAGTTGTGCTGCACGGTGATGCGGCCCTTGTCGTCAATCGGCACACTGCGCGACCAGACAGTGCGCGGAATGAGGCCGAACATGCTGCCGCCATCGAGGCGGAACTCGCCGGCGCGGAGGAGTTTCCAGGTGTAGCGGACATCAAGGGCGGTTGGCATGCGTGGAGCGTACGAAGGCTCGCGGTCGATATTCGCGGGCCGTGATGACGGTGTGCCTCTGTCACCGATCCGGCATCGAAGGATGTGCGTACAACGGCTCCAGCGCGAAACCACCACCATGTCTGTCTTTCTTGCCATCGTTATCTCGATTCCTCTCACCGGCCTGTTATGGGCGTGGTGGGCGGATGCTCGCCTTCGCAAGCTGCACGCCGCATGGTGGAAGCGGGTTGTGCTTGCGGGCATGGTCGTGATTAATGTCGCCGCGTTTGCGTGGCTGATACTGGGGCGCGTGTATGACTGGCAAACCGATGTTCCGCTTTTGCTGCTGGTCTCGGCGTTTGTGTGGCACATGGTGGTACTGCCGCTGGTGCTGCTGCTGACGATCGCGCTCTTGTGCGGCGACGGTGTGGCGTGGGCGCGGAAGAAGCTGGTTGCACCCAAGGCTGCGGCAGACCCGATTGCGGACATCACCGTCTCGCGGCGGCAAGTGCTGGCGGCAGGCGTGATGGGTGTGCCGGTCGCGCTGCAGGCGGGCGCGGTTGCGAAAGCGATGACGCAGCTCGATGAGTTCCGCATTCGTGAACTGACGGTGGCACTGCCGCAGCTGCCGGCGGATCTGGATGGCTTCACCATCGCGCATGTGACGGATACGCACGTGGGGCGATTCACCAACGGCGCGACGATTGACAAGATCGTGGCGCGTGTGAACGAACTCAAGGCCGACCTGGTGCTGCACACTGGTGATCTGATCAATGACTCGCTGAGTGATCTGCCGGTTGCGGCGGACATGATGGCGCGGATGAAAGCATCACGCGGCGTGTACATCGTGGAAGGCAATCACGATCTGTTTGAGAGCCGCACGGGATTTGAGCAGGGGCTGCGTGACCGTGGTGTGCAACTGCTGACCAACGAGGCTTCGCTGATTCAAGTGGGGAATGCGAAGCTGCAACTGCTGGGGCTGCACTGGGGACCGGTGAGCGTGGAAGACATTCGCACGGCGCGCGGACGCGGGCCGATGCTGGATGAACATGTCGCGGCGATTGAGAAGCTGCGCGATCCGGAGGCGTTCCAAGTTCTGCTGGCGCACCATCCGCATGCGTTTGACAATGCGATGGCGAAGGACATTCCGCTGACATTGGCGGGGCACACGCACGGCGGACAACTGAACATCGTCGAGGGTGTCGGTCCGGCGTCGGGCAGCTACAAGTACATCACGGGCTTGTACGAACGGACGACTACGAGCGGCGCGAAGGTGGCGTGCGTTGTGGGCAATGGCACGGGCAACTGGTTCCCGCTGCGGATCAATGCGCCAGCGGAAGTGATTCGGATCACGCTGCGACGGGCGTGAATGCTGCATGGGCAAGGCGAAACCGTGGCCGCTGTGGCGGGCTCGGTGCTTTCTAGGGGTTGGAACCAGCTTTCAGTTTCCGCGTGCGTGGGATGATCGGCCCGCTTTGCTTGGGTAAGCAAAGCGGGTAAGCGGCTGGCGCACCGGAATTGGCGGGCTTGAGCTTACTTCGCTTGCGCGAAGTATCGTGGCGTGGTCCACGAGGGCTTTGGCATTCGGCCGCCCGGGACGGGCGGCCCACCTCCAAAAGTTGTCCAAGACCGCTGGTGGATGGTTCGGTTGGGACCAAGTCCGTGTTCGCTCGATCATCGGGCGTGCCAACTGCATTGTCGCCTTCGACTTTGCTCGCTGACTGCCGCCGCTTAAAGCGAACAGAGGAACTTGGTGACTCGTGACGGGCCACCAGATGCGCATTTTCGCAGAATGTCTGGTGTGATGCAAGGAGAATCGGGGCCGAGGACACACATTGCGCGCACAAGCGTGGTCCGCGCGTGCAGATTTCGAGAAGTGCGCGCGCGCGGAGTGCTCTAGGCGGGAGTTAGCTGCATCGAATCGGCGCGGTGGTGGTGACTGGTGGGGCGTGGCATTCGGCATTCGTGATTCGGCATTCGTGGGAAGGCAGGAATGCAGAAAGACAGAAAGACAGCGAGGCAGCTGCAGATGATCTCGTAGGCATCAAGGCAGTTGGCATCAAGGCATCAAGGCGTACAGCATCGAGACATGAGGCATGGGGGCATCATGGCGTGGGGTGACGCAATGTTCACTTGCTGCGTGAAATCAGGGGATTTCGGCGAGGAGCTTCTTGATCTCGTCGCGCTTTTGCTTGACGTCGCGGTAGTTGAACTGCTTCATCGCGATGGCGCTTGCGATCTTGTCGGACTCGCGGATGGACTCGGGGTTCTTTGACGCCTTGCCTTGATCCATCAGCGCAGTCATGAGGTCGTACTGCAGTTCGAGATTCATTTCCGGGGCCATGTCGCCTGCGGCGAGTGCGCCGCGGTAGGTCTGCACGGCTTCGTCGAAGTAGCTGATTTTCTGGAAGCTGCGGGCGAGAAATGCGAGGCTCATGACGCGGAGCTTGGCATCGGCCTGGCTTTGCTGGAAGAGGGCGATGGCTTCGTCGTAGTTGCCCATCTGGTAGTAGCGCTTGCCCAGCTCGTACTTCTTGCCCAGGTCGGTCGGATACTCGGCGACGCGCTGCTTGAACTCGGTGGTTTCCAGCTTGAGCAGGGCCTCCACTTCGTTCTGCAGCATGCTCTGCACGAGGCCCTTTTCGGCTTCGCTGGCTTTCTCGACCATGCGCTCGAGCTCGCGCACTTTGCGGGACTGCTGGCGAATCTTGATGTCGCCCGCGAGTTCGCGGAAGCGGAAGGTGTTGAACTGCGTGTACATCTGCATGTACAGCTCGAAGGCGCGAGCCTCGTCCTGGGGCTTGCCGCGTTCGAGCAGGCGCTTGGCGAGCACTTCCATCGTGGGCATGTCGTTGGGACGCTTGATGAACTCGTCTTCGGCGCTGCTGACGAGACGATCGCTGGTTTCTTCAGTCTTGACGATGCGATCGGACTCTTCGAGTTGGCGCTGCTTGGTGGCGTCGCGGATGTTGTCGCGGAAGCCGCCTTCTTTGCCGGAGTTGCCGTAGCCGCCGCGGCTCATCGTTGCGGTCGCGGCAAGGTCGCGCACCCAGGCGGAGAGTTCGCCGTCGCTGGGGTCGGCCTTCAGCGCGGCTTCGGCGGCTTGGACGGCGCGGTCGGCGGCTTCGACCTTCACGTAGGCCTGAGCGACCTTCATGAGCAGTTCTTTGCGGCGCTTGTCGTTCTTCTCGCGCAGACAGAGAGCGAAGGCTCGCTCGCCCACCCAGACGGCGGACTCGCGCAGGCCCAGGCTCGTGGCGCTTTCCATGGCTTTGAGAGCGAGGAAGGCTTCGGCGGGCTTCATGGCCCAGTCGAGCAGGGCGCGGAGGTACTTGTCAACGTCGGTGCTGCCTGAGACTGACTTGACGAGGTCTTTGCCGGGTCCCTTTTTGCTGGCGGGATCGTTCAGGAACTGGGCGGCGGCGGCGAAGAAACTCTCGATGCCTGGGATGCCATTGGGATGGAGGCGCACGCCGCTGAGCCATAGCTGCATCGCGTACTCGTAGTTGCCGGTTTCCTGCACGGTTTTGGCATGCTGGAAGAACTTGGAAGCCTTGCCTTCGTCGAAGACGATGGCGTTGGACTTGGGCTTCTCGCCGGGCTTGGCGGGGACCGGCGCGGGTGCGCCGGGCGTGCCAGCGGGAGCGGGTGCGGCGGGTTCATCCTTTTTTTTGCCGAAGAAAAACGCCAAGGCGAACTCCTGCAAGTGTGCATGAGGCGAGGAATCAGTCGAACCATGAGGGTAGGGCCGTGTGCGGTGCGGGGCGAGGTGCACAGGCATGTGAGGTTTGTACCGGCGTGGGGTCGCGACGGCACAAGAATTGGACATGCACCATGTGAAATTGCCCAATCTGCATCGCATTGAGCCAGGGACGCGGGTGAAGCTGGCGGGGATTGACCCGGCGGGGACGAGTGGATTCCCGACAGTGAAAGGTGAAAAGAACGGAGATGCGAAGGCGCGGGCGGAGAGCGAGCTTGCGGCGGAGGTGAAGCGGATCGCGAAGCTGCAAGATGTGCTGTACGCCGAGAGCAAGACTGCGCTGCTGGTGGTGCTGCAAGGGATGGATACAAGTGGGAAGGACGGGGTGATTCGCCATGTGTTCTCAGGCGTGAATCCGCAGGGGTGCCATGTCACGAGCTTCAAGAAGCCAAGCGAGGCGGAGGCGGACAGGGACTACTTGTGGCGGATTCATGCCGCGGTGCCAGCGAAGGGGGAGATTGGGATTTTCAATCGAGCGCACTATGAGGATGTGCTGATTGTGCGGGTGCATGGATACGTGCCCGAGGCGCAGTGGCGGGAGCGGTATGCGCAGATCAATGAGTTTGAGCGATATCTGACGCTCAACCACGTGGTCGTGCTGAAGTTCATGCTGCACATCAGCAAGGACGAGCAGCGCGAGCGCTTGCAGGCGCGGATTGATGACCCGGAGAAGCGGTGGAAGTTTCAGCCGGGTGACCTGGCGGAGCGCAAGGTGTGGGAGAAGTACCAGACGGCGTATGAAGATGCGGTCAGCACGTGCAGCACGGAGCACGCGCCGTGGTATGTGATACCCGCGGACAGGAAGTGGTATGCGCGGTGGGCGATTGCGCGCGTGGTGCGGGAGACGCTGGAGGCGATCAAGCCGGAGTTTCCGGAGGCTTCAGGGGAGTTTGTTGGTGTGCGGGTGGAGTGAGGTAGGCGGCTTGTGAAGCTTGGAGAGTTGGTAGAAGTAGTAGAAGAAGTAGCCGCCACGGAGTGGCGGGCCACCCAAAGACATCCGACCCAAGACATCAGACCAGGAAGCGCTTGGTGAGATCGCCGTAGGCGTCGATGCGGCGGTCGCGGAGGAAGGGCCAGTGCGTGCGGGCGAATTCGACTTTGTCAAGGTCGCAGTCGACGATGCAGACTTCTTCCTTGTCGATGCTCGCGCGGTGAATGACTTGGCCGTTGGGCTGGGCGACGAAGCCTTGACCCCAGAATTGCAGGCCGTCTTCGCTGACGCGCTTGCCCTTGGCATCGGTGATGTGTTCGTGACCGACGCGGTTGGGGGCACAGACGTAGCAGCCGTTCGCGACGGCGTGAGCGCGCATGCTGAGTTCCCAACTGTCGTGCTGGGCAACGCCGTATTCCTTCTTTTCGCTGGGGTGCCAACCGATGGCGGTGGGATAGAAGAGGATCTCAGCGCCTTGCATGGCGGTGAGGCGGGCGCCTTCGGGGTACCACTGATCCCAGCAGATGAGGACGCCGATGGTGGCGTGCTTGGTCTTCCAGGCTTTGAAGCCCAGATCGCCGGGCGTGAAGTAGAACTTCTCGTAGAAGAGCGGGTCGTCGGGGATGTGCATCTTGCGGTAGATGCCCATGAGTGAGCCGTCAGCGTCGATGATGGCTGCGGTGTTGTGGTAGAGGCCCGCGGCGCGCTTCTCGAAGAGTGCGGCGACGATGGCCATGTTGTACTTCTTGGCGATCTTCGCGAAGGCGTCGGTGCTTGGTCCCGGGATGCTCTCGGCGAGGCTGAAGAAGCGGTGATCTTCGCTCTGACAGAAGTACTGCGTGGTGCACATTTCCTGCGTGCAGAAGATCTTGGCGCCTTGCTTGCCGGCCTGCTCGGCGAGGGCGAGCTGTTTGGTGCGGTTGGCGGCGACAGCTTCCACGCTGGCGAACTGCGAATAGGCGACGGGAACGGCGGAGGAGGAACGGGCTTTCTTGGCCATGGCGATGCAGCGTAGGAAGTGGCGCGGGAAAAGTGTGCGCGGCGGGAAAAGACAACGCCCCGACGGTGTAGGCGTCGGGGCGTTTTCTCGCGATAGATTGTCAAGTTGTGCGAAGACGAGTCGAAGCTTTAGCGAGCCGTCGTGTCGCGACCGGCGTCGCGTGTGGGGCGTGCTTCAGTGTCGGTCGACTCGTCATTGTCGTAACCGGTGGTCACGGCATCGTCGATGCCCTTGCGGCCTTGGTTGTCCATGTCTGACTGGCTGCCGGAGCGCTGAGGATCACGCGGACCGGCAGTGGGACGCGGGTTGTTGGGATCGGACGGGGCCGTCGTGGGACGGTTGGGCGTTTCGATCTTGTCGCCGCCGATGCTACCGCGCTGGCCGCCTTGAGCATCACGGCCTGCGCCTTGACCCATCCCGCCTTGGCCGATCGTGCCGGCTTGGCCTTGGGTCTTGCCAGCATGAGCGCCTTGGGTGGCCTCATCGCCTTGCCTGCCTTGATCGGCTTGGTTGCGTTGGTTGTCTTGGTTGCCGCGGTGAGCACTCTGGCCGGTGGCGCCGGTGTTGCCGGTGTTGTTCTTGTTGCCGTTGGTCATTGCAATCTCCTTTTGCGAGATGGGGAACTGTGAGGTGCAAGCGACATTGCCTGCACGAGCATGATGAGTCTGCCACATGTGAGCGGGCGTGAATCGGGTGTGAATCGAAAATCACTTGTATGAGCGAGGCACGAAATGGCCACGGGCACCTTTCATCGAAGGTGCCCGCAGTGAGCGTTGCCGCTCGGGTGTGTGGACTTGTGTCGGCTCAGTTGATACGACGGAGCACAGCCTGATGACGAGTGAGCTTGAGCTGTGCGAATGTTCTGATGCGGGTGACTTCGCGCGGGGGCAGACCTGTGACTGCGGCGACTTGGGAACTCGCGAGACGGCTACTGGTGCGAAGGCCGAAGGTCAGTTCGATGACGTGACGCTCGAGCGGGGTGAGCACGCTGAGGACAGTTTCAAGTTGATCTGCGAGGGTGCGACGACGATCGGCGGCACCTTCGTGCGAAAGGGCCGTGTTGTCGGCGTTTTGGCGCATTTCGTGGGTGAGTCGCTCGGACCAGTTGGTGACGAGGTCGCGGACGCGGCGCACTTTGGCGACGTGGACGGGAGTCCAGCCGAGTTCCTTTGCGAGTTCGGCTTCGTCAGGTTCGCGGCCGTGGGTGGTCAGGAGTCGTGCGGCGGCGGTTTCGAAGTGGGACACATCGCGGCGCGTGGCGTGTCCCAATCGGCCTTTGACGGAGTTGCGGCGGAAGAGTGAGGTCATGGCGTGGCGGATGTGGCCGAAGGCGAAGGTGCTGAGGCGCGTGCCGGCATCGGGATCGAAGCGATCGACGGCGCGGATGAGGCCGATGTTGCCTTCGGCGACGAGTTCATCCAGAGGAATGCCGCGATTGGTGAGTCCGCGTGCGATGGAGGTGACCAGACGGACGTGGGCTTGGATGAGCTGAGCGCGAGCGGATTGGTCGCGGTCGTCTCGCCAGGCGCGGGCGAGCTGCTGCTCGCACTCGCGGGACATGTGCTGGAATCCCATGCTGTTCATGACAAGATCTGTGACTGGGTGGCGTTCTGCGGGCTTGGCCGATGCGCGAGTGGCGGACGGTGTGGTGCGAGGGCGCGTATCGGGCCGCCGACTGGCGTTGGTGTCATTTGTGTCATGCGATACGTCGGCACTGATGGCGGTCGTGTCTGAAGTCGTGTGTTCGCGGGAGCGGATATCCATCGTGGTCTCCTCTTGATGCGATAGAGCTGCGTGCGATAGAAGTGCTGCCTGGTTGTGTCACGATTGCTGCGCGGTGCGTGCGAGACGCTGGGGTCGCACGAGCGGCATGCATCACCAGGGAGCATCCACGTTGACATGTTCGCAGCAAAGCAGTGGCGTGTGATGAAAGCGGCGTGAATGAGGTCTCATATTCCAGGATGAATCCGCGCTCATCCGGGGCTCATGCGCAGGTGTGCCGGGCTGTCCACTACATGGGCAGGAGGTTCATCATGCCGTTTCTTTCAGAGACGAAGCGTCGAGTGATCGCGAATTTCGGCGGTGCGTGGACGGTACTTGTACTGGCGGGCGGCCTGGCTGGTTGCCAGACGTCGCACCAGAAACCGCCGACGCGATTGGGATCGTTGCCATTTCCGGGAGTGACATCGTTGTTTGCGGTGGCGGAGCCTGAACGACTTGCACCCCACTACTACCGGCCGCGGTATGAGCGACTGTTTGAAGCAGAGGGTGATCGCGGGATTGTGTATACGAAGAGGGCCGGTTTTGTGGACATTTCGCATGCTCGCCAAGCGGTAGACTGGACGCGATATGTGGCGATACAACTGGCGGATCCGCCGCAGCGACAGGGACAACGCACGGCGACGTTTGTGTTTGAGAACGTGCAGGTGACGGTGACAACTGCGGCTGCACTGAGCGATGACGATCGGATTGCTGTGGCGGCAGGGATTACGTATCGACTGCTGGCGTGGCATGCAATTTCGACGTGGATGGGATACTCGATGGTGCCGTTTGTGTCCGAGCGGCGATCGGCCTTCACGCCGGATGACCTGACGGCGCATGCGATCGGCGTGCGGGTAGCGCGCGATGTGCTGCGAACGGGGGCAGACCTGGCGACGTATGAGCAGCGCACCGGCGACGAGTTGGAGCTGGCGATTGCGGCACTGGAACCGATGGAGGCGGATGCTCTGCGTGAGTTCTGCTCGACGTTGCAGGGAGTGTGGTGGAGCGGCACGGAGTGTCTGGTGGCAGACACCAATCTCGGGCTGCGCACGGGGGTCAAGCAACCTTTGGTGGCGGATGAGACTTCGCGCGAGCCGATGGCGGGCGCGGGCATTGTGTGGGATCAAGAACGCACGAGGCTGACATACCACTTCGAAGTGTCGGGCAGCGTGGCGGCAGCCGTACGAGCCGAGCTGGGCACGACGATCATCTCGAGTGACTCAGAACTGGAGAAACTGGTGCGAGCGGTAGGCGAGGCACTCGCGGCGAGACGCACGTTCGCGTGGAGCGATGAATTGGCAGATGATGCGGCGAGTGATGTGATGCGTGTGGCGGGGTACCGCTGAGTACGATCAATCGGCACGGAAGTCATCGAGACGACTGCGCCAGAATGCGATGAGAGCGGCGATAAAGAGCGCGGTACCGATGAAGAGGCCGCCATCAACCAGCGTGCTCGACGCGGCCGCGTTCATCTTGGCGCCGATGGCGATCGTGAAGCCAGCCGCGGCGACGATGAGCCAGATGAGGGATTTGGAGGGGGGCTGCTTCATGACGAAGAACTATCGAAAGTTGCGCGAAGGCTTCTGTGAGGCGAACGTAAAGGTTCATACAGGTCGGGTGGCGGGGCGGTTCGCTCGGACCATGCTGTTTTTTACAGGTCGCAAATAAGAAAGACATGAGTTGGTGATGAAAAACCACTCATAATGAAAATGGGATCGCATTCTGGTGTTACCCTTGAAGTGAAGCAGATGGCGGGGGCACCATGTCGAGCGGAGCTTTCATGACATTTTGGGGAAGACTATTTGACACGTCGGCTTTTCCACCTCGGTGGCAATGTGGCAATTGGGGAGCGGTTGAGGGCTGGTTACACATTGTGAGCGATACGACGATTTTCGCGGCGTATGTCGCGATTCCGACTGCACTGCTGGTGTTTGTGCGCAAGCGCCGTGACTTTCAGTTTCCACGGATCATCTGGCTGTTCTTCGCGTTCATTCTTTCGTGCGGGATTGCGCATGGGGTGGAAGCGGTGATCTTCTGGTGGCCGGCGTATCGGGTGACCGGGGTGCTGAAAGCGATTACGGCGGCGGTGTCAGTCATGACCGTTGTTGCACTGGTGCGGGTCATGCCCGTGGCGGTGAGCATTCCGAGCTTGACGCGGACGAACCGCGAGTTGACGGAGCAGCTTGGTCAGTCACGGGAGGCTGAGGCGAGCATTGCTGCGGCGCGTGAGCAGCTTGAGGCGCGAGCGGCCCAGCTTGCGCTGCGAGAAAGGCGGATGCGTGATGCGAACGTCGCGGCGCGGGCTGTGGGTGTGTGCTGGGATGTGGACACCAACAGCATTCTGTGGGATAACGGGTACCTTCCGCTGCTGAAGGCGGTTGACATTGACGGGTACAGCGATGAGCTGTCGTGGGAGAACCTGCTGGGCAGCGAGCAGGCGGAGACGTTGAAGAAGCACGCTGACGCGGCGTGGCGAGCAGGGTCGATGATGCACTTGCGGTTTGCGCTGCGCGATCACGCGGGTGTGTGGGACTTGCGGTTGACGGTGACGCCGGAGCCTGCGACATCCGGGCAGCCGCGGACAATGGTCGGGCTGTTCGGACTGGTGCCATTTGAGCAATCACGCATGATGGAGCATGTGTATCCGTCGAAGACGTGAGCGACGATTGCGCACTGGGCCGGCGGCGCTGTCGTCAGACAGTGTCCGTGATGGGATCGTGGCCTCGCAGCGGCAGACGGAGGGTGAAGCATGCGCCGCCTTCGGGCAGGTTGCGAACGGCGATCTTGCCGCCATGGAGCTCGGCGACAGCTTGGGCGATGGTAAGTCCCAGGCCGTGACCACGACCTTGCTTTTGCTCTTCAGGTGCCTGGACAAAGCGATCGAAGGCGTTGTTGAGCATGGCGGGGGGCAGGCCTGAGCCTTGGTCGCGCACTTCGAAGACAGCTTCGGTACCCCTGACTGCGCTGATGATGATGACGCTGCCGCTCTCGGGCGAGAACCGGATGGCGTTTCGGACGAGATTGTCAAGCATGGTGCGCAGGAGTTCTGGATCTCCTGAAATCGCGGCATCGACGTCGTCGTCGCTTGCGGCGAGTTCGGGCTTGAGCTTGACGGCATACTGACGAGCCATGGGCGAGCAATGAGACACGCTATCGAGGACGAGCTCGTTGATGGGGACGAGTTCGGCGCGGGCGAGGCCCTTGCCGTCCTTGACACGGGTGAGCGTGAGGAAGCTCTCGACGAGCTTGCCCAGCTTGCGCATTTCTTCTTCAACACTGCGAACGAACTGCACGCCGAGTTTGGACATGTCGGTGCGATCGAGGGTCTGGGCTTCGACGAGCAGGGTGGCGATGGGAGTCTTGAGCTCGTGGGAGATGTTGGAGAGGAAGCGTTCCTGCGCTTCGAACGCCTGTCGCATGCGAGCGCGGGCATCGTCGAGTGCGGCGGCGAGTTGCTGCACTTCGCGTGGAGCGGAATCGTCGCGGATGTCGGTTTTGAGCGACTCGGGCGAGAGTTGGGAGGCGATGCGACGAGCCGTGGTGAGCGGCTTCACGGCGATTCCTGCGATGTACCACGCACTGACGCACGTGGCGAATACGCCGAGGCAGCCGGACATGAGGAGCGCGCGGACGAAAAGCCGCTGCTGGTCGAGCAGGAAGCGATCGCTGCGGGCCAAAAGCAGTGTCCAACGTTCACCTGTGGGGGAGGTGATGGGGACGGCGATCATGCGGCTTTCAGAGCGATTGTCCTCGTCCTCGCGAAACCAATCGACCTGCATCGATTTGATTATGGGCTGATTGATTGCGTCAGCCTCACGGGCGGCTTCCAACGCGATAGATGGCCAATCAACCTGGCTGATGGTGGCGATGCGATGGTCGGGGCGGACGAGGCCGGCGCGGAACGCCGAGAACTGCACACGCAAGCCGGCACGCATGATGATGAAGTCGAGCTGGTCTTGCGTGATATGAGGAAGGGCTCTGGCGACCTCGGGAGCTATGGCGGTTGCGCGATTGGTGAGTGACTCATCGAACATATCGCTCAGCGCGGTGCGCTGATGGAGCCAAAAGATGAAACCAGTCACCAACTGCACGCTGATGAAGAGCGCGAGGACCCACACGCTTAGTCGAATTCGCAACGTACCCATGGGCTCGCGTCGCTCCGGCTATCGATAGCGCTTTGGAATCAATCCATCACGCCGAAGCGATAGCCTGCGCCTTTCATGGTGTGGATGAGTTCACGTTCGAATCCGCGATCAACTTTCTTGCGCAAACCGGAGACGTAGACGTCAATGACGTTGCTGCTGTGATCGAAGTTCATGTCCCAGACCTTCTCGGCGATCTGAGCGCGACTGAGGACACGGTTGGGATTTCGCATGAGGTACTCGAGAAGGGCGAATTCCTTGTTTGAGAGTTCGACCTTCTTGCCCTTGCGGTCGACGGCGCGGGTGTAGAGATCGAGCTTGAGGCCGTCGCATTCGAGGAAACGGCCTTCAGAGGCTTCGCCACGGCGAAGCAGAGCGCGGATGCGGGCGAGCAGTTCTTCAAACTCGAAGGGCTTGGGAAGGTAGTCGTCGGCGCCGGCGTCGAGGCCGGCGACTTTGTCCTGCGTGCTGGACAGCGCAGTCAGCATGAGAATGGCGGACTTGACGCAGCGGCGGCGCAGGTTGCGGCAGACCTCGATGCCGTCGCGATCAGGCAGCATGAGATCAAGCAAGATGATGTCGTAGTTCCCGAGCGCGCCGATATCCTCGCCCTCGAAGCCTGTATGACTGACATCAACGGCGTAACCGTTCTCGCGTAGACCACGCTGGATGGCCTCCGCCATTTTCGGATTGTCTTCTATGACCAGTGCTCGCATGCGATCTCCTCGCGAGTGACCCCTCACGTGCAAACATGCGCGTGCTTCTCGAGCGGTGGCTCAAAATAGAATGAATCGCTACTCATTCTGACTTTATCCGTGGTTTGCACTTGGTGCACATAACAAATGAGTTGCATCACTCGTTTCCGCTCGCCGCAACGTGGCCGCATGCAGGCGTCACCCCATGACGCACAAACGAGTGAGCATTCCAGAAGCACGACACAAAGGAGATAGTCCATGCATCGAGTGAATTCCATCCGTGTCACGGCGTTGGCGCTTGTGACCATTTGCGGGTGCGCGATGAGCGCGGCACAGACACAGAACAATCCCAGTCGAGACCGGCCGGGACAGTCGTCGCGCGACGCGGCTGAGGACAGGGCGCAAGACACGCGGGACGAGAAGCAAGCTCGGAAGCAAGAGAACAGCCAGCGAGCTGAGATGAAGCTGTGCTACTTCAAGGATCTGCGCGGCATGAATGTGACGACGAGCGATGGCAGCACGGCGTTTGAGATCAAGGACGTGGTGTTTGATCGTCACTCGGGAGACATCGCTGGATACGTGGTGTCGAACGATCGCGTGATCGCGCCGAGCGAAGTGACGGCGAGCACGGATGAGAAGGGGGCGGTGCAACTGCGCACGACGCTGACCGATGACTCGCTGAAGGGACGACTGGAGTTTGATGACGATGCATTTGACACGAACGCGTCGAAGTCGGACACGGTGATGGCGTGGTGGAATCGGTTCGCGTCGGAATCGAAGAAGCAGATTCGAAGCGACATGGACATGTATGACCCTGAGAAGCTCAAGTCGACGGACCGCACTGAAGTAAGCGGAACGATTGACAGCCTTGATCGCGTGCGAGGAGAAGGCAGCATCTATCGCACGATCGCGACGATCCGGGCGGAAGACGGTTCGACAAGCGTGCTGGTGCTTGGGCCCACGTGGTACCTGGCTGACGAGAAAGCTCTGCCCATGCGCGGGCAACGGGTGACGGCGATGGTTTCGCCGCTGGAAGGTGACGAAGAACGCTGGGTTGCATCGAGCATTTCGCTCAATGGCGGCAAGATGGTGACGCTGCGCGAGGGCGATGCGCTTAACCCGGTGTGGTACAAGCATGGCAAGGCCGATTCGGCGGTGGCGGTGCAGCGGCGGATGCTCTTGGCGTCGAGCCTGCTGGGTGACGATGTGAAGTGCCGGGAAGAAAGCTCGGGCGAGGTGCAGAACCTGGTGATCGACACGGCGGAACACCGGGTGGTTGCGATCGTGGTTGATCCGAACGAGAACTTCATGGGCGCTGCGGACACACTGCGGCTGATTCCGGTGAGTGTCGCAAGCCCATCGGGTGATGATCTGGTGTTTGTGGATGCTGAGAAGGACATGATCATCAACGCACCGGCGGCCCCGGGCAACTTGTCGGAACTGAACAACGCATGGAAGCTGGACATGATGTTCAAGCAGCGCCCGATCGTGAGCCGCTGAGTGAGCGATGGCTGACAAGCGAGTGTACAAGTGGAACACCCCGCGCGAAACGGCACAGACCAGTTTCGCGCGGGGTGGTTGCTTTGTGATTGAAAGAAATGAGTCGCGATTCATGTTGGATTCACTGCACTCACGGACGTGGTCGCGAAAGTGAGAGCGTGGCAGGAAGCGCGTGCTTTGATGCCACTGGGAATGAGCCGACACCGCGCTTTGCGTCAGGCAGAGCGTCAGAGGAGCTTGATATGGAAAGCATGAACAGCAGCCGCCAGGACCGTTCGTTGAAGATGATGCATGCGATGCTGGCGGCGATGTTTGTCGGAGCGATCGTCGGGCTGGCTGGGTGCAACACGACTGAAGGCGTGGGGCGTGATATTGAAGCGGCAGGCGACGCGATTGAAGACGCGGCGGATGACGCGAAGGACTGACGCGGCAGTGGCGACGACGGAGACGGTTCACAGAGGATACATGACGAGGCACAACAAGGAGTTGACACATGCTGTACTGGGCAATTGGCTTTCTGATCATTGCGTTGATCGCGGCAGTTCTGGGATTTGGCGGGATCGCGGGGACCGCGATCGGCATCGCGAAGATTCTTTTCTTCGTGTTCATCGTGCTGTTTCTGATCTCCGCCGCGCTGAGCTTCTTTAGGAAGGGTTCACCTGGTGTGAAGCCCTGAGCGAAGTGACGACGTGCACCATGCACGTTGATACCAGGATGCACTCTGGCACAGGAGTACACACATGAAGCGAGAACTGGCACCATCGATCATTTCGGCGGTTGGTCTCCTCACCGGCGCGATGATCACAGTGGGATGCGATGAGTCTGGCTATGCGGGCGACGGTTCGGACGAAGCTGCGGACGCTGTGACAGACGCGGCTGAGGACGTGGCGGATGATGTGCAAGACGCTTCGGAAGATGCCGAGGACGAACTGGAAGACGTAGCGAACGAAGTGAAACCGAAGTGAATGCGACTGACGCGCAGAGCCAAGACACGTCGCGTCGGTCGTGAGATGAGATCGATGCTCTGTAGTTCGCGCCTGTCATGCAGGCGCGTGCAAACTGGTTCAAACTGCCCCGCTTGCACGCGGGTTGCGACGCGCGAAGGCACTATCTGACTCGTCCCTGGAAAGCGCCTGATCAGCGATGATCGAGTGCTTTCTTGCGTTATGTCGGAGTTTACAAGACCGGTGTGAGGTCGGATTCACGGGGTATTCATCCTGTAGGCGGGGTGTTATGCCATAACTCATGTGATCCTGCCGGATGACGGCCATGTCGGCGCTTGACGTAGAGCGCGATGAGGCGGACGGACGGGATGAAGCTGCGAAAGGAAGACAGCGATGGCATACGAGAAGAACGACAAGAACGCGGCTGGCGCGGACATGAATCGCGATCCGATCACGGGAGCTGCGGGTTCGCATCCTGTGGGCACGGGCACTGGCGCCGCGATTGGCGCGACGGTTGGGGGTGTTGTTGGTGCTGTGGGCGGACCCCTGGGCGTGGTAGCAGGCGCTGCGGTGGGCGGCGTGGCGGGTGGACTTGTGGGCAAGACGACGGCGGAAGCGGTGAACCCGACGGGTGAAGTGGAGTACTGGAAGCGTGAGTTCACGAATCGCCCGTACGCCCGGAACGCGGACTGGGCAGATTATGAACCCGCGTACTACAGCACAGCGGTGATGTATGACTCGTACTGGGGCAAGCCGTTTGAAGACGTTGAGCCGGAACTGCAGCGCACGTGGACGACGAACCGCAAGAGTTCGCGTCTGGGATGGAGCGAAGTTCGCAACGCGAGCAAGGATGCGTGGGATCGACTTGCCGAGCGGACCAAGAAAACAACCAGCAGCGAGCAACGTGAGTCCGCGGAAACGACGAATGACTTGATTGAGTTTCTGTTTGACGGTGCGAAGGGGTTTGATCAGGCGGCGGAAGCGGTGAAGAACCAGACTTTCAAGGACGGGCTTCGACGCTTCAGCCAACAGCGCGAGCAGTTCATCGGCGAACTGAAGCCGCTGATTGCGAGTCGGGGCGAGAAGCCTGAAAAGGGCGGCACGGTGCGAGGCGCGCTGCATCGCGGATGGATCGGCATCAAGAACGTGGTGACATCGGGCGATCATGCAATTCTGTCGGAGTGCGAACGGGGCGAAGATGCGGCGGTTGCGAAGTATCGCAAGGTGCTGGAGAGCGATGAGTTGACGCCTGAGATGCGGCGTGTGTTGCAGTCGCAATTCGTGCAGGTGCAAACGGCGCACGACACCGTGCGGAACTGGCGCGATACGACGGCGGCGACGAAATCCTGAGTTGACCCGCAGACGCTGCGCACAGACAGCGGCTGCATGAGAGGAAAGTGCCTTGCAAGGCACTTTCTTCATTTTCAGACGGGCGGGTGGGTCACATGCAGGAGGCGACATGTGGTGGCTTTGGACGTTGGTGTGGATATGGGGGCTGTACCTGGCGTGGCGTGTGGTACTTGAGGGACGCACGTCGCAGGGGTCGTTATGCTGGATTCTGGCTTTGCTCCTCGTGCCGCCGGTGGCTGCGCCGCTGTTTTTGCTGATGGGTGATCGGCGGCTGGAGGGATATCGGCGAGCGCGGCGGCATGGACTGCGTGCGCTGGATCGGCACTATCGCGAGATGCATGAGGCAATGAAGGCGGCGACCATGACGCCTGATCGCGCGTCGTTACGCGTGCTGGGCATACTTGCGAGATTGCCGTGGACGCGTGGAAACACGATGCGGCACTTTGATCGCGCGGACGACATGTACGAGTCGCTGGTCAGCGCAATTGACGACGCCCGGGCAACGGTGCAGATGCAGTTCTACATATATCGCGATGATGAGATCGGTCAACGCGTACGGGCTGCTCTGATACGGGCGAAACAGCGCGGGGTCGCGGTATGGCTGATGTATGACGAACTGGGGTGTGCTGGCACGCCGGAAGACTATTTTGAGGTGATGCGGGAGGCGGGGATTGCGGTGAGCGGCTTTCGCACGGTGCCTTCAAAGCGGCGGGTACTGCGACTGAACTTTCGGAATCACCGCAAGCTGGTGGTGATTGACGGTGTGACGGTGTTTTTCGGGGGCATGAATGTGGGTTGTGAGTATTGCGGGGGGGATGAGAGCATCGGACTTTGGCGGGACACGCATGCGAGAGCGACGGGGCCGGTGGCGCTGGCCGGACAGATGACGTTTCTGGAAGATTGGCACTGGGCGCAGCGGCAGATACCGCGTGAGTTTGTGTGGCGAGTGAGTGATGCGCCGCAACCGGATGATGAGCATGCGGTGGATGCGATGCTGCTGTTTCCTTCCGGCCCGATTGATGACAGGGAAGAGGGACTGAAGATGTTTCTGCAGCTGATAGGGGATGCGAAGCAGCGACTGTGGATCGCGACGCCTTACTTTGTGTGCGAAGACGCGGTTCTGCAGGCGATCGAGCTCGCGAAACTGCGCGGCGTGGATGTGCGGATTCTGGTGCCCAATCGGCCTGACAGCATACTGGTGGAGCATGCGGCGAATGCGTTCATCGCGGATGTGCTTGCGGCGGGGGTCGCGGTGTATCACTACACACGCGGGTTCACGCATCAGAAAGTCGTGCTGTGCGATGATGTGACATCGATCGGCAGTGCGAATCTTGATCATCGGTCGATGACACTGAACTTTGAGCTGACGGGTATCGTGCACGATGCACGATTTGCGGATCGTGTCGCGACGATGCTGCAGGCTGACCTGCGGCGGGCGAAGGCCCTGGAGCCAAACTGGTGGCGTGATCTCGGCGCGTGTCGGCGCTTTGCAGCGCGGCTCGCGAGACTGGCGGCACCGATGCTTTGAGCTAGTGGAAGTCTCGCGAGTGGACGAGGGGGTCGTCGAGGGTGTCGGCACTGCGAATGGATTTGGCTTTCACGTGGACGACTTTGCCGGCGCGTTCGACGGTGCCGGTGCAAATGATGATGCCAGCATGGCGGGCGGCGCGGCGGTAGCGTTCGTAGATCTCGGGACGAACGATGAGGTTGGCGACGCCTGTTTCGTCTTCGATGGTGATGAAGACGATGCCGCTGGCGGTGCCGGGGCGTTGGCGCACGAGGACCATGCCTGCGACGGAGACACGCGAGCCTGTGGGTGTTTGGGCAGGGTTTTGCAGCGCGGCGTTTTCGATGACGCGTTTGGCGGCGAGGGTTTCGCGCATGAAGCGCAGGGGGTGGGATTTGAGCGAGAGGCCTGTGGCGAGATAGTCGGCGGTGACTTGGGAGGAGGCGGGGATTGTGGGGAGCGAGTCGGACAACTCGTTGTGCGTGGGTGCGGGGTGTGTGCTGGCGTGTTCAGTTGCTGCCAGATCTGCTTGCTCGAAGAGTGGCGCTTCGACATCGCTCATGCGGCGCATGTTCCAGAGGGCTTGCTGGCGAGGGAGTTGGAGCGAGCCGAAGGCGTCGGCCTGGGCGAGCGTGCGGAGTTGGCTCACGGGAATGTGCACGCGGCGGCGGAGATTGTCGAGCGAGCGGTAGATGCCTCGGGCGGTGCGTTCCTGTGCGATTGTGTGGGCGATGTCGGCACGCATGCCTTGGGCGAGTCGCATGCCTAGACGCAGGGCGGGACCATCGGGCGTTTCTTCGAGCGTGCAATCCCAATCGCTGTGATTGATGTCGAGGGGACGGACGATGACGGCGTGACGCACTGCGTCTTGGACGATTTGCGAAGGCTGGTAGAAGCCCATGGGCTGGCTGTTGAGCAGAGCGCAGGCGAAGGCGGCGGGATGGTGCTTCTTGAGCCAGCAGGATGCGTAGACGAGCAGGGCGAAGCTGGCGGCGTGGGATTCGGGGAAGCCGTAGCCGGAGAAGCCGCTGATCTGCTGGAAGACGCCGCGGGCAAAGTCGATGGAGTGGCCGCGTGCGAGCATGCCTTCGATGAGTTTCTTCTCGAACTTGAGGATCGCGCTGCCTGAGCGTTTCCATGCGGCCATGGCGCGGCGGAGCTGGTCTGCCTCGCCCGGCGTGAAGCCTGCGGCGACGACGGCGAGGGACATGGCTTGTTCCTGAAAGAGCGGGACGCCGAGCGTGCGGCTCAAGACGCGTTCGATTTCGGGAGAGGCGTAGCTGACGGGCTCGATGCCGTCGCGGCGTTTGAGGTACGGGTGCACCATCTTGCCTTGGATGGGGCCGGGGCGAACGATGGCGACTTCGATGACGAGGTCGTAGTAGCAGCGCGGCTTGAGACGCGGCAGCATGGACATCTGTGCGCGGCTTTCGATCTGGAAGACGCCGACGGTGTCGGCATCGCAGATCATGTCGTAAGTCGCGGGGTCTTCGGGCTGGATGGTCGCGAGATCGAGCGGGAGCGGCTGGTTTGGTGCGGTGAGTTGATGTTGATTGATGAGGGCGATGGCTTTGCGGATACAGGTGAGCATGCCAAGACCCAGGCAGTCAACTTTGAGCATGCCGAGGGCTTCGATGTCGTCTTTGTCCCACTCGATGATCGTGCGATCGGGCATGGCGGCGTTCTCGATGGGCACGCTTTCGCAGAGCGGGCCGCGCGTGATGACGAAGCCGCCCACATGCTGGCCCAGGTGACGGGGAAAGCCCATGAGTTCCTGCGCGAGCGCGACAACGCGTGAGAGGTGGGGATCGCTGGGATTGAGGCCCAGTTCGCGCATGCGGCGGGGCGTGGCGGGTTTGTCTTCCCACCAGGTGAGGTCTTTGGCGAGGCGATCGACGCAGTCTCGCGAAAGGCCCATGACTTTGCCGACTTCGCGGATTGCGCTGCGGCCGCGGTAGGAGATGACTTCTGCGGTGAGAGCGGCGCGATCGCGGCCGTACTTCTGGTAGATGTACTGGATGACTTCTTCGCGGCGTTCGTGTTCGAAGTCGATGTCGATATCGGGCGGCTCGTCGCGCTCTTTGCTGATGAATCGCTCGAAGAGCATGCTGACGCGGGCGGGATCGACCGCGGTGACGCCAAGGCAGAAACAGACGGCGGAATTGGCGGCTGCGCCGCGGCCCTGGCAGAGGATGCCGCGTGCGTTAGCGAAGGAGACAAGATCGTGGACGGTGAGGAAGTAGGGCGCGTAGCGGAGATCGTCGATGAGACGCAGTTCGTGTTCGAGCTGCGCGTGCACACTGGCGGGGATGCCTTGGGGGTAGCGTTTGGCTGCGCCGGCGAAGGTGAGCTGGCGCAGGTGGTTCATGGGCGTGGCGCCCTGGGGCACGACTTCGTCTGGATACTCGTAGCGGAGCTGATCGAGCGTGAAGCCGGCACAGCGCTGGGCAATGGTGAGAGTGCGCGTGATAGCGTGGGGATAGGACGCGAAGAGACGGGCCATTTCTTCGGCGGGCTTGAGATGACGCTCGGCGTTGGCGTGCAGCTTGTACCCAGCTTCGTCGATCGTGCAACCTTCGCGAATGCAGGTGAGCACATCTTGCAAGGCGCGACGCTGGGGCGTGTGGTAGTGCACGTCGTTGGTCACGACGAGCGGCACGTTCGTGAGCTGCGAGAGCGCTGCGACTTGCTGGATGCGGGTTGCGTCGGTCGCGTGGTACGCGCGGGAGAGAGCGAGGGAGAGGCGATCCTGGGTGAAGACGCTCTGCAAGCCTGTGAGCAAGTGCATGCAGGTTTCGTCGAGCGTGGCTGGCGGCAGGAGTGTGGCCATGAGGCCGCTGTGGTGTGCGAGCACGTCGTGCAGCGAAAGGTGGCAGTGGCCTTTGGGAGCGCGTCGCTTGCCCAGGGTGAGCAGCTTGCAGAGGTTGGCGTAGCCGTCGCGATGCATGACGTGCAGCAGCAGGCTGCACGGGGCGGGCTGCTGCAACTGGATGCGTGCACCGACGACGAGTTGCATGCCGGCTTGCTTGGCGGCCACATGGGCTCGCACGATTCCTGCGAGTGAGTGCGTATCGGTGAGGGCGATGGCGGTGTAGCCCAGTTCGGCGGCGCGGGTGACGAGTTCGTCGGGGTGGCTGGCGCCGGTGAGAAAGGTGAAGTTGCTGGTGACGGCAAGCTCGGCGTATTGCACGGGCGGAGCGGCGCAGCGGAGCGGCTCGCACGGCAGTGGTGTGAGCGGGCCGGCGGCATGCAGCGGGTGCTGTTTGACTTTTGGCAGTGGTTCTTCGGGCATGTGCTATCCAACGTGCTCTCGGCGCTTGATTGATGTTGCGGCGGCGTGGGTCATGCCCACTCTCCGTGGACGAACCAGCGGCCGTCGGTGCAGCGAAAGACCCAGAGCCAGCGACCCTGGGCGGTCTGCACGCGGAAGTAGTCGCGCGAGAGTGAGGAGGCATCGCGGGTGCGGAGATCCTCACGCCACCATTCGCCTGCGATGCGTTCGGGGCCGTGGGTTTGCGTGATGTCCATCGCCTCGCCCCAGACTGAGATGCGTGCAAGCGGGCCGTCGGGCACGACGGCGAGGACACCTGCGGGGGCGGGCTGGGTGAGCAGGCGAGCGGGGCGAGCGGTTTGTGTGATATTTGCAGGTTCGCTTGGGCAGTGAGCGAGGTCCCCCACTATCTGACGCACGAGCGCGTTCTCGGGGAGATGCGACGCAACGGGCGTGGCCCAAGTGACGCTGGCGGGCCCCATGCGAGCGACGCACGCATCGACGAAACGGCCCAGACCATCGGTCGGTGTGCTGGCACTTGCGTTGCGCCATGCCTCCATCTGTTGGTGCTGCACGCGGCTGACGAGATGTGCACGTGCGTGCACTGCCTGCACGCCATAGCCAAGCTGAGCGTTGTCGAGCAGGTGACGCAGCATGCTGAACATGTGCTGCGGATCGCTCGTGGCTTTGGCCACTTGCAAGGGAAGCGCGAGGGGATCGATGTCGGAGCGGTCGAGCGTGACGACGACTTTGCGGCAACCGAGTTGTTTGCTGCGAAGTATGCTGCAAAGTGATTCGAGCACGCGATGGGCGATGAGATGGATCGCCTCGAGGCGGGTTGTTGGACCGGCGAGTTCGTGCGAAGCCTGCAACACGCCACGTGCGATGACGGGTGTGAGGCGTTCGGGGGCGCGGCCGGTGAGTTGGTCGAGCACGTGCAGGACGGCTGCACCGAAACGATCGGCCAGTGATGCGCGGGGCATGGCACGCAACTGGCCGACTTGTTCGACGCCGACCTCGTACAAGGCGTGAAGCACACCTGAGGGCAAACGCAGCGAGACAAGTGGCAAGTTGGCGGTTGCTGATGGGATATCAGCGAGTTCTCTCACGACGGCGCCGGCTGGGCCGCAGCGAGCGATTGCGGAGGCGGCGGTACACGTGGGTGCGGCGGCGATGCGGGCTGCGATGCCGATTTTGGCCAACTTTCGCATGATGCGGGCGATGAGTTGCTCCATGGTGCCGTAGAGGTGCACGCAGCCGGAAGCATCGAGCAGGAGGCCATCTCGCTGGTCGAGCGCGACGGTGGGCACGAATGCGTGCATGCGGAGGGCGTGTCTTCGCAGCGCGCGGCGCGTGGCTGCGGCGTCGTGCTGCTGGGCGTGCATGACGCCTTTGGGCAACAGAGCGCGGGCGTGGGCGACCGTCATGCCGGCTCTGACGCCCGCTCGCAACGATGTGACGCAGCAGGAGGTGACGATCTCGCGCTGGCGATCAAGCGTCCAGAGGACGATGGGCATGCGAGCGTCAAGACGCCGCTGCAGCCGGATCACGTCGCTCGCGAATGTCGGCATGTACAGGGACAAGACGGCCCGCATCGTTCACCTCCACCAGCAGTGAGCGATCATCCGTGACGAAGCCTCGCGCGACGTGCGCGAGTGCAATACCAGGCACGCCATCCTGCGTGCTGTGCGATTGAGAACTCTGCAAGCCCTTGCAGCGGGCAAGGGTGACGCGCCAACGCGGGCTTGATGCGTGCGTGGGCACTGGCTGGACGAGCCAGCGGGTTGTGGCGACGGACATGGCTTGTGCATCCCGTGGCGGACGAGCGAGCAGGCCGAGCGACTGGCCGCTTTCCGCGGCGAGTTGCAATCTGCGCGAGGTTGCCATGTCGACGCCGCTCGCGTCGGCGATGACGATGAGGCTCTCCGAGCGCAAAGCGAGTTCGATGGCCCAGTGGCGATCAGACTCCGTGGGCGGATCGATGAGCAGCATGTGACGCAGGAGGTCGCCACCACCGGCACTGACGATGGCACTGGGCGTGGGCCAAACTTCACGACCGATGCAGACGAGCCAGGCGGCGGGACTGCCTGCATCCGTGCCAACTGCGGCCTGAGCGGCGGTGTGTACCAAAAGGCTGATGGGGGCAACGCCCACGAGGCCGATCCATTCGTGGATTGCTCCACAACACAAGCCGCCGCCCAGCCATGCGTCGGCTTGCGGCCAGGTGAGTGGAACGCGGCGAGCGGACTGCTGGGGGTGTGTGGCTAGACCGTCCAACTGTGATTTGAGCTGGGCGAGGGGAAGGGGCTCGGAGCGCTTTTGTACGCCTTGCGAGAGCATTTTGTTAGGATACCATACGGAGCGGCCTGTTCAAGAGAATTTTGTGAATGCAGCACAATATCATTTGCAAAGCTATTTTTTGCAAGTGTTTACGCTTGTATTAGGATTGCAACCCATGAACCCCTGCGAAGAGACGGGCACGGCGTACCTAACAAACTTGGGCGGGTTGCGAGCGAACTAGAAAGATGCTTGCAGGCCGATGACGGCGATGGTTTGCGTGTCGTCGCCTTGATTGAAGGCGCGGGTGTTGTCGCCCAGGAACAACTGCGAGATGCCCGCGGTGAGAGTCCATGTGCCAGCACCGGGTGAGCTGTGCAGCGGCAGCGAGGCTCGGACGCCTAGCTGCGCAAAGCCGAAGGTGTCGTCGTTCCCTGCGGCATCTTGGTAGTAGTCGGCGAGGCTGATGCCAACCGAGGCAGGGAAGGTGATTGTGACGGCGGTTGCGCCCACGTTACAGGTGAAGCCGGGAGAGACGCCCAGCTCGAGGTAGAGTCCTGGATCAGAGTCGGCGCCGTCGGATGCGTTCGCGCCGGTTTCGAGAGCGAGGGTGGCGTAGGGGTTGAGCGCCCACTCTTTGAGCCATTGAGAATCGTTGAGTGACAGTGTGAGGCCGAGTTCCTCGACTGTCTCGAATGCGTCGCTGGGGCTGGTGAGGAAGGTGTAGGAAGCAGTGAAGGTAACGGCACCGTGTGTGAGCGTGAGGCCAGCGATGAGGTCAGACTCGTACCAATCTTGGAGTGACTGCCTGGCTGTGGTGCCGCTGTTTGGACCGAAGCTGTTCCAGACGCCGGCGAAGGCGGAGAGCGAGAGATCATCGTGCTGCGCGAGCTGAAGAGAAAAGCGGGCAGCGGGCTGGGCAATCAAGCCCTTGTCCTGCTGGCGGATGCCGCGGTAGAAGTAGGCATTGGTGAAGTCGAGATTGAGTTGCGCGGTGACGGCTGCGGGTTGTTGATCTTCTTCAGGCGCGGGCTGATGCTCTGGCGCGAGTGCGGGAAGCGAGTTCGTGACCGGCTGTGCGGATGCGTGCGTGGCGAGGCCAGTGCTGAAAAGAATGATGGTGATGCACCATACTGCGTCACTTGTCATAGGTGGGCTCCTTGGCTGACATCCCTGCATTGGCTCACGTGCGCTGCGGGACATCAGCCTGAAGTGTGACTTGCGGCAGCGTGATGTCGCTCAACTGCGCATCAACGTGATGTGCCCCTGCATCAACGCCGCATCAAGATGATGAGGCAGCGGCGGACACACATGGAGTGACTGCGATGGCGTGCGTTTGCGTGTCTTTATGCGTGCTTTATGCCGGACTAGGGTGCGTTTATGCGCGGCTGAGCGACTTGTGATGGACCAGCGCTCATGCTCATGGCGTTGGTGGATTGGTCGAGCTTGTGGCAGTGGAGTTAATCATGAACGACGTTGTCGCTATCGCGTTGTTTGCGGGCTGCTTGCTCGCGACGTATGGGCTTGTGTGGTTTTGTGAGCGGCTTTCGCCGCCTCAGCAGCGGGGACGCACGGGCACGAACGCGCATGAGGAGGTGAAGTCATGACGACAGAGATGGTGATCTACGTGCACGCGGGCGTCGTCGCGATCGGGCTGCTGGTGTACTTGCTTGTTGCACTGCTTCGACCGGAGTGGTTTCAATGATTGCACTTTCACATGTGACGGGACAAGGCGTACTGCAGCTTGGGCTGTACTTGGCTGTACTGCTGGCGCTGGTGAAGCCTGTGGGATGGTTCATCGCGCGTGTGCTTGATGGCACAGTTGGTGAAGCGCCGCTGGGGCTGGGGTGCGCACTGGGGTGGGCTGAGCGCTTGACGTATCGGCTGTGCAACGTACAGCGCGAGGCGCAGGGTGCGCCGGCGGGCATGGGATGGAAGCAGTATGCGGTGGGCATTGTGCTGTTCAACGCGATTGGACTGGTGGCGGTGTTTGCGTTGCAGCGACTGCAACATGTGTTGCCTCTGAATGCGGCGGGGCTTGGCAGTGTTGAGTCGCTTTCGGCGTTCAACACGGCGGTGTCGTTCGTCACGAACACGAACTGGCAGGGATACAGCGGCGAGACGACGATGTCGTCGCTCACGCAGATGCTCGGGCTTGGGGTGCAGAACTTTCTGTCGGCGGCGACGGGGATTGCTGTACTGGCGGCGCTGATTCGCGGGCTTCGGGCTGGTCGGGTGTCGGAGTCGACTGCTGGCAATGGCGTGAGCGATTCATCCAAAGTCACGATCGGCAACTGCTGGGTTGATCTGACTCGCATCACGCTGTATGTGCTGGTGCCGATGAGTGCGGTGCTTGCACTTGCACTTGCGAGCCAGGGAGTCGTGCAGACCTTTCGCGGACCAGAGCAGGTGACGCTCATGACGCCGGTGATGACGGCAGAAGGTCAAGCGATCACGACGCAGACGCTGCCTTTGGGGCCGGCGGCTTCACAGATTGCGATCAAGCAACTTGGCACCAACGGTGGCGGGTTCTTCAACGTGAACTCAGCGCATCCGTTTGAGAATCCCACGGCGTTGTCGAACTTTCTGCAAGTGCTGGCGATTCTGCTGATTCCGGCGGCGCTCTGCTGGACGTTTGGCGAGATGGTGCGCGACCGGCGGCAGGGCTGGGCCGTGCTTGCGGCGATGATGGCGATCTTTGTGCCGCTGCTGAGCGTGACGTATGCGATGGAGTCTCGCGAGCATGAGGCGCTGACAGCGCTTGGAGTGGAGGCGGACGGCGGCAACATGGAGGGGAAGGAGTCGCGCTTTGGGATTGCCAACTCCGCGTTGTGGGCGACGGCGACGACGGCGGCGAGCAACGGGAGTGTGAACGCGATGCATGACTCGTTCACGCCGCTTGGCGGGCTGGTGCCCATGTGGCTGATGCAACTGGGCGAAGTGGTGTTTGGTGGCGTGGGCTCGGGGCTGTATGGGATGTTGATGTTTGTGATCATCGCGGTGTTTGTGGCGGGGCTGATGGTGGGACGTGCGCCGGAGTACCTAGGCAAGAAGATTGAGCCCTTTGAGATGAAGATGGCGATGGTGTGCGTGCTGGTGCCTTGCGCATTGGTGCTGCTGGGCACGGCAGTCGCGGTGGCGCTGCCAGCGGGGAACACGACATCGAACCCGGGCCCGCATGCTTTCAGCCAGATTCTGTACGCGTTCAGCAGCGCGGGCAACAACAACGGATCGGCATTTGCGGGCCTGACGGCGAACACGCCTTTCTACAACGTGGCACTGGGCCTTGCGATGTGGATCAGTCGGTTTGGGATCATCGTGCCCGTGCTGGCTGTTGCTGGATCGCTGGGTGCGAAGCGAGCCAGCCCGCAGACGAGCGGCACCTTGCCGACGCACACGCCGGTGTTTGTGCTGATGCTCGTCGCGGTGGTCGTCATTGTGGGAGCGTTGACGTTTGTTCCGGCACTGGCGCTGGGGCCGGTGGCTGAGGAACTGCAGCTGCAAGGCGGCGTGTAAGAGCAGGCGATGGACGCGGCATGCGATTGAAGAAGGGACTGATGACATGGTACATGGGACTATGACACACACCACGCGCGAGAACTCGGCTCCGTCGATCTTGAGCGCTGCACTGGTGCGGCCGGCGATTGTCGCAGCGTTTGCGAAGCTTGATCCGCGAGTGCAGCTTCGGAACCCGGTGATGTTTGTGGTATGGGTTGTCAGCGTGGTGACGACGCTGCTGGCGGCGGCGGGGTTTGCGGGGTGGGGCGAGAGAGATGGCTACACGCCGACGCTGGTGCTCGTGATTGCGTTATGGTTGTGGTTCACGGTGCTGTTTGCGAACTTTGCGGAGGCGATGGCGGAAGGGCGAGGCAAGGCGCAGGCTGCGACGCTGCGCAAGAGCAAGCGCGATGTGCAGGCGCACAAGCTGGCTGCGAACGTAGCTGGGCGATGGACCGCGGGATCGCGCCAGCGCACCGATGTTGAGACACTGACAACGGAGCCCGTTTCGGGCGCGGTGCTTCGCAAGGGCGATCTGGTGCTGGTTCGCGCGGGAGAGATCATTCCCGGTGACGGCGAAGTGATGGAGGGTGTCGCGAGCGTGAATGAATCTGCGGTGACTGGGGAATCCGCGCCCGTAATTCGCGAGGCGGGCGGCGACCGCTCGAGTGTGGTTGGCGGCACGCAGGTGTTGAGTGATTGGCTGATTGTGCGGATTGCGAATGAGCCTGGTTCGTCCTTTCTGGATCGCATGATTGCGATGGTTGAGGGCGCGAAGCGGCAGAAGACACCCAACGAGCTGGCGCTGGACATTCTGCTTGCTGCGTTGGCTCTCACGTTCCTGCTCGCGTGCGCGACACTGCTCCCTTACTCGCTGTTTGCAGTGGCGCAGAGCAAGGTGGTGGATGCGAACAGTCAGGCGACGCCTGTCACGATCACGGTGCTCATCGCGCTGCTTGTGTGCCTGATCCCCACCACTATCGGCGGACTGTTGTCAGCGATTCGCATTGCCGGCATGGATCGGCTGGTACAGGCGAATGTCATCGCGACGAGCGGGCGAGCGGTTGAAGCGGCGGGTGATGTGGATGTACTGCTGCTGGACAAGACGGGCACGATCACTTTCGGCAACCGCATGGCGAGTGAGTTTCATGCGGTGGATGGGACGAGCCCGGAGCAACTGGCGGATGCGGCGCAGCTGTCTTCACTCGCGGATGAGACGCCCGAGGGGCGATCGATCGTGGTGCTCGCGAAACAGAAGTACAACATTCGCGAGCGTGACATGCAGGCGTTAGGCGCGGGCGAGAAGGTGGCCACGTTCGTGCCCTTCTCGGCGAATACGCGGATGAGCGGTGTTGACATTCCGGTGTCAACGCAATATCCGCAAGGGCGGCAGATTCGCAAGGGTTCGGCTGATGCGGTTGAGGCGTATGTGTCGCGCATGGGGGGTCAGCCCAGCGTGCAGGCTCGTGAGATCGTGACGGCGGTTGCGAAGCGTGGCAGCACGCCGCTCGTTGTGGCGGATGGCAAGGGGAAGACGCTGGGTGTGATTGAACTCAAGGACATCGTGAAGGGTGGGATTGCGGAGCGCTTCGCGGAGCTGCGACGCATGGGGATCAAGACTGTGATGATCACCGGTGACAACGCCGTGACGGCGGCGGCGATCGCGGCTGAAGCGGGAGTTGACGATTTTCTGGCGCAGGCGACGCCAGAAGCGAAGCTGCGGCTGATTCGCGAATATCAGCAAGGCGGGCGGCTTGTCGCGATGACGGGCGACGGTACGAATGACGCACCGGCACTTGCGCAGGCGGATGTTGCTGTCGCTATGAACAGCGGCACGCAGGCCGCGAAAGAAGCCGGCAACATGGTGGACCTGGACAGCAATCCGACCAAGCTGATTGAGATCGTGCGGATCGGCAAGCAACTGTTGATGACGCGAGGATCGCTGACGACGTTCAGTATTGCGAATGACGTGGCGAAGTATTTTGCGATCATTCCCGCGGCGTTCATGAGCACCTATCCGGCGCTGGGCGCACTGAACATCATGCGGCTCAATCCGGCGACAGCGATTCTCTCGAGTGTGATCTTCAACGCGTTGATCATCGTGGTACTGATTCCGCTGGCCTTGCGCGGCGTGAAGTATCGCGCGGTGGAGGCCAGCAGCCTGCTTACGCACAACTTACTGGTGTACGGGGTGGGCGGACTAATTGTGCCGTTCGTCGGGATCAAGGTCATTGATGTGCTTGTGAATCCTCTGCCCTTCTGGAGCTAACGCATGCGTACTCACATTCGTCCTGCGGTGGTGCTGTTTGTCGGTCTGTCTGTGATCACGGGAATCGTGTATCCGGTGGTCACGACAGTCATCGCACAACTGGTGTTTGCGGACAAGGCAAACGGATCACTCATGCCGGCAGCTGATGGAGCGAGCACGGGCTCGCGCTTGATTGGGCAGGAGTTTGGCACTTCGGACGTGACGGCAGCGGTGGTGCATGCGAAGTGGTTCTGGGGGCGGCCCAGTGCGACCGGACCTGTGGCGTACACGGCGCTCAATCAGGAAGCGGGGACAGGCTCGAGCGGCAGCAACTTGGCGGCGACAAACCCGGTGCTGCTGGAGCGCGTGCGGCAGCGGATCGCGGCTCTTGATGCGGCGGATGCGAGTGTGGGCGTTGTGCGAACGGTCACAGCGCAAGGCGCGAGCGACAGTGCGCCTGCGCAGCGGACCACGCGCGTGCCCATCGATCTCGTCACCTCCTCCGCCAGCGGCTTGGATCCACACATCTCACCTGCAGGGGCCGCGTACCAGGTGGCTCGGGTGGCCCGGGCGCGAGGCATGAGCGAAGAGGCCCTGTGGGATCTTGTCCGTCAGCACACTACTGGACGGACATTCGGCGTGCTGGGTGAACCGGTGGTGAATGTGTTGGCACTCAACGCGGCGTTGGAGCAATCAGAGGTAAGAAGCCAGTGAGCACAGGTAACGCCCGTTCGGCATAGGTGTTGATGTCATGTGACTGGCCCCAGAACGATGGCGATGATGACGTCGCCCCGGGGTGGTCTGATGAACAACGGCCCGTCTGTGCTCTCGTTTATGCGGTCTTTACGACCCGAAGGTAACGTTTCACATACTCTGCGTGCGTCGCGATGCCTCTGGACGATCCATCACCACGGCCTGACCCGGATGCGTTGTTGGCACGCATTGCGCAATCGCGTGATGCACTGCGGGAGACGCAGGGCAGCGATAGTGAAGGTGCGAGGCGCGGGCGGCTCAAGATCTTTTTCGGAATGTCGCCGGGCGTGGGCAAGACCTACGCCATGCTCGCGGCGGCGCAACGGATGGCGGGGCAGGGCGTGGATATCGCCGTCGGCGTTGTCGAGACGCACGGGCGGGCCGAGACCGAGCAGATGCTGCTGGGGCTGGACATTTTGCCGCGGGTGAAGATTGAGTATGGGGGACAGGCGCGAGTTGGCCCGGAGAGCGGACCCACCCAATCCGGCTCGGAGAGCCGGGGTACCCAAGCCATCCTGCACGAGTTCGACGTTGACGCGGCGATCCGGCGGCGGCCTGACATTCTGCTTGTCGATGAACTGGCGCACAGCAATGTGCCGGGGTCGCCGTCGGGCCGCGCGAAGCGTTGGCAGGATGTCGAGGCGTGCCTCGCGGCGGGCGTAAACGTCTACACGACGCTGAACGTGCAGCGCCTGGAGTCGATCAACGACGTCGTCGCGCAGATCACGGGTGTGCGCGTGAGCGAAACCGTGCCCGATCGCGTCTTTGACGAGGCCGACGAGATCGAACTGGTGGACCTGCCACCCGATGCGCTGCATGAGCGACTGAAGGCAGGCAAGGTGTATCTGGGTGAGAGCGCCACACGGGCAATTGATCCGAATGACGGGTTCTTTCGACGTGGCAACTTGATTGCGCTGCGGGAACTCGCACTGCGACGGACGGCGGCATGGGTTGACTCGGACTTACGACGGTACAAACAGGATCGTGGGATTCGGGCGGTGTGGCCCGCGGGCGAACGGGTTGTGGTAGCGGTGAGTCCGAGCCCGATGTCGGGCAAACTGGTGCGTGCTGCCAAGCGCATGGCGGCGGGATTGCACGCCGACTTGCTGGCGGTGTATGTCGAGACTCCTCGCACGGCTGCCCTGTCCGGTTCGGATCGGGCGCGGCTGGAAGCGAACATGAAGCTTGCCGAGTCACTTGGGGCGACGACGCACACGCTGACAGGCGAGAACGCGGCGCGCGAGCTGATCGCGTTTGCGCGAGGTCGCAACGTGGGCAAGATTGTGGTGGGCAAGACCGCGCGGGCACGCTGGCGGGAAGTGCTGTTCGGATCGTTCATTGACAACTTGATTCGGGAGAGCGGCGACATCGATGTGTATGTGGTGCGCGGAGATGACGCGCCCGCGATGTCGGGGGGCGGCCATCGATCAGCGACGGCGGCGGGCGAACAGGCGGCTGGGCCGGTGACAAAGCGGCTGATTGAAGCAGCAGCGGCGGGCGGTGTTGTGGCCGGTTGCTCGCTTGTGGCGTGGGCGTTCTTTCATCCGCCTGATCTGTCTGAAGAGAGCATGATCATGCTTGCGGGCGTGGTCATCGCGTCATTGTGGCGAGGGCGGTTCTCGGGGATTGTCGCGAGCGTGCTGTCGGTGCTGGCGTTCAACTTCTTGTTCACGGAGCCGCGCTTCACGCTGAACATCAATGACAGTCGGTATCTGGTGACGTTTACGGTGATGCTTGCTGTCGGTGTGGTGGTTGGCACGCTGGCGGCACGGGCGCGAGAGCAGCGACTGCGAGCGTGGTCGCGAGAGCGTGCGACGGCGGCGCAGCATGCGCTTTCTCGTGAACTGGCGGCGGCGCGCGACGCTCGCACAGTTGCGGCGAGTGTGGCGCGGCATGCGCATGACTTGCTGCATGTGGAGTGTGTGGTGTGCGCACCGGCGGCGACGACTGCACGTGTGCGTCACCGATCCCTTGAACTGCTGGCGGCGGCGGGATCGATGGGACCTGATTGGTTTACCGGCATTGGTGAGACAGAAGAACGGGAACGAAGCGTGGCGCAGTGGGTCATGGACCATGGCAGTGCGGCGGGGCGAGGCACATCGACGTTACCATCTGCCCAGGGGCGATACGTGCCGCTGGTGGGCAGCAACGGCACGGTGGGTGTGATGGGCCTGCGTGTCGCCGCGACGACGGTCGTGGATGCATCGCACGTAGCAGCTCTGGATGCAATTGCGTTGCAGGCTGCGTCGGCACTGGAGCGGGTTGCGCTGTCAGAATCGGAGCACACGGCGCGGCTGCTTGCGGAGCGAGAGAGAATGCGCAGTGCGCTGCTGAGTTCAGTCTCGCACGATCTGCGTACGCCGCTGGCGAGCATAACCGGGGCAGCGAGCGCGCTGGAGCAAGCGTGCGACGGACATGCGGGTGATGCGATCGGCGGACTCGACGAGACCACACGACGCGAGTTGCTGCGGACGATCGTCGATGAATCTGGCCGGCTGAATGACATTATCGCGAATCTTGTGTTCGCGACCAGACTGGAATCTGGCGCAGTGGAACTGCGACGAGAGTGGACGACGCTTGAGGAAGTGCTGGGTGTCGGTCTGGCGCGGCATCGGGCTGCTTTGCACTTGCGACCGTTTCGGCTGCAGATTCCTGATGATCTGCCGATGATTCGCGTGGACAATGCGATGCTGCCGCAGGTGATACACAATCTGATTGAGAATGCACTGCGGTATACGACGGCGGGCACGGCGCTTGGGGTGTCGGCGTGGACGAGTGAGACGAATGTTGTGGTCAAGGTGTGGGATGAGGGCCCTGGCGTTGCCGAGGATGAGGCGTCGAAGGTCTTTGAGCGGTTCTACCGCGGGCGAGCCAGCAAAGCGCAGAGTGGGCACGACGTGCATGGACCTGCGAGCGGCATGGGGCTTGGACTGACGATCTGCGAAGGCATCATTCGAGCGCACGGGGGGCGAATCTGGGCGGAAGCGAATGTGCCCAAGGGCGTGGCGTTTCTGTTCTCATTGCCGATTGACTATCCGCAACCTTCGCTGCCGCGCGAGGAGCCGTCTGCGATGACAGGCAGGGATGCATGATGAGTGATGGAGGAGCCAACACCGGGCGAGCGCAGGCGCTGCGTGCGGAACAGCCGGCCCACATGCCGCTGGTATTGATCATTGAAGATGAGGAGCCGATTCGTCGATTCTTGCGGGCAACGCTGGAGGCAAACAACTATCGCGTGAAGGATGCGGCGACTGCTCGCGATGGGACGCTGCAAGCGGTGACGACGTATCCTGACTTGATTCTGCTTGATCTCGGGCTGCCGGACGGTGATGGCCTGCAGGTGACGCGATCGATACGTCGCGAGGCGCGGACGCCGATCATCGTACTTTCGGCACGCGGACAGGAGAGCGACAAGATCGCGGCGCTTGATGCGGGAGCGGATGACTACCTCACGAAGCCGTTTGGTGTGGGCGAACTGCTCGCGCGACTGCGGGTGGCGTTACGACATGCGGCTTCGGCGGGTGCTGGAGCATCGGCAGAGATCGGCCAGTTGTATGACCGGACAATTGATGGGCGATCGCTGCGTGTGGATCTGGACGCGCGGCTGGTGTACTTGGGCGATGAGTCTGCGGGCCAACCCGCAGGGTCGAGGCGCGAGGTTCGGTTGACGCCCATGGAGTTCAAGTTGCTTGCGTTTCTGGTGAAGCATGCGGGGAAGGTGTTGACACACCAGATGATTCTGAAGGAAGTCTGGGGACCGCAGCATGTGAGCGATGTGCAGTATTTGCGGGTGTATGCCGGGGAACTGCGAAAGAAGCTTGAGGCAGATCCGACGCAGCCGCGGTTTCTGATCACGGAGCCGGGCGTGGGGTATCGGCTGGCGGCACGCGAATGATGGGTTGAGATGGTGAAGGGCAAATGTGGGATGCGATGCGCGTGACTTGTGCGGCGTCACGGCAGTATCCCCAGAGTGGCGGGAGGCGTCTGGCTTGTAGCCTGCGCGGGGTAAGGCCTAGACTCGACGACCTGATGTCTCCCGCTGTCATCAAACTTGTCGCCATGTTGCTGCTTGTGGTGCAGGGCGTGATTGCGTCGGCGTCGGGACGCGTGTTGTGCATTCCGTTTCCGCACTGCGACGCGCATGAGCAGGACCACACAGGAAGCGGTGAACTGTGCGAAGGCGCCGCATGCCATGACGCGCCTTTGGCAGATTGTGACCAACAGACGGGACACGCGCCTTGCACGATTCTCACGCCGATGAGCGTTGAGTGTGATTGCCATGTGCATGTGCAGGTGCCGGGCGACGAATCTGTTCCGAGCAAGTCGAAAGCGGATAGTGGCGAAGTTCGAGTACTTTTGGTGCCGGTCATCGTCGCGATTGTGATGACGGTGGAACTTGCACCGCCTGCGTCGAGCGTGTTCAGGCCGCCGCCTCGCGACATTGTGGCGATTGATCAAACGATTGCGCTGAAGACGACGCGGCTGCTTATCTAGGTTTGTGCGAACGCATCGCGCGGCTGCTGGCGACATGATTGTCGCGCGCCGCGGATGGTATTGTCTTGTCATCAGGCTTTCACACCGGTGACGACGAGTCGAAGCGTTCTATCCCTTCCACAACCTCTTCGTGCCGATGCGACTTCGTGCGATGCCCTGGCGGCTTTGCGGTGCACGAGTCCAGCGGCGAGAAACGATCGGAGCTATCGATGTATCGATCTCTTGGCCATCATCGAGATGGCGCGACCGGCCCGTGGGGTTTGGCGGTGCCACTTGCGGGACTGTTGATTCTCGCGGCTGGTGGTTGCCAGACGTATGAACGCAAGCCTGTGAAACTGGCGGAGCATCATGCGGCGTTTCTTGAGCGGACGCCGGAGAGTGCAGAAGTTAGGGCGTTTGCTGAGAAACTTGCGGCGCGCGAGGCGGAGCGTGCTTCTGTACCGTCCGGAACATTTGACCCGAAGAACGGGATCGACTGTACCGAGGCGGAAGTGATCGCGTTGGTGTTCAACGCGGATCTTCGTATCGCGCGACTGCGGGCTGGAGTGACGGAAGCAGACGCGGCGAACGCGGGACTTTGGGAAGATCCGACGATCGGCGTTGATATCGCCCGCATCATTGAGAGCACGCCGGAGCCTTGGAAGGTGTTCACGAGTGTGGGCATCACGCTGCCGATCTCCGGGCGGTTGGAGATTGAGAAGCAGCGGGCACATGCGGAGCATGGTGCGGAACTAGCGAGGGTTGCGCAGCAGGAATGGGCGGTGCGCATGGATGTGCGGAGAGCTTGGCACGCGCGAGCTGCACTGGAAACCCAAGTTGTGGCAACGCGTGCATTTCTTGATCGCGTGGATCAGATACTAGTTGTCGTTGACAAGATGGAGAAGGCAGGCGAGATGGCGAGGACCGAGGGCCGCCTGTTTCGTATTGAACGAGCGACGAAGAGCTCGGAGCTGGCGTTCCTGGAGTCGCGAACGCACGAGAGCGATCTCCTGCTGCGGCAACTGATGGGACTTTCGCCCGATGCCGCCCTGCAGTTTGCCTCAACGGGCTTTCCGCTCGCTGCGAGCCACGATGTGCAGACTGAACTTTCGGAGTTGACAGAACGGAGCCCCGCGCTTCTGGTGGCCATGGCGGAGTATGACGCCGCCGAGATAGCGATGGAGCTTGCGATTCGGAAGCAGTATCCGGATCTGCAGATCGGGCCTGGGTACGGACGCGACAACGGGAAGGATCAGGCACTGCTTGCGGTGTCGGTGCCGATTCCTTTGCTGAACGCGAACAAACGAGAGATAGCTGAGGCGCGGGCGAAGCGCGAGGTTGCGCGGGCACATGTTGAAGCAACGCTGGAACGCTCGGTGACGGCGGTGCGGTCTGCGGAGATTCGACTTGCGGCGACGGTGCGCCGACGCGCGATGTTGCGGGACGAGATTGTGCCGCTGGTTGACGCGCAGTACACCGACGCGAGAGAAGTCGCTCGACTGGGCGAAGTGAACTCGCTTGTGCTGCTCGAAAGCCTTGCTCGACAGCACGAGGCGAAAGTCGGGCTGATCGAAGCGGCTCGTGATGAAGCGTTGGCTGCGATCGATCTGGAAGAGTTGATCGGCCCCGCGATATCTCACACTCCTTCGTCTGTGCACGCCCCCACTGTCATGACACACACCAGCGATGCTGATCGCTGAAGCCATCCGAAGACATTGCCATGAACAACACACATCGAAACACATTCATCAGCTTCACGCTCATGACTCTGCTGGGCCTTGGTGGTACGACTGCGGGCTGCGATCGCACGCCCCACACGCACTCGGCGGATGATGGGCACGAAGCCAGCGCAACTGACAACGGATCCAAGGCGGCGACTGACATGTCGGCTCAGCCGACGAACCGTGTCGATATTCCGGCGTCGGTTCGGCAGAATCTTGGGATTACGTTTGCAAAGGTGGAGTTGCGGAACGTCGCTCACACACTGCGCGTGCCGGGACAGTTTGAATTGCTGCCGACGGCACGGCGTGAGTATCGCACGCCGCTTGGGGGGCGAATTGAGTTGCTCGTGACTCAGTATGGGGTTGTGGAGCCTGGCACGCCTTTGTACCGCGTAGATTCGGCGGCGTGGCGCGATCTGCAGGAACAGATCGCGGCGATGCAAGCGCGGGTAGATTCCATGGGGCCCTTGCGTGAGGCGCATCGCCAGCATGAGCAGAGCCTTGCGGAGAAGGTTGCCTTGTGGCAGCAGCGACTGACGCAGTTGGAAGAGCTGCGAGTCGCGGGCGGAGGCAGCGCTTCGCAGTTTACGGAAGCGAGGGCCACGCTGAACGCGACGCAGGCGGAACTTGCGGATGTGATGGAGAAGGACGCGGAGCTGCAAGCGGAAGAGAAGCAAGCGGAGGCCCAACTGCGGTCGCTGATATCACGGCGAAGCATGCTGACTCGCAACAGCCGATGTAGTGATGCAGGCCAGACAACGGACTACGAAGGCGGCTTCACAGTGTGCGCGGTAGCGAGCGGTGTTGTCGAGACGATCGGCATCACACCTGGCGCGTTGGCGGAAGAGAATGGCCATGTTGTGACACTCGTGCAGCCAGATCAGATCCGCTTCCGTGCGCGGGGGCTTCAGTCGGATCTTGGGCGTTTGCGTGACGGACTCTCGGTTTCGATTGCACCGCCGCTGGGTGGGAGCTTGAAGGTGGACGATGCGATGAGCGGTACGCTGCAACTGGGACTCGCAGCTGACGGCGACAGCCGCACGATCGATCTGATCGTGATGCCATCGTCACTGGCACCCTGGGCGAAGGCGGGCGTATCGGCGTATCTCGAAGTGGTGCTGGCGGGTGGCAGTGAGGAACTGGCGATTCCGCAATCGGCAGTGGTGCGTGATGGCACGCGTGCGATCATCTTCCGGCGCGACCCGAAGAACGCGGACAAAGTGATTCGCATGGAAGCGGATCTTGGCATTTCGGATGGGCGGTGGGTAGTGGTGCAGAGCGGCGTTCGCCAAGGCGATGAGATCGTGATGGGCGGCAACTTCCAACTGATGCTTGCGACGAGTGGAAGCTCGGAGAAGGCGGGGCACTTCCACTCCGACGGCACCTTTCACCAAGGGAGCCACTAACCCATGCTCGCTAAGTTGATTGCATTCTCGCTGCGACGATCGTCGCTTGTCATCGTGCTTGCAGGCCTGCTGCTCGTGTTTACGGGCTTCAAGGTGAAGGACATGCCGGTCGATGTCTTTCCGGAACTCAACGCACCGACAGTTGTGGTGATGACGGAAGCGGGCGGACTGGCGGCGGACGAGGTAGAGTTGAACGTCACGGCGCCGATTGAGGCAGCGGTGAACGGCCTGCCGGGAACGCGGCGCGTTCGCAGTGCGTCAGCGACGAGTCTTTCCATCGTGTGGGTGGAGTTTGACTGGGGGACGGATATCTATCGTGCGCGGCAGCTTGTCAGCGAGCGGCTTTCGGCGGCTCGCGAGAGTCTGCCTGAAGGCGCACACGCAGAGATCACGCCTGTCACGAGCATCACGGGCGAGATCATGCTTATGGCGTTGTCGTCGCCTGATGGATCGGTGAGTCCGCTGGAGATGCGTTCATTTGCGGAGTTTGAACTGCGCAGCAAGGTGCTTGCGGTGCCGGGCGTGGCACAGGTCGTGGCGATTGGCGGCGAACTGCCGCAGTATCAGATCAATGTGCGTCAGGACCAGCTTGCGCTGTACGGACTCACGATTTCGGATGTGGTGGAAGCTGCCAAGGGCGCGCATTCGACGGCGAGCGCCGGGTATGTTCCAAACTGGGAGAATCAGGAGCTGCCCATTCGTCAGATGGCTCGCGTGACGAATGCCGATGACATCAAGAACACGCTCGTGCGATATCACAACGGGGCGGCGGTCACAATCGGGCAGGTGGCGGATGTTCAACTGGGTGCGTCGCCCAAACGCGGTACGGCGGCGGATCGCGCGTTGCCGGCGGTTGTCATCAGCGTGCAGAAGAGCCCGGGCACGAACACGTTGAACTTGACGCCTCAGATTGACCGGGTGCTGGACCAGCTTGAGAAGTCCATGCCCAAGGGCATGACGCTGAATCGTGATCCGTTTCGGGCGTCGCGATTCATTGAGCGCAGCATCAACAACGTTGTTCGCGTCTTGGTGGAGGCGAGCATCATTGTCGCGGTCATCTTGATTCTGTTCCTGCTTAATGTTCGTGCGACGATCGTCACGCTGACGGCGCTGCCGCTTTCGCTGGCTGTTGCGCTGCTGCTGCTGTGGGCGTGGGGACTTTCGATCAACGTCATGACCCTTGGCGGGCTGGCGGTGGCTATTGGTGAACTGGTCGATGATGCGATCATCGACGTGGAAAACGTGCTGAGGCGGCTGAAGGAGAACGCGGGGCTACCGGAAGCCGCGAGGAAGTCGCTGGTTGATGTGATCTATGACGCGAGCAATGAGATTCGCTCGTCGGTGGTGTTCGCGACCATCATCATTTGCATGGTGTTCGTGCCTCTGCTGTTCCTGCAGGGGCTGGAAGGGCGGTTCTTTCAGCCGCTGGGGACGGCGTACATCATCTCCATCATGGCGTCACTCATCGTGGCTCTGACGGTGACGCCTGCAATGTGCAAGCTGCTCTTTGCGCGGTCATTTGGCAAAGCGGCAGCGGGTGCAAATGGCGAGCATGACGGCTGGCTTGTGCGCTGGCTGAAGCGACGCTACGAGCCGGCCCTGCGGAGCAGCGTGCAGCATGGCCGATGGGTTCTGAGCATCGCGGCGGTGCTGACTGTTGCTTCACTGGCGCTCATGTCCACGTTCGGCACCTCGTTTCTTCCTGCGTTCAAGGAAGGGACCTTCACGGTCTTTCTGCTTGCGCCGCCGGGCACGTCGCTCGCTGAGAGCAACCGACTTGCGGTTGGCGTGGAGTCGCAGTTTGTGCAACTGGAAGGCGTGCAGAGCGTGACGCGGCGCACCGGACGTGCGGAGCGTGATGAGCATGCAGAGCCGGTGAGCAGCAGCGAGATTGAGGTGACGCTGAAGCCAGGTGTCGATCAAGAGAAGGTCCGAGCGGGTATTGATCGCATCATCGCGAATATTCCGGGCATTACGACGATGGTGGGTCAGCCGATCGAGCACCGATTGAGCCACGTGCTCTCTGGCACGCCAGCGGCGATTGCGATCAATGTGTATGGGGAAGATCTGAACGTCCTGCGATCACTTGCGAAGGAGATCGAAGGAGCGCTCGAGTCTGTTCCGGGTACGCGCGATGTTGCTGCCAACCGCGAAGTGATGATCGTGTCGCTGCCGATTCGATACCGGGCGCAGGACTTGGCGGCGGCGGGGCTCACGCCGGCTGCCGCAGCGACACAGGTGCAGCAAGCGCTGTATGGTGAGACGGTGGCGGAAGTGAATAACGGCGTCCGCCGGTACGAGATGGTTGTCCGTCTTGCGGAGAGTGAACGTGAGCGCATTGGTCAGATCATGGAGTTGCAACTGCTCGGCGCGGGCGGCGCGACTGTGCGTTTGCGCGATGTGGCCGACATCGGTCCAGAGCGCACGAGCAACTTGATTGCGCGTGAGAACGCACAACGCAAGGCTGTCATCTCGAGCAATGTCGCGGAGGGATACAACCTTGGACAACTGGTCGCCCAAGTACAGGCCAAGGTGGACCCGATCGTGCAGAAGGCGGGTTACACGGTGCACTATGGTGGGCAATTCGAGGCCCAGCAGTCGGCAAGTCGCACGATTCTTGTAATGGGCGCGGGCGTGGCGGTGTTCATGTTCCTGCTGCTTCAACTGTCGACTGGCAAGAGTCGTGTTGCGCTGCTGGTGATGCTCAATCTGCCTCTTGCGCTGATTGGCGGTGTGGCTGCGATCTATTTGACGGAGAGCCCGTCATTGGTCGGCAACACGCTTGCGCTCTTCGGGCTTTCGGGTGATCGCTACGTGGCACCTGTCATCTCGATCGCAAGTATGGTGGGCTTCGTCACGCTGTTTGGCATTGCGGTGCGCAATGGCATTTTGCTGGTGAATCACTACGACTACTTGCAGCGGCATGAGGGCAAGGCCATCGGTGACTCGATCATGCAAGGGTCGATGGAACGGCTGGTACCGATTCTGATGACTGCGCTGACAGCGCTGCTGGGTTTGGTGCCGCTGGCGCTTGCGAAGGGAAAGCCCGGAAGCGAACTGCTTGCGCCGCTGGCGATTGTGGTGCTGGGCGGGCTGATCTCATCAACGTTCCTCAACTTGTTTGTCGTTCCCGCGGGCTATGCGCTCGCATTCGGGGTGAAGTCGCACGCTGCGGACGGTCCGGGTGTGCTGCGTCGCCTTGCTCGTCGTTTGTCCAAAGCTTCGGCTACAACCAACTGAAGGTGATTCCATGATGATGACTACGCGCACGATCGGTCTGTTTCTTTCCGCTTCGATGCTGACGCTTCTTGTCGGCCTGGCTGGCTGCGACAAGAAGGCGCAGGCGCCGGCGAGTGACGGGCACACGCATAGCGAAGGTGATGGGCATGATCACGGCACGTCGGCATCGGGCAAGACCGCCGACTCGCACGAGGGGCACTCGCACGATGACGGACACGGGCACGGCGAAACCGTGCAGCTTGGCGAGCAGACGGTCGATGGCATGTCCGTCAAGGCATCTCGCGATGGCGCGATCACGGCGGGCAAGGATGCCGCGATCGATGTGTGGGTGACTGGTGGCACCGGCAAGGTGGCGGCAGTGCGCTTCTGGATCGGGACGCAAGATGCAAAGGGCTCAATGAAGGCGAAGGCCGAGCTTGAGAAGGACAATTGGCACACGCATGCGGAAGTTCCTGACCCGCTGCCTGCCGGGGCCAAGTTGTGGGTGGAGGTGGAGCTTGAATCTGGTACCAAGAGCGTGTCTGGGTTTGAGCTGAAGAGCTAAGCCGAGCTCGCATGTTGAGCGCGTTGCCGTCATGAAGATGGCACCGCTTGCGTGATTTAAGGACGCCGCATGTAACAAGCCCCTTCAGATGAAGGAGCTTGTTTGTTGTGCTTTGGGGTGTCGCAGCGGGTATGGACGGGCTGTTGCCAGTCGGCAGTCTGGACAAGATGCAGATTCGGGCGCACAAAGGTGGGTTTGGGAAGGCGTCTGGATCAAAAACGAGCAAGCCCCTCCAACTGGAAGGGCCTGTCGTTTGAGAACTTGCGTTTTCCGGCGGAAACATGCGGAAAACTGGAATGGGCGAGGAGGGAACCGAACTTTCTTCGATTTCTGCTGGAAAAACTGCGGTTTCTCCAGTGCCCGGTGCAAATTCAGGCGCACTCGATGCACCGAATGGTGCAAACGGTGGTGCAACCAGCGGCTCCACGGGCGGGGCTGACCTGCTCGACGCATGGCTCGCGGCGTGCCCGGTGCGGCTGACGGATGCTCAGCGCGCGGACGTGCGGCGCGTGATTGACGGGTCGGACGCGAAACCCCAGAATCTCGGAGGTGGCGAATGAGCGGACGCAAGCGCAAGCAATTGCAACCGTCACCAAACGGTCCTGACGGCGGCGTGACCGGCGGTTCGGGCTGTGAGCCCGCCCAAGAGTCCGGACGTGATACCCGGGGTCGCTTCGCCTTTGGCAACAAAGGCGGCCCTGGCAACCCGTATGCAGCCCGCGTGGGGCGTTGGCGGGAGATTATGACAGATGCCGTTACCGATGAGGACATGCGAGCAGTCGTCGCGGCACTCGTGGCCGCCGCCAAGCGAGGTGAGTCGTGGGCAGTCAAGGAAGTGTTTGACCGAACGGTGGGTAAGCCCGTCGAGGCCGATCTTGTTGTCCGTCTCGAACAACTCGAAGCCGCAACCAAAATGAAGGAGTACCGATGAGTACCAACTGGAGAGCACGTCTGGCCAAACTGGCAAAGACACGCGATGAGGGCTTGCAGGACGCGAATAACCAACACGCGTGGCTGATGCAGCAGTTTTCCAACGTGCTCTTGAGCATGTGCCCCGATCTGCGTCTTGTCGAACCATGCGACACCGATCCAGACACCTACGCCGACATCCGAGAGACCATCGATGTCGCTGACGGGCGGGTCATCTCCCAAAGCAGCGGCATCGGTTCCTCCCCCGAGCTCTTTCGCACACCCCTCGACCCCGCGCGTGAGCAGGGGGAGCTCGAAATGGCACAAGAGTTCTCACGAAACTGCCTCGAAAGATCTAGGCGAATCGATCAGGCTGTCGACGCGGCTCGCTTGCGAGTTGGTCGATCGCTGGCTCCCGTCGAACCGAAGGAGATTCCGCCCGAGCCAGCTTCTTCATGACGAGCACTCGCCGGATTATTCTTTGCTGCTCTTAGCGAATCAGGAAGCGGTAGTCCTCACCGATCGCACGCGTACAAGCCGTGAATGACGTCGTGCCCTGCGCTCAACCCGCTCATGCGCGTGCCTTATCCTCCGCTTCACTGCAACCAAGTCGGCACCTTTCCCAACCACACTTCCGCAAGCACCAAATGGGGAATCTATGAGCGCTTCAAACACGCCGCCAACCGCACAGCCGGATTCGGACGCCGCGCAGTTGTTCGAGGCTTTCGCGCGTATTCAGACGCTGCTTCGTCGCCACCTTGACAGAGGGCAGGTCAGGTCAGCGACCTCGCCGCCAAGGTCGCGACCGGAGAACCTACTCCCGTTCCCATGACCGTCTGCCGAGTTGTCTTCATCGCTTGCTACTCCGCTGGTACGGGATGGTCTCTATGTCATAGGGCTTGGCCTCGGTCTGCCTCGCCAACTCCTGGTAGCTGGCGGTTGTCAGCCAACTGGCATGACCAACCAAGTACTGCACTTCCTGAACGGACTTGCCGGCACGGACCAGGCTGAGGACGTACGCGCGGCGAAGGTCCCGCAAAGTCATTTCACGGTGGCCGGCACGCTCCGCGATACGGCCGAAGATGTCGTAGATAGCCTGGTCGGTCATCCTGCGGAAACGTACGAGTCCGCCTCTGTCCACGGGCAGTAGGAGCGGGCCGGGCGCAGACGTGCGGACTTCCAGCCAATCTGCAAGCGCCTGCCGCGCGGGCTTGGGCAGCACTGCAATTCGGTCGTATTCGGGCCGCTCGCCGCGGATGTGCAGACGTCCCTTGCCCGCGTCGTAGTCGCCGATCTCGATCAGCGCGGCCTCCGATCGCCGCAGGCCCGAGCACGAGAAGATCGCCAGAAGCGCCGCATCACGCCTGCCGGCGGCGGTGACATCCGTCGCGCAACCCGCGAAGAGCGAGCTAAGTGTGTCGCGAGTGACTGGTGAGGCAACCGCCGGGGGATTGGGCTTGATCATCTCCAAGCTGGCCGCGGTCTGAAACTCACCTTCGCTCATGACTCCCATGTCGCGGCAAGCCCGGAGCACACCGCGAATCACAGAGAGAAACTTGTTGGCCGTAGCGGGCGCGAGCGATTCCATCAGCTCCGACCGCAACTTTACAGTGTCAGCGCGGCGGAGCTTTTCCCAGCGGATCTTGTGAGGATCAGACTTTTCGACACCTGTGAGCATCACGGCCAGCTTGGAAAGAGATTCCTGCACAGTCCGCTGCGAGCCCTTACCGAGTCCGCTGAGGTACTTGGCTGCGGGGGAGTCCGCCACGCCTCGATCTGGGCTCACCCACGGGCTTTTCCGTGAAGAGGTCCTCATGACCTTGATTCCTTCATGGCTCGGGCAACCTGCACCTGCTCGCCGTCGTCGAAGACCAGAGTGCGCTCGGGCCACCGCAGAGCGGCCAGGCGGCCCGTGTACGGACCGCTCAGTCGTCCTTGGCTCCGGTCGTACCACCGTCCTCCAACCGAGTAGTCGATGCAGAGAGCGTTACCGTTTCCCACGGTGCTGTGAAGCGGGTAGTTCGAGAAGAGTCCGTTGTGCATCTGGAGGCCCGTGACCGGCACCCGCCAGTAGTGGCCGAAGACCAGCCATCCCTCGCCGTTGTAATCGTCCCACCACGGGTGCCGGGCCTCCTGTCGTTGCTTGTCGCTGGCGAAGTAGGGCTCGGCTGCTCGGCGCTCCGGTCCGGAGGTGATGAGCTTCATGGGATTGTCGTTCTGGAGCGCGAGATTCCGCTCGACGGGATCGGCGCCTTCTTCCCACTGCACGATGATCCTCGCTCGATGCTTGTTCAGCGCCTCCGCAGGTCCCTCTTCGTCCGCGAGCATCGCCAGACCGCGCTCGTCCCAGCAGGCGTGCACCGCCCGAAGGTCGTCGCGTTCGAGTGCCAAGGGAAGTCTCCGCAGGAAGCTCAGCACCTCACGGCGTTCGCTCTCGCTCGCTACGGGCCGCTCCCACTCCTTGACCTCCGCGTGCCCGAAGAGCCAGGTGTTGTCCCGCTTCCGCAGACCTGCGACCGCATTGAGGTCGTGGTTCCCCATCAAGGCCACCGCGCGTCCGCGGTCTACCAGATTCGCCACCGTCCTAACGACGGCCAGGCTATCTGGCCCTCGGTCAATCAGGTCTCCCAGAAAGACCAGTCGCCGGCCCGACGGGTGTGCGCCGTTCTCGCGATAGCCTAGGTGCGTCAGCAGTAGCCGCAGTGCATCGATCTCGCCGTGGATGTCGCCGACCAGATCCAGAGGCCCGTCCGGCAAGCGGTCTAGGGCCGTCCAGCGGGCACTCGTGGAGGCACCCGGGGAGGGTCGTTCGTTGCAGTTGGGTGTGGTCGTCATAGCACCTCTGATACCATTGTAAACGTACATTCTCATAAGTCAAATGTTCCGAATCTTGATCTGCAGCGTGTGCGGGGTCGCAGTCGTTCATGCTCCCGCTGAACGCGCAAGATCGCTTCCCGTGCACCACCACCGGGAGTGCCGGAGGCAGCAGAAACGCGAGATTGGCGATACACTCGATCCGTCTTGTCTCAAATGGGAGAATGACCATGCCGAGCCGTCCCGCACACTACCTCTTCTGGATTTTGGCCTTGGCGCCCGCTGCCTTTGCGCAGTCGCCACAACCTGCGTTTCCGCCGGCATCGCCACCCGCTCCGCCGTCGGCTGCCGCACCGGTGACGCCGCCTGGTCGCACACCGATCGTCTTCGCTGACCTCTCCGCCGAAGAACAAGCCGTGGTGCGCGACATCGCGGGAAGACTGGCCAAGCTCCCGCAGAACGAAGACATCACGGCCAGGCGCACTGAGGCCGAAGCCTTGATGAACGTGGTCTCCGCACTCACCGCGGAGCGACCAGACTTCGCTGGTGGCTGGGCGATGCTGGGTCAACTCGCGCTCGAACTGGGCAGCGAGCAGCAAGGACGGTCTGCCGCCAGTAATCTTGCGGCCCTGGGGCCGCACGAACCCAAGGGCGCGGCGTCGCAGGTGACAGCATCATTGGTCGCGAAGGGGTGGGGGCCGGCGGCGAAGGCCCCTGCGGCCGCGACGGCGGACGAACGCTTAGCTCGCCGAGCGATGGACAAGTTGGCTCGCGACATCGCCAACATGACGCAGCCCGAAGAAGTTGAAGCTTCGCATCGGAAGATGCTCGAACTGAGCAAGGACTTGACGAAGGTCTTTGCGGATGACGCGAAGTTCTGGGGACTCCGCGGCGCCGCTGCGATCAAGCTCGACCAATCGCGGCCCGGGTGGGAGGCGGGACAGGCGTTGATGCGACTGAATGTGCTGGATAGTGGAGATGAAGCGCTGATCGACCTAGTTTCCGACCTCAAACTCCGCGGCTGGCTGGAGAAGGAGTTCGCCGCCGTCGAAGCCCGTGAGTTGAAGAATCGAGAAGCGAAACTTCAGGCCGAGAGCGAGGCGCAGGCCAAGAAGCAGGAAGAAGCACGGTTGCAAGTCGAACGCGACAAGAATCGCACGGACGCAGAGATGGATCCGGGGCTGCGCGAGCGGATTGCGGCGGCGCTTGCCCACTGGTCAAATGGATTGGATAAGGTGAAGCAAGGCGAAGTGCTAAAGACGATCCGAGAGATCGTATTAGCGACTGGCGAGGAACAACTCAACAGATACCCACTTGGGAGAAGGGTACTGTGCTTGCATTTGGCGAAGAACGATTGGCGATTGGCGGGAATGGATTTGCGATGGCCGACGAAGTGGAAGCCGGTTCGCGTTACGGGTTGCATAGATGGATTTCCCTGGGGAGGAAACTTGGAAAATGAACGGATCGAAGACGGCGAGATACAGTTGAATTGGCGGAAACTTAATTACGCATTAGAAGATATTACATGCGCTGACAGCCCGTCATCTGCAGCCCAAGAGATGTGGCGCGAGCATGTTGCTCAAGAAAAGATCGCATTTGAAAAGTGGAAAGCGATACAACCCCCTGACGTAGAGAAATTGATTTTGAAGCTTGAATCTTTAGATGTTGACAAACAGTTTGCGGCCGATGCGAAGGCGATGAGGTGCATGCTCAAGTATGCACAACGAACATTCCCGACCACACTGCCCTGAGACACTCGTTGAGGAGTAACGACGATGAGTCATCTGAAACGGCCCCAAGTATCCTCGCGTTGGCTCGCAGTCGCGTGTGCCTTGGCAGTCGTAGGTTCGTCGGTGGCTGCCGTGGATTGCCCCGAGCTCATCAGGGCCCGCGAGCGCGCCGCCCAAGTGGACAAAGACCTTGCCGACGAGGTCAAGCGGTGGAACGGCATCGAGCAGCAGCGTTCGACCCTCGAACGCGAGATCAAGGCCGCGGAGTCGAAGCAGTCTCAACTGCGCGACGAGCGGGAGGCCAAGGACAAGCGGCAGCGAGACGAGATTAACGCCAAGGGCCGCGCGGCCGAGGCGAAGCTCAAGCAGGCTCAGGAGCACATTACCGAGCACACCACGAACTGCGACGTCATGCAACTCCGCAAGGCGGGAAAGCCGGTTCCGCCGCAGAGCATGAAGGAACACGAGAAGGCGCTGAACGACGCCTACGCCGCACGCGACCAGGCCCAGCGCGAGATCAGCGCCGCCCAGCGTGAACTTGCAGGCCTTGTGCCCGGAGGTGTAACGACGGACGCCGAGTATGCCGCGGGGCGCGAGATCGTGACGAAGAAGAGCCAGCTTGGCGGCCTTGAAGGCTCGGCGATCAACGCGAAAAGCCGCGTCGAGCAACTGGATCTCGACAAGAAGAACGCACAGATCGCCCTGAAGAGCGAGGACGAGAAGTGCAGGAAGAAGCAGGCTTCCGAGAAGTCCGACGCGGTCAAAGAACTTGACCGAAAGATCCAAGAACGAGAGGCGGAGGACGAGCGGCTGCGACAGAAAGCCATTCGGGAGTATGACGAGGATGAGCGCCGGCGGTTGGAACGCATCAAACGCGACGAAACGCCGGCCCCTCGGCCGAGTTCCGAGGTAGTGCCACCGCCTGCGGGCAGGCCATCGACGCCACCCGCCGGCCAAAGCACGCGACCGCCAACGACGGCTCCCAGCTTGCCTTCAAACCCGGCGGTCGTCTCGAACCCCGCCACACCGACTCCAAATCCTCCGAAGAAGCTGCCTGCAGTGGATTGGGCCAACGAGTTCGGCAGCGACGCGTCAAAGCTCGTGAAACAGGAGGCGGTGCGGCAAGTTACAAACCGAGGTAGTGGCGTCACCTGGACAACCGATCCCGACCTTGGCTATGAGGCGGGTCCGGGCGGGATCACCAAGCCGGGAGAGAACGTTGAGAACGGGATTCTCCGAAATGCCGCGGGAGGTGCGACGGTTGAGGTTGCCGAGCAGCAGCTTTCCAAAGCCGCACTCGATGAAGCCGCCCAGCGTCGTTTCGGGAAGCGCTATGACGAGCTTCTCCCAAGCCAGAAAGTGGAACTCGATTCCGAGCGGGCTGGCCCCGATGCGTTGGCGGCCCTGTTGCGTGATGCCGGGAAGAGCGGCACGCACATGAAGGATTGGGTCAAGAAGTACATGGACAAGTTTGTCGCCCCGGACATCGTGAACGAGTTGTCGAGTCCGTCGTCCGGCGGGAAGTAATCCGGACCGGAATGGTCCTCGTCTTCAGGAGAGCACAATGACTCGTGGCATCGCAGCGGTTGTCTTGGCCTTGGTCGCACTTGGTGCAATTGTCTTCACCACGCATGCCGCCGTCGGCGCTGAGCCGCCCCGTACGCCCACTGCGTTCGCGGCGCTCGACCCAGCGGAGCAGGCCGTGGTCAAGGCGATCGCGGGGCAAATCCAGACGATGATGGAGGCGCAGGGTGAGGCACGCACAGCCGCGGCAAAGGAGCTGCTCGAGCCGGTGCAAGCCCTGACCAAGGACCGCCCCGACTTCGCGGGCGGCTGGGCCATGGTCGGCCAGTTGGCGCTTGTCCTGGAGCGAGACGATCTGGTCCAAGCCGCGGCGGACAACCTCGCGGCGTTGGGGCCCTTCGCCGAAGAATCAGCGTCCGCGAAGGTCCTTCAGGCGCTCACGGCGCGGAAGGACGCGGCCAAGCCGCAGACTGCTGCCAAGGACGCAGCGCCCACGAAGGCCGATCGCCGCAAGGGTGCGGTGGCGAACCTCGATGCCAGCCTGAAGCTGGCGCCCACGGATTCGGCTCTGAAGGACTTGCGTGAGCTCTTTGCAAAAGCCCGGGACGATGCGTCGATCTCTAAGCTTGACATGCGTGCCATTGAACAGGCCGCCACGGAGTTGGCCAGCACGGCCGACGCCGCTCGGCAAGCGACGGTCGCGGCCGAGATCCTCCGGCTGACCAAGGAAGCGTCGAAGGTCGACCCGTGCAGCGCCCCGGTCTGGGTTGCCCACGCCCAGGCGGCGCTGGTGACGGAGGCTCCCGACTTGGCGTGGCAGGCTGGCCGTGCGCTCGTCGCGCTGGGTGAGGACAACAGCGACGATGGTCGCGTGTTGGATGTGTTGGCGGGGCTCAAGCGACGCGGGTGGCTTGTGCCAGATTCGGTGGCTGTGACCCGTGACGTTGCCGCGAAAGAACGCGAAGTGGCTGGACGCAAGTGGCAGGAGGCGTGGGTTGGCGATTGGCAGGGAAGTTCAAACACGAAAGAAGGAAACATCACTACCGAGCTGACGATCTCGGTCAGCGTCCCGGAAGCAGGCATGAACTTGTTGACGGCGAAGTATCGCAGCGTAAAGATCTACGAGAAGAGTAATGGCCGCCTTGAGACAGTTACTACTGTTGATATACCCGGGACATATGACTATAAAACTGCGGGTAGCACTAATGGTAAACTACTTTCCAATACGTCTGAGGGATCTGGCACAAGCCGGTGCGATCGTGCTGTGATGCCCGTCGGCTTTCCGGGCGGGTATGCGGTCAAGTGCAATATCAATGGATTTAATCTATCGACAAACACAACGATTACAGATGGCGATGAAGAAAGAATTAAGTCTTCATCAAGTCAAGTGCCTTCAGATCAAGACACTTGGCTTTTGCTAATGAACTCTGATGCGATGTCTATGGCGGTGCTAGAGCGCACGTCTCCGGATGACCTGTCCAGGTTGCGTTCGCGTCAGGACGCAATTGAACTGCTCACAAAGAACAAAGATAAAGTCGTCACGCTCAAGCGGACCGACGGCCGCACAGTTGCCCCGTTGGTCGAAACGGATGTGCCCGGTAAGGAAGGAGATCGGAAGGTGGTTGGTGGCAAACTGTTCCTGTTCACAAGAGGCAGTTGGGTTGAAGAGAAGTGGGATAATGAAGGGGAACTTCAAGTGTTCGGAGGAAAAGGGTACGTATTCAGGAAGTCGGAGGGCGGATGGGTTCGCTATCCTGAGCTCGACAAACCTTGATCGCACGCACACGTCAGTTTCAAGGAGGCGATGCGTCCAGTGCCTTGAGCCCCGATGCGGCATGTTGCCACGGCCGTACACAATCGGTGAGACGCAACGAGGACGAGGCTTCGTGCTGCGTGGTTGTTCCAGCGCGTGGCCGAGAGGCAGTTGATGCTGAGCGAGTCTACTCAAAGCAAGTCGTTCGTCTTGAACATGACCGAGCGTGCCGGCCCCGATGCGGTGACCGCCGCCCTACTCCAACTTTCAATAAAGCGAGACCCGATCACGCGCCGCACGCACTAGATTTCGGTTGTGGATGCTCTAATCCAGCAGGGCTTTGATCAGAGCCTCTCGAACATCGGCGTAGAACTGGATGTTCAGCTTCGTTGCAATCTCGTCGGGCAATTCAAACAACTGTTTTCGTGCAGAGATCGGCATCAAGAGCGTTGCTGCTCCCTTCGCGGCCGCCACCTCGGCTACGCCGACAGCATTATGGATCGGGTCGACTGAGCCGCCAAGGTTCAGCGCTCCGACCACAACAAGTCCACCCTTGAGGTTTTTCTGCAACAGTGAACTACATAGCGCTAGAAGTGCCGCGACGCCGAGCCCTGCACCGGTTTTCGCGGCGTCAAATGCACGCAACTGAACAGAGAACTCGTGCTCGCGAGGATCGCGGTCACCGACCAATTGCTTCGCTCGGGTGTAGAGGTTCTGCTCCGCGTACTTCACGCTTTCACGGAAGGGGCCGGGTGGCGGCTGGTTGAGGATTCGAACGCCAGAGCCCGGGCCTGCGTTTACATCCACGCGGAAGAGGCCGGAGTTCTCGTCTTGGCCGCCTGGGCTGATCGCCCAGACCTGCCCTGGCGGCAACGGGTCGGACGAAATCGAATCTTCGCTCTGGAGCTCGGGGGTGCTCACGAAACGTTCCACGCCGCCTTCACCAAGCGAGAAGCTGAACTGGGTGTTGCGGAACTCCGCCGAACCGATTCGCTTTTGCTGCTCCTTGACGCGGCGACGAGCCTCCATGCCAAGCTTCACCGCCCATTCCAGATCGGCATCGTCGATCGGCATGTCTGGATTCGGGAACAGCAGCTTGAGAAGGCCGCTCACGCTCTTGTTGACGCCATTGGAATCGCGGCCGCTGAGGGCTCCACCGTAGTGGACGCGTCCCTGCAGCTTGTTGACGCGCCCTTGGTCGCGAAGGCGATGCCAGCACTCGGAAAGGAAATCGCTGACCATGCCGAAGTGGTCGGTCAGGTGCTGGTTAGGTTGAATCTTTGGGAAGTCCCAGCCGGGGATGTACGCATGAATGCGGTCCATGAGCGCGGTGTCATCACGCATCTCGGCCGGCATCGGGCCGAACAGATGTCCCACACGCTGCTGATGCTGCACATCCACGTCGAAGTTGCCGACCATCATCACGCCCCCATCGGCGCGGATGCTCTCCTTGCCGCGGCTGAACTCGCCCGACTCCATGTACCCCTTCATGATGTTCACGCCGTCCTTCTGATCGAAGGACACGCCTGACACCTCATCGAAGCAGACTACGTCGTACTGGCAGACCAAGCCGCGCTGGCCGTTTGCGTTGTTCACGAACATGCGAGCCACTGTCGCCTTTCCGCCCGACACGAGGTGCGAGTACGGCGAGATCTGCTGGAACAAGTGGCTCTTGCCAGTGCCGCGGGGCCCGAGTTCGACGGCGTTGTAGTTCCGCTCAACGAACGGGATCATGCGGAGCAAGAGCACGTCCTGGGCTCGGGGTGTCAGGCTGGATGGCTCGAAGCCAACGCTCCGAATCAGGAACTGCTTCCACTTCTCGGTCGTGAAGTGCTCACGCCCCTTGCACATTATCTCAAGGCAGTCCCGCTTGGAGAGTTGAATCTCCTTCAGGCTCTCCACGCCGAATGGCCGCCCGTTTGATTCCTCTGCGATGAGCGGGTCATAGACGAGGTTGATTTCGGCGTAGAACCCGCCGGTGAGCATCCGATCGTGCTCATGCACGAGCCTGTCGGTGATTCGTGCATCGTTGATTCGCAGACTCGGCAGCTCCACAAGGTATTGGTCCGTCTTGGTGTCCAAGCGTGCCTTGATAATGTCAATGACACGCACGGAGCCCTTCTCCTTGGCGCGAGCCTTGAAGAGCTCCTCTTCGCCGGCACGTACGGTGCGGTCACCAAGCTGACGTTGAACGATTTCGAGACCATCGCGGATCTCGTCCTGGTTGACCGTGGCGCAGTAGCGGCCGAGCAAGAACTCGGTCACGTATGTTGGCACCGGGTAGTGGCCCTTGAACTTGCGCACCAAGTCCTTGCGCACGATGAAGCCCTCAAATGCGCGAGCGGCGAGTTGGTCCAGATGATCGAGTTCCATGCGAGTTACTCCATACCAATCCGCGTTCGGCGACGCGCTATGACGTTTCCATCCGAATCCAAAACCACAACCTCTGCATCAGCCCCGTCGGCTTCGTCCTTGGCGTAAATCTTCGCTTGCCCCTTGGCATCGATCGGACGCGGCTTGTCCGAGTCCAACAGTGTGCTTGTCGCATCAGCGGCATCGCGGCGAAGGTCCACGGCTGCCGCGCCCGAGCCATTCACCTGCACCCGGCCAGTCAGCTGATTCCACACCACCCCTGCGATGGTCACATCAGTTGAAGCAGCCGCTCCGCCACCAGTGCCGGTCACCGTGATGACAGGGGTTACCGCCTCTTGAACACTGAGGCCGCCGTGCGCGTAGTCTGCACCCTCGCGGAAGCATGCGATTCCCGTCGCCAAGGCGATCGAGATGGTCGGGTTCCAGTGCCACCCATGCTGCTGACAATCCGGACTCGCGCCATCCTTCACGCTTGCACACCGCCGCCAGTTGGTTTCAACGAGGTACTTGGGCAATGTGACCTTGGGCAGTCCACCGGGCAGCAGCAGCCACCCGTGATCGGTGACGATCTTCACGCGAGCCCAGCCCGCCGCGACCAGGTCCGCTACACGATCAGCGATGAGTCTGACCTCATCAGCGAGCATCGACGCCAAGCGAACGCCCTCGCTGTGCCCGCGGTGGTCAATCGTGCCAACTTCGAGCCATGCCGCGGCTGTGGGATCGCCTTTCTCGCCTGCGCCGAGTGGCTCAACTTCCAGCGAACGAAGTAGCGAACGGAATCGCTCCGAGGTCAGGTTCTTGCCACCGTCGACGATTCGCGGAACGAAGTCGTCGGACTGGCTGGCCCGGTCGAGCTTGGAGACCACCGGTGACGCCGCTGGCTTCGCTGTCGCGGTGACTGTGGGAACCGTGGACCATCGCCATTCCACAGAGACGCCCAGGCCGCGCTTCGCCAACTCCGCCGCCAGCCGCTGCCCAAGGTCCATGCGAAGGCCGTCTGCGAAGACGATGCAAGTGCCCGTCTCAACGCCGATCTGCTCAGCTTCGGCAGCGGAAGGAAGCGGCGATGCCACGACGAGCTTCTGGAAGCTCTCCGCAGCCTTCTCCAGCCAGGGGCGGTACACCGCCGTAACGGCTGCACCAACCGCGTTCATGTCTGCGGCCGATTTCACCGCCGCCAGCGCTGTCATTGCCGCGTCGTCAACGCGCCACCCCGAGTCCGCATACAGCTTCGCAGCCTGATTGCGATCTCCACCGCCGAGTGAGCTGGCGGAAAGGCGGGCGAGTTCGGCCAGGTGCCAGAGTGCCACCGCGAGAGGCGCCTGATCAAGCTTCGCCCACACCAACGAGCGCCGGGGCAAGTGCTTCGCTTCCAGCTCTATGAGCCTTCCGCGGGCAGCCGCTTCGTTCAGTTTACCCGTTGATAGCAGATCAATGCGAAGCTCGTTCTCCGCCGCCTCGTTGTCCTGCGGGTAAACGCTGACGCCGGCGCTGAAGAGGGAGTCCGCTCCGTTAGGCTTGCTGCGCTTCAGAACCTCGCGGATGCCGGGGTACAGCTTTGGGTTCTCTTCGAAGCGGCTCCAGACGCCCGCCCAAGGACCTTTACGCTCCGCGAGCAGTTGCCCAGCCTTTGTCACGTCCGTCTTCTCAGGGTCGAAGCCGAACTTATCTTTACAGACTGTGCGGAACGCCGCCCAGGCTGTGGCGGCGCGGGCCTTGAACCCACTTGCATCGCTCAACCAGTCGAGTACCGTTCTTGCGGGGTCGGGGGCGAGCAATTCATGGAAGTCGCCGGAATCAAGCGTTCGTCCCTGGAGGTGTGCGACCGGCACAACTGCCAACTTCTCCAGTGACTGACGCATGGCCCCAAGTGTGGCGGCGTCCGTGGCCAGGCTCAGACCAAGCCCGCCGTCGGCGCTCTGCAGGAACGCTCGCGGCGTCCAGTCCTTGCCGCTTAGCTGGGTCCACAGCACTCCGCGGAACTGAAGCTCGCACAGTGTTTTGAGTTCACTAGGGCAATCCTCAATGGTTCGAATGCTCTGCTTGGCGATGCCGGGCATGTACACGATTGGCACGGCTCCTTCGGGCCAATCGGCCCGGGGGAGGAGTCGCTTCCCGTCCTCGGCCATGCCGAGCATTGCCTTGATCCAGATCGCCGGGCCGGTCTTCGTCGCGGCGTCGTACGCGCCCAGCGTGAGCAGCTCGGGCATGACGGCGCGCAGCTTGGGCACCACATCGACCCACGCCTTTTCCTCGTCGGTCCAGAGTACCGCTACCGGTGGAACCTGATCGTTCTTGTCGAACGCGGCCGCTCCTCGGATCGCAGCGATCAGTGCACTAAGCACTGTCTGATGAGCATCGTGCTGTAACGCAGGCTGGGTCATTCGAATACTTGGCTCCAATCAGTTCTTCTCAACAAGCTCGCGCGCCTGGTTCAACGCCTTGAGCTTCACATCTGCGCCACCGCCGAACCAAACGCGATCCAATCTGCCGGCGGCACTTTCCTGCTCGATGCTTTTGTGGTCTTCGAAGTAGGTGATCGCGTTATACGCGGCCCACAGAGACCCCTGAACACCCGGCAACTGAAGGTCCTTGTGGTTCTGGAATAGACCGCGGATGTGGGTCCACCGCTCGGGCTCCTCACCCTTCTTCTGCTGGTTCGCCGTCTTCGGAAACACCGAGTCAAGATACTTGTCCAGGGCCTTGGCATCCACCTTTTTTGCAGCCATGGCTTTGAACAGCGTCGCCGCCGTCGCATACACCGCGTTTGCCGCGGCGATGAGCTCGGCAACCTCCTGCAAACGATCCGTCATCTTCTTGGTATGGCGCACGCGATGCGCCGACTGTCCGTCAGCGAGCGACATCATAAGTGTGTTCTGGCACACCACGCGAACGGCCGTGAACTTGACGATGACCGAACCCTGTCCCGTATGCGTGTTGGAAAGCAGCAGGTACTTCTGGCACGTATCCCCGCGCACCACTTCGATATTGCCCGGCATTTTCGCCATGACCCAGATTCGCTCGCCATCACCCAGAGCGCCGGCCGTCTCGAAGAACGCCTGCTTTTGATCAACGATCGGATTGAAGAAGGCAAACGCGTCCTTGTTCTGAAGCGGCTCATACCGGTCCGTGACGATTCCGAGCACCGTTTCATTCGGCTGTGTGTCGTACGGTGGCCGCACCAATTCATAGCGGTTGTATCGCACTTCGGCGTCCGCCGGGATGACTGCGCCGGGCTTGAGGAGACTAGGCTTTCGGGCCCAGATGACCGAAGCGCCCCGGGCGGGCCGCTTCTGAACCAGCCAATCGAGACCGGCGGCCTTGATCATCTCCTGCGCCGTCACACTGGATGGCACGCGCTTCCCGAGCCCGTGCCAAGGCTCCTTGCCGACGTACGCCATGTTGCCGCGGTTGATGTTGTGAGCCATGATTCACTTCCCCTTAGACTGGTTTATGGTGTCGCTCTCGGCCTTTTCCCGCGCCGCCTGCTTCGCCTTGTTCGTGTAATGCAGATCGTTCAACCGCTCGCCCGTGAACTTCGCCCCGCCCGCGAAGTCCACCGGCGGCTCATCCTCCGGACAGCTCCAGAACCACGGGAAGTCCTTCTTGGGGCGGATGCTCTCGGGCTCCTTGCCGCGGTCTTTGGTCCACTTCACGTTGACCTTGCCGCGGAGGACGCCGGCGGTGACGAAGGGGCGGATGTTCACGCGGACGCCGTCGTTGATGTCGGGGTTCCAGCCGATGGGCTGTTCGTGCAGCGGCTTCCAGCGGACGAAGATGTCGTAGGGCGGTTCGCCGGCGATGATGGCTTCCAGTTTCGTCTGGAGGTCTTGCGCGGCTTTCAGGCGCAGGTCCGCGCCGGCTTCGCCGCGCTTGGCCGCGGCCTGCTGCTGAGTGATCCAGTCGCCCAGGTACGTGTACACGATCTTCTCCAGTAACTTCTTGCCGTTGCCGTTGGGGGCGGCGAGGCGGTGGTAGTGGACGAGGATGTTGAAGCCGTCCTTCTTGCCATCCCAGATCTGCCAGACGAAGGGGCGGTGGTGGAAGACGGCGCAGTGCTGGGCCCAGAAGTCGCCGCCACGGAGCCACTCGTCGAGGCTCTTGCCCGCAGCGTCGGCGGCCGCGAGCAGGTCGTTGAGCAGCCCAGGCGTCCACTTTGGTCCAAACGCGGCTTCGAGCAGGGCGCGGACGCGCTCGTGGCCGGGGCGTTCCTTGTTGATGTTCACCAGCGGCACGACGCCGTCGTCGTCGACGTGGCTGCCCAGATCCTTGCACTTCTCGACCCAGGTGCGGGCCTCGGGGGCGAGGCGCATCTTGGTGTCGAGTTCGGCCGGCCACTTGTAGCCGACGAGGCGGGCGACGGCGACTTGCAGGACGGTGGCGAGGTGCGGGCTCGGGTCGGCGGTCAGCGGCACGCGACCGGTGGGGTGGCCGTGGAAGAGCCACTGCGTGGGGTCGTCGGACTGCGGCTCGGGGAGGCCATTCGGATACTTCTCCGCCGCGACTTTTTGCCAGTGGGCGAGTTCGAAGGGCATCGTGGGGAAGTACACGTATTCGACGACGACCTTCTGATTGAATCGGCGAACAGTCGGCGCGAACGAGTGGTCCGCCAGAAACGCCCAGATCGCAGGCAGAAGTTCGGCTTTTTTGGGCACAACGATTGCCACGTTCGTGTCGAACGCGCTACCGCCGTAGCGGGCTACCGATAGTGAGTTCATCTGGCTGATGACCACGCCATCTCGTCCCCACGCCTCAAGCCCTGTGATGACGACGGTCGCCCCAGCGCGACGCATCTGTTGAACCTCTGCGCCGTTGTTCTCCCAGAGCATCAAGTTTGAGCAACCGCCGAAGTCGCGCGTGGATTCGACTGTGGACTGCTGACCGACCCAGCGCTCACCGATGTCGGATGCGACCACTTCCCAAAACACTCGGCCAAAGCGCGAGTAGTCCGTGGTTGTGATGCCGTGATAGCAGTCCGCATAAGTGCCGAGACGCGGCAAGTGCGCCGCGGTCGCATCGAGCGTGATTGCGACGCCCGGGTTCTTCAACTGCTCCGCCTGCGGCACGAGTTTGACCGAGCCGTCGGAGGTCGGCGCTTCGGCGCCTTTCTCGGCGGCGACGGCCGAGGGGTCCACGTCGGGACCGTTCTCCATCTCGGCGGCCTCGGCGTCCCCAGCCGGCGCGGCGGAAGACGGGCTGCTGGACGCTGCGCGTTGGGCGGTCAGGGAGTGTTCGCCCTTCAGGAGCGAGGCCTTCTCCGCCGGCATGCGGCATATGGCCACATCGATGCCCGCCATGATGTGAGGCCGTTCCTTGACGGGCTTGCCGCCAGAGATCGTCAGCAGCGCGACGTTAACGACATGCCCGCCGATCGTCTCGAACGCCCCGGGTCCCAGCCGCGCGACCATGTCCCACGTCCGCTCCTTGAGCAGCCGCTCGCGGAGCTTCTTGTAGCTGGTCAGGAAGAGCCAGTTCTGCGGCGTGACGGCGGCGATGGTACCGGCGTTCGCATCGTGTCCCAACCCCCCAACCCACTTGAGCATGCGCTGGACGAAGACGGTGGCGAGGTCGGCCTTGGCCTCGGGGTACTGCTTCTCGGCGAAGGCCTTGAGCACGTCCCCCTGCCCGCCTCGACCCAGGTACGGCACATTCGTGATGACGAGCGTGTATTCGCCGGACAGAACTTCAGCGGCCTTGGCCATGCCCTGCGCGGCGATGGCCCGCTCGTGGGCGTCGGCGTCCTTCTCCTGCGCGAGGGCGGCCTTGAGGAACGGCTGCATCGTTTCCCAGTCTGCGGAGAACAATTCGCCGCCCGCGCCCAGTTGCGCGGGATCGATGAGCGAACCGAGTTCCGGAGCTTGGCTGAACAGTTGATGGAGGTTTGTGAGCCCGTTCGTAACCGCCTGCCTCGCGTGACTCGGGATGCCCTCCCACGCCTTGGAGTTCTTGTCGGCGAGCTTCATCCACTGCTCAAGTGAAGCCGAGGGGCCAAGGCCGGCGCAGGCGATGTGCAGTTCGGGAATGGCGAAGTGCTCGCCCCCCTCCGCCGCGATCTTCCACGCGGCCATCGCGACGTTGAAGGCGGCGATCTGGGTGCAGCGGGCGTCGAGCTCCAGGCCGAAGAGGTTGTCGGCGATGACGGCCAGCGCGGCGGCTTTCGCATCGAGGCCTTCCTCGGCCATGCGCAGCCGCACGAGCAGTTCAAGCACAGCGACGAGGAAGTGTCCGCTGCCGCAGCAGGGGTCGAGGACTTTCAGTTCCTTGGCGGCCCTTGGCCATCCCGTGAACGCGCCGGCGGCCGGACGCCACTTGGCGGGGCTGGCTTCATCGGGAACGAAGCGGAGGTACTCGAACGAATAGCCCGGGAGCGCGACGAGGTCGCGGAGTTCTTGTTCGGTCGCGCATGCCGCGGCCTTCTTCTGCCCCGCGGCCGTGGCGAGCACCTTGCCGGCGTGCCACGCGCCGATGGTGTTGTGCAGGAGGAAGAGCACCATGTAGTGCTCGGTGAAGAGCTGCGTGACGGCAGGGAGCGTTTCGCCGGTGATCTTGTCGCCACCCTTCACGCCGGCGTTGACGCGCTCCTTCTCCGCGGACTGCCAGAACTGGTAGACCCAGCCGAGGGAGTCGTCGGCCGTGAAGGTGGAGGGCGGAAGGGATTCGAGGATCTTCTCAAGGGCTTGCTGGTGCTCGGGCGCGAGTTGGACTGCGAGGGCGGGATCATCGGGGCGGAAGATCTGCGGGAGCATGGCCGCGGCGTAGCGGCCGGCGGTGGCCCAGGTGTCGGCTTTGACGTTGGTCTTGGCGGCCTCTTCCTGCGCGAGCTCGGCGACGGTGGCGAGATCGACGGGCACGTTGTGCTCGGGATGGATGAGCAGGTTGTTCTCCGCCAGGAAACGGGCGAAGAGCATGCGGTGCCAGTGCTCGTAGGCGACCTCGTGCGTGAGCTTGTTGAGTGAAGCGAAGGCCTGCTTGTCGGCGCTCCACGGGTCGCCGAGCTGACGTGCCGCGGCGCGGAGCTTCAGGCGGAGCGAACGTTCATCGGGCGTGAGGTAGGGCGGGAAGTCCTTGGCATCGACGGCGAGACGCTTGAGGGCCGCGCCGGCGGCGGTGGTGGCCTCATCGCGGGCCGCGATGACGGCGTTCTCAAGGACTCTGCGGAGATCGGAAGGAAGTGGAGGCATAGATGGGTCCGCTGGTGAGCTGATGGGTTAGATGATCACCGGGCCATCGCCGAGCTTGGCGGAAATGGCGGCCTCCGCGGAAGCAAGCCACGCGGCGAGATCGTCTTTGGACTTGATCGTCGCCGAAGGGAGCTTAACGGACTGGGCCTTGGGTTCGAGGGCCTTTGCCGCGTCACGACGGGCGGCGTCGAACTGACCGGGGATCGCCGCGGCGAGTTCGGACCAACTCGTCAGCGAGCGGGAGCCGAGTGCGGAGAGCAGGTCGTCCTCGGTGCCGACGGAGATCTCGGGCGGCGGAGCGAGGCGATGGGCTGTGGCAATCGACTCCCGGGCGGAGCGATCCTTCTCGCCGAGCGTCTTCCAGTTGGCGTCGGCCGCGATGGACGCGGCGTGCTGCTCGTGCACCTGCGAGGCGTGTGTCGCGAGTGATGTGAGCTTCTTGCGAAGGGCTGCGCCGAGCGTGCTGGCCAGCGGGGGTACGGGGTCGGTGGCGTCGAGAAGTTGGCGATGGGCGACGATGGCGTCAACCTGGGTGCGGACTTCGGCGGCGTCGGGCAGGCCGCCCTTCTCGGCGTGTGCCAGCAAGGCGAGCAAGGAGTGCCAGCGCGGGGTACGCTGCTTCGCGAGCGTTGCGCGCTTCGACCAGGTGTCGATGTCGGTGCTGATAGAGTCGTACTTGCGGAGGATGGCGGAGAGCTGCTCGTTGCCGAAGAGCGACTGGAGTTCCTTGATCGGGTTGGTGTTGGGTACTTCGGGAAGCGGTGCGTCGCCGCCGCCGGTCTGCGCGAGTGTCAGGACGGCGGTGAGGAACTCACCGGACTTGATCTCGACATCGTCGTTGCTCTGGCACTTCACGCCGGCCTTCTGGAAGAGTGCGCGGAGCTTGACCTTATCGCCAGCGGCGATGGGCGGATGGTCAACGCGGAACTCGGTGGGGCCGATGGTGGACTGTTCAAGCGCCTGGCGAAGGATGGGCTGGCCGTTGCGCGAAGCACGGAGCAGCCCGGCGGCCAGCAAGACCATGACCGCGGCATTGACTGCGTTGTTGGACCATCCATACGGAGGCGCGGTGAACTTCTTGGTCAGTTCCGAACCCTTCTTACCCGCGCCGACCTCGTCGAGGATGGCTCGGCAGACCGGGTGCTTTTCAGGATCGCCGTTGTAGTTGACGAGTTGGAGCGGTGAACCGGCACCCCCTTTGGCTTGCTTGAATACATCTTCCCACTTGTCAGAGTCGGCGATGGAGAACGACGGGAACAGTCTCGCGAGCGACGCCTCGCACGCACCGCGGATCTTGTCGGTCAGGGTGATGCCGTTGAACTCTTCGCTGCCGGCGACGATGACCTTGGCATCTTTCAAGATGTGCTGAAGGAGCAACTCCCTCGCGTGCTGCTCTGCCAGCGTCTTGCGGCTCTGGATAGCGTCACGGGCTTCGATGCCTGCGGCGGTCGCAGGCGAGCCGCGCTCCTGCAGCGTTTGTTCCGCTGCCTTTGCTTCGGCAAGTGCTTGCTTGAGTTCGTCGTGCTTGACCCTGGGGATGAACATGGTGACGCGCGGGCTGGTGACACCGGCCGCATGAGCTTCCATCGTCGCGTTCTTGGCGGTGACATCCCACTCGGTACGGACCCACACCGGGACGCCCTGGTCCGAAGTCGGAGGTGCGTCGGTGAAAGACGACTCGATGCGGCGGCGGATCTTCGACTTGCCGTGCATGAGCGGCACATCGTCGATCATGGCGCCGACCTCGCGGCGGAGAAGCTCGCCGCGTAGGAAGCCGATTTCGCCGTCGTTGTTGAGCAACGAGGTGAGCCGTTGGCGGTAGTGCTGTTCCCAGGCCGCGGACTCGGGAGTTTGGAGGCGGTACTCCTCGCCTACGCGTAGGAGAGCACCCTTTTTCTCGTGTGATTCCAAGAGCTTCGGTATGCGCTCGCGCAGGGCTGTGCCGCCGATCTTGAGGTCTTCGACGAGCAAGTCGGCGAGTGCGCCGGGAGTTGCTCGAATGCCGAGGTCACCGGGCTTGTCGCGGGTTTCGTGGTTGATCTTGCCGATCATGAAGATCAGCGCGTAAAGGCGGCCGGCGAGTTGATCGTCTGCGTCTTTGCTGGCACGGAGCCGCTGAATCATGTTGTGACGTTCGCGGTCGAGCACGCCCTTTTCGACCAGGCCGTCGGCAAGCTGTTCGAAGAGTTGATCCGCCGGGATAACCGTACCGAGGGGGGCGTCGGCGACCTTGGCAACCGCATCGTGGGTGATTCGAAGCTGCGTGCGGAGCTGACCGGTCAGACCTGTGTCGATGTTGCGGAGGGCCTTCTCCCAGAACCGCTGGCGCACGGGCAAGAGGGGGTAGTCATCGACATAGCGATCTTTATCGTTCGACGTCGCCTCAATCCGCGTACCTTGCAATTGTCTGGTAATCTCACCCTCGGAGGCGTTCACCAGTTGCTGAACGGCGGTCTTCTTGTCGGGCCGCTTCTGGAGGACGACCTTGCGGATGACGGTTTCGATGTCATTGTCCTGCAGGTGAAGCAGTCTTGTGAAGCGGTCCTGCAGCTTGGGGAGGTTGGCCGTACCGGCGCTCAGCATCGACTGTCCTGTGGCGACCACCATGAGCCGACCGTTTAAGCGGCTTGAAAGTGCTTCGACGCACTTCTCGAACGTGAAGGTCCGATCGGGATCGATGCCGAGACTCTGTTGGGCCTCGTCGATGACCAGCAACGTGCACGGGAACTTGCCTCCGAAGCGGTCGGAGATCGCCTGGGTGATCGACTTGACCAAGCGGTCAATATCGACGGTCACATCTTTCGGGAACTGTCCGTTGAGTTTGTCGAGCACGTCATCGGGCGACTTGCCGAGTGTGGAATCGTGGCGGCAGATTGACTCCGCGATGTCTGACGAAACGCGGAATGAATCGAGTTCATCCTCATACTTAAAGCCCGCAGCTTCGATGTCCTTCTTCACCTTGGCTTCAAGACCCTTGCGCCGCATCCACAGCACGAACTCCGCTGTGCCAATATCCGTTGGCAGCCCAAGCGCCTCGTACACAATCGACACGATCCCCCTCGGAAGCTGATCGGCGGGGGTCGACTCAAGAATGCCGGCGGCGGCAAAGGTCCCGCCCTTTTGCTTGCCGGCCGTGTCGAGCTCCTTGAGGAGATCCTTTACATCGGAGGGGAGTATGGCGATATCCCGGGGCGTGCGACCATCAGAGAGCGACTCGTTGCTCCAGAGATATCGAAGAACCTTGACGAGATGAGACTTGCCGCTGCCGTAAAAGCCGCTGATCCAAACCGCGGGTTGCTGCTCCTTCTCGACATTGTTCAAGAACGACTGAAGGACCATCTCCAGACCCTTCGTGTATTGGCCTTCGCACACGAACATTGAGAGCTCTTCGCCGACAACGCGGGCATCCGCTGCGCCTTTGACCTTCGCGACGCCCTCGTTGGGCAGCTTACTGCTCCGCGGATCCTTTACGAAGAGGTCGTAGTTCTTGATCGCTGTTGTCATGAAATGGCCTCGCGTTGTGCAAGAATGGGCGCGGCGAGATAGCTCCAACCTTCGCCAGCGCCAAGTAATCGATACCGGTGAAAGTCCCGCTCGTATGTACCAGGAAAGCAGACGAGCAATCTGCCCCTAATACTCTCTTCAACCAGTTTCAGGATAGTCGAGAGCGGAGTCAGTCCGAAGAGCGAGCCCACCCCACAAATGGCAACGACATCACGCTCACCCGCTATCTGAAGCTTTGATCGCAGATTAGCCGCAACTGTCTCAACAAAGCGATTCTCGGGGACGCCTTCGGGCCGCTTGAAGAAACCTTCAGCGTGCCGCTGTGTCGCAATCCACTGCGGAAAGGCGTCGGTGAGATCGACGTGATGCCATCCCAACGCTGCGTCGCGCGTCGCGATCGCAAACTCATCGAATCGGTGACGCAATCGACGCTCGTTTGCCGGCGAGTACACCAGAAACCACACTCGCTCAGAGCCAGACAGCCCGTCACGCCACGGTGTTGTGACATGAGATTCATACGCTCTCAAAAGCAAGTTGATTTCAGCCATGACAGAGCGCCTCCTCATAAGGGCGAATCAGCGTAGGAAATTGAATCTCAATCACATCCCCGACCTGGTGGAAGTTCAGAAGCCCAGTTCGATTTGCAGCCTGCACGAGCTGAATCAACTCTCCGTAACTGACATCGAGCAGCCGGACCCACTCGGACGTCAGCAGTGCGCGGCCGCGAAGCCCGGTCGCGTACCCAAGAAGCAGCGCAAGGCACGCCGTACTCGGCGCCGCAGCGGCCTTTGCCCGTCGCTTCGCCGTGCGGCCGACCAAGTGACCTGACTGCGTCCAGCTCGATCCCGCGTTCCGTGCAACTTTGTGGCGCACTGACGGATTCAGACGAACGCCAAGGCGTCCTTGCAGAGTGTCATCGAAGTCGGCCGCTGAAACTGGGCTACCGAGAGGCGTGTTGAGCACGGTGTCCGTCGTAACTCGCAGCAAGGGGTCGCGTGCGTAGGCGACCAGAAACGCCAAGAGGGGACGGCCTGCACGATCTGCTTGCCACAGCTGCCGGAATACGCGAAAGATCGGCACGCGAGTGTCGAGTCCATACAGCTCGGAAAGCCGCTGGAATGTGAGCTTCCGAGTCGCGACCGTGCGTTTGCCCAAGAGATTCTCGTTGACGATCCGGTTCCGGAAGTCGTTGGCTTCAGCTGCTACTTCCGTGAACTTGAACAGCTCGGACAACTCAGCGAACATCATCGTTCGACTAGTGTGCGTCCCTCTGTCACCAAATCGCAGACCGAGCCACTCCCCGGGCACACCGTCAACCCGCGACCTGAATGGAGGCCTCCCAACTTCCATGCCATACGTTAGCCGGCAAGTCGCCGGCAATTCCGTACGCCTCAAGTTTGGCGTAATGGCCTAACCGGCTATCCGCTTGAACGAACCGGACTGACTCGTAGACGGACAAGTACGTCAGGTAGCCCCACTCGCGTCCACTCGTGAGGGCCGTGTAAGCCGCCTCGTGACCTCCATCGACCCAAGCTGAGTCCGTAATTCGCTTTTGAAGACTTGACGTTGCAACCGAGAACCGTCGTGACGAGGCAACAGCGGAGCAGTATCCGTGGCGACAGCTTTTTCACATTTTCGCTAGCAACAAACCGCAACATCACGCAGGTGCGTGACTCAAGGACATATCGCCATACCGAAACTGACGCAAATCCGTCTACTTTCTGGTCAGTTTTCTATGGCTTTTGCGTACTTTTTGAGACCATATCGACACGTCCGGAGTGTCGAGGGAAGAGTCGGTCAACAACTGAAAATGCACCACATGGCAAGTCGCACCCGTCTCGAGCTTTCTCGCATCGCATCAGAAGTTCGTTCGCTTTGCACTCGCTATCCGCAGTTTGATCTCGCGATGCGCAAGTCGACGGATGAGTTCGAGTTACTCGTTGCGCAGTTCGAGCGTGAAGAGGAGACACGGTTGACCATGGAGCGTCAAATCGTCGTGGACTGGCTGCGAGAGGGGTATTTCGAGGAACCTCCAAGCTACGCGAACCAGGGCGGGCTATTCACGCTAGAGATCGAGAACGTAAAGTTGCCCAGACACCTGCTTTCCTGCGTGGACCCTTGTGCCCGCAGAAAGCTCGCCCCCTCGGATGCCAAGATCTTCGCAATGGCCACTCTTCACGCGTTGAGTGGCTTTGTCGCCGTAAATCCGCCCCAGTGCAGCGACCTCATGACGCAGAGTGACCTGATCGCAACAACCCTTCACTTTACTGGTCACTACCCCAAATCGATGCAGTTCTTGCCCGACCCGATTACTCTCGAAGCGTCGGAACTCGACAGATTTGGAGTTGAGCAGCAACGCACGATCTCTCTCTATCGACTGTCACATGTTGTACAGGAGGACTGGGACGCGGCGGTCGATGCTGTCACCGCACAACAACTGCTATTCCGCATTCGGAACTGGCTGCGCGAGTTGCGGCAGGCGGAAGCAACTTCACACCGTCGCGAACCAGCAGGACCGGTCTATCGACCCCATGACCGCGATGAACTCATTTTGCAAGAGTTCGCGAATGCCAGTCCAAAGTACCTTCGTCATTGCGATCTCCTGGCGATGACGAAAATGCCTGGGGCACACTTGCTCTCTGATCGCCTTGCTCATCTGAGCGAGATCGGACTCATTGAACCTCGCACGGCGAACGGACGCTCTGGGTATCGAATCACGTCAAAGGGTCGGGCGATATTGGAAACCCTCCGTGGGGTCAAGGAGAGCAAGCGCGCCTTAAGCGCGCCTTAAGCGCGTCTTGCGCGCCGTTGCGCTGTCAATGCCAGTGCTTTTGTTCTGGCATGAGTTTCACCAACACTGTCACCCTGCGAGACATGGCGAAGGCAGCTGGCGTTCCGGCTCGTTGGTTGCTGCAGCAAGCCCGGGCGGGGAGAGTTCCCTGCCTGCCTGCGGGACGGGTGTTGCTTTTCCACCCGCCAACCGTGCACCGGTACATAGGGAGGCTTGCCCAGGCCCAGACGGGAGAAGGGGAACAAATCCTCCCGACCTGTTCGTCGGAACGGGCGGTGCCTCCGCTTCACGAATCACCGCGGAAATTGCCCCACGGCGCTCGCTCGAAGAAATCCTCGCAGGGATCTGAGACAGCTCGCAACGACCGGGTAGGTTCCCCATGAGCGGGGCCTGCTCCGGATACAGCCAAACCCACATGCAAGGAAACGTAACGATGAAAAACAATGGACTGAATCGACGAAGTGACTTCCTGCCCGCAACCCCGACGCCCACCACGGCGACGCCTCGGCTGCTGTTCACAAAGGTGGAAGTTGGGGATGCCCTTCACCTCTCAACGCGGACTGTCGAGAACTTGCTCGCGACGGGCGAACTCCCCGGCGTCAAGATCGGGCGATCAATCCGCGTGCGACCGGCGGATTTGGAAGCGTTCATTGCTCGCAAGGCGGCGGCGACGGCGGCGGAGAAGCCGGGAACCTCGGCGAGTAATCTCGCGGGAGGTGTCGCATGAGAGAGACACCACAACCCCCACCCGACCGCTACGACACGAACCACAAGCAAAGCGACGCGACCACCGACCAAAGCAATCGCGACGCAAGCGAACACCAAGAGTCTACCGCAACGGACGAAGAACGCAAGTCCAAGAAGAAGAAAGCTCCGCCGATTCACCCCGATGATCGGCGGGCAATCAACGCCTCTCGCGAGGCGATGATCGTCGCCGCGATCGAGTACGCGAAGCTTGGCCTGAGCGTGTTCCCCACGGGAATCGACAAGCGCCCGGCGCTGTCCTCTGCTGAACTTGCGCCGACACGGGAGCGACCGACACCGCCCGACCAGATTCGATACCTCTTTCGCGGCCCGTCCTGGACCGGCATCGGTATCTATCTCGGCACCGCAAGCGGCGGCGTATACGCCCGCGATTTCGACGATCCCCACGCCTATCACGAGTGGGCCCGTTTGCATCCTGATCTTGCCGCGGCGCTCCCAACCGCAAAGACTGCATCACGCGGTTTCCATGTGTACGCGCGGTGGGAAAGTGTGAAAACCTCCATCGGTGTCGATGGCGAACTGCGCAGCACGGGAAATTATGTCGTTGCGCCGCCGTCGTGGGCTCGGTCTAAGGAACACCTGCGTGCGAGTCAATACGAGTGGTTCAAGGCATTTCATGCCGTTATCGCTCGGGGTGATCCGGTGAAGAGTGAACTAACGACAAAGACTAAAGCGGCATGGAAATGCTCGAAAGACGTGGAAGACTCTCAACTCTGGGAAAGCTCACTGGGATCTGATAGCTCGAAAGACTCGGACAACTCGGAAGACTCGGAATGCTCAGACAGCTCTCACGGCTCGGATGGCTCGAAAGACTCGCAAGACTCGAACCACTTGAAACACTCGAACCACTCGAAAGACTCTAATTCCATCCGACTGCGTTTTGGGTGCGATCCATGGACGCTCGAACAGGCTATTGCCAAGACGGTGGTGACAGAGACACACAAACGCGACGCCGCGATCCTTGACTTTGCACGCGCGTTGCTGCGAGTTGAAGGGTCAAGGCAGTGGACGAATCCTGAGTTGATTCGGGCGTTTCGCGCTTGGTGGGAACCGAGCGTGGCTCACATGGCGGACAAGGACTATGAGTCGAACCTCAGAAACTTCCTGCGGACATTTCGAGGTGTTCGGGTGCCGCTGGAGGTCGATCCCATGCCGCTGGCCATGATGCTGGCGCGTCGTGCGACGTGTCCGGAGTGGGCCCAGGAACTACAACACCCCGATTGTCGGCTGCTGGCTTCGCTTGTGCGAGAAGTGGCACGCATCAAGAACCCGTTCTTTCTGTCTCAATACTTGGCGGCGAAGCTGTTCGAGCGACCGGGCACGAACACGGGCACTTACTGGAAGTGGCTCAGCCTGTTCTGTGAACTTGGGGCGTTGAAGCTCACTCAAGCCGGTGTGAATCATCCGGGCGGAACGGCCAACCGGTATCAATACATCGCGTCCGATCTCTGAACAATCCCACTTTCCCTATTGCATGAAAGCAATGCATCCGGTACAATGAAGGAGTATGACTGTGACAGACACCATCCGCAGCGTTGTGAAAGACAGCGGCATCGAACTGAACGAACTCACCCGCCGCACGGGCGTGCCCACGAGCGTGCTTTCGCGGCTTGTGACTGGTAAGACCGTGCCAGGTGGCGCGACCATCGACGCACTTGCTGCCTACTACGGCCTGACGTTGCAACCAACACGCAAGGCCAGCGGCAAGGCGACAACCAACACGACGGCCACAATAACCAGCACGACGAAGCGCAACACGCGCAAGGGGAACTGACTCATGGCTAGCACCAGCATCGACAGCAAGGGAAACGTCCGCATCCAACCGATGGTTCACGGCGCGCGCAAGAGCGTTCGCATGGGCAAAGTTGCGGCCAAAGACCTCCCCAGTATCAAGAGTCACATCGAAGCCCTCGCCAACGTCGTGAATTACGGCGCGGAGATGCGTCCCTCGACGGCGGCATGGCTTGCGGGGCTGGGTGACGTGGGATACGGGCGGCTCGTCGCAGTAGGGCTCGCACCCTCGCGGGCTGCCAGCACAACCACGCTGAGGGACCTGCTCGACCGATACGTCAAGAGCAAGAGCGTAAAGCCCTCGACGCTCATCGCCATCGGGCAAGCCCGCAAGGCCCTCGAAGAATTCCACGGCGAACGGACGCTCATCAATCGCATCACGGCGGCGGATGCCGAAGCGTTCAAGCGCAAACTGAAAGATGATGGCAAGGCGACGGCGACCATCTCGAAGATGGTGCAGATTGCCCGCGCTGTCTTCACGAAGGCAGTGCGTTGGAAACTCATCACCGAATCGCCATATCTCGACGTGGTGGCGGGCAGCCAAGTCAACCACGAGCGGCGCGTCTTCGTCCCTCGTGCTGACGTTGAACGGCTGCTCGCGGCCTGCGGCGACGTGGAGATGCGGGCTCTCATCGCCTTGGCCCGCTACGGGGCTCTGCGAGTGCCCAGCGAGCCCCTGATGCTTCGCCCGGGCGACATTGACTGGCACGGCGGGCGCATCACGGTGCGGTCACCAAAAACTGAAGGCAGCGGCAAGGGCACTCGCGTCATTCCCCTGTTCCCCGAACTCCGGCCCCACCTGCAAGCGGCGTATGACGCACTGCCCGAAGGCGCGGATTTTCTCATCCAGCGCACTCGCAACCCCACGGTGAACCTGCGCACCGCCCTGCTCCGGCTCATGGCCCGGGCGGGCGTGAAGCCGTGGGAGAAACTCTGGCAGTCGATGCGGTCAAGCCGGGCGACGGAACTGGCAGTGGAGCATCCGGCGCACGTTGCGGCGGCATGGGCTGGGCACACGCAAGAAGTCGCCATGAATCACTATTGGACCGTGACGGATGCCGACTACACGAAGGCACTCGTGGTGCCAGAAAGCCCTGCCCCAAAGGCGGCTGCACCGGCTGACGACATCGCCAAAAGTGCGGTGCAAATTCAGGCGCAACACCACCCCGAATCGACGCGAACGGTCCCACAAGCAAACAAGCCCTCCGCGATGGAAGGGCTTGTCGTTCGAGAACTTGCGTTTTCCTGCGGAAACTCGCAGGTTTGTCGAATGGGCGAGGAGGGATTCGAACCCCCGAAGACGTAAGTCAGCAGATTTACAGTCTGCCCCGATTGGCCACTCCGGCACTCGCCCGGGAACATGTCCCGCGTCGCGGCTTTGGGGGTCGCGAAACGGGAGGGAAATATACGGCGGCTGGCACCACGAGACAACTGGCGAGGCCGCATGACCGTGTACGTGAAGGGAAAGTGGCCCGCCGGTTGCGCGAAAGCGGCGAAATCGCCGCGGGAAGGTGGACCTCGAAAGCCGCTGGAGGGAGTTGAACCCACGACCCATGCTTTACAAAAGCATTGCTCTACCACTGAGCTACAGCGGCGGCTGGCAAACGGTAGCCGGGCAAGTCGGCTTCGTCACTTGGGCTGGCTGCCGGGCGGAGCCGGCGGGACAACGCGCGGGTCGCTCCAGTTGTCGGGCATCCAATCGGGCAGTTCGGCGATACTGACCCGTGCTTCGGACGACACGGGGACACCCCACGCTTCGAAGAAGGGGCCCAGGTCACGACCGACCTGGCGGCTCATCATGACCATCCACATGTCGCGCTGGTCTTCGTCGCGACTGGGGCGTTGGTTCTCGGGCAGTCCGCGGTACTTGGCGAACACTTCGCGGTAGGCTTCCCAGCCAAAGGCCTGCTCGATCTGCACGTACATCGTGAGGGCGAGGAACGGGTCAGACTTCCACTTGCCGAAGGGCGAACCTTGTGCAACGTGCTTGCGCATGGTGTCGAGCATCTTCGCCGGCGTGAAGACATCTTCGCGTGCTTTGGCGGAGGGCAAGCCGCAGATTTTGTCGATGGTGTAGAGGGTAAAGATGTTGACCGTCACTTCGCCGGTGCCATCGAACGTCCACATGTCATTCTGGTGCCAGTGGCCCAATTCGTGAAAGAGGCCCCATGCGTCGCCGTCCGCGTTGGTTGCGAGCATCTTGGCGTCGATGAAGTTCTTGGCGGCGGACATGGGAATGGTGAGCGGGCGATGCGCGGGCGCGTACATGTAGCCCCATGAAACATGCGGGTCGGGCACGTAGCGAGCTTGGCGATCACCCAGCCCGTTCAGCCGACGGGGCTCGAGCGAGCCTTGTGCCTGCACGATGCGGTCCCACAGTTCAAGCAGTTGCTGCGGATCATCGAGGGTGCGCAAGAGGTCGCTGGGGACGGTGAGGGCGATCTCGCGAGATTCGAGTTCACCCCAGGTTCCCGGCGCGTTGCGAATGCTGTCGCGCCATGCCTGCACACTGGTTTTTCCAAGCACGAAATGCGGCGTCTGCACCGCGCCCGTGACGGTGAGGCGAACCGAGTCCGGCGCGAAGTCTGCGGGAACAACGAGGTAGAGCAACCCCCCTACCGCACTCGCGACTTCCGTAGTCACTGCATCAACGGTGAACTCGCGCGTGACTCTGGGGAGGCGGCGCAGCGGCGGGCGCAGCGCGGGATCCAGATGCGCACCGATTTGCACGCGCAGGCCCGATGCGACGAGTTCTTGACTCAAGGTAACTCGCACCACCTCGCCGGCCGGGACGAAGAGACCCGTTGCACGCCAGCCGGGCAGGGTCGTGTCGATCTCGACGGTGCGTTCGCTGCGATCAGCATCGGCGGCGACAATGCCTGGGAATGCCGCGGCACTCGGGTGAGCCGTCACTTCGTGAGGCGGCAGCTCGAACGACGCGCTTGCAAACTGCTCACAGGCGAGCATGGCAAGCGGATCGCGGCCTGGGCGCAGGCCGCTCTCCTTCATGCGGGCGAAGCTGGCGTTGATGGCGTCGGCGGAGCCAGCCATGAGCTCTTCGAGGTTGAGGATGCGGCGAGACTGCTCGGGCGTGAGCGTGCGAAGTGCAAGGCGAGTGCGTTCGAGGGCTCCGTTGATGCGTTCGGAGTTGATGCCCTTTTCACCTCGGGTAATGCGCATGATGGCATCGATGTCATCGGCGCCGGTCGGGTGCTCGCGGCTTGAGACGGGATAGCGGTTGTTGCGATCGCCATCGATTGTGCCGTCGGCGAAGGCGATGTTGAGATTGATCAACGCGCGATTGCCGGGGTGATCGCTGATGGTCTTGCCCTCATTGAGTTGCAGCCAGCCCCAAGCCAAGCCGGATGTGATGAGGGTACCGCCGCGTTCGACGAAACTTCGCAGCTTGGCCGCGTCGGTAGCTTTGGTGAATTGATGCGAATCGACGATGAGGATGGCCTTCTCGTCGAGCGCATCGCGCCAGGACTTCTTGACGGTGGGCCAAGCCGGATCTGCACCGACCGCATCGAGCACTCCCGTCCCGGCGCTATCGAGCACAAACGGAGCTGCGGTATCTTGAGCATGGGCCCACGTGACGATGCGGCGCATGCATTCGCGTAGGTCCGGATCGTTCTTGATACTGTCGCGACTGAGGTAGCCGCCATGGGCGAAGGCAAGCACGGTGCCCTTGCCAACATCGGATTGCACGAGCACCGAGCCTGCGCCATCGGGGGCATCGATCAGCGATCGCGCTGGGCCCAAGGCGAGCACGGGTCCGGGTGCGCCGGTGAGGGGCAGCGACACGACACCGGCAAGGTCGGGCGATGACGTTGGCTGGCCGGTGGATGCTTGCGCGATGTCTTGGGCGGGCAATGCAGCGGCGTACGTCGGCATCGATCCGATGGCTCCGGCGAGCACAAGGGACGCGAGGATGCTGAATCGGCGGCTAGACGATCGGCGGGGGTACAGATTGCTCACCGGTCACTGTACCGAGCTGGCTGGCCCTGAGCCGGGGGTGTGAGCGGATGAACTTACGTGCTCGGGCACGGGGAAGTTGGGATCACCAAAGAAAACACCCGCGGAGACCGCGGGTGCTGAAGTGAGCGATATTGGACTTGAACCAATGACCTCTTCCATGTCAAGGAAGCGCGCTAGCCAACTGCGCCAATCGCCCGTGAATGCCAAGTTGTGGAGGTGATTATACCTCCGTGGGATGGGGTTGTCATCTGGCCCCGCCCAGCGGTTACTCGCAGGTGCCGCCAGCGAGGATACGGAAGAAGGCGATGATGTCTTCGTCTTCGGGGAAGACACCGTTGTTGTTGAAGTCGATGTCGTTGCAGCCCAGCTGCGCATCACAGGTGACGGGGTTGCCGCCGGCGAGGGTTTCGAAGAAGTCGGCGATGTCCTGGTCTTCGGGGAAGACGCCGTTGTTGTTGAAGTCGATGCTGTCGCAGATGAGGCCGCCCGGATTCACGGTGACGAGGACAGTGTCGGTACCGGTGAGGTTGCCGTTGTCGGTAACGCGGAGGGTGACGGTGGTCGTGCCGACGGGCAGGCTGACGTTGAGCGTGGAGCCGGTGCCCAGCAGGGTCGGGCCGTTCAGCCATTCGTAGAGCGTGATGGTGCCGTCGTCGGTGCTGGCGGTGCCATCGAGGGCAACCAGTTCGGCACCGGAGTTGTCGGTGTCGGTCACGGTGATGTTGTTGCCAGCGTTGGCGACCGGCGCTTGGTTGGGCACCGTGACGATGCCCGTGAGATTCACGACGAGCGTGGGTTGCTCGGGCGAGTCGGTCGCGAGAACGAGCGTGGCGTTCTTTGTGCCGACCGTTGCGGTGGGCATGGTGATGACGTGGGAGCGACCGGTGCCGCCCGGGGCGTCGTTGTAGTTACCCGTGGGAATCGAAAAACCGGTGCCGGCGGGGAGATTGTAGTTGAGCGTCGCCACGCCATTGGCACCAAACAAGGCGAGATTGCCAGTATTGCTCACGATGAGGGTGAGCTGTGGGGCCGCAGTGCCCTGCGTGACGGAGCCGAAGTTGAGCGTGGTGCTGTTGACACCGGCCCTCGCGGGGACGCGGAAGTCGGCGTAGACCGGCAAGTGTCCGCCTGAGGTCGTTGCGCAGTTGATGAGTGCCTGCGCGATGGCAGGGCCGACCATGGCGTTGCCGGTGGTCGCGAGTGCGGCGTTGTACGTGCTGCCGTCGTTGCCCCAGCAGCGATAGCTGTGGTTGGGATCGTTCCACGTGCTGGTGCTGAAGCTGAGCGAATTGGATCCGATGTAGTGCCAACCAACCGTGTCGCGCAGACTGCTACTGATGAGAATCTGATCGTGGCGATCGTCCATGCCGCCGCCACCTGCTGCGGCGGGGTCTTGGGTGTGAATGAAGCGGAAGGCAGAGGAGTTGTTCCAACTACCAGGCGTGTTGATGGGATCGAAGAATCGCCCGACGTTGTTGGTCTGGCTACCAACGAGTTCCACGTAGCTCGTCTGGGCCGAGCTCTGCATGTTCATGTCGCCCGCGACAAGGAAGTTGTAACCCGCGGGGAGAGCGGTACCTGTTCCGTTGGTGTTCACACCCTCGGCGTTGTCGCGGATGCGCTGCGACTCAACGAGGCGGCGGGAATTGTCGGCGGCCGTGCTGCCAGCCTTCATGTGGATGCTGTACACCGCGATAACCGACTGCGGAGCGGTGTAGCCGATCGGACGTAGGTCGTAGCGGTACGTGTTGCGTGGCTGGTTGGCTGTGGACGTGCTGCCCAACGCGATTGTCGTTGTGGCAAGCAACTGGAAGCGGCTGGTGCGATAGACGAGGCTGTTCTCGCTGTCGCTGTACGAGGGGCTGTCGATGTAAGGAGCGGATGCCCAGTCACCGGGGCTTCCTGAAGCGGTGTTGAGTACGGTGACGAGCGAAGCCAGCGCGCTCGCGTTGTTCATTTCCTGCACAGCGATGACGTCGGGCGCGAGGCGTTGGCCCGCCAGAGCCAGACCCGTCGGGACCACGCCATAGACCGCGGTTTGCACGTCGGCTTGACGATTGGTGCCAGACCAGTTGCTGATGTTCCACGCGGCGATGCGAACCTGACCGTGAGCGAGGCCGCACGAGGTGAGCAGAACCAATGCCGCGGATGCGCCGCGAGCAACGAGAAAAGATGAACGACCGGTCATGCTGGCTCTCTCCGCAGTCCGTTCGGGACGGATGCAATCTGACCCCTCAGACGCATGAATATAACCCGGAAATGACAAGAAACCAATGACAATGGTCCATCCATGCGATAGATGGACAAAGATCGGGTACCGAGGCACCTCCAACCCCGCATTATGGAGCGTCGGAAGGGGGCGCAGGTCCCGAAAGCCGAACATGTGCACAACGCCACGGCCGTGCTTGCAGTCAGGCGTCGATGCTTCAGGCGGGACGGTGGGATCGCCATTCGACGTTATCGATCAGCCGGACCGAGCCAACGCGCGCGGCTATGAGTGCTCGCTTGGGGCCATCGGTCGTGCGATCGAGCGAGGTAGCATCTCGAACGACGGCATACTCGGGCTCGATGCCTCGGGAGGCGAGGACGCGGCGCATCACCGCTTCCGCATCGGCGGGCGTTACGGCGTTCCAGGATTCACAGAGTGCTTCGCTGATAGCCAGCGCCCGCTCGCGATCTTGCGGCGTGAGGAACCGATTGCGACTGCTCATGGCGAGGCCGCCAGATTCGCGGACAGTGGGTGCACCCGTGATCTCGATGGGATATCGCAACTGCTGTGTCATGGCGCGAATGACTTGCAACTGCTGCCAGTCTTTCTCGCCAAAGACGGCGACCTGCGGATGGACGATGTCGAAGAGACGCTTGACAACCTGGCAGACACCGGCAAAGTGGCCGGGCCTGTGTGCGTCTTCAAGCTTGGGCTGGGTAGCGACGGCGGGCACGGGCGGAACGGACACCGGCTGACCTGGCGGATAGATGTCAGCGACGCGCGGGGCGTACACGATGCTTGCGCCAGCGGCTTCACACAGCGCGAGGTCCGCCTCAAGCGTGCGGGGGTAACGCTCGAAGTCGCTCGGTTCGTTAAACTGGGTCGGATTCACGAAAATGCTGACGACGCAGCCGTCGGTGAGCTTCTGATCGCGGGCGATCTCTGCGGCGTGCTTGATAAGACTGGCGTGGCCCTCGTGCAGTGCACCCATGGTGGGAACAAAACTACACAATCTGCCACCGGAAGCGATGACGCGGGCGAGATCGCGGGCGGTCGTGACAACAATCATGGCGGGAATTTATGCCTGACACCGACACCATGAAACTGTGGGAACGACGACTGCTGCATGCGGCAGGCGATGTGCATGTAGACGCCAGCGAGTTAGCCGGCTTTCGCGATGGAGCCGGGCATCGGCGTCGCGTGGACCCGTGGCTTCTGGTACATGCATTTGGACTGGATGCAAGCGGGTTGCGCATGGACGCTGCGGCGGGCAGCGAAGAGCCCTGGTTGACGCTGTGGGCGTGTGTGCATGACGCTGGGCTGGATACATCCGTATGGAACCAGGGCGAGGGGCCCCTCTTTCGCCAACTGCATGCGAGGGCGATTGAAGTCTGGACCGAGGGCGAACTGGTCGGTCTGCATGCACTGTGGTGGTTAGCCCGACGCGAGCCATCGCTGCAGAAGCGAGCCCGATCAGCCGCGAGCTGGCTCATCGCCGAACTTCAGCCGGACAACGCGACACAGCGGCCTTGGGCGATTCATGCGTTTGCGGAGCTTGCCGCAGAAGGCGACATTGAGGCGGACATGTACGCGCAGACGCTGCTGTTGAATGCGACGGCAGGCCGAGAGAAGCCAGATCGATTCAGCGCAGCGATCTTGGTTGACAGTGCACGGTACCTGCATGAAGCGTGCGGGTAAGGCAACACGCTGATGGGTCTTGCCGGCAGGATCGAGTGTGCTCGACGGCGGACGCATGCACGTATCCTGTCGCATGGCTGAAACGATTTTCGCGAAGATCATTCGTGGCGAGATTCCCTGTCACAAGGTGTATGAAGATGCGCATGTGCTTGCGTTTCTTGACATCTTTCCGCTGGTGACCGGACACACACTGGTGATTCCCAAGGAGCCGGCTGAGACGCTCGATGCGCTCTCGGACGAATCGGCGGCGGCGGTGGGACGCGTCATGCCGCGGATTGCGCGAGCCGTTTTGCAGGCGACGGGCGCAAGTGCGTACAACGTGCTGCAGAACAACGGCAGCGCCGCACATCAGGCGGTGATGCACGTGCACTTTCACATCATTCCGAAGATCGGTGACGCGGGACTTGGCATCGGCTGGAAGGCTGGCAAGCTGGATAATGCGACGGGCGCGGAGCTTGCGAAGAAGATCGCAGGTGCGCTGTGAGTGTGCCAGCAGGTGCATCGAGCGGGACCGTCAATCTCTACATCATCGATGGTTACGCGCAGTTCTTCCGCGCATATCACGCTATCCGCACGCCCATGACGAGTCCGGTGACGAAAGAGCCGACGAACATGACGTTCGGCTTTGTGGGCATGCTGCTGAAGCTGCTGAAGAACGAAGGCGCGAGTCTGGGGAAGGTTCCTGCGACGCACTTGTGTGTTGCGCTTGATGTTGGCGGGGATCATGGCACGTTTCGCACGCAGCTTTATCCCCAGTACAAAGCGACGCGGAAGGCTCCGCCGGAAGATCTAGAACCGCAAGTGGAGCGCTGTCTGGCGATGCTCCAGACGCTGGGTGTTCCTGTGCTGGGCGCGGAAGGCTTTGAAGCTGACGATGTCATGGCGACGCTGGTTTCGCAGCTTGCACCACGCGGTGCTCGCATTCGCATGATCAGCAAGGACAAGGATCTGAAGCAGTTGCTGATAAGCGACGGGGATGCGCCGCAAGTGGAGCTGTTTGATATTCACACGGACACCGCGTTTAACGCAGCGACGCTTGCCAGCGAGACGGGACTGAAGCCAAAGCAAGTGATTGACATGCTTGCCGTGATGGGCGACACGGTGGACAACGTGCCCGGCGTGACGGGCGTGGGTGACAAGACCGCGGCGCAACTGATCGCACAATACGGCTCGCTGGATGCGTTGCTCGCGGATGCTGAGAACATCAAGGGCAAGCGCGGCGAGAATATTCGTGCAGTGCGTGATCAGCTCGCGCTGTCAAAGGAGCTTGTCACGTTGCGGCACGATGTGCCTGTTGAACTAGACCTGCCGGCGGCAGATATTCGCAAGATTCAGCTTGAAAAGCTGATTCCCATTTGCAAGGAACTGGGATTCAACCGGTATCAGGATGAAGTGCGGCTGATTCTGGGCAAGATGGGCGTGATGCCGCTGACGAGTGGCACACCCGCGACCAGCAGCGCACGCAGCGATGCCCCCACTGCGACCGCAAAGCCCGCTCGGCGCAAGCAGGAAGACTCGGACCCGATGCAGGGCGGCCTGTTTGATGCTGTTGCGACGCAGGCGGCGATCGCTGAGCCTCGCATGGCGCAGTCGGGCACGTACCACTGTGTGACGACGAAGTCGCAGTTGGATGAACTGATAGCTCGGTGCGTCGCGGCACCGATCGTTGCCATTGATACGGAAACGACGTCACTATCGCCTCGCGATGCGAAGTTGTGCGGCGTGTCGATCGCGGTCAACGCAGGAGAGGGGTACTACATCCCCACGCGCAGCCCGACGCCGGAGCAGCATCTCACAACCGAGCAAGTGCTGGATGCGTTGCGACCTGTGCTGGAAAGCAACACGATTGCAAAGTGTGGGCACAATCTGAAGTATGACTTGCTGGTCCTGCGGGCACATGGCATGCAACTGACATTGCCGCCACCGCGTGGCGAGTCGCTCGGCAGTTTTGATTCGATGGTCGCGTCGTACTTGATTGATGCGTCGCGCAGCAGCCATGGTCTTGACGCGCTTGCGCTGGCTCTGCTTGGACGCACGAATATCTCCATCACGGAGTTGATCGGTTCGGGCAAGCATCAGCGGACGTTTGACACGGTGCCGCTTGATCTGGCCACGCAGTATGCGGCGGAAGACGCGGATGTCGCGCTGCAGTTGCACAACACGATGCTGCCTCAACTGCGGGCGATGGACCTTGTCGACCTGTTCTCGCGTGTGGAGATGCCGCTGGTTGAGGTGCTGGCAGAACTGGAGTGGAACGGCATTCTGGTGGAGCCGGGGGAACTGGATCGGCAGCGCAAGCGGCTTGAGTTCCAGATCGAGCGCATTCGCGGCTTGATCGACGACGCGGCGGTGCACTCGGCGATCGGTCGCAAGTTTGACCCGGATAGCCCCAAGCAACTGGCGGCGGCGCTCTTCAACAAGCCAGAGGATGACGAACCGGGACTCGGCATCAAGGGTGCAAAGCGCACTAAGACGGGCTTCAGTACAGATGCCGAAGTGCTTGAAGATCTCGCTGCGGATGAGTCGCTCGGCACGCCCATTCCAGCCCTGATTCTGGAGTATCGACAGCTCACCAAGCTGGTTTCGACGTATCTGGTGGCGCTCAAGGAGGCGATTCATCCGCAGACGAAGCGAATCCACAGCTGTTTCCATCAGACCGTTGCGGCAACGGGACGACTGGCGAGCAGTGACCCGAACCTGCAGAACATTCCCATTCGCAGTGATGTCGGGCGTGAGATCCGCAGGGCATTCGTCGCGGCACCGGGCCACGTGCTCGTGACGGCGGACTACTCGCAGATCGAACTGCGGCTGTTGGCACACCTTAGCAACGACCCTGCGTTGATTGACGCGTTCCAACACGATGCGGACATTCACACCGCAGTCGCCGCGCAAATTCACGGCGTGAAGCCGGCGGATGTGACGCGCGAACAGCGCAGCGGCGCGAAGATGGTGAACTTCGGGATCGTGTACGGCATCACGGCGTTCGGCCTGGCGCGTCGACTCAAGATTCCGACGGGTGACGCGGCGGAGATCATCAACGGGTACAAGAAGCGATTCGCGGGCATCACGACGTTCCTGCAGGAGTGTGTCGAGCAGGCGAAGGCCAATGGCTACGTGACGACGATTCTGGGTCGGCGGCGTCCCATCCCGGATATCGAGAGCAGCAACCCCAGCAGACGTGCGCTGGCGGAGCGGCTGGCGATCAACAGTGTTGTGCAGGGCAGTGCTGCGGACCTCATCAAGCTCGCGATGGTGACGATCGAAAGTGAGCTGCACCCGCGTCCGGGCACATCAGCCTTGCACGACACGCAGGACATTCGCATGCTGCTGCAGATTCACGACGAACTCGTGTTCGAGGCTCCGGAATCTCGCGCGGACGAAGTGAAGGCTTTTGTCCAACAACGCATGCAGAACGCCATGACACTGAAGGTGCCGCTGAAGGCGGATGCCTCTATCGGTCGCAACTGGTTTGAGACCAAGTGAGATTACGACTTGGGCGTGGAAGATGGTGCTTCGTGCGGCTTGCCGTTAATGGTGAGTCGCGCGGGGTGGCTGTACCACTGATTGTCGCCATTGGGCCCCGGATACTGCTTGTCGAGAATGGCGGTGACATCGGCCATGGTGCCGTCGGCTTTGGCCCAGTGCGTGTTCACGTCGGGGAAGTCGATCGAGCAGTTGTCGCACTTGTTGGTGGATGAGAAGCGGATGGGGCACCAGAAGCTCTCGACGTTGCGGAGCATTTCACTACCGAGTGACCAGATGCCCGTCATCCAGTCGCAGTAAAGGCACCAGATGAGGTCCCAGCCGACGAGGCCGTTGAACTTCTGACGGGAGACGTTGACCCACTGCGCATCGTCGTACTTGGGCAGGCGAATGAGCCACGTGAGCGGCGGATAGATGAAGTACTCACCAATGCGAATCAGCGTGAAGAGGGGGACTGCCCACGCCGTCCACCAAACAGCAGCGTGGTTGCGAAACGCCCCCACTTTGCTGTTGAGATTCTTCACGATACGCGGGCCGCGGCGTGCGTTGCCGTGCCAGATTTCGTGGCCCCATGACCAGAGTGTGAGCGCAAGCATCTGGGCGAGAATGGATGCGAGCAAGTACGCGCCGAAGTTGAGCGGCTTGCTTTCAAACGGGAGCGATGGGTAGTACCACCACACGACGACAGCGGCAACCCACGGCAAGTTGGTGAAGAAGGCGACGAGCAGGTCGAGGCCGGGGGCGTGCCAGAGCCAATTCTGCAGGCTCTTGCCCAAAGCACCAAGAGCATTCAGCGCGTGCAGCGCGATCGCCGCGAGCAGCAGCGCGACGACGACAGAGCCGGCGAAGATAGAGATCACGAGATAATCGCTCATGAGGCAGAGTACGCGCGAGGGAGCAGAGCGCTTGAGCCGATGCGGGTAGCAGGCGCTCAGAAGACAGCCAAACGAAAAACACCGACGCTTGTACGTCGGTGTTTGTGTGCGCGCTCGCTGTGGGATTCACACCGACATGCATCGCGTGTGACCGGATGCATCTGTCGGATCAGATCACTCGGGCTTGCCGCCAGCCATGTCGTAGATCCACGCGTCGCCGTTGCGCGACCAGTTGAGGACTTCGCCAGCCTTGAAGAAGAGGCCCAGTTCGCGTTCGGCGGCTTCGGGGCTGTCGGAGCCGTGGATGAGGTTGAAGCTGTTGCTGACGCCGAAGTCGCCACGGATGGTGCCGGGGTTGGCCTTGCTGCCAAAGGTGGCGCCCATCATGTTGCGGGCGATGGTGATGGCGCCGTTGCCGCGGATGGCAAGGACCAGCACGGGGCTGGAAGTCATGAACTTCACGAGACCGGGGTAGAAGGGACGCTCCTTGTGAGCGGCGTAGTGGGTCGCGGCGAGTTCCTGGCTGATCTGCATCAGCTTACAGCCGACGACCTGCAGGCCCTTCTGCTCAAAACGGGTGATGATCTGGCCCATCAGACCGCGTTGAACGGCGTCGGGCTTGAGGATGATGAGTGTGGTTTCCATGGTTCGTGATTCCTTGTATGAATGCGTGTGCCGCACGGCTTCGTGTCAGCATGCGCGTGGGGGCCGATGGTAGGTCATCGGGGCGCGTGAGTCGAAATCGGACGTTCGATGTGCCGGTAATGCAGCAGGTCGTCCCGTAATTGTCCAGTCTGCGAGCAACGGCGATTTCGTCCAGCAAACCGAGGACAATTCTGCGTCAGTTTCTCAACTGAGCCGGTATATTCCGCGTCGAGGAGAGAGCCGCCGAGGGTTTCTATGTGCGTGGAACTTGAAGCGGTTCAGGAGTGAGAGGCATGCTCGTTCAGATGTCCGCCGCAGCGATCGCTTTCGCTGCTTTGACCGGGGTTGCGCAGGCCGCGCTGGTGCAGACCACGATGACTGCTGACAACCACTACGCGATCTACGCCGATAACGGCGGCGTGATCACATTCGTCGGGGGTAACGAACTGGGCCGGCTGGGTGACCCGGGAAATTACAACTGGTCGTTGCCGGAAACGATGACGTTCAACGCAACGACGGCAATCTACATCGCCGCGTGGAGTGACGATGCCTTCGCGCAGGGCCTGCTCGGCGATCTGACCATCAACGGCCAGGATTTCAGCACGGGCAATGCGGCGTGGCGCGTGTATCGCACCGGCCTTGATCGCGATGACGACGTCAGCTATCCGACGGCGAGCGACGTCAGCACGCAGTTGGGTATCGCCAACGCCAACAACCTGTGGGAAGTGCCTCACGTGGGCGGTCTCAACGGCATTCAGCCGTGGGGCGTCATTCCCGGCGTGAGCACGAACAACGCACGCTGGATGTGGGCATCGCAACCCAACGACACTGATCCGCTCATCGGCGGCGTCGATGTCGGCGAGTATTTGGTGTTCTGCATTCCGGTGCCGACGCCTGGGGTTCTGGCGCTGGCGGCCATGGGCGGCCTGTTGGCGATTCGTCGCAAGCGCTGAACCGCCCACATGCAATGAGGTTTGGCTCTATCAACAACAGCCCGCCAGCCGTGGCGGGCTATCTTCATTTATGGCGATCTATCGACAACACACGTCGCGAGACAATGCTGTGGGCTTGCGTATTCCGCCCAGGCTCTTCATCGCGGCGATCGTCGCACTCGTGAGTCTGGTGACATTCTGCAGCCGCGTGCAGACGAACACGGTGACGGGGCAGCGTCAAGCGATCGCGCTGTCGCAAGAGCAGGAGATCTATCTCGGGCAGCAAATGGCGCCTCAGATGGCGGCGGAGTTTGGCAACGAGTTGCCCGATCGCGAGGCGCAGGCGTTTGTCGATGCCGTGGGCGCGAAGCTGGTTGCGAGCATGCCCGAGGAGTACCCCGATTATCCGTTTGAGTTTCACTTACTCGCGGACCAGCAGACGGTGAACGCGTTTGCATTGCCGGGCGGACAGGTTTTCATCACGGCTGCGCTGTTCAATCGGCTTGAGACCGAAGGACAGCTGGCTGGGGTGCTGGGCCATGAGATGGGACATGTGCTCGGACGACATAGTGCCGCACGCATGGCCAAGGCGGAATTGACACAGGGACTTGTCGGCGCAGTTGGTGTCGCGGGCAGCGATGTGATCGGCCAGCACGGCGCCACACAGATTGCGGGCGCTGTGGGCAACATGATGATGCTGAAGTACGGACGTGGCGATGAGAACGAAGCTGATCAACTGGGCCTGCGATTCATGACCGGCGCAAACTACGACCCCCGCGCGTTGATTCGGGTGATGGAAATCCTGCGTGAAGCTAGCGGCGGCGCATCGCGGCCGGAATGGTCCAGTTCGCATCCGGACCCTGGGAACCGCATCACCAGCATCGAACGGTGGATTCGCCAGACCTATCCGCAAGGGGTGCCAGCGGGCATGGCGCCATGAGCAAGCGACGCTTGCTGTCAGTTCTGGTCACTTTGGCTGTCGCCTGCATCGCCGCAGTTGTGACGTTCTTTGTCATGACGCAGCGCAGCTACCTCGCACCCTTCGCGGGGGTAGCGACGGCAGTTGCGGTGGTATGTGCCATGCTGCCGGTGTGGATGCAGCACAAATGACGGGTCACGATTTCTGCTTGCGGTAGTCTGTTGTCAGCATGCCCGCATAACCCCAGTTGTCGGTTTCGACCTCATCGATCACGATGTGGGTGTGTTCGGGTCTCTTGTTCAACACACGCTGCAAAGTGGCGGTAATCTCAGCGACGATTTGCGCCTTTTGCTCGCGGGTCACGCCGTCTTTAGTCACCTTAACATTCACGTAGGGCATGTGTTATGGATGCCACCGACGCGACCTGGTAGCAGAATTCTGCAACGCAATAGACGGTCAGGACGAACGTTGAGCGAGGGACGTCTGCGACACCACTGGCAGACCAATATAGGAAAGGCCGCATGACCAGCATGGCGAGGCACTTGAGCAAGGGGACAAAGACGGGTCTGCTTGCACTGGCGCTCTTGGGCAGTCACGCGCACGCGGGCACCGTGCGGTTAGCGGCAAGCGCAGACAATACGCTGTACGAGGATGCGAATGGCCTGACGAGCAACGGGCAAGGCGAGAGCTTTTTCGCGGGCCGTACCGCGCTGGAGGAACTCCGCCGTGGCCTTCTTCGCTTTGACTTTTCGACGATACCGGCCGGCTCGACAATCACGAGTGTGACATTGACACTGGCTTGCACGCGTTCCATATCACTTGCGGAAGATGTGTCACTTCATCGGTCACTGGCTGATTGGGGTGAGGGCGCATCGAATGCACTGGGTGAAGGTGGTCGCGGTGCACCGGCGGAAGCAGGCGACGCGACGTGGATTCATCGTTTCTCTGATACCACCACTTGGAACACGCCCGGGGGTGACTTTGCAGGGACAGGGAGCGCGACAACGCCCGTATCCGGGCTGGGTCAGTACACATGGTCATCAGGCGAGATGACGGCGGATGTTCAGCGGTGGCTCCAAAACCCGGCTACCAACTTTGGCTGGTTTGTGCTTGGTGCCGAGGGTGTTACGGGCAGTGCCAAACGCTTTGCGTCCAGCGAAAGTACGGATGCATCGCTGCGGCCACTTCTCGACGTGACGTATGTTGTTCCCGCGCCGGGCGGACTCGCGACGATTCTTGGTTTGGCCGCGTTCACGACTTTGCGCAAGCGTCGCTCCGCATCCTGAGAATTTTCGTTTCTTCGTGAAATGAGCTTGCATGTGTGAGCGTTAGTCGTCATACTCGGACGAACATCTGACCGGACGGGCCTGAGAGGGGCTCGTCGGTTTAGTGCACATGACTTTGAATGTTGAGGCTGCACATACATTTCACATCAACCTTGGGCGTTGTGTCGATGCCTGTCGGGCGGAGGCCTGGCTGCCGATGTTGTGACGAGTGGGATGTGTAGCGAGGGTCGACGAATCACGCGGCACACAGGTGCGGCCGCACACAACACAGCGACTGATCACGAATGTCTCGAAGGAGTCGTGAACATGGTGAACGACGTGGATACCCAAGCTGTCACGGATGAACGAAAGACAACCGAACCGAGCCGCCATGCCAGTCGTCGCCGGCTGCTGGGCATCGCTACGGGCGTTACGGCGTTCGCCGCGGCGATGAAAACGGCAAGCGCGCAGCCCGTTCGTGTCAAGGGCGATGTCGATCCCAGTTCGCTCCTAGAGAAGCTCGTCGATCGCATCACCTTCGGCGCGACGCCGTACGAGCTTGCTCTCGCAAGACAACTGAGCTACAGCGGCTACCTCGAGTATCACCTCAATCATCTTGCCATCAACGACAGTGCGATGGACACGCGGCTGGTACCGCTTACCACGCTCACGATGACGTACCCGCAGCTCCTGCCGCAGACGTTCACCTTTGTCCGAAACGAACTGACAGAGGCCACACTGCTGCGAGCGGTTTTCAGCAAGCGTCAGTTGTTCGAACGCATGGTGGAGTTGTGGACCGATCATTTCAACATCGATATCCCGACGGTGCAGTACTACAAGACCGCGGATGATCGCGATGTGATTCGCGCGAACGCTCTGGGCACGTTTCCGACGCTGCTGAACGCCAGCGCCCGCAGCCCAGCGATGCTCTATTACCTGAACAATGACGTGAGCACTGCCGCCAACCCGAATGAGAACTACGCCCGCGAGCTGATGGAACTGCACACATTGGGCGTTGATGGCGGCTATACGCAAACGGATGTGCAGCAGGTCGCACTGTGCCTGACGGGGTGGACGATCTGGAGGGGCGCAAGCACGGGTGCGTTGCAAGGCACGTTCCGCTACAACAACACCAATCACAATCAGACGGCGAAGACTGTGCTGGGTACGCCTATCCCAGCCAACGGCGGACAGCAAGACGGGATCACCGTCCTGAATCTGCTCGTGAATCACCCGAGCACGGCGCGATTCGTCGCGCTCAAGATGTGCCGACACTTCCTGGGCTACGAGGTCAGTCAGAGCATCATTGATCAAGTCGCCGCGACATACACGGCGACGGGCGGCGATATCAAAGCCATGCTCCGTGTCGTCCTGAAACCCGAGCACGTCGCCGCAGCGACACCCAAGATGAAGCGGCCCTTCCACCTGTTCGCAGCCGCTCTGCGACAGACCAATGCAGCGGTGACGAACACCTCATCACTGCGCACACGACTGGCTGAAGCAGGACATCTGCCGTTCAGTTGGCTGACGCCCGACGGTTATCCCGACAAGCTCGCGCACTGGTCTGGCAATCTCATCTCGCGCTGGAACTACGGCGCTTCGCTCATGAACGGAACCGCGGGCAGCATCTCCGGAGCCACGGTTGATGACGTTGCGTTTTTCGCGGGTGCCACCACTGCTGATGAGATGATCGCGCGGATCGATGAGCGTCTGTTTGGTGGCCGCATGGATCCAGACGATCGTTCGCGGATTCGTCAGTTCCTGCTGCCAAGCCCCCCCACCGTCACACGACGGCGTGAAGCGATCGGACTGGCGATCAGTTCGCCGAGCTATCAGTGGTATTGATCGCGCGACGCACGCATCGAGGCGTGCGCTTCATCTGCGATTGCCATGGGCCCCTTTGGTTCAGACACACTTTTCCACGCCTCTTGACATTTGTGATTGTCGCGGAGCTTGAACATGTCGAACGGCAACTTCAGCAATCAAGAAACAAGCGGCGGTGCAAACGGCTGCCCCGAGTATCAGCAGCTTTCGCGGCGCACGTTTGTGCAGGCTTCAACGGGGCTGGTTGCGTTCCTCGCGGCGCACCAGTGGGTGCCGCGTGTGGCGTACGCGCAGTCACATCGCGGCGGCATGCGCGATGTGATCGTGTCGATCTATCTGCGCGGCGCCGCCGATGCCATGTCGATGTGCGCGCCGTACTTTGAGAATGACTACTACACGCGCCGTCCAACGCTTGCTCTTGCACGGCCCGACACCAGTGATCCCAACCGGCTGACAGCGCTGGACTCTCGCTTCGGCATCCCCCCCGCCATGATGGGGCTGCATCAGGCGTATCTCGACGGCAAGCTGTTGTTCGTGCATGCATGCGGCAGTACCGATCCCAGTCGCAGCCACTTTGAAGCTCAGCGCTTCATGGAAGTCGGCAAGCCGCGCGATCCGTCGCTGGGAACGGGCTGGCTGGGTCGGCACCTGGCAAGTGTGGATGTCATGCTGCCAGGCAGTGTTCTGCGAGGTGTGGCAATTAGCAGCGGCATGCCGCAGCAACTTGTCGGCGCTCCGAATGCACTGCCGATCAGCAATCTTGACACCTTCGGCATTCAGGGAAGCTCGAGCACGCTGACGGCCCGACGGAGCGCAATCAATGACATGTACGGGTTGACCGAGGATCCGCTGAAGGCGACTGCGAGCGCAACGCTGCAAACGATCTCGATGCTCGACCTGATCAACTTCTCGGGATATGCGCCTGCCAACGGCGCTGTATATCCGACTTCCACGCTGGGCACGCAGCTCAAGTCAGCGGCGGCGCTCATTCGCGCACAGGTTGGTGTGGAAGCGATCGCGGTCGATGTCGCGGGTTGGGACACACACGAGAATCAAGGTCCGGTCACCGGGAGCATGGCCAACCTGATGAGCAACCTGGCCAACAGCATCGGTGCGTTCTACCGCGACGTGGTCGCGGGCGGCGGCCCGAATGTGACAGTCGTTGTGATGTCGGAATTCGGCCGACGACTGCAGGAAAACGGCAGTCTTGGCACGGACCACGGACACGGCAGCATGATGATGGTGGTCGGTCAATGCGTCAATGGCGGACGGGTACTGACCAACTGGCCCGGTCTTGCACCGCAGAATCTGTTCGAGGGCATCGACCTCGCTGTCACGATCGATTACCGAGACATTCTCGCGGAGATCGTGGCGCAGCGAGCGGGCAACCCGAATCTTGCAACGGTCTTTCCACAGTTCACGCCCACATCGCGAGGAGTGTTTTCATGCTGAAGCAAGCACGCCACGTTCAACACATCGGGCTGGCGATCGCGCTCGCCAGCGCGTGCGGGTCCGCCCGTGCACAACTGTTCAGCAATGAATCTGCCAACCCGGGCACGCCCGCGCTAGCCCTCGTCAATCAAACCGGCAACAACACGCCTGCCCCTGGTAGCAGTCAATGGAGCGAGGTTGCAAGCGTCAACGCGTTGCTCGGAAACTCGCTCGCGGGTGTCGCCTGTCACGCCGATCAATCTGACGTCAGCGGCGGCGTGCGGCTGGCCGATGATTTCACGGTGCCAACAGGACAAACCTGGCGCCTCACCGGCATGCAGCTCTTTGCGTACCAGCCCGGCGCACTCAGCGCCCCCGTCAGCGGTGCAACACTGCGCATCTGGAACGGCGTGCCAGGCGAAGCGGGCAGCAGCGTGGTGTTTGGTGACACCAGCACCAATCGATTGAACAATGTCGCCGCGATGGACGCATATCGCGTCTTCACAACCACTGTTGGGCCGGCGATCATGTCCCCGGATACCTCACGGCGCCTGTACGCCGTGACGCTGAACACGAATCTCACATTGGGACCCGGAACCTACTGGCTTGATTGGCAACTCAGCAACTCCAGCGGCAACCCGCCCCTGTTTGTCGTGCCCGTCACACTCAGCGGCACGCGCACGCTGCCTGGCTGGAACGCGAAGCTCTTTGCCGACGGTGCGTGGACACCCGTGAACGACACCGGAAAGCCCGAAGGTGCAACTGACGCGGCCCAAGACATCGCGTTCGTGCTGCTGGGCAGCCCGGGCGCAGAGTGCGACAGCATCGACTTCAATCGCAACGACGTCTACCCCGAGGATCAGGACGTCATTGACTTCTTCCAGGTGCTCGCAGGCGGCGCGTGCCCATATGCAGACCCCTGCGACATCGACTTCAACAACAACGACGTGTATCCGGAAGATCAAGACGTGATCGACTTCTTCAACACGCTCGCTGGCGGTGTGTGCGGCTGACGACTCTGGCCATCGCACCAACCCAAACACACTCCGAGTGGACATATCGCGTTGTGTCCGCTCTGATAGCACATGGGGATTCCACAATCAATCGCCGGCACGAGCACTCCCTGGCACTGGCTTGAGAGTCGCCGCGTCCGCCATGCACTGCTTTGGACTTCTGTCGCGCTGGCGATTGCGTTCCTGCTGACCACAAGTGTCTTTGGTGTCGGACGCCCCAAGGGCAAGTTCTTCGGCACGCATGACTTCACATACTTCTACTCGGGTGGACGCTGCTTCATTCATGGAGAGAATCCGTACAACGAAGCGACACTCCGGGCACGCAGCGAAGGTGAACTCGGCAGCCATCCGTATCGCGACGAGTCGACCGTTCGTGTGTACGGGGGATTTGCGTACCCACCAAGTTCGGCGCCGTTCTTCGCGCTGTTGAGCCTTCCAGACTTCAACACATCACGACTCATCAACGGAGCTATCAACGCGATCTGCTTTGGATGGTTCGCGTGGCTGCTGTGGTGGGTCGCGCGGCGCGAAGGCGTGCTTGATCGGCGTTGGGGCTGGATCGTCATGACGGCGTGCACGGCGTTCGTCTTCGCATCACCATTTTCGTCTCACGCAATGTGGAACGGCCAAACCTCGTTGCTCGCCATGACGCTGACATTTGCTGCATGGTGGTGCTGGCAGAACGATCGCTGGGTCATCGCGGGACTGCTGCTGGCACTCGCAAGTTTCAAGCCGCCCTTCTGCGCGTTTCTCGTACTCATGCTCGTCTACAACCGCGCGTGGAAGCCGCTCTTTGCGTCCATCGGCTTTGGACTCGCCTTGATGTCGATGGCTGCGTATCAGCAAGGTCCCGTTGGCATGATGCACAACTGGCTCGGCGCTGTGAAGGTGTATGCGAACTATCACACGAACCTGCCGGACTTCCTTCAGAGCTTTGGCATGCGTAGTTTGCTCTCAGCCGCAGGTTGGAAGACCGTGCCCTCGCTCGCTTTGCTCGCGCTGGTGCTGTTTGGCACGCTGCTGTGGCAATCCAAGCGATTCACCAGTTTCGAGACCATGTGCCTGGGGCTGATCATCTCTCTGATGTTCATCAACGCGCACAATTATGACCTGATCGTGCTCACACCAATCCTCGCCGCTGTCCTGTTCCGCTTCGGCACGACGATGCCTCGAATCGCCCTCACACTCTTCGTGGTTGCAGCATTGTGCTTTCCCATGCGAGCAATGAAGGCTCTGGAAGGTCTCCCTGAATTTCTCATCCGCTGGCGCGAGATGCTGTTGATTGCTGCAACGCTGGCATGGGTGTGGTGGATGACGAAGAACACGCCGACACTCCCACGACATTCCGCCGCTTCAACAACCGCATGAAAAACGGGAACCGTCTTGCGACGGTTCCCGCGTTTGCATGCACTTAGTGCTGTCGCGTGCTTAGCAGTTGCCGCCTGCCAGCACGTTGAAGTAATCGATGACATCCTGATCTTCGGGGAAGACGCCGTTGTTGTTGTAGTCGATGTCATCGCAGTTGCCGGTGGAGCACGCGCCGCCCGCGAGCACGTTGAAGTAGTCGATCACGTCCTGATCTTCGGGGAAGACCGTGTTGTTGTTGAAGTCGATGTCATCACAGCCCGGTGTGTGGGTGATGGTCATCTGACCGGGGCCCGACTCACCGTTGAAGCCGCCAACGCGGATCATGTAGCTGTCGCCCGCAGGAGCGCTGAACTGCACAAAGGACTTGCGTGACAGCCCTGCCTCGCATACATCGACACTGTCGTCGTTGCAGGCGACCAGTGCGAGCGGATTGGCGGGGCAGGCCTGCTGTGTACCCGTGTAGACCGCGAGGACTGTATCGAAGCTGCTGCCGCAGGTGTTGATGGTGATGACGCCGTTGCTGGGCGAGATGAAGCGGTACCACACATCCTTGCGAGGCAGGCCGCATTCAGAAGTCGCGAGGCTGCTGTCAGTCGCCGCACACGAGTTGAAGGTCGCGGTGCCCTGGCCAACGGTGATCGCGTTAGAGCACTGGTCGTTCGTCACGCCGTACGAGATGAGATTGCGAAGCGTGAACTGTCCCTTCGCACCGTTGTAACCTGCGACACGGATGAGATATGACTCGCCGCCCGTGAAGTTGAACGTCACGAGGCTTGCGCGGTTGTTCGGCGCGCTGAAGGTGTGATCGTCGTTGCATGTGATCGTGTTGCTGCCGAAGATCGTCGAGCATGCACTGTGCACGCTCAGGACCGTGTCAAAGCCACTGCCAAACGTATCGAAGATAGCGGAACCATCACAGCTGGGATTGAAGCTGAACCACACGTCGGGGCCCTGAGCAACATTGCCGCTGCTACCGCTACCGCACGTAGTCGGCGTACCAGCCGATGCGGTGGCGAACTCCGTACAACCGACGAAGTCCGCATTCTGCGTCACCGTCATGGGCATGGAGCACAGATCACCAGTCGCTTGGTTCTGTTCCATCGTCAGAACATAGGCAGCGCCGCGATCGGTGAGCACACCTTCGTCATCGCTCGCGTCGCCCACACCGATCACGCCGTTGCGGACAACGACGGCATTTGCAAAGCTGCCGTTGGCGGCCGCATCCTGGTCGTTGATCGCGGACTGGTACTGCCAACTACCACTGACCTTGCTGAAGACATAGGCACGCTTGGTTGACGCTTCACCAACCACGATCTGGAGGTTGTCGGTCGCCACGCTGCTGCCGAAGGCGCCGTTGGCAACGGGCACGGGCGAACGAAGCTTGGCGACGAAGTTCCAGGAGTTGGTCACGACGTTGCGCTCGAAGACGTAGATCGCACCGCCGTTGGTCGCCGCTTGGAGAAAGCCGCCTTCCTGCAGCGTCATGTCCTCGCTGGGAGCGCCCACAACCAGCACATTCCCAGCGATGGCCACGGCGGAGCCGAAGTTCTCACCAGCTTCAGGGCTCGGCGGGCGAACGGTCGTGGGAGCTGCGTTCACGTTCCCATTCACCATGCGTTCGAAGATCTGCACCTTGCCGTGGTCGTCGGGATTGCCGGGCTCATCAGCCAGAGGAATGCCAATCGCGGCGAAGGGCGAGTTGGGAGACATCGCGACGCTGGTGCCGCGGCGATCGCCGGGCTCACCGCCGTAATCACCACCCCACACATGGAAGTTCTCGATCCACTGGTTGGTCGCCGCGTCGCGAACAAAGAAGTACGCTGAGCCGGATTGCACACCAGCCCAGTTGTGCAGCGGAGCGCCCACGACAGCCCAGCCGCCGCCCACGTCGCTGATGGCGACGCTACTACCGAACGCCGCATCAGCGGGCGAGTTAGCAGCGAGGATCGTCACATCGGTGCTGAGCAGATACGACGAGCTGCCGGTGGAACGGCGGAAGATACGCGCACGCCCCTGGCCGGTGTTGTAGCCGGGAGCCCCCACGATGAGATAGGGATCAGCCAGACCAATCGAAGCGCCGAGGCGTTCACCCGCTTGACCCGTCGAGTTCCACGCCGCGGTCATCGTGCTCCAGCCGTTGATGCGCTGGAAGATTGAGAAGCCGCCCGCATCGGTACCGGCGCCCGGCGCGTCTTCACCCGGCATACCGACAGCGAAGAGCGGTGCATTGCTTGGACCGCCGAACGACATGGCGACCGATGCCCCGAAGTTGTCGTCGTTCAAGGGCGAAGTGCCCAGGAGTTTCGACACGGGGTTGCAGGTTTGGGCACAAGCCAGGCCAGCACAGAGCGTGAGAGCGAGAGCGACGGAAGAGCGAGCGAGCATGATCTGATCCTTTGCGAATGTTGCGTTCTGATTGGTCGCGATCACTCGCGACTCCACTTTCCACGCATGGCAGTGCGAAGAGCATGACACGCGCGGCTAGATAAGTCGCGAGAATCTGTGAAACGCTCTTCAGGACGCACACTTGCTGCATGCAAATGCAAACAGGCCGGCGCTCGTTGTCGCCGGCCTGCTGCGCGGGGTTTTGCAACCCTGCATGGATTACGGAACGTCAGTGGAGCAGGGACCGCCCGCGAGCACTGTCAGGTAGTCGATCACGTCCCGATCCTCGGGATAGACCTCGTTGTTGTTAAAGTCGATATCTTGGCAGTTGCCTGTACTGCACGCGCCACCGGCGAGTACGTTGAAGAAGTCGATGATGTCCTGGTCCTCGGGAAAGACATCGTTCTGATTGAAGTCGATCAGGTCGCAGCTGCCGCCGAACGACACGTACTTGCCCTGCTCGGTCGTATCGAGATTGATCCACCCGACGTTCTCACCCCAGGCGTAGCCCCGCAGCTTGCCATCTGTCTGCACCCGGGCACGCTGATTCGTCGGCAGCGTGGTGACGCCGAAGTTGATCCAGCCGATGTTCTCACCCCACGCAAATCCGCTGAGTGAACCGTCGGGATTGATGTTGACGCCAAAGTCGGGCACACCGATCACCGTACCGCTCGTGGGATTGGCATATACCAGGCCGTTGGCGGGCGTGCCATCGCCCATGTTGATGTAGCCTGCGTTCTCGCTCCAAGCGAAGCCAGCCAGAAAAGTGTTGCCTCCATTGATACGTACACCTTGCGATGCGAGCGGCGAGCCTGCATCTCGCCAGTTAATCCAGCCAGTGTTCTCTGCGTAGCAGAGCTTCGCCATCGCGGCGACATTCGACTGAGCCAGCAATGCGGGAGCGACTGCGAGCGAACCGGCCAAGACGATGAGATTGCGGGACATAATGAGTTCCTTTCGTGGATGTGCTGTGCAATCAATGCGAATCTGATCTCGCTACTGGCCGGGACTGTCTACAGGAATCGTGCGATAATCGCGAGGAACGCGAGTGCGAGAACGCCCGCAACGATGAACCACGTGGGATTCGACGACCGTTCCAGCCTTAGAAAGCCGCGCTGCGGCAGCGTGGCATCGGCATACGCCTTCACGACCGAGCCTGGCAAGTACTCGCGAATGTCTTCTGCCGCGCTTTCGCGGCTGGCATAAGCCCGAACGATGACCGTGGGATAGATCATGTCACTTTCATATCGCACGCCTCGAAACGTGTATGCGAAACGTACTTCGGGGTGATGCGAGGTTGTGCTGTTGTCGCGCAGCAAACGCGTGTCAGTGTCGTTCGACTTGGTCGTACGTACGTCCGCAGAAAGAATGACCGCCTCGACAGGCACGGCAGTCGCGAGCACACGACGCTGCAAGAAGAACTCACGTGTCCCCACGTAGAGCAGCATCGTTCCCAGCCCGCCGAACATGAGCACGAAGATGCCGAGCATGATGTAGTCTGTCACAGTTCGTTTCCTTTCGCGGCGGCGGAACAGCTTGGCAAGCGGCATGGCGATCACTCCGGTGTATAGCCAAGAATCTCTGCGATTTCGGCATGATCCTCGTCTTGTCCAGCGCCGTAGCGATCCGCTTCTTCCTGCGTGTGCGGGTCGGGGTACGTGCTCAGCCGGTACTGCAACGCACGGTTGTACAACTCCAAAGCTCGCGGCTTCGCAGGCTTGCACTTGCCGTCGCGCGTCACTTGATCGCGGAGGGCTTCAACGAAGAGCTCGGCCAAAGCCGCGCGTCCCTGACCACTGTCGTCAGCGGATAGCACGACACGTGCGGCTTCGTCGAACTTATCGCTCGCCACCAAAGGGCGTGCAAACGCAACGGCTGATGCACGAGCCTTCGCCAGCTTGCGGGCGTACACCTCGGCTTCGTCTTGAGGTGGCGGCATATCGGGCTCATGCTGGATGATGTCGATGTGATACTCGGGTCCGTCCTTCTCGAGTTTGACGGTCGGCCCTTGGTGATGGAGCAACTCGATGGAATAGATGCACTTTTCAAGTGTGCTCATGTAGCTGGGCTCCAGCTCGCGCGGGCACATGGCGTGAGCGGTCACGAATCGACCGCCGTCTTCAAACGCGACAAAGCTCATGACAAGCTCCGTGCCATCTTGCACCTGCAGACCAGTGGCGATGATCGCCGGGTGGTTTTTGCGCAGTCCGCCTACGTACGCCGGACCGATGCTCAGGAGTGTGATGCCAAAGTGCCTACACAAGTACTCGAACCACTCACGGACGGATCCGTCACCGTAAGCCGGACGACCCGCAACCGCGATGAGCGCCATCGCGACAGGTGACGCCGTAAGCATGAGCGGAGCCGACACATGGGGCTTGTCGAAGTCGTACGTCTCGTTTGGCAGTGGCGCTTCCACAAAGCCGACGGGCATCTTTATGGTGAAGTCGAGATTGGCAAGACGATTCGTGAACGTTTTGCGAGGGAGAGACATGAGACACTCCAGAGTGAATTACCACTCGATCTTGACAAGAATGACGAGAAGGGCGACAACGACGACAACCGGCACGAAACCAGCGGCGGACGCAAGCATGTGCTTGCGCTGCACCATGAGCCAGATCGCAGCGATCAGCGCAAGCAGTTGCACAACGACGATGCCCCACATCATCCACTTGCCTTGGCGAAGATGGGCTTCGTTGGCATTGGCGAGGCCAGCCATCATGAGTACCAGCATGCAGAGCGATGCCAGCATGCCGATAAGCGACGAGATAATGGCGAGAATGAACTGAAGCATGACACCTTCAGTGCGAGAAAGCCCGCCCGCGCGGCTGGAAACAACTCTTGCCGGTTCAGGTATACTGGTCGCATGTCCAGCGACGATCGCAAGCACATCACACTCTTGATCGATAACGCCGCCAAAGGCGATTCGCATGCGGCGGCGGAGCTTTTGCCGCTCATTTACGACGAACTGCGCAAGCTTGCGGCCAGCAACATGAGCAACGAGTCTGGACGCGGCGCCGGCCACACGTTGCAACCGACCGCATTGGTACACGAGGCGTACATGCGGCTGCTGGGGCCCGAGGGGGCAGACAGCGCGACATGGAACAGTCGTGGGCACTTCTTTGGTGCAGCCGCTATTGCGATGCGTCGCATTCTCATCGAGAGGGCACGAGCTCGCGGCAGTTACAAACGAGGGGGTGACCGCACGCGCGTGGATCTTGACGACAACGCCGTCGCCTCTGCCCCGGACGACTCGGCAAAGAGCGATGAACTGCTGGCGCTTGACGAAGCACTGACCCGGCTCGAAGCCCTCGACGCTCGCAAAGCGCGAGTTGTGATGCTGCGCTACTTCGCCGGTCTTTCCATCGAGCAAACCGCCGCGGCACTTGATGTGTCGCTGGCGACCGTCAAGACCGACTGGACGTTTGCCCGTGCCTGGCTCAGCCGTGAGATTGAGAAGTCACGCGATTCATGAGCGAGTCGGCGGTGGATTTTGGCTGGCTGCCTGCGCTCCTTGCAACATGACATCAGACACAATCTGCAGCGCCTGCTGCCACTCTGATGCAAGCTGCTGCGTCCATTGGCTGCCGGCGACATCACCCATGCACTCCAGCAGCAGATCGCAGACGAGCGGGTAGTGCTCTGGCTTCGCGCCATACTTGACATGGCGGGCGCCCATCGCCGTGAGCTCTTCGCGCAATGCGTCCGGGCTCTCGACATGCCGAACGACGGCCCGCAAAGAATCCATGAGCTTGGCCTCTTGGGCACGGATATCGGCGGGGAACAAAGGGCGAACGCCCGGGTATCGCTCAAACAACTTGGCGTAGAAAATTGTCGTCAACCGCGAGCCGTCTGTCAGCAGGGCGTTGTAGCTGCCGCGTAGCCGCTCAGCGGCAGCCTGATCGATAGGAATATTGCTCCACTGCGGGAGCTTGCCTGTAAGGGGATGTCGGGAAATGCCCATGCGTTATTCACAGTGCGAATAAAAGAAGCCAAGTGGCTGATTGAATTGCCCACATTCTACAAAAGAATTTCGTTACCGCCAGCCCGATCACAAGCCCTTGAACAACGTGGTACCCTCTATAGGAGGTCCATGGAGTCTGATAGGTTCCAACGCGTGATGGAGGCGTTCGAGCGGGCGGCAAACCTGCCGACCTCTGAGCGCGACCATTTCCTGCAAGAGTACTTCCCGACTGATGCCGACGCACGGCTCGAAGTGGTGCAACTGCTACAACACCACGATGGGACGTCTCACGCAGTTGCCACCGCGGCAGGGCTTGATGCCGCTTCAACGCTCGTTTCCGAACAGCGCGAGCCTGTCATGCCCCCGTTGCGAGGCGAGTATCGCATCGTCCGCACGATTGGTGAAGGCGGCATGGGCATCGTCTTCGAGGCTGAACAGGCGTTCCCGCGGCGACGCGTCGCCGTCAAGGCGCTGCGGCCGGGCTACGCCAGCACCGGCATGCTGCGGCGTTTCCGTAACGAAGCGGAGTTTCTCGCCAAGCTGCAGCACCCCAACATCGCGCAGATTTACGAAGCGGGTGTCGCCGGACCCGATGCGCCGGATCAACCCTACTTCGTCATGGAGTTGGTGCGCGGCGACTCGCTCACGTCGTATGCACGCAAGCACAATCTGGGCACGGCAGAGAAGTGGCGGTTGCTGCTGCAAGTGTGCGATGCCGTGCAGCACGCCCACCAGCGCGGTGTCATTCACCGTGATTTGAAGCCCGCAAACATCCTCGTCAACACCAACGGGGTAGCAAAAGTTCTCGACTTCGGCATCGCACGAGCGGCCGAAGCGGATCTCAGTCAGTCACAGGCGACGCGAGAGGGCCAGCTTGTCGGCACCCCAAGCTACATGAGTCCCGAGCAGTTGCTTGAAGGTGACGTCAGCACTGCAAGCGACATCTACGCTCTTGGCGTCATCGCGTACGAGCTCTTTGCGCAGCGACTGCCGATTGATCTTTCCAGCACGCCCATTGCCAAAGCAGCGGCCATACTGGCCGACGCGCGTGTTACGCCCGTATCCCAAGTTGATCGCTCTCTGCGAGGCGATGGCGAGACCATCATCGCCAAAGCGATGGCGACCGACGCGAAGCGACGCTACACCAGCGCTGAAGCGCTGGCGGAAGACATTCGCCGCATGCTCGCTGGTGAAGCGATTCTCGCACGCGGTGATTCCGCCGTATATGTGCTCGCCAAACAGGCCAAGCGATACCGCTTCGCGGCAGCGCTGGGAGCGATGGCGCTCTTCGCGCTCATCGCATTTGCCGTCATCGCTCAGCTTAACGCACGCGAGCAGCAGAGGCTCGCAAAGCTCGCCGACACCGCCCGCAGCGAAGCCGAACGCCAGCGAGAAGCTGCAGATGCCGCGTCGCGTGAAGCTATCGCGAGCCGAGCGCTGGCTGAGAGTGCCGAACGGGCCGCTCTTGAGGAACTCGCGCAGGCGAACATCGAGCGCGGTCGCATGGCAGCCACAACCGGCAACCTACCGATGGCCGAGGACACGCTCTGGCCCGTGTATCTCAACAATCCATCGAACCGGCCCGCCTTCTGGGCTCTGTGGGATATGTACCGCATCAACAGCAGTCGGTGGGCCAAGCAGTCTCTCGGTTGGAACAGCCGCGCGGTAGCCGCCGCGAACGGCAGTGTCATTGCAGCGGTGGCAGATGGTGCCGTTCACATCATCGATCCAATGACGGGCGACGCGATCAAGTCGATCAACAATCTCAGTAGCGCGCCCGGTAACGGCATCGGTTTGTGGCCTGATGGGTCGCGTGTCGCTATCGGCCTCAGTCGCGGCGGCCTTGTCGTCATGCCGCTGAGTGACCATGCAACGCCCGTGACGCTCGCAGGCTGGGAAGACAAGCCGCCGGTCGTGCGCCTCGTCACTGTCAGTGCGGACGGATCGACTCTTGCAGCGGCGTGTAATGACAAGACCATTCGCTTCTGGAGCACGTCCAGCGGCGAACTGATCCGCACACTCACGTTGCCGCTGGTTGCTGCAACCCTCGAACTCACGAGCGATGGCTCTCGCGCCGCGGTGGCGATGTCCCTAGGCGGCGGCGTCGCGATTCCACCGCAAGCGACCGCCGTCTACAGCGTCGCAACTGGCGAAGTTGTCTTTGACCTTACACCGATGCACACGTTCGGATCAGCGGGGCTGCGCATCTCGCCTGATGATCGCATCGTGTATCTCGACTCTGCTGACGCACGAATCGTCGCGTGCGATCTGAACACCCGCGAAGTGATCTTCACGCGCAAGGTTCTACGAAGCCGCGTTGTCGTCCACGCTTTCTCGCCAGACAATTCGCGCATGGCACTCGCGGATCGCGAGCGGACCGTCGTCATCAATCCGCAAACGGGTGACGAAATCTGCGTGTTGCCGGTCGAGCGTTACGGCGCGGCGACGGTGGTCTGGACTGATCCCGATCACCTCACGCTCATGACGTCCGAGGGGGTCACACGCAACATCGCAATCGCCACCGAGGTGGGCACGCATCGTCTCGGCGGCTACGAATCTTGGTGCTTTGCCGTGAAGTTCTCGCCCGACGACTCACTGATGGCGCTGAGCGTGGGCAGTGGCTTGATCGAAGTGCGCGAAACCGGCTCCATGGCCACGCTGTCTCGCTATCAGTTGCCCGGCATCAGCCAGCGCACACGCGGCATGAAGTTCCTGTCAGACAACCGCACGCTCGTGACGGGTTCTCAGGACTACACCATTCGCATCATCGACGCCTGGTCTGGCGACGTGCTGCGACAGTTCCCCACGCTCGTGAGCGAGGTTTACGGCTTCGATGTGAATCCACAGGAAACACTGTGTGCAACGGGCCACTGGAACCGTCGCGCTGCGATTTACAACCTGCAGACGGGCGAAATGCTCTGCGAGTTGCCTGTGGGGGACAAACGCGTCGATGGCCTCGCGTTCAGCCCCGATGGCGCGACGCTGGCAGTCTGCAACAACAACGCCAACGTCACGCTCTGGGATGTCGCGAACAGCCGCATCATCGGCGGCCTGCCTACCACATCGCTCCCCTGGGGCATCGCCTTCAGCCCTGACGGATCGACTGCGTACGTCAGCACGTATGGAGGCACGCTGGAAGTCTTCGACGTTCGCACCCGGCAACGCTTGCACGCCATCAAGGGGCATCCACGCTTGATTCCCGGGTTGGCCGTCTCCCGGGATGGCATGACAATCGCAACGGGCGGCGAAGACAGTTTCGTGCGACTGTGGGATGCCGGAACGCTCCGCCCACTCGCGTCATTCAGCCCGTCCGCTGCCGAGGTGGTCTCACTGGCATTCACCTCAAACACAGACCGCATCGCCGCGAGCGCGGCCAACTTTGAGATCGTGATGTATGACCTGCCGGTCGACAAGCGACTGATCGAAGCGCATCGCGCCCGGTTCACTCGCCGACGCTAGAGGGGCGCAGCGCACGCTCTCGTCCACATTTCTCGCAAGGCTATCGCGAGCCGATCGCCGTACGCCGCTTCATCACAAAGCGGGGAGGCGAGCACCTTGGCTCGGAGCGTCGCGTGCAAGTGAGACAGCCGCTCCGCATCATTCGCAAGTTGACCCGCACAACGGATGTACTCTGTCGGCGTGCTCGTGATGAGGTCAGGCACCCCCACCGCTCGCAACAGACTCACGCCGACGCGCGACACATGCCTATCGCCCGCGAGCACCACAACCGGAACGCCCATGTACAGCGCTTCGCAAGTGGTCGTCGTACCGTGATACGGAAATGCATCAAGGGCGATGTCAATCTGCCCGTACATCGCCAAGTGTTCCGCACGCGAGGCAGTCGCCGCAACCATGCGGACACGCTCCATGGGCATGCCCCACTGCGACAGCCGCTCACGCATCTCACGTATCGCGCTTTCCTCACGCAGTCCCGTTGACTTGAGCAGCAGCGACGACGATGGCACCGCGTCGAGCAGTTCCCTCCACATCTGCATCAAGTCGCGATTGAGCTTCTGCGCCGCGTTAAAGCAGCCGAAAGTGATGCCGATACGGGGTGTGCTTCGGCGCACCTCCGGCGCTTCCACCGGCGGTGTGTAGCACAGAAAGCACGGGTCCAGCCGCACCAGCTTCTCGGCAGCATGCGCGTCGGCCTCTGACGGATCAGTAGCCTCATCCACAATGCGGTAGTGCACGCGGGCTGTACCGCACGTATTGGGATAACCGATCGCCGTCACCGTGACCGGCGCTGGACGATGCGCAAGCGCACAAACCCCCAGCGTGTCTGTGAGCCCAGCCAGTTCAATGGCAATGTCGACTTTCGCGTTCGCTACAGCTCCCGCGATTTGCTCGGGCGACTCTTGAGGCAAGTGGTGCCATGCATGAGCGCACGCACGCAGTCGTGTCGTCATCGCATCTTCCACGCCACCAACGTGAAAGACGCTCACGTGAAAGTCGCGAGGCCTGAGAAACAACTGCCGCAGCAGCGGCAACGCGAACACCGCCACCGAGTGCATCCGCATATCAGGTGAAACGACGCCAACGCGTATCGGTCGCAGAGAGTCCGTGAGTTGATCGCCCCAAACTCGGGCCTTGTCAGGAATCGAGAACTCAAGGAACTCACCAAACCGCCTGTGCTCCGCCCAAACCCGCTCCTGCGGGACCCCCGTCACATAGTTCAAGCAACTCGCCTTCACCGCCTGTACCGACGCAGCGACATCCGGCTCAGCGACACGGACCGCCTCACAGACGCGCACGCATTGCTCAACATCCCCCGATGCAAAGTGCAGTTGAGCCTTCACCAGTTGCACGCGAGCAAGCATCGCCTGCTTCACCGTGTCATCCACCATTGTCCGCACGATCAGTTCCTCATGCCGGCGTAAGGACAAAAGCCCCTCGCTGATGCGCCCACTGCCAAGTCGCAGTTGCGCGAGCTCCGGGATCATCTCCAGCATTCCACGCGTGATCGCATCTTCGTACCGAGCCGTTGCAGCGTCGATCTCCCCAAGCCGGGCGTGCAATCGGGCCAGGTTCAGGTGCAGACCAGCATCCTTCGGATTGGTCGCGAAAAGCCGCTTGGCGTGATAGAGGGCGGCATGATGCTCCCCCAGCGCACCAAGGCACTGCAACACCAGACGCATCACTGGTGGATCATGCGGGAACCGCGCGGCAAGTTGCAGCGCAAGTGGCTTGCACTCGGCGAACCGTCCCTCTCGCAACAGTTGCGTGCAACGTTGAAGTTCACGGGGCGGTGCGACTGACATAGGAGCCCCGTAGGCTGGTTAACCGCCGACGGTCACGCCCACGGGCTGGGGCTTGGGAACGTGCGTGGGCTGAATGACAAGTCCCAGCGGCTGACGCTTGCCGCCGTTCATCGGAGGAATCCCATCCTGATCGATGATGCGCTGAATCGCCATCACACCTTCGATGAGTTGCTCAGGACGGGGAGGGCAGCCGGGGATATACACGTCAACCGGAATGAACTGGTCGCAACCCTGCACCACCGCATACGTGTCGAACACCCCACCGGTGCTGGCGCACGCACCCATGCTGATGACCCACTTGGGCTCGGTCATCTGCTCATAGATGCGCTGCAGCACAGGCAGCGTCTTGATGCTGATGCGGCCCGCGACAATCAACAGATCGGCCTGCCGCGGGCTGAACCGCATGACTTCCGCACCGAAGCGGGCAAGGTCGTAGCGGCTGCACGCCGTCGCCATGAGTTCGATCCCACAGCACGCCGTCGCGAACGGCATGGGCCACAAGCTGTTGCGGCGTGACCAGTTGATCACGTGACGAAGCTGCGTGGTCAGAAAGCCATCAACGGGAAGTGCTGCTTCAAGGCCCATGAGCGAAAGTCTCCGAAGCGCGTCGTGCGCGGTGCACCATTGGATTCGATGCGGGGGATGATAGGGATGCTCGCACGATTTCGCGTTCGCGAGACCGCTATCGCGGCATCGCTACCCCGGGGTTCTTGGGGGCAGGTTTGCTCTCCCGCGGATCGCCAAAGAGAGAGTCCACCCACCGGTCGGCTGCCGTATCGCTGCGATAACTGGGCTCGAGCGACTTGCCCATGGCCCCCACGCCCCGGGCCTTGACGGTGCGTTCATAGCAGCCACCAAGGGCAACCAGCGCGAGAAGTGAAGCTGTCAGCAGAACCGTGCGTCGCATAGCGAAGCGTAGTCGCTGCCGGAAGCTGCGGTTTCTACGCCTGACTGGCCTTCGCATGAAGCGTGAGCAGATACATCGCAAAGCTGCCAAGCCAATGCTGGCCCGAGTAGTGCTGATGAGAAGTGCCAGCGAGGCCGGCCAACGCATGCACATCCGCCGTCGCCCGCAGTTGTACCACCCACGGATCGTTCCCAGGCAACGCAGCCGCGATACTGCGCAACATCCACGCGCGACTGATGTTCAAACCATCAAAGTGGCTTTGCTGCCCATCCTCAGGCCGCTGCGGCACCGGGGGCTGAAGGAGAAGGATTTGCGGAATCGACGGCGCGATCCACGCTCGGAACGAGTCCCTGTCCAGAACGCGCCGAGCAAGATCAGCCTCGCACAACGATGGCGATATGAAGTCGTAGCCCAGCGGCTCCAGGCGAGAGTCAATACGCGGTGCATGCAACACCGATTCGTGGACGTACTTCACGATCGCTCGTTCAATATCCGCCCCATACCGCGATGAATGCGCACGAGCGGCATCGAGCATGAGGCCTGCCGCAAACGCGGTGTTGGCGTGCGCCCCCGCGCGGTTGGGCATCACGAGATTCCGCCAGTACGAGAGCGCGTTCTCACACGCCACCTGATGCAGCGGCGCAAGCGATGCTCCCCACCTTGCCGCCAAAGCCGCATGGGGCGAACTCGCTCGCGACAGCAGGTCCACTTCCGCACAAAGCACATGCAGCCAAGCGATGCCATACGGCATCTCAAATCCGGCGAATCGACGCAGATACGCAGCTTCGACTGCTAGGTTCACAGGCTGAAGCTGCTCGTCAAGCAACGCAACTGCATCGCTCGTCCATGCTGCCTGCGGCACGACACGCAGCGCCCGCACCAATTGCCAGTGATTGTGCACGGCAGAGTGCCAGTCGTAACAGCCGAAGAACACCGGCCACAAAGCTCGCGGCGTGCGTGCATCATCGCTGCTCTGCTGCATGCCCTGTGCCGCATGCGGATACTCACGCGGAATGCACATGAGCCCCAGTTGCACGCACCGTGTGATGCCCGACGAGATTTCATATCCGTGCGACATGAATAGAGACTACGCAGCCGCCCCAGTGCCCAAGCGGTTCACTTGTACTCAAAATCGTCCCATGTCACCGAGTTGAGTAGATCGCGATTGGCGATTTGCGACGCATGCCCATCGAGATACACCGCATTCGCGCCGTTGCCATGTCGATTGGTCGCGGTTCGAATCCACAGCGATGGATCTCCACCCGATGTCGGGCCGTTGATATTGGACGCTCGCCGAATGTCGTAGAAAATGCTCAGGTGCATGTCATTCGGAGCCGTGTTGTTGTAGTTGTTGGCCCGCAGGTTGTTGGGGTCATCCGCAAAGTCGGTCAAGTACAGCGTACGACCCGGAAAGTTGATGCCCGACAACTTCATGGGCGGCTTGGCCTCGTTCTCGTCGATCGTCGGTGCCACTTGCGGATTCGACCGCACGAATCGCACACCGTTCGCGACGAAGTGAATGTTGTGCTGATCTGGCCTGCGTGCGGCACATCGGTAGTAGCGAGCCGTCGCGTACCGATCGTTGATCCCTCCTGAGTTATCAATCGCGGTTGCTCGCGGATCAAGAAACGGTCGCAGGTTGAACGCCCACGACAGATTGAACTCAGCACGCAGTGAACTGGTGACAGACCACGCCGGCACCTGTGGAATACGGGCGGGCGCACGCTCGCTGTTGCCGCTCTCACGCGGAATCCAATCGCGATACTCATTCGCATACGTGACCAGCGCCGTGCCGATCTGCCGCTGAGCCGAAAGGCATGCCACATCTCGCCCCGCTGCACGAGCCTTCCCCAGCGCGGGCAGCAGAATAGCGATCAGCAGCGCGATTATCGCGATGACCACGAGGAGCTCAATCAGCGTGAATGCCGCGCGTGCCACCGGAGCAGTCTACCGCGCCGTCACCGTCTCTGCAATGAAAAAGCCCGCGAGGAGGCCTCGCGGGCTTGATGAATCTTTGGATCAGACAACTTACCGGCGAGCCACGCCCAGGCTCAGCAGCGAGAGAGCCCGCTGACGACCCAGGAAGAAGTTCGTGTCATCAACCGTGTCATTCGCGTCCGACGCAGACGAGAACGACAGAGCACGCGAGTTGTTATTGATGGTGATGTCGGCCCGTGACAGTTCGACGGCGTTCGCGGCGAACGGATCGACCTGGTTGGCGCCAGGTGTGGCGACGTGACGCTCGGTGATGCGTGCACCCATCAGTTCGCCCGCACGCCGCGCGACTGCCGTCGAAAGGCTGTTGACGAACAGATCCACATCGGCCTGGCTCTGCGTGAAGCCAAGCAGCGAGAAGCTGGGGATGAACACAACCGCGTCGTCTTCCAGATCCGCGTTCAAGGCGTCCGACCGCTGTGAGTAGCCGAAAGGCTGCGACAGCTGAATGTCCGCACCAAACGCGTCCTGACCGAAGACTTCCTGAATACGTAGCGTCGACTGCGCCGCCAGCACATCAAAGAGCGAGCGAACCGGGTCGGTGTTGCCGGCCAGGTAGATCGTCGAGAACTGCTGGAACTCAAAGTCGGCCGGGTTCGTCGAGAACACCACGTCGAGGCCAGCGCCCTGATAGAGCGAATTGAGGCTTTCGACGAGGTTGTCGAGGACGTACTGACCGATCGATTGACCGTTCGCAAGTGAGCCGTTGAAGCCCAGCGAGCTGACATTGAACGGAGCGAGATTCGTCGTAACGCCACCAGCCTGGAACCAATCGATGGTGCCGCCGCCGGTTTCGATGAAGAAGTTCTGACGGGGCTTCTCGGGCAGAGCGTCCGCCAAACCGTCAGTGGTGAAGACCAGCGTGTAGTCCGTCTGGATCACGCCCTGCACGTAGAACGCGAAGGTGCCGGACCCGACGCCGAATTGCGACTCGGGCATCACGAAGTCGATGTAGAAGTCGCCCGCGTCGTCGTAGCCGTACGTCACGCTGCCGTTGCTGGCAATCACCGTGTTGGGCGTGCCCGCGTATGGCAGGAAGTCCGTCGGAGCGAAGACCAACACGCCGTCTTCAAGCGTCTGAGACGCCGTCGTCTCAAACAGGCCGAAGCTGAACGTGTTGTAGTTCTGCGTCTGCGTGAGGGCGGTATTGCTGCCCAGGTTGGCGACCTGGCTGCCCAAGTCTGAACCCGTACCCGACAAGCGAACCGACGCACGAACCTTCGTACCAGGCGTGATCGCCTGACGGCTGTTGAGGTGGTACACGTCCACATCCGACGTGATGTTCGCCGGCGTACCGGTCGCACCGGCAGGACCGATGGACGACTCAACCGTCGTCACGATGCGACCATCACCCGAGCGCTGCGATGTGATGCTGGCCACACCCAGACGTTCGATGTTGCGGCCGGAGATGACGTCGTCCGCCGTGTTGAACACGCCGTCAGCACCCAGAGACAGCGTGAACGAGAACTCGCCCACGTCGATGGTGCTGAAGTCGTCAGCGTTGCCGTACACGCCGTCCGCGCCTGCGAAGGCCGAAGCAGCGGGCGAAGCCGCGATGACTGCGCCGTCACCAGCATCCGAGGTGCTCGTGAAGCCGCTGTCGCCATCATCGAAGATCGTGACGGTGAAGCGGTAGTCACCGATCGTGCCCGGCGAAGGCAGGGGGTTCGTGATCGTGTTGCTGCCGATATTCGTCGGATCACCCACGAAGATCACGTAGTCACCGGTCGTCTCGATCAGGAACGAACGCTCGATGGAGAACGAATCATCCGTGAGCGCGGTGGCCGGCAGACGAATCGCCGAGCCGCCCGAGATCGCGACAACTTCGGTCTGGGCACGGATTGCGCTGCCTTGCAACGCACCCAGCCGCAGAATCTGACCCGCCTGCAGCGTGACGCGATAGAGATCCACGTCACCCTGAATGCGGAAGTTGTTGCTGTCGTGATCGGGGTGGTCGCCGATGAAGCCGCGAACAGTGAAGGTCTGGTTCGGATCGGGCAGACCGTCCGGCGTGACATCACTGTCGAACAGTGCGTTGAGGTTGACCGGGCCGTAGAAGTCCTTGAACGTGCCGTCCAGAGCCTGCACGCGGGCCGCCGTGAGCTTGTCGCCCGCGTCGCCCACCACCAGTTCGCCCGCAAAGTCATCGTCGCTGTCGATGAGGCCGTTGCCGTCACCATCGATGCGAGAGCCCGCCAAGCGACCCGAGACGATGCTCTGATCGAAGGAGATGCGGTACAGACCCGCGCCAGGCTCGCCCGGCAACTGAGGCAGGTTCTTCTCCGTCACACTGCGGTTGAAGGTCACACGCAGCTGGTTGTTGCGGTCGTCGTACGACAACGTGTAGTCGGTGCCGCGGACAAGACGCACTTCGATCTCGCCGCTCACGCCGCGAACTTCGCTCACGGTGATTGCGCTCACCAGTGAGTTGAATTCCATGGGCTGGTTGAACGTCACGACCGCCGTCGAAACGTTGGCCGAAACGCTCAGCGACAGATCGCTGACCTGCGCCGTCTCGGGCAGCAGTTCGCGAGCTTCGAGGCCGTAGTTGCCCACGGTGCCCGGGCTGGCCTGGCCGGCGATGGTGACATTGCCGATCGTGCCATTGCTGGCGATGCGGTACGACTCTGAGAAGCGACCGCTACCCACCTGCGTGCCACTAATGGTCACGCTGGCGATGCCGCCGCGACCGCTCGCGATGCGGTCATCCGTCGTGCCGAAGAACCGGTCATTGCCGCGGAGGTAACCAGCGGTAATGTCCGACTCCGTGAAGTTGCCGCGAACGATGACTGCACCCACGTTGCCGGTGCGGAGCGTGTCAGCGTTCGCACCCGTGCCGTCGAAGAAGCCATCACGCCCCAGATCCGCACCGGCGGAGATCGCGCTGTCGAACATGTCGCCGCCGATCGTCACCGGGCCGATGTTGAAGCCGGCGCTGATGACGCTCTGACGCATAGCGCCAGTGCTCGTGACACTCACGATCGAACCGCCCGCTCGCACGAACGAACCGTTGATCGTCGCGCCCACCGCAACCGCACCGATCTCGCGATCGCTGCTGATGAGGCCGCGTAGGTTGCCGCTGATGGTGACCGCACCGATGCCGGTCAGGGCCGTCAGCGACGCATCATTTGCAGCGCTCGAACCAAAGTCGCCCGTCAGCGTCACGGTGCCGAAGCTGTTGGCCGTGATGAAGCCGTCAGTGATGCTGCCCGCCGTCAGCGTCGTCACATCGCCGCCGATGGTGATCGTCGGACGACGCGTCACACCGCTGGCGGTAATGCCGCCAGTCTGCGTGAAGCTCAGAGCCGTCACACCGCCGTCGATCGTCACCGCACCACCGCCGACGAGGCGGCTGTTGAACGTCAGCGCCGCAAGTGAGGCGTTGTTCGTCGTGGTGATGTTCAGATCTTCAAGCGTGCCGCTGCTGCTGGTGATGGCCAGCGTGCTGGCGGCGGTCGTGCCGTCAAGCGTCAGCGTGCGGGTACCCGTGTTGAAGTACGCCGTGCCGCCGCCCGTGAGGTTGAACGTGTAGCTCGCCGCACCCACGGTGAACGACCGCGAGCCAGTGAAGCCGCCGCTCGCCGGAGGCTGAGCGACCGTGCCAAAGGCCGGCAACAGCGCCGTCTGCGGAACCGTGCTCGTGCCACCAACGCCGTACGCCTCAAAGCGATATTGCGTGTTGTTGCGATCCGGTCCGACTGCGAAGTTCTCAAGCGTCGAGCGACCCAGTGTCGTGCGGTCATCCAGCGCTTCATCCGAGAACGCGGTGAGCGCATCATCGCCGTACACACCGTTCGCGCCAGCATCAACGCCGGCCACAACCGTGACCCAGTTGGTGTAGGGCGACGTGATGGTGCCGAGCGTGCCGCTCTTCACCGTGTCAGCGTTGGTGCCGATGCCTCCAGGACGCTTGTCAGCGCCGAGGTTCGTCAGACCCGCGATGATGTACGCATCGTTGATGCCGCCGCCAGCCGTCAACGCACTCAGGCGATCGCCCGCAGTGAAGAAGCTGCCCTTCTGGCCAAAGTCGCTGTTGTTCGCGACGATGCCACCGATCGTGATCGCACCGATGTTGCGGCCAGCCGCGAAGCCCGACTCGTACACGCCGCCCGACACCGTGACAGCCACGATGTCGCGACCGGCTTGCACCAGCGCACCTTCGAAGCCCGACTTGGCGAACACGCCAGCAGGCAGTTCGTTGCGACGAGCGCTCACGAAGGTGTTCTGCGAGCGGTTGGGGTTCACACCCACATCGCCGAACACTGCCGGCGCGGGCGTCGTGCCCGTTGCCGCAGGCGCATCCGTCACGCTCAACGCGGTGATGTCCAGATCGGCGTACACGTTGCCAAACAGGCTGCCGCCGACGATGTTCACCGCAGCAATGCTGCCGCTGTATGCCGCGATGGTCCGGCCCGGCAGGAACGAACCATTCGTAATGGTGATCGTGCCGATGCCGCCCGAGTAGCTGATGATGTCGCCACCGAAGTCGCCCGTGATGGCAACGGTGCCGATACCGCGGAAAGAGACCAGCGAACCACGACCGGTTTCATCAGACGTGGGCTTGCTGCTCGCGCCACCCAGCGTGACGGCGGTAATGCCTTCGCCAGCGCGAATGTCGTTGTACAGCGTGCCGTTCGGAGCAGTGACTGCAGCCACCGTGCCGCGAACGACCAGAGCGCCAGGCTCCAGACGCTTGCCGACGTTGCGGCCCGCGACCAGACCCGTCACGCCGCCCTGCACTTCGCCCGTCAGAGCGAGGTCACGGCCGGCCGTCACTGTCCCGACGTTGGCGTCACGACGGATCGTCGTCAGCTCGATGTTGACGTCACCCAGCGTCGACGTGATTGTGCCGATCGAGCCGTTGCTGCGAACCGAGCCGCTGATGCCCGCCGGCGCGGCGATCGCCGTGATCGCACCGTCAGGACCGGTCGACTGGATCCGCGTATTGCGGATTTCGTTGGCAGCCGTCAGGCTCTGAATCAGGCCCGCGCTGTCAATCGTCGTGCTCGAGATGTTGCGACCGGCCGACAGCGTTTCCAAGCGGCCGGTTTGAATCGTGCTGCCCTTCAGATCGCGACGAACGTTCAGCGCCGTGAGCTTGTTGTTGATGCCCACGTTCACGCGAGTCATGTCACGCGCGTCAATGCTGCGGCGGACTTCGCCCGTCGCCTTGATCCGCAGATCAGTCATGTCTTCCGACGCGGTGATCTGATCGATGTTACCAGCCGCAATGATCGTGCTGGGCAGGAACTCCGAAGGTTGGCCCAGCGACGTCGAGTTGCGGAAGTTCGCCGCCGTGATCGTTTCAATGTCGTCAGTCGTCGAGACGTACGACGCATCAAACGTACCGCCCGCGATATTCAGCGAACGAAGATCAACCGAGTTGATCTCCGTGCGGAACAGCGTGCCGCCCGCGATGTTGAACACGTTGATATCGCCGTTCGTCAGGCGCTCTTCATCGTAGTTGAAGCTCGTCCAGAACTTGTCGAGTTCACCCGTGCCGACGTACGCGCCGTCGAACAGCGCGCCGGGCAGTTCAATCGCGTTGATGCCGTCCGGGTCTTCCGGCAGCGGCCGATCCGTGTTGAGGTTGCCCACCGCGATCACGCCGCCAACGAACGTGCGAGGAGCCGCCGTCGAACCGGGGAGGCCCGCACTCTGCGTGGTCGTGACTGTCGTGATGTTGTTCTGCGCAAAGATGCCAGGCACACCCATCGGGCTCTGGCCACGCGACGAAATGCCGTCACCGATGTTGATCGTGTTGATGTTGTTCGCGAAGACCGTACCGCGAATGCCATCGAAGCCGCCCGGTGCACGCGTGCCATCGCTGTTGACGCGCATGTTGACGATGGTGCCAGGCGCGAACTGCGGAGTGCCGTCGCCGCCGCCACCCTGAACCGTGCCGGTGCCCTGCAGAACCACGTTCTGCGCCGAGCCACCAACATCGATGTCGCTGATGAAGCCGCTGCGCACCACCAGACCCGCCAGACGCCCGTCCAGCGGGCTGCCCAGGTCGTCAAGGAATGCGTCACCGGTGTTGACCACGTCCGACGCGACCGGGCGATAGATGCCGCCGCCCCAGTCATTGTCAATGAACGATGCATCCGCGACCCAGCCCACAGGACCGCGGACCTGGTCAGCCAGATCACCCTGCAGACCGATGAACGGCGCGATCGTGCGCGGGCCCCAAGTGTTGACCTGCGTGATACCGAGATTGCCCGACACACGCAGACGATCCAGAGCTTCCGCGTCAACCGCGAGCAGGTCGCCGTTGACCGTCGTGTTGCTGATTTCGTCCATGCGATCGCCGAACACATCGATGCGATACACGTCGACTTCAGCGGTGCCCTGAATGTTGATCTGCGAGCCGGCCGCCGCGCCACGAACCGTGATGCGACCGATGCCGATGCGACCCGAGCCCGCCGGCGCATCGCTGATGATGTTCAGGTCAAAGCCCTGAATGTTGTCAACTTCGATCGCGCCGATCATGCTGCCCTGGCTGCCGTTGACAGCGTTCAGACGCACGCGACCCACAACACCCAGACCTTCCGCGCCCGTGACCGAGATGATCACGCGGCCGCCCGCATCGTCGATCAGTTCAACCGGACCAGCGCCGATGAGCGGCACGAAGTCATCGTTTGAGTTCTCAGCGTCAACCTGCGGAACATCGAAGAACCGCACATCGCTGCCGAAGCCCGTCGTGATGCTCAGCGGGTTGGAGTAGAAGCCCACGCGGCTGTCGCCCGCGTCTTCGTACGCGTCCTGCGAAACCAGCAGCGCGCCAATCGTCGAGAAGTTGCTTGTCGTGATCGAGCTGCCTCGGGTCGCCCAGTGCCAGCCCACGCGAATGATGCCAATGTCGCCCGGGCCACCGTTCGTGCCCGTCCGCAGCACCATGCCGCTGCCGAGTTCCGACCGCGGATCGCCCGGCGTGGGATCTTGATCCACGCCGATGCCGCCCGTGATGAACATCGAGCCCACACGGCCGCCCACAGACAGCACAAAGTCCGCGATGTCGCCTTCGTTCACCGACTGACCGACAACGGGGTGAATGCCCGTGTGCAGCGAGCCCAAGTCGCCCGAGATGCTGAAAGCGATAACCGAGCCGCTGCCCGAGTTACGCGGCGAACCGATATCGCCGCCCGCCGAGATGTTGTACAGCGTGCCGTCGGCGATGACGAACGTGCCGCCCTGGAACGACATCGAGTCGTCCGCCGTCTGCACCGTGTTGTACACGCCAATCGGGACGGTGTCTTCCCCGGCCTCGTCACCAAAGCCGACACCAACGCGAACCGCGCCCATGTTGCCCGACAGCAGCGACACGTTGTTGCCTTCGCCGAAGTCACCACCCGCGCCACTCGCCGAGAAGCCCGAGCCACCGCCCGTGCGGTATGAGCCAAAGGTGACAGGAGCCAGACCCGTCACGACCAGCGTGTACGGATACTCACCCACGCCACCATCACTGAACGTCGAATCTGTCACGACGAGGTAGTAGATCCCCGCGCCTTCTTCCGGCAGGAATCGAATGGTGCTTGACAGGAAGCGACGTTCGCCTTCGTCGAAGCGAGTCTGTTGCGTCGCGGCAAGCGTGCGACCGTTCTGATCAACAACGCGGAAGTACTGGCCGCCGCCATCTTCGCCGGTCGTGCCTTGGATGACGACTTCCGTCGTTCCGTCCGTCGCGAATGCATACACGTCAGCCGTGTCTTCGCCCGAAAGCGGGCTCGCACCCGAGAGCGTTCCGCGGACGCGAATGCCCGTGCCGTTGCGGTTGAGGAACTCAGCGGAAGAGATCGAGTTGTTGCGGTAGAAGTTGGTACCCCAGGCGACGGCTTGGCTGGTGGTGCCGAGCAAGCCGCCACCAAGAGCCGCCGGAGCAGCCTGAATGTTACGGTCCAACACGCTCGACCGAATGATCTGAATGGCCTCGGTGTTGTCACCAAAGCCCTGCACGGATTCGCGTTCAACATAGTTGAAGGTGTCCGTGGGCGGGCGAGTGCTGGGCGAGTTAACGTCGCCGAGAACAGTGACATTAAGCAAACTGCGACCAGCAATCGAGAGATCGCCCAAGGTGCGCCCAACGCGGAGTTCACCGCCCGTGCGATAGACCGGATCCGCCTCCACATTCGGGTCGGTGAAGCCGAAGCCTGGATCAAGCACCCACATACCCGCGTCGGAGCTGAGATAAACCTGCCCCGCGTCGCCCTCGATGTTCACAGTGCCGACGAGGTAACCGACGGACAGACGATCAATCGCGCCAGTGAACTGCGACGAACCGTGAAGGATCCCGTGGATGTTCACGCTACCGATGGATTGCCCGTTCGGAACGAACAGGCCTTGATCCGCACGGTTGAAGTTGATCTGATCGGACGCCGAGGGATCGGCTTCCGCAACTCCCGGGATAGCGAACCCACCAAGAGCGTCCACAATCCACGGCGATCCGATGACTACAGAGCCCGCAGCCGGCGGCAGGCCTGCCACTTCAGCGTCTTGGCCGCCATTGGTCACATCGACGGCGTAGCCGAAGCCGATCGACTCAAAGGCGTCATAGAGCCCTTCGACGCTGTCAGTGATCGTGAAGTTTGCGTTCCCACTGAAGAAGTCAGCGGTGGGATCTTCTTCCGTCGCAGCCTGCCATTCGCCGCCCCAGATGGTGAAGCTCGTGCGACTGTCAACGCCGTTGAATCGAATCGCACCAATCCCAAAGTTAACGTCGCCAATACCGTCATCGTCCGGATCAAACCCAGCGGCGTTGCCGTTCTCGGGTACACCGAGGTACTGGTTCGCACGCATCGGTCTGCCCAACAAGTCCGTGAACGTCGCCGATGCGCCGACCGGGCCGGAGAGCAGAGCCACGAAACCAAAGACGTTTTGATCCCACTTCTCGCCGAACCGGTTACCACCAATTGCAAAGTTGATATTGTCGATGTTGAACGCGGATGCGTCGCCCAGCGAGAAGCCAGCAGTGGTCCGCAGGCGGAACGAATCGAACCCGGCGAATTCGGGCTGGCCTGCAACTCGGCTCGCCGTGGTGATGACGATCGTCCCCACACCTCGGTTAGCATTGGTACCAGCTTGGTTGGGGGCAGCGGGATCGCCAGGCTGGAAGAACAACCGGCGCAAGGCTGCACCCGTGTAGCTCTGCACGACCTGATCGACCAGAATCAGGTCCAGCACCATGTTGTTGGTGTCCAGACCCGAGGAGTCGCCCGCCGAGAATGCGTCCGGCTGCACCTGGAACTCAACACCGGTTGAAACGAGCCGTGCCGTCACATTACCATCAGCGTCCACGCCTCGCGGACCAAACTCAATACGCTCACCGATCGAATTCGTGTCGACACGCAAGAAGCGTTCCTGCGTCTCCGCAACCAGAGGGATCCCGCCAACAAAGACGTCGCCGACCGGCACAATGTTGTGGGTCACAACGATGTTTGAGCCAGCCAGGAGCGTGCCATTCGGCACGATACCGAAGTCTTCATCGTTGAAGTCTTCGCCACGATCCTGCGGATCAACGGGGTCGTAGTCGTTGTCGTCATAGAACGACGGCAGGTAGTAGTCCACATACACCGGAATCGTGCCGAGTCCGGTTGCCGGATCTACATCCTCCGCGGTGACCGTCATCGTGAAGAGCAGTTCACGCTTCTCAAGCTGCTCGACAGCATCCCGCGACATCGCCTTTGCGCCCAGCATGCGCCCTGCAGCCTGCGTAAGGCGCTTCGTCGCCGATGCCGCCAGCTCGCTGCTGTTGGAGGGGATCAGGTTGCCAGTGTTGCGGTTGAACAGACCCATGGGCACTCCTCTGACCTTTCTGCGCGTGAAGCTCTTGCTTCCGCTCGTTGCTTCCTGCCTGACTTCCGACCGCCGAGCGAGACTCCTTCTCGCCCGTTTCTCGACCGTCGCTTTCCAACGCTTACAACTCGCGCAGGAAAACCCCAGCCGAAATAACCCGGCGCGGGCACACAACGTAGCCACCCTCCGGCTTCAACGCCAGCGGCATGGGTGGCAAAAACCAAACCATGGCTCGCTTGATCGTCTTCCGCAGGGGCTGCGCCTGTCGCGAGTCGCTCTCAGCTCTTGCGATCTGCACGAAAGCAGATCGCGGCCGGCGTCTCGCGTGTGCGGGCGGAACTCTTCGCTCCGTCGTCCGCGTCGTGTTGGCATCGACGGGTTCGCCGCCGATGCCATGAGCATACCAAACTTTCCGCCTCGACACAAGTACCCATCAACGAGTCTTGCTCAAGACATTGGCACGCTGTCCCGGCGCGATGCACGCATATTGCGCGCACCGTTCGCGCCCGGACACTCACTATCCGTCGCCCAACCACCCCGGTTCCGAAAGCCTCACAAAACCCGCTTGCTTCGCGGGTAGCTGCCCAGCACCACCAAGTCCTTGCAATGCTGCTTTGCTTCGGTGAGCGCCGCCGTCATCGCCGCCTCATCGCGGTGCCCCAACGCGTCCACCAAGAACGTATAAGTCCAGTTCTTGCGACCACTTGGCCGCTTTTCAATGTGCGTCAGGTTGATCTTCTGCTCCGCAAACGCCTGCAGAACGTGCGCCAGCGCGCCCGGCTTGTCCGCCAAGTCGAACATCAGGCTTGTCTTGTCGTCCCCACTCGCTGGGGTGGGTGTACGCCCCAGAACCACAAACCGCGTCACATTGCCCGGCACATCTTCAATGCCATGAAAGAGTGGGTGCAGCCCATACAGCCGCCCCGCCAGTTCCGACCCGACGGCGGCGACATCAATCGTCTTCTTTTCGCGCACGGCCTGCGCGGTCATGTCGCGCACCATCTCCGCTGCCTTACTGCTGCTGGGAGTGGGGATAAGTTGTGCATTCGGAAAACTCCGCGCCAGCCACTGCCGGCACTGGGTGAAGACCTCGGGCTTGGAGTAGATCCGCGTGATCGCCTTGGGCTCTCCATTGCACAACAGAGCATGACGAATTGCCAGTTGCACCTCAGCGCAGATCGTCACATCGCGCCGACCCTCGTGCAGCACCAGATCACGAAACGCATCGAGCGTTTCGACAATGCCGCCACCGATCGTGTTTTCGATCGGCGCCATGCCGAAGTCCACGTGCTGCCGCGTCACTTCACTGAAAACGCTCGTGATGTCGTGCAGGTTTTCCATCGCCACCGAAGATCCGAAGTGCTTGATCGTCGCCATGTGCGAGTACGAACCTTCGGGCCCCAAGTAGCCCACTCGCACCGGCTGCTGCAGCGTGAATGAACCAGACATCAACTCGCGATACATCGCCTCGAGCGTGCGCTGCGGGAGCGGACCTTTGCTCAGGCCAAGCACGCGATCCAGCACCTGCGCCTCGCGGTGCGGTGCGTACGTCGGCAGCCCCTGCTCACGCTTGATGTCCCCCACTCTCACCACCAGGCTCGCACGCTCATTCAGCAGCTGCACCAACTGCTCATCCAGCCGCGTGATCGAATCACGCACGTCAGTCAACGACAGCAGCGGCTTGCGGGTCGAGCGTGCGGGGGTGCCGGCGGAGTTGTCTTTGGGCTTACGGGCCATGCTCTGTTTATCGGTCAATCAACAGGCGAGATTCCGGAACATACGGCATGCATAACGCAGGCATGATCGTTGCCACGAACTTCTCCCGTCGCCCGTCTCCGTGATTTCCGACATTATGCCCATGGATCCAGCCGGCATGCAGCAATTCCTCAGTTCCGCAAGCGGCATGATGGCACTGGCCCTGCTTGTGCCGTTCGCGCTTATCGGCTTTGCATTGTGGCTTTGGGGTCGCCGCGTCCTACGCGTGGGTGTCGCGCTCTTGGGGCTCCTCACCGGTGCACTGCTCGGCCTAGGCCTCGCTCAGCTTCATGGCGGGTCCGCCGCCAACATTTTGGGCACTGTCTTCGGCGCGGCGGCTGGCGTGGCCATCGCCATCGGCATGTTCCGATTCACCACTGCCCTTCTCGCCGGCGCCACCGTTGGCGCGACCACGTTTTGCATGTGCGCTGCCATGCTGATCGACCTTCCCGCGCTCCCCGCGACTGATCCCGCCGCCATGCAGCGTCTTGCAGCCTCCATGCCCGGCATGAGCAAGTTCAACGATGTGACCCAGCAACTGCAACAGCTCGAAGATACCAAGGAAACGGTCCAGCAACTGCAATCAGCCCAGGCCGCGGGCGACACCGAGCGCCTCGCGCAGATCGCCCAGTCCATCCAGCAACCCGCGCCGCAAGAACAGCCCGAACCGCCCAGCGTGCTCACACGCATCGAGAACAACATCAAGACCGCTCGCAGCGGACTCAACGTCGAATCCACTCGCGCCGCCGACGGCACGCGCCGCGTCGTCATTCGCAGCAAACCAAGTGAAGCCAAGGCGGAAACCGAACAGGCAAGTAAACCCATTCAACTCGCGTCGGCAGACGAACCGGGCCTGCCCGCCAGCATGGTTGTGAATCCCAGCGCGGTCTTCGCCGGCACGCCCATGGACATGCCGCAGTTCACGGTGCCTTGGGGCAAGCTCACGCTGTGCGTCGTCCTGTCACTGGTGCTGGGCATCGGCACGATGGTCGCCTGCATCGAGTATCACCGCAGCGCGGTCTGCATCGTGAGCGCCGCACTGGGCGCAGCCTTGCTGATCAGTTCGCTCAGCGCCGCTGTCGCGCAGCTGGGTGGACCCGCCATGGGCTGGATTCTCTGGCTCATCTGCACCATCGCTCTCGCCGCCGCCGGCGCGTTCGTGCAGATTCGCAAGCTCCCGACGGAGGGCATCGAAGTCATCAAAGAAAAACGCTCACGGAACAAGTTCGCCGTGAGCGTGGAAGACATCGAACGCGAAAGTCGCTTCAACCCGCTTGCTCGCGCCGCGGCGGCTCAGCGATCCTCGTGTGCAGCCCCGGTGGCGGACACCAAGGGCCCCGCCGACCCGTTCAGAGACGCGTGAGGCTTCTCGTGCTTGTCTGACTCGCCCGCCATCGCAGGCGTCCAAGTCCGCACCACGCCCGCACGATTCACCTGCTCGATCAGCATCGACGCAGCGATCGCCAGCACGATCACGCCGCCCGCGCTGAGCAGGCCGCCGATCTTGCGGCTGAACACCGGCGACTCCACCGTCTGCTCGATCGTTGCATCGCGTGCGTCGGTCAGAGGCAGGAACGCCAGGCGCAGGTAGTAGAACGCCGCGATCGCACTGTTGAGACCGAGGATCACCACCAGCGTGATCTCGCCGGCTGCGATGCCACTGGTGAACAGAGGCAGCTTGCCAAAGAAGCCCAGCAGCGGCGGCAGACCCAGCAGACTCAGGCTGCTGATGACCATCGTCCAACCGGCGATCGGGTGCACCTTGCACAACCCGCGAATGTCATCAAAGTGATCGATCTCGCGCGCCTCGCCGTCGCCCTTGGGCGTGCGTTCGACCATCGCGAGAGCCGCGAACGTGCCGAGGTTCATCACGCCGTAGCTGAGCAGATAGAAGAGCACCGCGCCCACGCCGTTCGTCGTGAAAGAGCCGCCCTCGCCACCATTGAAAGGCCCTGCGATCACGCCCACCAGCATGTAGCCGCTGTGGGCGATGCTGGAGTACGCCAGCGTGCGCTTCACGCTCGTCTGCAACACCGCGAAGATGTTGCCGATCGTCATCGTCAGAGCGGCGATGACCCACAGCAGCAGACGAATCGACTCAGGCAGTCGCGTCCCGGCTTCGGTCTGGGTGAGAATCGCTGTAAAGCCAAGCTCACCGCCCTTGCCGACGGCGGGTTCATACGCCCAGCCAACCGTTGCACAGACCAAAAGGATCGCGAGGAAGCCCGCCGTCTTGGGAACAAACGCGAGGAATGCGCTGACCTGCGACGCCGCACCTTGGTACACGTCGGCCGTGTAGAAGTGCATGGGCACCGCAGCGATCTTGAACATGAAGCCAAGCAGCGCGAGGAAGACGCCCGTCAGCGTCAGGCTGTTAAGGCCCTGCGCGTGGATCACCGCCGCGATGTCATTGAGCTTGGTCTCACCCGTGCCGCCGTAGATGAGGGCGAAGCCATACAGGAAGATCGCAGCGCCCAGAGCACCGAGGAAGAAGTACTTGACGCCCGCCTCACGCGCCTGGTTGCGCGACGTGCTCATCGCCACCATGATGTATGTAGGCAGACTGGTCAGTTCGAGAGCCAGGAACAGCCAGATCAGATCATCCGCGCTCGCCGTGAGCATCAGGCCCGTCAGGCTGAACAGATAGAACGCATAGAACTCCGCGCGATTCGCACGCAGCGGGTCGTACGTGCGCTTGCCGCTGGCGATCTGGGCTTCTTCGTTGCGGTCGACCGTGCCGCCCAGCACCAGCAGCAGCAGCAGGCCCACCGCCGCGATCAGGCACTTGGCGAAGGGCACCATGTCAGGCAGCAGCACCTGGCCCATGCTCGCCGTGAGTTGCGGAGCGAACTCGATCTTGGTCAGCGGGCAGATCGCCGCGCCACCCGTGTGAGGCGTTGTGACCGCAGCCAGGTACAGACTGATGAGCACGCCCACACCGGCGATGACGCCCGTGGACTTGCGAACAGCCAGGCTCTTGGAAAGACCCACGATCATCACCACGCACGTGGTGATGAACAGCGCGATCTCAGGCCAGAGGAATGCGAGACGATCTGTCATTGGGCGTTCTCCGCGCTGACGACGCGAGCAGCGGGCTCGCTGCCTTCAGCGACAGGGGTTTGCTTCGAGTCAGGTTCCGCGGGCTTCACCGTCGGTGCGACGCGGCCGAACTGGTTCACCGTCACCACTGTTTCCTGCACGGGCTTCTCAATCAGGTTCAGCACCGGCTTGGGATACACACCCAGCAGCAGGCACAACGCCGCGAGGGGCACCAACAGACCGATTTCGCGCGTGCTCAGGTCGGTGGGCAGCTTGCTGTGCGCATGATCGCCATGGCCATGACCGTGGTCGTGACCATGATCAGGAAGCTTGAGCTTGCCCCACACGATGTTGCCCGTCATGTAGAGCAGATACATCGCCGCGATGATGACACCCGTACCCGCGATGATGCCGAACCAAGGGCCAAGGTTGCCCGCCGTTGCGCCAACCGGGCGATTGCCAAGGCTGCCCCAGATGCCACTGCCCCAGGCATCACTCGCTTGGAAAGCGCCCATCATGCACATGAATTCGCTGACGAAACCGTTCAGACCGGGCAGGCCCACGCTCGCCATCACGAAGAAGACCATGAAGGTTGACCAGACAGGCATCTTGGCGCCCAGTCCGCCCAGTTCCTTCATGCTGCGCGTGTGGTAACGCTCGTACACCATACCGATGAGCAGGAACAACGCACCAGTCGAAAGACCGTGGTTGATCATGTACAGGATGCTGCCGGAGATGCCCGTGTTGTTGAGGGCGAACATGCCCAGCATGCAGAAGCCAAGGTGCGCGACCGACGAGTAGGCGACCAGCTTCTTGACATCGGTCTGCACCCAGCAGATCAGACCGCCATAGATGATGCCGATGATGCACAGAATCGCCAGCAGCGGTGCATACTCAACAACGGCGAGCGGCACGAACGGCAGCACAAAGCGATACACCGCGTACGTGCCCAGCTTGAGCAGCACGCCAGCGAGCACCACCGAGCCTGCCGTCGGAGCTTCGGTGTGGGCCAAGGGCAGCCACGTGTGCACCGGGAAGAGCGGGATCTTGACCGCAAAACCCGCCATCAGCGCCAGCAGAAGCCAGCTCTGCTCAGTCATCGTCAGCGTCTGAGCCGTCTTGGCCAGCGTCGCGATGTCGAACGTCCAGGGCATACCGGGGTTCAGGTACGTGTGCTTCCACGCCACGTACACGAGACCCGCGAGGGCGATCACACTGCCCGTGAACGTATACAGGAAGAACTTGATGCTCGCACGCTTGCGATTGGTGCTGCCATAGAGGCTGATGAGAATGAACATCGGCACAAGCGTGAACTCGAAGCAAGTGTAGAACACCAGCAGGTCCCGCGCGCAGAACACGCCCGTCATCGCAGCTTGCAGCACCAGCAGCCACGCGTAGTACGTCCGCAGCCGCTCCGTGATGGCGGTGTAGCTCGCGATCACGCAGATCGGCCCCAGCAACGCCGTCAGCAGAATGAGCAGCAGGCCCACACTGTCCACGCCCACACTCAGCGAGATGCCCAGTTGCGGCACCCACTCGATGGTCTTGGCCAATTGGAACTCAGCGGCCGACGCCGGATCAAACTGAAGCGCCGCGTAAATCGCGCCCGCGAGCGACACGAACGCGCCGACCGTGGCGATGGTCTTGGCCTGAGCCGCCGGCGAAATCGCGACCAGCATCGCGAACACCAGCGGAATCAGCATGAGAGCGAAAAGGATCATGCGTTTCTCTTCAGAGGTCAGGAACGTCAAAGTTCAGGAACGATCAGACGCGAACCACATCAGCAGAGCGCCAGCGGCTCAGCCCACCAGCAGAACGACCAGAATCAGCAGTACCGCCACGCCGCCAGCCATGCCGACCGCGTAACCGTGCATCTCGCCGCTTTGGATTGGCCGCAGGGCCTTGCCGCCCCACTTGGGCAGCGCGCCGAACAGGTTGACGATGCCGTCAACCAGATACTGATCAATCAGATGGAAGATGTGGCTCAGCACCCACAGCGGACGCGTGATGAGAGCGTTGTAGATCTCATCCACGTAGTACTTGTTGCGAGCCGCCGTCGTGAGCGGGCCGAACGCATTCGCCAGCTTGTCCGCTCGCGGCGCAACGTCGCACTTCTCACGCACGCCGATGAACAGACCCTGCCAGCCCTTGGGACCGTGCAGGAACGCCGCAATCAGCACGCCGATGAAGCCCACGCCCGCACTCACGTAGTACATGACCTTGTGCGGGTCCATGCCAAGGAACGTGCCGTGAGCGTGGCCTTCTTCATGGCCGCCGGTGGCTTGAGCGCTCAGCACATCCGCGCTGACCACCGCGCTGCTCTGACGAACCATGCCCGCCGCCCAGCCGCCACCCTCACCCACCGCCGGAGCGACGAAGTAGAGGCCAGCTGCGGCGATGGTCAGGATCGCGCACGCCGCGATGGCGAACTTCATCGCAAAGCCCGGCGGGTGCGGATCAAACTCTTCGGTGGTTGGATCAAAGTCCTGGCGACCGTGCGCACGAGCGTCGCCCACGCCGCCGTGCGAGTCGTGTGCGTGGCCATGACCGTGATCATGCCCGTGGTCGTGACCATCGCCATGCCCGTGGCCATGCTGCTTGTGCCATTCATCCAAGCTCACGCCCTTGGGGTGGCGGCCAAGGTCAATCAGTTCGGCATCATCACCGGGCTGGAACTCTTTGGGACCGACATACACGCGGAAGAACGAGCGGAACGTGTAATACGCCGTCATGCCCGCCGTGATGAGCAGAATCCAAGCGACCACCTGGCTACCCGCGATCTGACCTTCCGGACGAGCGAACGCCTCGGCAAGGATCATGTCCTTGCTGAAGAAGCCAGCGGTGAAGGGGAAGCCAGCAAGATTGATCGAACCGATGAGCATCGCGATGGCGACGAGACCGAAGCCACGCATCCAGCCCACGCCGCTCAAGCGACGCAGGTCAAGCTGACCGCCAAAGCCGTGCATGACCGCACCCACGCCCAGGAAGAGCGTGGCCTTGAAGAATGCGTGCGTGAACACGTGGAACGCGCTGCCTTCGGGCGTCAGCACACCCAGACCGGCGAACATGAAGCCCAGCTGGCTGATGGTTGAATAACCCATCACGCGCTTGATGTCGAAGATCGCCATTTCGATCGTCGCTGACCACAGGGCCGTCAATGCACCGCACCACGCCACCACGCTGAGAATCAGCAGGTTCGGATCCGCCTGATACAGCGGCATCATGCGGGCGATCAGGAAGACACCCGCCGTCACCATCGTCGCGGCGTGAATCAGGGCCGACACAGGCGTCGGGCCTTCCATGGCGTCAGGCAACCACGTGTAGAGGAACACCTGAGCCGACTTGCCAAATGCACCGATCGTGAACAGCAGAGGCGTGACGATCGTCAGCCACGTGCTCGTGCTGATCTGATTGCCCGAGGCATCCAGACCCGTCGAGATGTACTGGAAGATCTTGGCGTACTCAACCGTGCCAAAGGCCATGTAGATACTGAAGATACCCATCAGCAGACCAAGGTCGCCGATGCGGTTCATGATGAAGGCCTTCTTCGCCGCCGCGACCGCCGGTGCCTTCTTGTAGAAGTAACCGATCAGCAGGTACGAGCAAAGACCCACGCCTTCCCAGCCAAGGAACAGCAGCACCAGGTTGTCGGCCATGACAAGGCACGACATGCTGAACACAAACAAGCTGAAAGCCGCGAAGAACCGGCAGTAGCCCGGGCCCACGTCGTGGCTCATGTACTCACTTGCGTAGAGCGCAATCAGCGTCGCCAACCCAGTGACAAACAGCATCCACAGGATCGTCAGCGAATCGATATAGAACGCGAAGTTGGCGACAAAGCCCTGAGCAGCCTCAGGCCCCGCCTTGAAGTGCAGCCAGTCAAACGCGTGCACGTGCAGAATCGGAGCCGCACCAGGCCCCATGAAGTGCTGCACGAAGACCGTCAGCGCCGCACCAAAGCTCGCCGCCAGAAGCCCAACGACGATGAACGCCGGAGCCTTGCTGCGAACCTTGAACGCGGCGCACAGCGCAACCAGCACAAACGCCAGCAGCGGCAGGAACGGAATGGCGAGCATCCACGTTTCGCCTTGCGTCACCGTTCGTGCACCGGCTTGCGCCGCCGCCGCGACCGGCTCGCTCGCGACTGCATGTGCCGCGATGGAACTGAAGATGTTGAGGGCTTGCATCATCGGGAATTTCTTGATGGCTCGATGTGAGCGGGAAAGTCAGAGAGGTCTGTTGCGAAAGACAGTTGTGGGAACAGGCCCAAAGCCCGTTGCACCCGGTACCGATCAGCCTTGCAGGTCCTTCCACTCTTCCGCGCTCAGGCTTTCCTTGCGGCGGAACAGCAGCACGACCAGTGCCAGCGCCATCGCAGCTTCTGCCGCTGCGACCGTCAGCACAAACACCACAAAGCTCTGCCCCGAAAGATCGAGGTGATACCGACCAAACGCGATCATCGCGATGCCCGCAGCCTGGAACATGAGTTCCGTGCACAGGAACATGATGATCAGATTGCGGCGGGTCAGAAAGCCCACCAGCCCAATCGCAAACATCGCCACAGAGACGATCAGATAGTGCGCGAGCGTGATCTGGCTCATCGCCTCCGGAAAGTTCGCCTGCGCCAGCGTCAATGCGTTGCTCATCATGCCGCACCTCCAGCCGGCTTGGTACCAGACGGGTTGTTCAGTTCCAAGGGCGACTCCACGCCAGGTTCATGCCCCGGGTCCAAGTGCGCCAGTTGCGTCACGCGCGCCGCCTTGGCATCTTCATCCAACTGCACCTGCTTGCGGCTCAGCACCACAGCGCCGAGCATCGCCATCAGCAGAATGACGCCGGCGATTTCAATCGTGCCCGGGTGCTCCCGCAGCAGGTTGAAACCGAGCGCTTCAGGATTCGTCACAGCCATTTCTTCAGGCCATTCGCTCTGCGGAATCTGCATCAGCGAGCCGTTAGCCTTCTTGATTGTCAAGACATTCGTCGCCGCATCAAACGCCTCGAACTTGTCGCCCTGCTCGATTTTTCCGGTCGTCAGCAGCGCACGCTCCACCTTGCGGGGCATGCTTGCCAGCAGTTCGTTCGGGTTAACCGCAACTGGCGGCTTGAGTTGCCCGGTCCCGCGGAACATCATCGTCGTCAGCAGGGCAATCAGCAGGAAGCCCACAACGCTCGCCGCGATCGGCTCGCGCGAAGAGATGTCATAATCCGCCAGCACTTCATCCTGGCCTTCTTCTGGAGCCTGTGTCGCCAGCATGATGACGAACAGATAGGTAATCAGAATCGCCCCGGCGTACACAATGACCAGTGCAAACGCCATGAACTCCGCCGACAGGATCAGGAACAACCCCGCCGACGCGATGACCGTCATGATGAAGTACAACGCCGCGTACACGGGCTTGGGGTGCGTGATAACCCGCAACGCCCCGCCCAGCGCGATCAGCGAGAACATATAGAAGTAGATATTGGGAAGGTTCCCACTACCCGCGCTCGCCGCCTTCAAGCCCATGAAGAGCAGAATGAGCCCGAACGCCGCCGCCCCCACCAGCGCTCCGACGATCTGTGGCGTCATGCCGCGACGCGGCATCGCCAGACAAACGCCCGCCGCGCCCAGAACAAGCAGCGCATACAGGACGTACGGATTGATGAATTGTGCAATGCCCATGCGCGAATGACCAATCCAAACAACGCCATCGCCCCCCGGCTCGAACTCGGGGCGAAGACAGGGACACCTATCCAGACCCCAACGACGGGGCTTCCGGAGAGGCGACAGGATAGAACACGGTAGGGTGGTGTTCCACCACCGGTCATCCACCTGATGTCCCATCCATCCCTTCTGCCAAACTATCCAGAAGCGCGACAAACTCCGCAGGCGGCGTCACCCGCACGCCGTCCGCTTCGGCAGTCATCTCAAATGCATGCCAACGCCCCTCCTTGAGCCAGTACACCACAGGGCTTATGGATTCCGGCCCATCACGCTCTAAGCCTGCCGTGATAGCGAAGAACGCCTGCATGCGTTCCACCACATCGAATCCCTCGACAGGCATCGACAAGATAGTCGTCGCGGTCGGAATGCTCACAATCGCGCCGAACGCGCCGAGAATTTCAGGAAACCCATCAATCGCCCTTGCCCACGCGTGCGAGTGCCCCTCGCTTCGAATCAAGTGCAGCGTGAGACCGCCATCGAGCTCTTGGCGGTGTACCTCCGCCGGCGCAAGGCGACGAGCGTTCTTCTCCGCAGCCGCAAACCAGTCGTTAGGTCCGCCAGGCCACTCCGCTGTCAGATCAGGTCGCACGCTCATGAACGACTCGCCCATATCGACAGCCACGTACGTCACGGTGCCCGCAAAGTCGACGCGATGCACGAGTGTTTCCAGGATCGCCGGATCATCCAACATCGCCATGCGGGTCACCAGTCGCGATTCACACCACGCAAAATCGCGCATGCGAGTCTGCGCTTCGTCGTTCAAACGACTCGCTCGCTCCAAGGTGTCAAAGTGCGAAGCGACCATCCCCGCCCACTCCCACTTCTCATGCATCAGACACACACGTGAGAGCTTGCTCAATCCGTACTGATTGCGCTGTGTCTTTCCGTCTTCTTCAAAACGCGTTGCTGCGCCATCCCCCACGATGACAAGCTCGCCGCGCTTGCGGAAGTATGCATCGACCAGCATCTCAAACTCGTGGAGATCGTCCACGCTGGTAAAGTGGCCCGCCCAGTCGGGCAGCTTTTCGTGCCGCAGAGGCTGTGGTGTCTGCAACCCGCCGCTCTTCTCCGAGCTTTGCTTTCCTTTGCGCTTGAATCGATCAAACAACCCCATGTGCATGCTCCTGTGCTTCTCAACAATACCCACGCACACCCACCGCCCATCGCACCCACCGGAACTCGCATGCACACCGCCACATCATTCCTACTGGTCTTCCTCGGCTCTGGCGCAGGCGGCGTACTCCGTCACGCCGCGGGGCTCACCTTCACGAAAGTGGCCCCCGCCGCCTCGTTCCCCTTCGCCACGCTCACCGTCAATATCACCGGCTGCTTCGTCATGGGTCTGCTGCTCGGTCAGTGGGCATTGCTCTCACCACAGCCCGCCGCTCCAAGGGAAGAACTCCGCGTGCTGCTCCTCATCGGAGTGCTGGGCGGCTACACAACCTTCTCATCCTTCGGTCGCGACTTCCTCGAGCTTCTCCGCACAGGAGAAACGGCTCGCGCCGCGCTATACGTCCTTCTCAGCGTCGCCCTCAGTCTGCTCGCCGTTCTCACCGGCCACAGACTCGGCGCGCGCGTGGCTAATTAGCCCGCAAGTGCTTCGATCCCACTAGCAAAGTCACGTCGCCGGGAGTCAACGTCGGCGCACGCGTCGCCCACACAGCACCGCTGCCGGCACAATCACAGCCATCGCACCAGGCGCAGGCACTTGAATCGTCAGCATGCCCGACGTCGCGAATGTGCCATAGGTCGGCGAGAACATCAGGTTCCGCGTGCAGATCGACTCCACGAGGAACAGATACGTTCCCGGCTGAAGGACGAAACTATCGCCCACCAACGGAATCCGCGTCCCGTTCAGGATGACACGCGCACGCGTCTGCGTATATGGGTCGCTGCTCGATGTGAACTGATACGACAGTTGTGTCGTTTCCGTGAAGTGCAGCCGAAACTCCATGATTGCAATCGACTCATCAGTGACATCGCCAAAGTAGTAGTTGGGGGGCGTCTGCGTCTGTGTGCGTCCAAAGGAAGCCGAAGTCGCGGCCCGCAGCACGCCACCCTCCACACTCAGCGACCCGGAGAGCGAGTACGACTCGTCCGCCAGCCACGATACTGAACCGTTCGTCACAGGGTCGTACCCAAACATCGTGACCGGGCCCGCATCCTGATAACTCCACGAGCCCAAGCTCGCAGGCCCCAGCACGCTGAATCCGCCAAGCATGTTGGTACCGTAATTGGACCCTTCGGGCTGAACGGTAATTGCGCCGTTCGCGGCCGCGCCGCACATCAGCAATCCGCCAAGGACAACGACCGTACGACAAGACATCCGCATCACACAAACTCCGTTCATGGGTTGAATCACTAACCCGCTTCACCATCACCTACAGATTGAGTTGCCCACTCGCTTGGTCACCGCCGCCGACGCGCGAGCGCAATCACGCCCGCCCCCACCAGCAGCGCTGTCCCCGGAGTCGGAATGAACACCTGCAACTGCGCCCCCGCACCACCCGAGAAGTAAGGACCGTTCAGCCGCAGGTCGTAGAACATGTTCACGCGTGTTGCAATGCGATACTCACCCGGCGCAAACAGCCGCGAACCAGATCCGTTCGCCGGACTCCAGAACGAAATGAACGGCCCGGGCTGAAGGGCGTTGAACACGCTTGTGTTTACCTCGTAGCTCAACCCGTTGCCCCACACCAGGTTCAACCCGCTGTACGCCCACGAGATCACCGTCGGCTCCGTCACCAGAATCCGCAGTTCCGTCCGCGACCATGCAGCGACGTAGTCATCAGGCATCACCGCATTCAGCGGCGTTTGTGTCTGCGTCCGCGCGAATGAAAGCTGGTTGTTCGTCGTGAACACGCCCCCACTTTGCGAGGTCTGCACCTGCAGATTGATCTGCTCGTTCGCTTCCCACGAAACACCAAAGCCCGTCACCGGATCAAATCCGCCCACTGTCGTCGGTCCGTTCCGCGTGATCGATCGTGAGATGTTCTCAGGCCCGGTGTACGTGAGCGAATCCACAGGACCAAAGAATCCGCCGTAGCCAAGCTCCACAGTCTGAGACTGAATCGTGACGGCACCGCTCGCCACGTGCGCGAGACCAGCAGTCGACAGGATCAACATCAAGCAAACGCGGTTCATACATCACTCCGCTTTCTCAACTCGCAGACAACCATTCACCACACGACGGCCGGTCACACACGCACACTCACCGCCGCCGCCGCAACGACAGCAACATCACCGGTGCTCCAGCTACCGCAACACCAGGCGACGGAATTGTCATGACAAACAACGCGCCCGCGGACGAAGATCCATACGGACCATCCGGAATCCAAGACCGCTGAATCGTGGATCGCACACGAATCCACTGTGTGCCAGGCGCAAGCTCCGCAGTCACGTTCGACGCAAAGGTCGCGCCCACATTGCCATTCAGGTACACACGCGACTCGGCGGACTGCCCAGCGCCAAACCCCTGCCCCGAATACTGAATCGTCGTCGGCTCCGTCAACTGGAACATCACGGTCATGTCAACCGTTGCCCAATCCGTCACATCGCCAAACTCAACCGCCACCGGCGTCTGCAGCGCCAGGCGCGAGAAGGCCGCATTGCTACGGATAGTCCATGTGCCCCCGGTCACCGAGATCGATGCGCTCAATGCGTACGACTCTTCAACAGGCCACTGCACAAGCTGACCGTTCTCATTGGCTTGCCACGTCTGCACGACCGAATTGCCAAACGACCATGGCCCGGTCGAACCCGCCGGGACTGACGTGTTCACACCCCCGGCCGCGTTGCTATATACCGACAGCGACACAAGCTGCGGCGACGGCTGAGCCATCGCCTGCGTGCCGATACCCCCCACCGTCGTTGCCAACGTCAGCCCGACAACCCATGAAAACCGCCGTATCGATGACAAGTCGCACCCCTTCTTTCCCAACCAAAGAACGACATCGCCGCGAACCGTCGCGTGCCGCACCATAACGTACATCAGAATCCGACATTTGCCAGAAAAGTGGCAGGTTTTCCTTCGCTCGATAACACATCCGCACCTAGCAAATGAAATTCTGACGCCCGCGCGCAACTGATCCTCTCCGCATGCGACTACTCCGCGTAAGGAGTAACCCCAGTGACCCAGCTTCCCATCAATGCCGCGAACACCGCCGCCCTGCTCGACGAGTCCATGGACGACTCGATTGCTTTACAGCGCTTCGCCACCCAGGGCGACCCCACTGCATTCCGCGCACTCACACAGCGTTATCAATCCATGGTCTTCGCCACGTGCCGCCGGGTCCTGCGGTCGCAAGCCGACGCCGAAGACGCGGCTCAGGAAACCTTCCTGAAGTTCGCTCGCGCTGCCGCCACCGTTCGTGGCAATGCCGCCGCCTGGCTCCACGCCTGCGCACTGGGGACCGCAACCGATCTGCTCCGCCGCAAGACCACACGCGAGCGCATCGAGCGTGCCGCCGCTGACAACGCGACTCTCACCGACGACCAGCGCACCTGGAAGGAACTTGAGCCACTGCTCGATGCCGCCCTCGCCCAGTTGCCCGACGAAGACCGCGATGTCATCGTCGCTCACTTCCTCGTCGGCCGTCCGCAAAAGGACCTTGCTCGCGAAGCCGGCGTCGCGCCCGGCACCATGTCGCGCCGTATCGACAGCGCGCTCGCCGCGCTCTCCCAAACGCTCAAGACCAGCAGTCCTTCCTTGCTGGGCGCAGCCACCCTCGCCGCCGCGCTTACGTGCGGAGCGAAGTCCGCAGTCGCATCACCCGCTCTCACTGCGTCGCTCGCCAAGGTCGGTCTGCTCGATGCCGCACTGAGCGGCAAGTCCGCTGCGACAGTCAGTACGTCGATCTTCACCGCCAAGTCATTCCTTGTGGGCGCTGCCGCCCTCGTCGCGCTCACTGGCGTCGTCGGCTTCTTGTCGGTCAGCGTCTCCAGCAAGTCGCTGCCCGTCGCCATCGCCACGACAGCGATCGCACAAACGCCCACGGAGACGTACACCAGCGTCCCCAAGCCCACCAAGCAGTCCGCCGCCTTTCCGATGAACACCCAGAAGCTCGCCGACAAGAACGTCGACGTCTTCGAGATCAAGATCGACGCGACCAACTTCACAGTTTTGGGCTCCACCAACGAGAAAGGTGAACGAGCCACCGTCACGGGCGATCGCTTGGCCGACCTTGACAAGAAGCCCGATGAAGAAGGCGACAAGGGCACGTTCAACGTCCGCATCACGCGCTTTGACCGCACCCCGGAAGATCGATCACCCGATCCCACCGGCAAGATCACGACGCTCAGTTACACCATAAAGAACGGCCTGATGCGCGGCAAAATGACCACCGAAGGCGCCGAGTTTGGCGACGACAACATGGTCTGGCGTCGTGATCCCATCGGCTCTGCCGCGCCCGATCCCGCCGACCCCATCACCGGTTCTTGGATCCAGGTCCCCACGTGGTGGAGCCTGCGATTCCAGGAAGACTCCATCGAACTCTGTGGCGGCGAAGAGCGCTGGGTCATGGCCCGCTTCCGCATCATCTCGTGGGATGAAGCCGACGGCTACTCCAAAGTGCAGACCATCTGCGTTGACAACTACGTGAGCAAGTCGCTCATCGGCAAACGCATGAAGATGCTCGTTCGCAAAACCGCCGACGACACCTACCAGCTCGCGCGCTGGGAAGCCGACTCACCCAACGTCAACGAATGGCCCACCTTCACGCCCAAGCCCACCGACAAGGTCCGCATCGCCACCTTCGTGAAGGAGATCAAATGATGCGACCCACATCTCGCCCTCGCGCTGCGTTCACGCTCGTCGAACTGCTCGTCGTCATCGCAGTCATCGCCGTCCTCATCGGCATACTGCTTCCCGCACTGGGCAAAGCCCGCCGCGCCGCCCGCACGACAGTCTGCCAGAATAACGTTCGCCAAGTCGCCCTCGCCATCAACACCTTCGGCACAGGCAACAGCGGCAAACTGCCCGAGAACCGCACCCGCGTCAACGGCAACGAGCACGTCACGTGGCGTTCAAAGTTTGCCGAAGCTGGCTATCTGCCCGAAGGAAAATCGTGGTCCTGCCCCGATCACCCCGGCGCGCCAGCCAGTGAACTGGGACGCGTCGACAACGACACAACTTGCGTGGGCGACATCGCCAGCAGCTACGCCCTCAATGGCCATCTGCTCTGGCGCAAAGACACAGCTCCGAGCGACGCCCTCCGCAGCGAAGCGACTATTCAACGTCCCAGCCACACCGTGCTCATCGTCGAAACTCGCTTCGAGTTCCCCGACCTCCGCATCGCCAACGACTTGCTCGCCGCCGACTTCGACAACGGCACATCCGGCGGCTACGGCTACTGGCACGCGGGCAAAGGCACCTACGGCTTCTACGACGGCCACGTCGAGCTCATCCGTCTCGTCGACACCGGCAACCCCGATTGCCGCTGGCATAACGGCCGCGATCTCTCGCAAGACCCCGCCTTCCCTCAGCCGCCGGAAGAGCTTCGCCAGCACGACCACCCCGACTGGCAATACCTCATCGCGCCCGTCTACATGACGGCCAACTGAGTCAACCAAACTTCCAGAGGACGGGCCGGCGGACGATGGCGTCTGCCGGCTTGTCATTTTTCACAAGGCTTCCACATCACAGCCAACAACCTTCGACACGTTTTGTGCGCTCATTTCATGCACAATGCAATAAATCCGCCTCGCGCCCATCACGCTCTCTTGCGTCAGCAGTCGCGACTTGGTAGCGTGTACGTGGGAGAGCACCATGGCGCATCATGTATCGACGCTTCCATCCAAACTCACACTGACCGCCTCACTGCTCGCGCTGGTCGTTGCACTCACAGGTTGCGGCTCAACCCAGAAACGCCAACAGCTCGAATCCGTCGCACGCGACTGGTGCATGACGATCCGCGCCAGCCAGGTCATTCCTGTTTACCCGCTCACGCAGGACATCCAGCCGGGCGATGTGTTCCTCGTGCAGTTGCCAGTCGACAAGCAGCAACAGCAATATCAACAACGCGGCTTCCTGCCGCTCGACAATCATCTCGCTCGCCTGAACATCGATACGTACGGCGAGTTCTACCGCAAGTCGTTCCTCGGTCGCGAAGGTGAATCAGCGTACCAGCTTCCACTTGATTGGTTACGGCCCCGCGTAACTGGCAACGACAAGGTTCCAGCATGGGCCTTAGCTCCCGGCGCAGCTTTCCCGACTTATTCCTTCAGTGTCAGCAGCAGCGCCGGCCTCAACCTTGCCGTCCCCATTAGCGGCGTGCCCGTGGGCCTCAGTCTGCTTGGTGCAGATTCCGCCAACGGCACCATCTCCATCAACGATGCTCGCACGCTAGGCATCGACATCATGTCACTTTACCAGCAAGTCCACACGTGGCTCGACGAGTCACCTAATCGTCGCGACTTTCTCGCTGCGTATGGCACACCCGCGAATCAACCCCCGCGAAACTTCCTTCGCGTGGTCTCACGCATCTTCCTTACAGGCCAGCTCGATGTCTCGCTCTACGACGCCAGCACCCGCGCCGCAGGTGTCGATGTTGGCCTCGCCCGCCCACTCGCGAGCATGCTCGTCTCAACACCAGACGCTGACACATCAGCACAAGACGCCTCCGCAAAGAACTACGACGCAGTGATCACGCGTCTCAATGAACTGCTCAAGTCCTCGCAACCTGTCTCAGGCCAATCACTCGCGCCAGGCGGCAGCGTTCGTATCGCCGCCGCCAGCGCTCGCTCCATCGCACTCTCTGAGACATTCAACCCGCCCCTCGTGATCGGTTACCTGGGGTTTGATCTTCCGATCCTCGAAAACGGCGTGCTAGGCGATCCCATTCCCACGCACGCCCTCATTAACGGCAGCATCATCCCGCCGACAGGCCCGCAAGCCACCTTGCGGAACATCGCGGAACCCACCATTGTCAAAGCAATGCTCGACGCGATCAGCCGCGACGAATCGCCCGCCGCCTTGAAGATCCGCCGCGAGCTCGACACGCTCATCAAGTTCATCCCCAAGCCGAAAGACGCAATCCGCATCGAAGAGCGAGACCCCACCTCCGACGGCACGCCGCAACTCGCCATCACCCGCGCATCATGGCGATCTGTCAATATCGACTCGTACCTGAGCTACCGCGCGAATCGCGACGCATCACGTCGCCTGCTGCAAACACGTGAGCCCAGCACACGCGTCCTCAACGCACTCAACGGCGAAACAACTGTCGCCAGTGACGAAGACATCCAACTGGCTCTGAAGCTCTTCGAGGAATCCGCGGACGAACAACGCACCTTCCGTCTCGCCCGCGCCGCACTCACCGAGTACTACCTGCGATCCACCCCGTAATCACGCAAGCCAAGGAGTGACCTATGGCCAGAAGACCATCACGCCGCGCCAAACCAGCCTCTGCAGGCGATTCGCCACTCGATAACATCGAAAGCGAGTTCTACTCCGATCAATCTGCACTCGGGCACGCCGCGACAAACGCCGACGAAGAGATGATGACCCTGCAGCACGCCATTCGCCGCTGGGATGATTCACCGACCGCGCGCATCGCGTCGATCACACGAACCACCAACGCCTCCAAACCCGGGTGGCTCATCACCGGCCAACGCTGAGCCTTCGGATTTCCCGAACGGCGTGATCCATCCATATTGCCCTCTCCACTCGCTATGCTTCTCGCGAATGGAGAATGCGGTGCCATCCAAGTCCACCGGCGCGCAGGCGGTCCCCACCGACCACCGCCGCTGGATTCCCAACGCGCTCACTGTCGTGCGCCTCATCATCGCGCTCGCGTTCTTCATTCTGCTCGCAGTCTGGCGCTATCCAACTTCAAAGCTCGTCACCAGCCCCGCGCACCCAGTCACGCCCTACCTCGTCGCTGCTGCGCTCTTCATTCTCGCCGCACTGACCGATGCCATCGACGGCCCGCTCGCCCGCCGCTGGAACGTCGTCAGCAAGTTTGGTCGCGTGATGGACCCGTTCGCCGACAAAGTTCTGGTCCTCGGCGCATTCATCATGCTCGCCGGACCCAACTTCTCCTTCGATGTCGATGGCCCCAAGGCTCTGCAAGTCTCAGGCATCGCCCCATGGATGGTCGTCGTCATGCTGGGCCGCGAACTGCTTGTCACGACGATCCGCGCCATGCTCGAAGGTGAAGGCAAAGACTTCTCCGCCAGCGCAAGCGGCAAAGCCAAGATGATCATTCAGGCCTGCGCCATCCCCGCCATCCTGCTCCTGCTGGGCATCACCAATGTCACCGCAGGCACCTGGGGCCGCATCACCATCGATGTCATCGCCTGGGCCACGGTTCTCGTCACCGTCATCAGTGGCATCCCCTATGTCACACGCGGCATGAAGCTCCTCAGCACGTGACCGACTGACCGCTCATCACGCCGCTGCAGTCTGCTTGCCCAGCAGTTCCGGAGGTGTCATGATCAGCGCGGTGCTCTCCACGTCCACGCCCTGCGTCACTTCGTTGTAGCCCAGCACCGCCACACCCGGCACATGCGGCTCTAGCAACTGCTTCACCACCGCTCGCACCGGCGGGCTCGCAATGACCACCGCCGGTAAACCTCGCGACGTCACCGTCTGCAACCCATTCGCCACCTGCTGCGCAATCATCTGCGCAACCCGGCTGGGCATGTTGACCGCCGTGCCCGCAGGCCCGCGATCAATGAACGAGTTGATCAAATCCTCGAGCGCCGGATCAAGCGTCACGCACACCAGCTTGCGTACGCCGTTCTCATCAGGCGTACTGAACTGCTGACAGATCGTGCGACGCAGCGCGTTGCGGACATACTCGGTCAGCACTTCCAAGTCCTTGGTCTTGGGCCCCCACTCGCCCAAGGTCTCCAGAATCGTTTCAAGGTCACGAATCGGCACACGCTCACGCAGCAGGTTCTGCAGAATCTTCTGCAACTCCACGGGCTTCACAATCGCCGGCACCGTTTCTTCAATGATCTTCGGGCTCTTCTGTTTGAGCTGCTCGAGCAGGTTGTTCACTTCGTCGCGCGTCAGCAGTTCATCCGCGTGCTTGCGCACGATCTCCGTCAGGTGCGTGCCCAGCACACTCGTCGCATCCACCACCGTGTAATTGAGCATCTCCGCGCGAGCTCGCGTCTGCTGATCGATCCACCATGCATCCAGTCCGAATGCAGGCTCCTTCGTGCGCTCTCCATCAATCTTGCCGCTCGCCAGGCCGGCATCCATCGCCAGTAGCTTGCCTGGTCGCACAAACCCGCCAGCCACTGCGTTCCCGCGAATCTTCACGCGATACTCCGTCCCGGGCAGTTGCATGTTGTCGCGAATGCGCACAGGCGGCATCACCAATCCAAGCTCCACTGCCAGTTGACGCCGCACGCTTGTGATGCGATCAAGCAAATCCCCACCCTGCGCTGTGTCTATCAGCGACACCAGCGCATACCCCACTTCCAACTCCATCGTGTCAACCTTCAGCAAGCTCTCAATCGGAGGCGGCTCGGGCTTCGCTGGCGCCGCTGCCTGCTTCGCCGCTTCCTTCTTCACCGCAGCCGCCTGCTTCTCACCCTTAGTCATCGTCCACGCGATAAGCCCAAGCCCGCCACCGATGATCAGCAGCGGAATCGTCGGCAGAGGCGTCAGCGTGAGCAGCGCGAGGAAGCCTGCTGTGATGAACAACCCCTTGGGCTGACTCGTCACCTGATCCGCCAGCTCATTGCCCAGTTGCTGTTTGCTGCCGCTGCGCGTCACAATCAACGCGCTGGCGATGGCGATCACAAAGCTGGGAATCTGCGACGACAGACCGTCACCGATTGTCAGCTTCGTGAAGACCTCAGCCGTCTTACCCGCATCCCATCCGCGAATGATGATGCCCACCGCAAAGCCGCCCACGATGTTGATCGCCGTGATGATCAATCCCGCGATCGCATCGCCGCGGACGAACTTGCTGGCGCCGTCCATCGCACCGTAGAAATCCGTCTCCTGCGCCAGCTTCTCCCGCCGCCGCCGCGCCTCGGCCTCATCAATGTGCCCCGCATTCAGATCGCTGTCAATCGCCATCTGCTTGCCGGGCATCGCATCCAACGTGAAACGCGCCGCAACTTCACTGATGCGTGTCGCACCTTTCGTGATGACCAGGAACTGCACGATCACCATGATCAGAAAGATCACGATACCCACAAACAGCGAGTTCCCCGCCACAAAGTTGCCGAACGCCATGATGACATGGCCTGCGACCGTCGCCGCTTCTTCCGGAGATGATGCGTCCGCCGTCAGAATCAGTCGCGTGCTTGCAACGTTCAGCACCAGCCGAAACAGCGTCGTCGCCAGCAGCAGTGACGGAAACACGCTGAACTCCAGCGGATCCTTCATGTAGATCGTCGTCAGAAGCACCACCACGCTGATGGCGATGTTCAGACAGATCAGAACGTCCATCACAATCGAAGGCAGCGGCACAAGCAGCACCGCCATCATCACGATGAACGCAATCGGCACGATGTACCCGCGATACTCGCTCAGCGCCCGCATCCAACCGGGCACAGTCGAATTCGCCGCGCGCGGACCTTCCGCCACCGCAGGTGCCGCCGCCCGAACCGGAGATTTCTTGCCCGCTGCAGCCATAACTCACATCACCAGCACAAACCGGACTGAGGCACTTGGGTACTTCGTCACTCCGCTACTTCGGTACTTGCTTCTACGCCGCTTCCTTCTCCAACCGGTACACGTACGCCAGCACTTCGGCCACCGCCTGATACAGCTCTTCGTTGATCTCCTGCCCGACCTCTACCTCTGCATACAGCGCACGCGCCAATGGCGGCCTCTCCACAATCGGCACTTTGTGAATCATCGCAACTTGCCGAATCCGCAGCGCCATGTGATCCACACCCTTCGCCACCACCCGCGGTGCCGCCATCGACCCCTGGTCATACTGCAGCGCCACTGAAAAGTGCGTAGGGTTCGTCACCACCACATTCGCGTTGGGCACCGCCTTGTTCACCTGCTGCATCGCGATCTGCCGCATCATCCGCAAGCGCCGCCCCTTGATCTGCGGATCACCGTCCATGCTGCGCCGTTCATCCTGCACTTCCTGCTTGGTCATCTTCAGTTCTTGCGTGTGCTGCCACTTCTGAAACATGAAGTCCGCCACACCCAGCACCAGCAACAGCGCAAGCAACCACATCACCAGATGCAGCATCAGTTCACCCGCAACCGCAAGCATCCCCTTTAGTTCCAGCACCGGCAGCATCGCGATCTCCGCCACGCAGCGCGATAGATACGCATACCCCACGCAGCACACGATCAGCAGCTTCACAATGTTCAGACCCGACCGCACCATGTTCTTGCGACCGTACAAGTTCTGCAAACCCTGCACCGGGTTCAAGCGATCAAACTTCGGTTCCAGCGTCTGAGTGCTCAGCATCGGGCCGAACTGAATCAGGTGCCCCACGATCGCCACCAGCAGCATCACCGCCAGAATCGGCACGATTGCAATCAGGCTTTGCAGTGCGACTTCCCGCACAACTTGCATGAGCTCGCCAGCATTCAGATACACCTCGCCCTGCGAAAGCCCCCGCCGCATCATCTCCATCCACCCGCGCACCAGAAATCCGCCCAGCACCACGATCAGAATCACACCGGCGATCAGGTCAATCGCCGCCGCCAGGTCCTGGCTCTTCGCGACCTGACCGCGCTCACGCGCTTCTTCAAGCCGCTTCGGCGTTGGCAACTCAGATTTTTCGCCCATGTCTTCAGCCATGCGTCACCGCGTCGCGGCCTCCTTCATCGCAGGTGCATCCGCCAGCCACACCGTCGCCGCGCTGATCGCTTCATTCAGCGCATCGCTCACTGGCTCACGAATCGCATACACGCCCCACGCCAGCATCGCCACGCCCGCAAGCGCCTGCAGCGCAAAGCCGATACTCATCACGTTGAGTTGCGGCATCGTCTTGCCCACAACGCCGAACACAATGATCATCAAGAACACAATCGCTACAACCGGAGCCGCCACCCGCAGCGCAAGCTCAAAGCCCGCCGTCAGCGTGCCCAGAAACAGCTCAAACGGCTGCTCCACTCGCACAAACGCGCCCAATTGCACATGCGAGAAGCTCGCGACCACACCGCGAAACAGCATGTTCATGCCGCCGCCCGCGATGAAGATCGACATCCCCACATAAAACAGCAACTGGCCCGTCAGGTCGCTGTCGCTATCCATCTCGGGGCTGTACACGCGCGCCAGACCCAACCCCATCGTCGTGCCCGCCAGCACACCCGCAAGTTCCAGCATCAGCAGCGGAATCCCCGCAATCGCGCCGATCACAAACCCGATCACCAGTTCACCCGCGACCAAAGGCAACAAGCCAAACAAGTCGGTCATCGGCGCAGGACCTGCTCCCTGCATCGCCAGCGGATACACCGCCGCCGCGAACATCGCCGACAGCAGCGCCTTGAACCGCATGGGCACGCTCACGCTCGTCAGAATCGGCGCCGCGATGAAGATCCCCGATACCCGGAACAACACAAGCGACCACGCATACGCGTGGTCAGCAATGGGTCGAATATCAGGCATCACCTCAGTCATCACACGCTCTCACACACGCCCGAAAGCAACCTAGTTCCCCAGCCGAAACAACTCCGACGCATACTCACTCAGCCGAATCGCAATCCACGGAATCAGCAGCACCGTCGCCAGAATCATCACGACGATCTTGGGCACGAAGCTCAACGTCTGATCCTGAATGCTCGTCACCGATTGCAGCAGGCTGATCACCAGTCCCACGATGATGCCCGCCAGCAGAATCGGCGCGGCGATCTTCAGCGTGATGATCAACGCCTGACGAACCATCTCCACGCCCGTCGCATCGTCAAACATGCGTGCCTCCCGTCATCACACATTGCTTGACGCACGCCAACGCATGTATCACCTGCGGCGAGTGCTGCATCAATCCCTCTGCTGTCGGCATCAACAGCATCGCCTGCTCGCCCAGCGCCGGCTGCGCAAAGCTCGTCATCAGCCCGCCCACGATCAGCGTCCAGCCATCCACCAGCACAAACAGCAGCAGTTTGAATGGCAAGCTGATAAGCACTGGCGGCAGCATCATCATGCCCATCGCAATCAGCATCGTGCTGATCACCATGTCAATCACCAGAAACGGCAGATAGATTCGGAACCCCATCATGAATGCCGTCTTCAGCTCGCTGAGCATGTACGCCGGCACCAGACTCACCATGTCCACATCACTGCGCGTCAGCTTCTCCGGCTGCGACACATCGACCCCGCGGTACTCGAGCATCATGTACAGGCTGCTCCAGTTCCCCGTCGCTTCAATCTGAGCGAACATGAAGTCGCGCACGGGCTGCTTGCCCTTCGCCCACAGCTCTTCGTAATTCGTGATCTGTCCCGCGCGATACGGCGCAATTGCCTCGTCGTTGATGCGATCCAGCGTGGGCGTCATCACCAGCAACGTCATGAACAGCGCCAGCGCCGTAATCACCTGAGGCGGCGGCACACTCTGAGCACCAATCGCCTGTCGCAGCAATCCAAGCACGATCAAGATGCGCACAAAACATGTGCACATCAGCATGATCGACGGCGCGAGCGACACCACCGTCAGCACGACCATGATGTTGAGAGCCGTCGAAAGCCCGCTCTCACCCGATCGCCCACCAGGCAGCGAAGCTCCAGCGCTGTCCAACACCTCCAGCGGGTTGATCCCCGCCGCTTCCAAGCCCTGCTGCTGCGCCGCCGCAACAAGTTCCGCCACACCAGCCTGCTCCGCAGCGACAACTTCCGCGCCAGGCGTCGTCACTGTCGGCAGCGGCGGTCCCAGTTCAGTCTGCGCCAGCGCGGGCGTGCACAAACTTGCAGCGAGCATCGCAGTCGCCAGAGCATTCAGCACCCGCGCCATCACGCCGCCCCCCCGCTCTTGCGAGCCTTGCCCTGCATCGCCGCAAGCCGCTCGCGAATCGCCGCCGCCGTCTGCTTGCCCGTCACAGGTTCATCACCCGCCACAATGTCCAGCCTCGGCCTGCCTCGCGATGCGCTTGCCTGTGCGTTCATCGCGTAGGGGTTCGCACTGTCGCGATCACCAAACTCCGCGTCTTCACTGGCGAGCATCTTCTGAAACTTCGCCGCCAGTGACGCCTGCTCTTCGCCGCGCGTCTTGATCAAAATCGAAGCCACATCCGCCGGATCCTGCAATTCGCACAATGTCTGCATCGTCGCGCCGCTGCGCCAGCCCTTCGTGCTCGACTGCGACACCAGCAGAACGCGGCGATCAAACTTCAGCACCAGCAGTTGCGTGCCGGTCGCCACCGGGTAGCGAGCCAGCACTTCCAGCACGCCCTGCGGAGCCCTTACCGTCGGCGCAAACACGCTCATCAGCCCACCCGAGCGCTTTGCCGCGAACTTCACGATCATCGCAAGCACGCCGATGAGCGCAAGCACCGCCGCCAGCGCAATCACCGTCTGCCAGTACGCACCACTCGAATCAGCCGCAGTCTGCTGTTCTGCCACTTCGCCGCCGCGCACCGCACGCTCACTCGCGCCAAGGGGCAGCGATTCCCGCGCCGTCACGCCCGCGCCGACCGTTGCGTTTGCAGTAGGTCCACGCAGCGATGCAGGCAGCTCGGCTGCTTGCGCCATCGCACCAGTCGCGCACAGCAGTACCGCTGCGCACGCTGTCGCGCACCGCAAAGCCTCGACACATGCTAACGCTGCACGCTTCAACGCACCCTCCACCCGTCACTTGCTCTCATCCGCCACATTCTGCAAAGGCGACAGAATTTCGTTGATACGCACGCAGAAATTGTCATTCAGCACAAGCACTTCACCCCGCGCCACGTGCCGCTCATTCACGTACACGTCCACCGGGTCGCCTGCAAGCTTGTCCAGCTCCACCACCGCGCCTTCGCTCAGCCGCAGCACATCTTCCACCAGCATGCGTGTGCGCCCCAGCTCGATCTTCACGTTTAGATTGACGTTGCTCAGCAGCTCCAGCGCGTGCACCTGCGCGGGCGAGAGCTCGCCCTCAAAGCTTGGCAGATCAATCGGCTTGGCGTTGGGCGGCGGCGGCTTGGGTGCAGCGGCACCGCCAATGGGCGTGTTCTGCACCGGCGGCCCACCGTTCATGGCGGCCAGCATGGCAGCTTCTTCAGGCGTCGGCTCGTCGCTCGCGCCCGATGCATCCGCCATCAGGTTGTTCAAATCCCCCAGTTGCGAAATCGCATCCTGCGCCGCCTTTAGTGCGGCATCCTCAGAACTTGGCTGCTTCGGCGCGTCACCCGCGCCGGCGTTGGGCGTGACTTCGTCGGCCATCCATGGCCTCCTTTCACCCGCGCTCCGCGCGAGGCTTCTCCGTGCGCACAGACGCACGCAAGTCGCAGCCCTAGTTTCGGTCCGCGACTCACCCTACCGACAAAAATCCTTCCGTTCTTGCGCACTCCGCGCAACGCCCGCTCGCCGCACCGTCAAATGTGCGCGATTCGCCTCGGTTCGGTCCCTGTTACTGCCTTACTCCGCCGGGAAGCCCTTGCACTTGGGAATGATCACCCGGATCACCCGCGGCTTCTCATCGCTGTCCGGTTCAATGACTTCGTTCAAGTACGCAGTTACCTGACGATTCACCGTTTCCAGCCCAGGCTCCAGCAGTTGGTTGTGGGGCGCACGCCGGAAGATCAGCGCCACACCTTCCTTCACCTCTGCCGCACGCTGCTTCAGCGTGTTGGTCACGAACTCTTCGTCCTTCTTCCGGACCTTCAGCACGATCGACGCGTCCCAGATGAACGCCCGTCCGCTCTGCATGTTCTGGAAGCGATCCTCGAGCAGCGGAATCTCGACGGTCTGATCGTGCTCATCGTCGTGCCCTTCCTTCTGCTGCACGTCCGCAGCCACAGGCTTGGGTCCCGTCGCGCTTGCGATCACATAGACGAGCGCACCTTCAGCGATCATAATGCCCGCGACGATGCCTACCAGCTTGACGTTCAAGCCGCCCTTCTTTGCAGGCGCGGCTTCACCGCCCTCTTTGCCGGCTTCGGGTGCGGGTGCCTTCTTGTCATGCTTGTCAGACATCGTTCACGTCTCCACGCCAATCCATGGCCGCGACCTGCGGACACATGTCTGACATCGACCCTGCAACCCCTCCATTCAACCCTTCACCGCACATCCAACGAAAATCGGCGTCCAACACGCGTTGCACGCCGATCACAAGGAAATTTCGCTCTATACGCCGCGCGTTCGCGGACCTCACGCCGCCTTGCGCTGCGTTGTCGGCTGTGTCTGGGTCTGGGGCCGCGCCAGCTTGTAGCTGCTTGCCTCAAACTCACTCGCCGTGATCTGCGTCTCGTCCGCAGCCACACGTCCACGCTGCGCGCTCACGATCGTCAACATGCCAAGCAAGCCCGTCCCACAAGCGGCCATCGCCGTCCACGGATTCAGAAAGTTCCCAGGCAGCACGCCCGTCAGCATCATCACGCTGCCGCCCAGAGCCAGCAATCCCAGCCCCGTGCGAGCAAGCTTCTCACTGCCTTCGAACATCCCGCCAAACACGCGTCGGTTCATCGAGATGACCTGCGCCAGCCACAGGCACGCCACAACGCTGACCACACTGCCCGCAAGCAGCAACGCGAGAAAGACGCCGTCAGACAGTTGAGTCGTGTTCATATCGGTTTCTTCGGGGCGATAACGCCCCCACTTCAGTCTTCCCCGCGCATTTCCCCAAAGTCGCACGCAACCGCACCGCCCATCACGCCTTACCGACCCAGAACCAGCAACTGCTGCATCAGCTCATCCGCCGTCCGAATGACCCGGCTGTTCGCCGAATACCCCGTGCTCGTCAAGATCATCTTGATGAACTCCTCACCGATATCCACATTCGAGAGTTCCAGCGCGCCCGACGTGATGAAGCCCGCACCCATCTGCCCAGGCGAAGTGATCACAGGCGTTCCCGAGTTCGCACCCGCAAGGAACAGATTGCCACCTTCATCCACCAAACCTTCTGTGTTCGTGAATGTCGCCACCGCCACCTGCCCCAGCGTGCGAATCAGCCCGTTGCTGAACGTGCCCTCAATGGTGCCATCCAACCCCACTGCGTAACTGGTCAGCGTTCCAATTGGCGCACCATCGCGGAACGTGATCGCAATCTCGCTCGTCGTGTCCGTCAAGCTGCTCAGCGTGTCGTCCCCGCCGCCAAACTCAAACTGAAAGTTCAGTGGCGTCACCGCGCCGCTGTTCGTGCGATTTACCGTGATATTCGCGGGCGTCCGCGTCACCAACCGCCCTTCATTATCAAAGCTGATCGTCCCCGTCGTCACCGCGAGCCCAGTCGTCGCGTTGTCGCCGCTCTCCACGTAGTAGCGCCACGTCGTCCCCGCATCGCCGCGGCTTTCCATCGTCATCGTCACATCAATCTCAACCGGCGTCCCCAGCGAGTCAAACGCGACGAACGCCGTGCGCTTGCTCTCACCATCAGCACTCGCGCTCTTGGTAGGGACGAACGGATATCTCGCAATCGACCCGTCCGCATTCACCAGCCTCGCATCCGCCGTCTGAATCTGAATGTCGTTGCTCGTCCCCGTGTTCCCGATGATGTTGATGAACCCCGTCGTCGGATCAACGCTCACGCCAGGCGTTCCGCCGTCAGGGTTGTTCCCCACCGTCGTGTTAATCCCCAGCGACTGCGTCAGAAACGTCATCAACTCTTGCACCGTTGTCGTCGCTGTAATCTCCAGCGAAGCAGCCGGCAACAGCCGCGTTCCCTTCGACACATTGCGCAGCTCAAACGTCTGCCCCGAGTTGAACCACGTGGCTCCGCTCCCAGGCTGCCCAGGGTCTTCGATATCAATCAGCCGCGTCGTGCTCTCCAGCACATTGCCCGCGCCCGGCGCAGGTGTCGCGCCCGCAATCGCGCGGAACCCCAGCACATCGCTGCCGCCCAGCGCAAGCCGCGACCCGCCCGTCGGCAGACTTCCGTTCGCATTCAGATTCCCGCCGATCCGCGCAGTCTGCGTCGCCTGTGCGATCGTCAACTGCCCCGTCGGAATCTCAAGCGGCTGCAAAATCCCCGGAATGATGTTGAACTCATCATCCACGCCATACCCAAGCACGCGATTGCCGGAGATGTCCGTCAGCTCATTGATCGCATTCTGCCGAAACGCCCCCGCCCGCGTGTAGTACTGCGTCTCACCACGCTGCACCACAAAGAACCCGTTGCCATCAATCGCCAAGTCCCGCGCATCACCCGACGCGCTGATCGTCCCGCCCGTCATGTTGCGCTGCGTGCCTGAAATCGCAACACCCAATCCGATCTGATACGGATTCGTGCCGCCCGTCGTCTCCGCCGGCGCAGTGCCCGCACGCATGTTCCGGCTGAACATATTGCTGAACATCAACCGACTGCTCTTGAACGCCGTCGTGTTCACGTTCGCGATGTTGTTGCCGATCACGTCCAGATTGCGGCTGTTGGCATTCAGGCCCGACAAACCGGTGAACAGAGCAGTAGTGCTAGCCATACCTCACTGCCACGCGAAGCGTGTGCCGAACGCACTGGCAGATAACCGCTCGATCTTCAGCACAAATCGCCGCTCGAAGGCGCAAATGCAACAACGCCAAGCCCCACGGCCTGGCGATCATCATGCACACAATTGCAGTTCATACCCGCCGCGCAAGCGCATCCATCAGGCTCGCGTTCATGGGCTGAAACGCCCCCATCGCACTGGGCGGTTCAATCACACCCGCCGCACCTTTCGCGTCCTTCGCAGCCACCGTCACGATCGCATCGATTCCCTGCACCACACCCGTCTCCGCCGCTGTGATCGTTCCCGTCACCATGCGCGAAGCCACATCCATCGTCACCAGTTTGCCGTCAATCATGAATGCCGCCCTTGCCGCCCCATGCGCTTCCGCCAGGTCAGCAGCCGCACTCAGTCGCCCAAGTTGCTCGCTTGAAAGTTCAACACCCGCGCCCGGCGCAACCCGTACCGCAAGCCCGCTCGAAATGTCCCCCGCGCGAGCCTGCTCCAGCAGCTGCGCAAAGTCAATCGAGCCGCTCGCGCCCAGCGTCTTCGCGCTCGCGCTCAGTTGGTTCCCACCCAGCGCGCGCAGCATGTCCGTCGCTTGCGTCGTCATGACCTTCTCCGATCAGTTCCCCGTCGTCGCCGGACGCGGCGCATCAATGCGGTCCACGTTCTTGAAGTCCAGCACCTCGCCGCTCGCCAGTCGCACCAAAGACGTGTCCTTCGTGCGCCCCACGCTCGCCACCGTGCCGATCACGCGCGATCCCTGCTCTGTCACGCCGCTCACGCTCTTGCCGATGAGCGTCGCCGCCGCCGCGAAGTCGTTCTGCTTCGTCAGACTCTTGAGCGAGTCCGTCAGATCCGTGTCACTCTGAATCGACCGGATCGTCGACAGTTGCTGCAGCAGCGCATTGGTGTCGTTGGGCTGCAGCGGGTCCTGCTTGCTCAGCTCCGTCAGCACGATTTTCGTGAAGTCCTCGCTCGACAGCCCGCTGAATCCCACGCCGGCCTTGCTGTTCGTCGAGCCGCTTCCAAGTGCAGTCACCGTGTTCATGCTGACCTCCGCGCTACGCGACCCATTCCACGCCCATCGCCGTCACGTGCGTTGCGGGCGCAATGTCCCACACCGCATCGCTGGCGACAGCGACGTCAGCCTCAGCGCGTCGCGCGTCCTGCGCAACTTCGCCTCGCTCGTGTCGCTGCGAGCCGCGTCCCGGCTCGTCGCTTGTTCTGCCATCCGTGGCGCTGGTCAAGGCTCCGCCTTGCCCCTGCTGGTTCGCTTCTCGCCGCGCATCCTGCGCAACATCACGCGAACTCTGCGGACCAGCCTGCGCCTCCGTGCGCGGCCCGTCCACAACAATCGAATCCACACGCAGCCCACGCGCTTCCAGCGCATCGCGCAACGTGTCTGTACTCGCTTCTAGCAATTGCCGTGCCGAAGCTGTGCTCGCCGTGAACATCGCGTCCACGCCCGCATCCTGCACGACCAGTTTCACCTTCACCTGCCCCAGCGCCTCAGGTGCGAGCTTCATCGTCACCTCGCCGCCCCCCTCTTTCAGAGCCATTCCCATCGCCTTCACCGCGCTCTGCGCCACCTGCTGCTGTTCCACCGCACGCCGGGTCGGCTGTGCTGCTTGCAGTAACTGCTTGAATGCATCCGCGCGTCCACCTTTGCCGCCGCTGCTCACACCTTGCACCGTCGCCGGGCTCGCTTGCGTCTGCTCACCCGCTCGCGCCGCGTGCTGCGCTCCCGCCACCGCGCTGCGAGTCTCCGCCGCACCCGCCGCACTCACCTGCTTCACGCTCTGTCCACCTGCGTGCTGCACCCTTTGCGTGTCGGCGGTCTTCACATTCGCCTGCATTCCCGCCTGCTCCGCAGCCCGCGTACGTGCCGCTTGTGGCATGTTTTCGCCACGCGCTGCCGTTCCAGCCTGCTGCGCCTCGCGCACTTCACCGCGCTCCGCAGCCGCCTCGCGTCCCCCCTCGCGCACGCGCTCGCGCCCTTTGCTTTCGCCCGGCTGCTTCGCCTCCGGCTGGCTCGCTTCCGACCGCTCCCCGCGTGTGCGCAGCTCCTGAGCGTTGCGCTCCGCCAAGTCCACCTTGCTCTTGTCAGCAACCAGCGACCCCAACTGCAACCCCAGCCCGTTGTCGCTTTCCTCCCCGTCACGCCGCCGCCCTTTGCGCTTCTCCGTCGTCATCGGCTCGACTCGCGGCTCATTCGCGTCATTCGAAGCCGTCGATCGCCGCAGCAGTGCCGCCACCTGCGACTCAAACACACGCGATTGTGCCTCCCCGTCGACATTGCGCGTTGTTTCCGCGCCGCCTGGCAACACCTGCGCGATCAACAGATTCACGTTTGACTGTTCGCTTGCGTTCGTTCTCATGGCGCTCCATCGGCACGAGCAAACTGCCCATGCCGACGCAACGCATCGAGCAACTCGGCTGCCAAAGCCGGATCATCCTTCGTGAACTCCGCCATGATCTTCCCGCGCGCCCGCTCATCCATGGCGTTCAGATACTCCGTCACACCCTTCATGCGCTGCTCGCGCAAACCCGACGGTCCAACCTGCGCACCAGCAACATCGCCACCCTGCGCACCGGCAGCTGCATTCGGACCACCCGTTTCATTCAGCATCTGCACCAGCAGTTGCTTCGCCGCCGGAGCCTTCAGCCCCTGCAGCACATCCAGCGACTTGCGAAATTGCTCGTCACTCACGCCATTGGTGCTGTCCGCCACGAGCTGCTCAAACGCCTTGCGATCACTCTCAAGCTGCGTCCACCGCTTGTCCAGCTCCTCTCGCTCACGCGCCAGCGCCGTCCGCAGATCCTCCACCTCACGCCGAATCCGCTGCACACGCTGCTCATCCAAGTTCGTCAGTTCGACGCGCGACTGCAGCTTCTCACTCGACGTCAGCGGCGGCTTGTTCGCCTTCGCTTCCGCCTCCGCCAGCGCTTTCGCCGCTTCCGCTTCCTTCGTCGCTGCGTCCACCTTCGCCTTGTCAGCCGTCACCGTCGTGCTGAAAAGCGTCCGCACGGCGCGCGCGCGATCAGTATCTAGTCGGTCGCTGGTCTTCAGCCACATCAGCACGCCCGCCAGCGCAAGCAAGTTCGCCACAGCGATCACACTGATGATGTTCCACACCGTCTTCATGCCGTCACCTCGCTCACGTCTTCCATCCGCGCTGCTCGCATCGTCGCCAGTTCATCCAGCATCATCGCCTCGCGCTGCGACTGCTCCCGCTTCCATTCCTCAAATCGCTTCTCACGCAGCAAATCCACCGCCTTGCGCGCCGCGACCGCCTGCCGCAGTTCCTCACGGGCCCGCTCCAGCCGCTTGTGCAACCCAGCAAGCTGCAGCACCAGTTGCTGCGTCCTTGTTCGCAGCACAACCGCCGCACCCGCCTGAAATCGCACGCCGCGCAGATCCACCTTCCGCGGCTCACCATCATCCAGCCCGCTCAACTGCTCGCGCAGCTCCAGCCGCTCAGCTTCCACACTCTCGTGCGCCGCACGAATCTTCGCCTCCAGCGCCAATCGCTCGCGCTCAATCTCCGCCACAGCCACCATGCGCTGCTTTTCAAGCGCACTGCGCTGCTTGCGAACCGCCTCAAGATTGAACACGAACTTCGCCATCTACGTCACTTCTTCCCCTTCCGCATCGCGGCTTCCGTCGTCTCCTTCGCCAGCTTCACAAACCGCGGATACGCCTTCTCAAACGCTTCCGCATCATCCTTCCCCTGCCGCAACATCTCGTTGATCGCCCGCTGATACTCAATCGCGACATCCGCTTCGACATTGCTCCCCTTCGCGTACGCGCCGATCTGCACCAGATCCTCCACCTCGCGATACGTCGCCAGCGTCTTCATCACCTGCCGCCGCGCGTCCATGTGCTCCTTGGGCGAAATGTCATCCGCCACGCGACTCACCGAGTCCAGCACATCAATCGCCGGAAAGTGCGCCTTCTGCGCCAGCTTGCGCGAAAGCATCACGTGCCCGTCCAAAATCCCGCGAGCCGCGTCAGCGATCGGCTCGGTCATGTCATCGCCTTCCACTAGAATCGTGTACAGCCCCGTAATGCTCCCGCCGCCGCTCACGCCGCCCACCGGCTCCAGTGCGCCCGCACGCTCCATCAGCAGCGCCATCTGCGCAAACACGCTGGGCGTGTACCCCTTCGTCGCAGGCGGCTCACCCGCAGACAGACCAATCTGCCGCTGCGCATGCGCAAACCGTGTCACCGAGTCCATCATCAGCAGCACGTCTTTGCCGCAATCCCGAAAGAACTCCGCCACGCTGCACGCCAATCGGCTCGCACGCACGCGCATCAGCGGGCTCTCATCACCCGTCGCCACCACCACCACGCTGCGCTTCAGTCCCTCTGGCCCCAGCGCATGCTCAATGAAGTCCTTCACTTCGCGGCCACGCTCGCCAATCAGCGCAATCACATTCACCTGCGCACTCGTGCGTCGCGCAATCGTGCCCAGCAGCGTGCTCTTCCCCACGCCAGGCCCCGCAAACACCCCCATGCGTTGCCCACGCCCCAAAGGCGTCATCAGGTCCACCGCGCGCAAACCCACTCGCAGCGCCTGCGTAATGCGCCGCCGTCGCATCGGGCTGATCGGATCAGGCTGCATCGCCCGCGGCGAAAGCTCGCGCATCGTGCCCAGCTCATCAAGCGGCCTGCCCAACCCATCAACCACGCGCCCCAGCATCGTCTCACCCACCATCGCCACGGGTGAACTCTGTAGAGCCTCCACCATTTGCCCGGCGCGAATTCCCGCCGTGTTCCCCAGCATCATCACAATCGCGCTGTCGCGAGTAAAGCCCACGACCTCGCCCAACCCAAGTCCATCAACATCACCCTCACCGCCCACGCGCACAACCGTGCCCACACCCACAGGCAGTTCATCCACCAGCACCGTCAGCCCGCGCACCGCGCTCACCACGCCGCACATCCGCAGCGGTTGCAGCCGCCGAGCTACTTCCATCGCTGGTGCAAGCACACTCACGACGCACCGTCCTTGCGGTCCGGCACCAGCGATTCCGCAATCCGCTTCAGTTGCGTCTCCATCGATGCGTCAATCGCTCCACCGCCCGCGCTGCGAGCCACGCAGGTGCCTGCCGCCGCCGCCGCATCCACATGCAGCGTCACACTGTGCGCACTCCCCACGCGAGAGACCAGCCCAGGCAGCGCAGCTCGCACCACCGCCTCATCCGCAGTAGCGATCGTGATCGTCAGCGTCGTCGGCTTCGCAATCGCCCGCAGGCACGCCTCCACCTGCTCAACCACCAGCGTCGGATCAACGGCAAACTGCCGCCGTACCACACGCTGCGTCAACATCACCGCCAGCGTCAGCACATCTTCCCGCGCCTGCTGCATCATCCCCGCTCGTTGCTCTTCAAACTGTCCCAGCGCGCCCGCCCAGCTCTTCTCGATCACTTCAAGCTGCTGGCGCCGCTCCTTGAGCGCCGCTTCATGCCCCGTGCGCTTCCCCGCCTCAAATCCATCCGCCTGCCCCTTCGCAAATCCATCCTTGCGCGCCTGCTCCTCAACTCCCCGCATGATCCGCTCACGCTCCGCCTGCGCACTCGCGATGATCCCCGCCGCCTGCTCACGCGCACGCGTGACCAATGCATCGCCCTGACGTTGCAAATCGCCCAGATCCAGCGTGATGGCCTCTTCCGCCAAGCGCCTCGCTTCGGATTGTCGAATGACGGCCATGTTTCACCTTCACAACCTGACACGCTTGTAAACCGGCGACGCATCGCCTCACACCAGCAGTTCCTCGCCGCCCCCGCCGCGACCTTCGATGACCACATCTCCGCTCTCTTCCAGTCGCCGCACGATGTCCACCACCCGCTGCTGCGCCGATTCGACATCGCTGACGCGCACCGGCCCCATGTACTGCATGTCTTCCTTGATGAGCTGCGCCGCACGCTCCGACATGTTCTTGAAGATCTTGTTCTTGAGCTCTTCGCTCGCCGTCTTGAGCGCCAGCCCCAGTTCGCTGTTGTCCACTTCCTTGAGCACTGCCTGAATGCCCTTGTCGTTGACCTTCTTGATGTCTTCGAAGACGAACATCAGCCGGCGAATCTGCTCGACAAGATCCGGATCTTCCGCTTCCAGACCTTCCATGATCGTCTTTTCCGTCGAGCGATCCGTCAGGTTCAGAATCTCCGCGACCATCTCCACGCCGCCGCTCTTCTCCGTGCTCTGCATCAGCATGTTGCTCAAGCGGCTCTCAAGTCCCCGCTCCACTTCCTTGATGACTTCCGGATTTGTCTGCTCCATGGTCGCGACGCGCTTGATGACCTCCACCTGCTTCTGCATCGGCAGGCCCCCGATGATCTCGCTCGCCTTGTGGTGCGGCAGGTGACACACAATCAGCGCGATCGTCTGCGGGTGCTCATCCTGAATGAACGCCATCAGGTTCTCGCTCTCCGCACGCTGCAAGAACGAGAAAGGTGTCTTCTGCACCTGCGTCTGAATCTGCCCCAGCATCCGCTCCGCAGCCTTGGGGTCCGTCATCGAGTCAAGCAGAATGCGCTTCGCGTACTCCAGGTTGCCCTCATTGGCATACTGGTTCGCGACCGTGATCCCGTAGAACTCGTCCACCACTTCCTGCTGCAACCCCGACGAAACACGCCCCAGACTCGCAAGGTTGCGCGTTACTTCTTCCACCGCCTCAGGCTGCAGGTGCTTCAACACCGACGCCGCACGGTCCGGCCCCACCGCCAGCAGCAGAATCGCCGCCTTGGTCATGCCGTCCAGTTCACTGACTGACTCCGGAAGTTTCTCGTTGGGCTTGCGTGGCATAGTTCTCCCAACTCTCCATTACTCGTCGGTCTGAATCCAGCGATTCAGCATCCGCGCGACAGCTTCCGCGTCCTTATCAACCATCGTGTTCACTTGTTCCAGCTTCTTCTGACCTTCCATCTGCCCTTCTTCGACCTCAATCCCCTCCATCGCCGTCTCGCCTTCGTCAGCTTCGCCGATAATGTCACTCGCTCCCTCAATCGCGGGCGGCGGCAGACCCACCAGTTCCTCAGCCGTCGGCGTCTCCACCCGCTTAGCGGTCTTCTTCACCAGCATGAACATCATGCCGATCGCCACCAGGCTCAGCAGACCGAGAACCGCCTTGTCAATCAACCCGCCCGTCCCAATCGCGATCGACCCGCCGCTCGTCGTAATCCCCAGCGTCCCCAGCATGCCACTCGTCGCCACCTGCGGCACAACCGGATCAATCGGCATCAGCGACACGCCCACCGTCTGCGCCATCAGCGCCGTGATCTCTTCATCCTTCGGCATCTTGCCGGGCGCCGACTGCATCGACAGTGCACGCACCTGCGGCTTGATGCTCTCGATGATCGCCGGTCGCACCAATTGCTCAAACGTCTGACGAACCTGCTCGTCCGTCGGATCCTTCTCTTCGCCCTCACCACCCTGTGCCGTCTGACTCTTCGCAACCGCCACCACAAACGACCGCGGCACATTCACCGAAATCGCCACCAGCGTCGGTGCGCCGCGCGGATCAATCGTCTGCTGCATGCGACTGCCGACTTTGTTGTCATACTCCGTCGTGCTCGTCACCGTGCTGCTGTTACTTCCCTCACCGCCGCCCCGCGTGATGTCCGCCGCCTGATTCGCCTCGACACCAGGCACCGCTCCCGGTACCGCCGACCGCTGGCTCGTCTCCGACGTGTTTTCTTTCTTCGGCAGCACCACCGTGCCCTGCCCCGTCGGCAGATTGCTGTTCACCGTCTCGCGCACCTGCGTCACATCCACCTGCGCAGTCACCGCGACAACCACGTTGGGAATGTACCCAAGCAGCTCATACACCTTGTTCCGCGTATCCGCCTCCACCCGCGCCGCATGCTCCAGGTACGTCGTGGGCAGAGCCTGCTCCTCACTCGTCGCCCGCCGCTGCCGACCCGTCGCCGCATCGATCACTCGCACGGTCTCAAGACTCAGTCCCGCTTTGCTCCCCGCAACCAGACTCGCAATCGCATCCACCGTCGCCTGAGGCAGCGCTTCCCCACCCACAGTCGCCACTTGCACGGAAGCAGTCGGCCGCCGCACGCTCATGCCCAGCCCCATCGGCGCCGGAACATCAATGAACACCCGCGCACCCTTCAGCCCGCGCATCGCATTGATCGTCGCCGCCAGTTCATTCTGCAGCGCGACATTCGCCTGCCGATCGTTCTGATCGCGCGTGTTCCACCATTGCTGCTCGCGCAGAATGTTCTCAAACAGCATCTTCTTGTCGCCCGGCAGTTGCCCGCTCTCCGCCAGAATCGCAATCGCGCGACTCCGCTGACTCTTGGGCACCACCAGATTGCCCCCCGACATCGTCGCATCAATCCCCGCCACCGCCAGCGTGCTCGCCACCCGCTGCTGATCTTCCACAGGCATCCCTGGCAGCACTTCCACCAGCCCGCCGCTGCCCATGCCCGTCAAACCGCCCGGCCGCTGTGCAAAGATGAACAGCACCAGCAGCAAAATGACTGCGATCGCCCCCACGAGCCCTTTCTGGCTCGCGTTCAGCCCTTGCATCGCCGTACCGATGCGCGCGAACATTGTCCGCAACTGATCCACTGAAGGGGCCTCCATGCCCAACTACGCCGTGCATCCATGCACGGCGATTCGCATCGCCTCAATTCGGCGACTTGCGCACAAACCCTTGAATCACCTGCAAAATTGACCCGCGATATCGGCCCGTACCCGCACACATTGCGCATCGCGCACGCCAACCCCTTAACCACCCAGACCAAAAACAAAACCGACCGGCATAACCCGGTCGGCGTTCCGTCTCAATCTGCCAGCACCATCACACGCGCATCTGCTTCACTTCGTCATAGGCTTCCATCATCCGATTCCGCAGTTGCTGCAGCATGCGGAACGCATTGTCCGCCTTCTGCGTCGCCAGAATCACGCCTTCAACGTCATTACGCTCGCCGGTCGTCAGGTCTTCCACCGCGCGCTGGGCTTCCTGCTGCGCCTGGTTCACTTCCTGCAGGTTCTTGACAAGCACATCTTTGAACGACGACCCGCCACCGCCCTGCTGACTCTGCGCACTCTGACCGCCCGACGGCTTCGCAAAGTCCGGCCGCTGAATCTGATTCCCCGAAATGAACCCAAGCGGATCGCTCATGTGTTTCACCGACCTGACAGCATATCCCGCGTTGGCCTCCGTGCCTGCCCTACCGCGTCTCCGCGCGGCATCTCATTACGCCAAAAGTCGCAAAGCCTGATTCACCATCGACCGAGTCAGTTCCGCAGCCGCAGCATTTGCCTCATACGCCCGCGTCGCCTGCATCGCATTCATCTGTTCCCTCACCGGGTCCACGTTGCTTTCCAGCACATACCCAGCCCGAGGCCCCGACTTGATCGCCCGCGGATGCGTCGGATCCAGCCGCATGCCAAACCCCGCCGGATCATCCTCGATCGCCGACACATGCACACCCAGCTGCCGCCCCTGCTGCGTCCCCGATGTCGGATCACCAGGCGAAAAGAACACCCGCTTCGCGCGATAAGGCGTCCCGTCCGGCATCGTCGAGTTGCGATTGGCCAAATTCGCCGAAATCGCCGTCAGCCGCGTCCGCTGAGCGATCATCCCACTCGTCGAAATGTCCAACAACCCAAACATGCCGCCTGCCTCTTTTTAATGCCCAATCCCTAATCCCCAATACCTGTTTACACCCGCTGCGATATCGCCACCCGCAGCACATCCATCTCCCGCCGCAACAGGTCCGATGCCACCCGGAACGCCATGCCGTTTTCCGCCAGGTCCTGCATCAGTCCTTCAAAGTCCCGGTTGTTCCGGTCGTGGTACAGCACATTCCCCGACGCCGTCCCGGGTCGCAGCCGCAGATCCCCGCTCGCCGTCCGTTCGATTTCACGCGTTGTAAACGTCGCCACTTCCCCGCCATCCAGCCGACCGCTCGCCCGCCGAGCCTCCACCGCATCCCGCAGCGCAGCCTGAAACGACCGCGGCGAAACATCCAGCGGCACAAAGTCGGGGGTATCAATGTTCGCCACATTGTGCGCAAGCAAGCGCTGACGTTGCGCAGTAAAGCGCATCATCTGCTCAAGCACAGGCGTCGCACCAGCATGGGCGAGATCAGCGATCATCGCCTCTCACCCCGCAAAACCCATACCACGCTCACCGATATTCGTACACGATCGGCGCCTCAATCTCCGGATGCAGACTCGCATGCACCGGGCACGTATGCCCCACCCGCTCCACCCGCTCACGCATCTCCACCGGAATACTCGCCGGCAGCGTCACCTTGACCGGCAGTTTCCCGATCCGCCGAGGCGTCGCGTTCATGTGCTTCTCCACGCTCGCCGTCGCCCCCTCAATGCTGAAGCCGTTCCGCTCCGCATACATCCCGATCGTCGTCAGAATGCACGAAGCCAGCCCCGCCGCCACCAAGTCCGTCGGGCTGAACGCCGTCGCGTCCCCGCCAATGTCCTTGGGCGCATCCGTCCGCAGCGTCGCGCCCTCGGGGTGCTTCAGATCACACTTCTTGTTGCCAGCGTACCGAACGGAGATGTTGACCATGTCCAAAGCGTAGCGGCGCGACTACAAAGGCGGCAGCCCGTTTCGTCGCAGCATCATCGCGATAAGGTCTTCTGCCACGTAGAACGAAGTCGTTGACAGTGCCTGCAAGTCCGCCCGCAAATCACGCGTCACACCGCTCCGATACGCGTGCTCCAACACACCCAGCGTCCCAAGGACTCGCAGTCCAAGCCGTCGCGCCGCCTCACGACCCCGCCGCTCGTCCATCAACACGGTCGCTGCGTCAAATCGCAGTGCCAACTCAATCGCCGCCTGTTCACCCGCGTCAAGTCCTTCCAGACCTCGCGGCATCACCACCCCAGCGCCCGCATCAACCAGCAACCATGCCGGCGGTGAATCGATCCATGCCCGCACGCCGGCCGGCGTTCGCGGATGCATCAGTTCAAGTTTCACAATCGGCGGAATCACCACCCGGTCAAACATGGTCGCCAGAATGTCAATCCGACCAATCAGCACCAGATGATTGATTGGCGTCGTATCAGCAACGACGATCATGCCGACCGCCGTCCCGGCGCATCACGCAGATCGTCATCCAGATCCTCCGCCGAGTAATTGAGCGGCACATGGCGATCCTTCAGAAACTGATGCGCATCATGAATGCTCGTCGCAAGTGCGCCGGCAAGTTGTCGCACGCTTATCGCGCCCCGCCGATACGCCTCCACCAGCAGCGCATCCCGGGCTTCCAGCCCAAGGTCACGCCCCAGCGCCTTGCGCAGCGCCGCTTCCAACTCTGCAGGCAGTTCAATCTGGATCATGTCACACCTGCCGTCAATCACGCGGCCCGCGCCGCTCACCCGTTCTTGCGGGCAAACTCATTCATGAATTGCGCCAGCGCAACGCACCCCTCGCGAGGCATCGCGTTGTACACGCTCGCACGAATGCCGCCGGTCGCACGGTGGCCCTTGAGCTGGTCCATCCGGTTCTTCAGCGCTTCCGCGACGAACTTGTCATCCAACTCCGCCGTCGGGCACTTGAACGTGATGTTCATCAGGCTGCGGCTGTCATTGCGGGCGTGACCCTTGTAGAAGCCCTTGCTCTCATCAATCGCCTTGTAGATGTGGCTGGCCTTCTCCACATTGAACTCGTTCATCTTCGCCAGGCCGCCTTGCTTCAGAATCCACTTGAACACCAGCCCGCTCATGTAAATCGCAAACGCCGGCGGCGTGTTGTGACGGCTCTCGCCCTTCGCGTGCGTCGCGTAGCTCTCCATGGTGTACAGCTTGCGGCCCATCTTCTTCGCCGCATCCACCAAGTCTTCGCGAATGATCACCAGCGTCGTCCCCGCGATGCCCACATTCTTTTGCGCCCCTGCGTAGATCAGCCCGAACTTGCTGATATCCAGCGGCCGCGAGAAAATGTCACTGCTCATGTCGCACACCGTGGGCACTCCCGCCGGAGCCTTCGGATAGCGGAACGAACCATCGGCGTTGCGGAACTGCGTGCCGTAAATCGTGTTGTTGCTGCAGTAGTGCACATACGCCGGCTGCTTGCTGCCGTCGTAGTTGATTTCACTGTCGCTGGGGCAGAACGCGTGCTTGACCGTGCGGCCATCCCACGCCTCAAAGCAGTTGGGGTAGTGCCCCTTCACTTCTTCCCACGTCTTCTCCGCCCAATACCCCGTCGTCAGAAACGCCGCAGAGCCGCCATCCGGAATCAGGTTCTTGGGAACCATCTCATTCTGCGTCGTCGCGCCGCCGGTCAGGAACAGAACCTTGTAGTTGCTGGGCACGCCGCCAACCTGCCGGCACGCCGCTTCCGCTTCCGCCAGCACCTTGTCAAACACCTTACCACGGTGGCTGTGCTCCATGATGCCGATGCCGCTGCCATCAATGCTCCACAGATCTTCCTGCGCCTGCCGAATCACTTCCTCAGGCAGCACCCCAGGACCCGCCGAATAGTTGAAAGACCGAGCAGCGGCGATGGACGGCTTGACAGCAGCAAACGTGGTCATGCGAAAACACTCCGTAGAAAGGCGCCCACAATGATACCGTCCTCCCCACACTGACCACCCCACCCAAAACCCCCGCTCCCCCAATCATTTGGCCATTTGGCAATTTAGCCATTTAGAAATTTGGTCTCCCCCCATGCTCCCCACCTCCAACCCCCTCGCCGTCCTCTTCACCCACGATCGCTGGGCCACCCATCAGCTCCTCGCAGCCATGGAAAAGCTGCCCGAAGAGTCCCTCCACCGCACCTTCCCCATCGGCCTTGGCTCCCTCCACGACACCATCGTGCACAACGTCGGCGCCATCCAAGTCTGGACCGACACCATCGCCAAGCGCACGCCCCGTCCCTGGATCTCCGACGAAAAGCGCACCGTCGCCGAACTGCGCCGCATCTTCGATCTCGCGATGGACGACCTCGTCGCCGTTGCGCACGAAGGACCGATGGACGAGGTCTTCACCCGCACCAACAAGGCCGGCGTCACCTTCAACCTCTCTCGCGTGGAAATCCTCACCCACGTCGCCACGCACGGCGTCCACCACCGCGCCCAAGCCCTCAACATGCTGCGCCAACTCGGCGTCTCACCGCTGCCGCAAAGCAGCGTCACCCAGTGCAGCATCGCTCACACGTAACTCGCTCACACCTTGCGGTCCAGCAAGCGATACTGAATCGCCTCCGCCACATGGTGCGTCAGCACCGTGTCGCTGTCTTCCAAATCCGCAATGCTGCGCGACACGCGCCGAATCTTGTCAAACGCACGCGCCGACAACCCCAGCTCCGTCATCGCCTGCCCCAAGAGCGACTGCGCCTTGCTCTCGATGATTGCAAATTGATCAAGCTGCTTGCCGCTCAGCCGCGCGTTGGGTGTCGCACCTTGCCGCTTGTGCGCCCGCGCACGCGCCCCCAGCACCATCTCACGCATCTGCTGCGTCGTCGCGCCCTTGGGCCCCTCGCGATCGCCACGCATCCCTGCACTCAGTTCCTTCCAAGGCACTGCCGGAGCTTCCACGTGCATGTCGATGCGATCCAAGAGCGGCCCGCTCAACTTCTCAAGGTACCGCTCCATCGCGCGCTTGCCCACATCGCCTGGTGCAAGGTCACCCTTGGGTGTCGGATTCATCGCCGCCACCAGCATCACATCCGCTGGAAATCGCAGGCTGCTATGCGCCCGCGCCACCAGCACACTGTGTTCTTCCAGCGGCTGCCGCAGGCTCTCTAGCACATCCCGGTCAAACTCAGGCAATTCATCCAGAAACAAAACGCCCTTGTGCGCCAGACTCATCTCGCCAGGCCGCGGAATCATCCCGCCGCCCACCAGTGCCGGCAGACTCGCGCTGTGGTGCGGACTGCGCACCGGCCGCTGCGTCACCAGACCGATCCCGCTGGGCAGTTGTCCCGCCGCGCTGTAAATCCGCGTGATTTCAACCGCCTCCTCCGGGCTCAGTGCAGGCAGCACCCCAGGCAGTGCCTTCGCCATCATCGTCTTTCCGCTGCCGGGAGGCCCCAGCATCAGCAAGTTGTGCCCACCCGCCGCTGCGATCACAACTGCACGCTTCACACCCTCTTGGCCGCGCACATCACCAAAGTCCACGCCCGGCTTCACACTGTCAAGCAGCCCAGCAATATCAATCGCCGGCATCGGCTCAATCGCGAGTTGCCCCGTCACCAGCCCCACCACCTCCGTCAGCGTGCGCACTCCGTACACATCCAGCCCGCCAACCGCCGACGCCTCGTTCGCATTCTCCGCCGGCACAATTACGCCCTGCATGCCGCGCTGCTTCGCCAAGGCCGCCATCGCAATCACCCCGCGCACGGGACGCACGCGCCCATCCAGCGCAAGTTCCCCCGCGATGCAAAATCGCCTTAAATCCAGCGGCTCTTGCTCGCTGCGAGATTCCTGCCCGGGCGCAACATACGTGCGTTTCCCGCCAAAGGGCGCTGCTCCATCCACACTCAGCACACCCTGCACCGCAAGCAATCCAATCGCAATCGGCAGGTCGTACGTTGACCCTTCCTTCTTCAAATTCGCTGGCGCAAGGTTCACGAGCACACGCCCGTTGGGCACCACAAACGCGCTATTCACGAGCGCAGCCTTCACCCGCTCGAGCGATTCCTTCACCGCCGTATCCGCCAGCCCCACCACGATGCTCTTGCTCTCATTCAGCGTCGCATTCTCATTGAAATCAACTTCTACTTCGCACGCGAGTGCGTCGATACCTTGCAGCAAATACGATTGCGTTCGCGCCAGCATGCCAAAGGCTAGCCGCATCTACTCATGCACACCGCACCCAACATCATCACCCTCGCCGATCTCCCCGCACGCCTGCCCGCGCACGCCCCCACCAATCTCACCGACCCCGCCGCCCGCGCCCGCATCCTCACCACCCTCGCCGACACCCTCGACGCCTCGCGCGAACTCATCCTCACCACCGCAAGCGACGAATCCGCCCTCACCATCGACGAACTCACCCCCGAGTTCACCCGCATGACCGCCACGCTGCGTCTGTTCGCCCAGCGCACCCAAGACCCCGCCACATTCCGCGTCCAGCACGCCCCCGCCCCCACGCCCGGCTCACCCGCGATCGGCCCGCCCCACACCCTCCACTCTCGCCTCATCCCCTTGGGCCTCGTCGCCGTCTTCGGCGCATCCAACTTCCCCCTCGCCTACGGCGTCTGCGGCGGCGACACTGCCAGCGCCCTCGCCGCCGGCTGCCCCGTCATCATCAAGGAACATCTCGCCCACCCGCGCACCGGCCAACTCCTCGCCACCCTCGCCCACCGCGCGGGCGCACATCTCCTCTACCTGCGCGACGATCAACCAAGCAACGCCGCCGCCAACGCCCTCATCCAGCACCCCCTCACCCGCGCCATCGGCTTCACAGGCAGCACCGCGGGCGGCCTCGCCATCGACACCCTCGCCCGCCAACGCATCCACCCGCTGGGCCACCAAGACCCCATTCCTGTCTTCGCCGAAATGGGCAGTTGCAACGTCATCCTCATCCGCGCCCACGCCCTCGCCTCGCGATCCGACCAAATTGCCCGCGACCTCGCAACATCCCTCCTCACCCGCCACGGCCAGCAATGCACCGCGCCAGGCATCATCATTTGCGAAGATTCCGACGCAGCAGGCACCAACACCACCGCCTTCAACAAAGCCTTCACCAACCTCATCACCGCAGCCCCGCCCCGCCGCATGCTCTCCCCGCGCGTCGCCTCTGGCTTCTTCCAATCTCTCGACGAAGTCCTCGCTCTCCCCGCCGTCACCCCCACCCCGCTCCCAACCCCAGCCCAGCGCGCCGCCCACACCACCCCGGCCATCGCCCTCAGCGCCCCATGGTCCACCATGTGCCACGCGCCCGC